>Ga0326727_10023754_pt1 | contig 11668 bp, 8 predicted proteins | sample MB2enrmetagenome_FD_207643 | JGI IMG/M metagenome (GOLD analysis project Ga0326727, IMG submission 207643) | Lab enriched peat soil microbial communities from McLean, Ithaca, NY, United States - MB29MY | ecosystem: Environmental > Terrestrial > Soil > Wetlands > Peat | place: USA: New York... | reverse complement strand
CCCAATCGGTCAGCCCAGCGCCGGCCTGCGATGAGTCGGCCTGCATTGCGTCCGACTTGGCCCAGTCGCTCTGCGAGAAGTCAACTTGACTCCCGGCAGCCACAGGCTCAATCGCCAACAGCGTGCCTGTTCCATCGACGTGGCCCTGCACCAGATGCCCGCCCAGCGGCGAGCCGGCCGCGGTGGGCAGTTCCAGGTTCACCAGCGAGCCGGGGACCAGGCGTGAGAGCGTGGTGCGCGCGATGGTCTCTGCGGCCAGGTCGGCCGAGAAGCGCGGAGGAAACGCGCCGGGCTCGATGGTGAGCGCCGTGAGGCAGGCCCCGCAGACGGCAACGCTGTCGCCCAGATGCAACCGATCGACGATCCCCGGCGCGGCAATCGTGAGCCGTGAGGCGCCCGCCGTTGGGGTAAAGGCGATCACCTCGCCAGTCTTCTCCACCAGTCCGGTAAACATAGCTCTAGCCTAGCTCATCTGTGCGCCCTTGCGCTGCGCATCCTGCCCCATCCTCGCGTCCAGACAGGCCTCTTGCACAAACAGAATTGACCGCCCCTTCATTTTATTTCCGTCGTGCTTGCGGTAGTCTCATAGTGCTGTATATGCCTGAGAAGAAACCATCCGCCGCGAAGTCCAGCCGTGCCGGCAAGCCTCCGGTTCCTGGCAAGCCAGCCGAGCAAAGGCGCACCACTCGCGAATCCTCCGCAAAGAAGTCTGGCGCAAAGAAAGTGGCCGCGAAGAGGCCACCCGAAAAAAACCCGCCCGCAAAGAAGGACGCCGCGTCCGCGCCGGAGAGCCTCTTCTTCGACCGCGACGAGAGCTGGATGCGCTTCAACCAGCGGGTGCTGGAGGAGGCCGAGGACGCCACGAATCCGCTGCTGGAGCGGGTGAAGTTTCTTGCCATTACGGCGAGCAATCTGGATGAGTTTGTGGAGATCCGCGTGGCCAGCCTGCTGCAGCGGATCGAGGACGGCTTCGACCAGCCGCAGCGCCCGGACGAGGGCGGCCTGACGCTCAGCCAGCGGCTCGACCGACTGAGCATGGTACTGCACGAGTTCGTGGCCGCGCAGTACGAGTGCTGGAGCCGGAAGCTGCGTCCCGCGCTGGCCGCCGAAAAGGTCCGCATTCTGGACTGGAAACAACTGGACAAACGCGCGCGCGCCTATGCGCTCAATTTTTACGAGACCGAGGTGGATCCGCTGCTGACGCCGGTGACCATCGACCCGTCGCACCCCTTCCCGCGCGTTCTGAACAAGGCCCTGTGCATCGCGCTTCTGCTGCGCTCCAAGCGCAGGGTGAGGGCCGTGCCCCGGCCCGGCGCCGCGCTGGGCGTGGTGACGGTGCCGCGCGCTCTGCCGCGCATGGTGCCGCTTCCCAGCGAGGAGGGATGCTTCGACTTCATTCTGCTGCACAAGCTGATCGAGTCGCAGGTGGAGCGCATGTTCCGCGGCTACCGGGTGCTGGCGCGGGCGGCCTTCCGCGTGACGCGCAACAGCAACCTCTACCTGCAGGATGAAGAATCGCGCAGTATGCTCGAGAGCGTTCGGGCGGAGCTGTATAACCGGCGCAAGGGCGACGCCGTGCGCATGGAGATCGAGTCCTCGGCCACGCCGGAGATCGTGGATCGGCTGCGCACCAACTTCGAGCTCGATCCCTGGCAGGTCTTTCAAACCGACGCGCCGGTGAACCTGTCGCGCCTGATGACTCTGCCCGGCCTGGTGCGCCGGGCCGATTTGAAGTACCGCGAGTTCCACGGTCGCCACACGCATCTGGCGCCGAAGTCGGCGAACCTGTTTGACGAGCTGCGCACGCGCGACATCCTGCTGCACCATCCCTTCGACTCCTACGCCACGGTGGAGGAGTTCATCGAGTCGGCGGCCAAGGACCCCGCCGTCATCAGCATGAAGCAGACGCTCTACCGCACCAGCGACGACTCGCCGCTGTTCAACGCGCTGACCGAGGCCGCGCAGTCCAAGGAGGTGACCGTCATCGTGGAGCTGATGGCGCGCTTCGACGAGGCATCGAACATCCGCTGGGCGCGCGAGATGGAGGACGCAGGGGTGGGCGTCTTCCTGGGCATTCTGGGGCTGAAGACGCACTGCAAGCTGGCGCTGATGGTGCGCCGCGATCCCGACGGCGTGATCCGCCGCTACGCGCACCTGGGCACGGGAAACTACAACTCGGTGACCGCGCGGCTGTACACCGACATCAGCCTGCTGACGGCGCGGCCGGAGATCACCTCCGCCATTCAGTCCGTCTTCCGCTACCTGACGGCCGAGTCCGACGTGGAGAGCTACGCGCCGCTGCTGGTTGCGCCGCTGACGCTGGCGCCCGCCATTCTGCTGCTGATTGCGCGCGAGACAGCGCACGCCAGGGCGGGAAGGCCCGCCGCGATTGTGGCCAAGATGAACGCGCTGCTGGACCGCGCGACGATCGAGGCGCTGTATGAGGCGTCGAATGCGGGCGTGGAGATCGACCTGATTGTGCGCGGCATGTGCAGCCTGCGCCCCGGCGTGAAGGGCCTGAGCGAGCGCATCCGCGTGCGCTCGATTGTGGGACGATTTCTGGAGCACAGCCGCATCTTCTGGTTCAGCAACGGCGGCCAGCCGGAGGTCTTCTGCGGCAGCGCGGACTGGATGCCGCGCAACCTGGTGGAGCGCTCCGAGGCAGTCTTCCCGGTGGACGATCCCGCGCTCTCAGCTCGCCTGCGCAACGAGATTCTGGGGGCCTATCTGGCCGACAACACCAAAGCGCGACTGCTGCAAGCCGACGGAAGCTACGTGCGCGCGCCGCGGATTGGCCCGGCCTTCAGCGCGCAAGACCACCTGATGCAAATCTCCAAGGCCGAAAGACAGTTGTGAGTGAATCGGCTGGCTGATCTCTTCAACCCCAGGGATCGCGCAACGTGCCCGTTACGCAAGTGTCCGCGCCGAAGTTTGCGCGCACAGTTCCCTTCAGCGATTGCTCCAGCAGAGTCGGTGGGCCAAATCCCGTGGCAAACGGGAGTGCGCCCTCGCCCAGCTTCGCCGGCGCATGGAAGAGCACGACCTTGTCCACCAACTCTTGCGCGAGGAACGCTCCATTCAACTCAGAGCCGCACTCCAGCAGGACGGAGATTATTTGGCGCGATGCGAGGGCCGCGAGCACGGCGTCGAGATCGAGACGGCCTTCCCGCTCCGTTATCCGCTCGACGGCGACGCCCGCAGCTTGCAGCGCGGCTGCACGGGCCGGGTCGGCGTGTGTGCCGCAGAAAATCAACAGATCGTCCTGCGCGGAGCGCACAAGCTGCGAATCGAGCGGCGTTCGCAGGCGCGAGTCCAGGACCACGCGGAGCAGAGGCCGTCGCCGGGGCCGACCGCTGCGGTCGGTGAGCAGCGGATCGTCGGCCAGCACCGTGCCAATGCCGGTCAACAGCGCGTCGGCGGAGTGGCGCATGCGCTGCACCTCGGCGCGCGCCTCCGCGCCAGTGAGCCAGTGCGGTTGCTTCCCGGTTCGCGCGGAGGCAGGCGGAGCGAGCATCCCATCCGCCGAGAGCGCGGCCTTCAGCGTAACCAGCGGACGGCCCGCGCGGATGAAGCGCGCGAAGGCGTCGTTGATGACGCGCGCATCAGGCTGCAAGACGCCGAGGGCAACCTCAATCCCCGCGGCGCGCAGACGCGCAATTCCCTTCCCGCTGACCTGCGGATTGGGATCGACGGTCGCAACCACAACGCGCTGCACTTGCGCCGCAATCAGCGCATCGGCGCAAGGGCCGGTGCGCCCGTGATGGCTGCATGGCTCCAGCGTGACGTAGGCGGTCGCGCCGGAGAGATCGGCGCCGCGTTCGCGCGCGTGCCGCAGCGCAACGATCTCCGCATGGTCCAGCTCGTCATAGATGTGCGCGCCCTCGCCGAGGATCTGGCCGTCACGCACCACGACGCAGCCCACCTGCGGATTGGGCGAGGCGAGGCCGAGGGTCGCGCGCGCAAGCTGCAATGCGCGCTGCATGAACCGCTCGCCGATCTCACGTTGATCGTCCGTCGCACCCTCCCCAACACCTCGTACCCCGAACCTTGTACCTAGCACCAGTTCTACTTCACCATCGAATCGACGAAGGCGGCGCTGTCGAAGGGCAGGATGTCTTCCATCTTCTCGCCCACGCCGACAAACTTCACGGGCAGCCCAAGCTCGGTGGCAATCGCCAGCACGATGCCTCCCTTCGCCGTGCCGTCGAGTTTGGTCAGCACGATTCCGGTCAGGCGCGCTGCCTCGGTGAAGAGGCGCGCCTGCTGCAGGCCGTTCTGGCCGGTGGTCGCGTCCATCACCAGAAGCGTCTGGTGCGGCGCGCCGGGAACCAGCCGCTCGGCGGTGCGGCGCATCTTGTCCAGCTCTTTCATCAGGTCGGTCTTGGTATGCAGCCGTCCCGCCGTATCGACGATGAGAACATCGCTGCCGCGCGCCCTGGCCGCCGTACATGCGTCGAAGAGCGCAGCCGAGGGATCGCCGCCGGTCTTGGTCTTAATCATGGGGACATCGCAGCGCGCGGCCCAGACCTCAAGCTGCTCGATGGCCGCCGCGCGAAATGTGTCTGCCGCGCAGAGCAGAACCGAGCGGCCCTGCGCGCAGTAGTACGCCGCGAGCTTGCCGGCGGAGGTGGTCTTGCCGGTGCCGTTGACGCCGACCATCATGATGACTTCGGGCGCGGCAGCGGGAGTCGCGTCATGGGTTGCAACCACATCGAGCACGGACTTCAGCTCGAGCTTGAGCAGGCGCTTCAGCTCGTCGCCGCCTTCGATTCCCTGGCGCAGGCCGCGCTGGCGCAGGTCCTCGATGATTTTGCGCGCGGTCGCGCTGCCGATGTCGGCGGCAAGCAGCACCGTCTCCAGCTCGGCCAGCGAACCCTCGTCCACCTCGCGCGCCAGCGCCAGCACCGAGCCGATGGACTCCGAGAAGGAGTCGCGCGTGCGCGCGACTGCCTGCTTCATGCGGTCGAAGAGGCCGCGCGCCTGCGATTCGTTGCCCTCGTCCGTGGAATCGGAGCCGGACGCGCGCTTGCCAAAGAGAGAAAAAGCCATGGGAAGTCTAGTTTAGCAATCAGAACCAGCCCGCCGCTCGTGGCCGCAGCTACTCGTCCTTGCCGGGCCTTGTCATCAGCTCGTGGATCGCCACTTTGGGGCTCTTGCCGCGATGCAGGATGGCGTCCATCTGCTCGGTGATGGGCATCTCCACGCCGTAGCGCGCCGCCAGCCCCAGCGCCGCCGCCGTACTCAGCACGCCCTCTGCGACCTTGCCGTTCATCCCCTCAAGAATCGCGGCAAGCTGCCGGCCCTTGCCCAGCTCGATGCCCACCATGCGGTTGCGCGAGAGCGATCCGGTGCAGGTGAGCACCAGGTCTCCCAGCCCGGAGAGTCCGGCCAGCGTCTGCCTGCGCCCGCCGCAGGCCACGGCCAGGCGCGTGATCTCCGCGATGCCGCGGGTGATGAGCGCAGCCGCAGCGTTATTTCCCTGATTCAGTCCATGCACCACGCCCGCGGCCAGCGCGATCACGTTCTTCAGAGCTCCGCCCAGCTCCACGCCGGTCACATCCTCGTTGGTATAGATGCGCAGCGTGGGCGAACTGAACTCGCGCTGGATGGCCTGCGCCACCACCGGCGTCCCCGCCGCCACAATCGCCGTCGGAATCCCCGCTGCCACCTCCGCCGCAAACGACGGCCCGCTCAACACTCCGCATGGGTTCTCCACCACGGAAGCAATCACCTGCGACATGCGTAGCAGGCTCTTCTCCTCCAACCCCTTGGTGGCGCTCACCACAATCTGGTCGCGCGTGAGCAGCGGCGCAATCTGCTTCATTACGCCGCGCAGGTGCTCCGACGGAGTGACGCAGAGGACGATCTCCGCATCCCTTACTGCAACCGCGAGGTCCGCCGTCACCAGCACGCCGGCCGGCACCGTGTGGCCGGGCAGGAAGAGGGAGTTGACTCCCGTCTCATGCATCTCCTCGGCCAGTTCCGGCAGGAACGACCACAGCGCAATCGTGTGCCCGCCGCGCCGCGCCAGCGAGATGGCCAGCGCCGTTCCCCACGCGCCCGCGCCTAGAATTGCAATGCGGCTCATGCCTCCGCCTCTCCTGTTCCAGTTCCGGTTTCCGATCCAGGATTGACCCCAAAGCGGCTCTCCGTGCCGCTCAGCAGACGCCGGATGTTTCCATGGTGCTTCACAATGATCAACAGAGGAATAAAGAGAAATCCGAACTTGACCATCGGCGTGTGCTGGGCGACAAAATAAAAGCCGAAGAGCGGGAACGTCGCCAACCCTACAATCGACGCCAGCGAGACGTAGCGCGTGAGCGCAAAGACCACCGCAAAGACCAGCAGAATCCCCACCGACGACGGCCAGGTCAGCACCAGAAAGACACCCAGCGCGCTGGCCACGCCCTTGCCTCCGCGAAATCCCAGCCACAGCGGAAAAACGTGGCCCACGACGACCGCGACCGCCGCAGCCACCTGCATGTCATACACTGCGCTCGGCGCAAGTCCGTGCGCCAGATGCTTCGCAATCACCACCGCCGCAACCGCCTTGCCAATATCGAGCAGAAGCGTCACCACGCCCAGCTTGGTGCCGCCCGAGCGGGCCACATTGGTGGCGCCGATGTTGCCGCTTCCCTGCTGGCGCACGTCCTCCCGGCGGAAGAGGCGCACCAGAATATAGCCGAAGGGAATCGAGCCCAGCAGATACGCAATCGAGATGGAGAGGACCCAGGGATTCATGGTCAACGCGCGAGCCTTGTCTTACTCCTACAAGAGTCTATCAAGCCAGGAAGGAATGATGTACGGCGGGCGTCCGCGCGCGCTCACGCCCGCTCCAGCAGGCTGCGGCGCAGCAGCTCCAGCGCGTGCTGGCTGGCCCACCAGCGGACCCGCTCGCGGTCGCCGGTGATATGCAGCTCCGTCACCGAGGTGCCTCCGGTGAGGCCGGCAAACGAAATTGCCACATAGACCAAGCCGATCGGTTTCGCGGCGTCCGGCCCCGGCGCGCCCGGCCCCGGCCCGGCGATACCGGTGATCCCCACGCCCACCGACGCGCCACTCCGGCGGCGAATTCCCTCGGCCATGGCGCGCGCCACCGGCTCGCTCACCGGCCCCTCGCTGCGCACCAACTCCTCGGGAACATCGGCAAAGGTCGTCTTCAGGCGGTCGGCGTAGACCACCGCGCCGCCCAGAAAGTAGCGCGAGCTGCCGGGTACCGCAGTGAGCCGCTGGGCCAGCAGGCCGCCGGTGCAGCTCTCCGCCGCGGCCAGGGTCATGTGGCGCAGGCCAAGCATCAGCAGCACGACCTCTTCGAGCGACTCGCCGTGCGACGAGAAGATGTCCTCGCCCATCTGCTGCTCGATCTTTTCGGCCAGCTCGTCCACGCGTGCCTGCGCCTCGGCGTCCGTCGGCTTCGCGCAGACGAAGTGCAGTTGAATCTCCGCCGCACCGGCCAGGATCGTGGTGTCAACGTCCTTGAATTTTTTGTAGACGGGCGCGGTGCGCGCGTCCACCTTCGACTCCGGCAGCAGCGCCATGCGCAACATGCGCCGCGCCATGTGCCGCTCGGGAAGCGTGGCCGAGAGGCGCGGACGGCACTCGGCCTCGTACATCGGCTCCAGCTCCTTGGGCGGGCCGGGCAGCAGGACCACGATCTTGCGATGGCGTCCCACCACGGTGTCGATGTACTGGCCGGGCGCGCTGCCATTGGCGTTGGGCATCACCTCCGCGCCCTCGATCACGTCGGCTTGGCGCGCATTGTTCTCCGGCATGGCCATGCGCCGCGCGGCAAAGCGCTTGTACATTGCGGTCAGAATCTCCGCGTTGCGCCGCAGCCCGACGCCGAGGGCAGCGGCCGCCGCCTGGCGGGTGCGGTCGTCCTCGGTGGGGCCGAGGCCGCCGGAGAAGATGACAATGTCCGCGCGCTGGAGGGCAACTCGCGCCGCGCCGGTTAGGTCTTCCAGGTTGTCGCCGACGATGGTTTTGAAGGCGACCGAGACGCCCAGCTCGTTGAGCCGCGCCGTCAGGTAGAGCGAGTTGGTGTCCTGCCGGAAGGGAGTGAGCATCTCCGACCCGGCGGCAATAATCTCAGCAATCATGCCTTAGTTTTACGCCGTCAACCCCACCTTGCTCCACCTCTTCCTCCAATCCATCGACGGATTCGTGACGTGAACGGCGTTTCAGAGGACTAACCCAGCAGGGCCCGGATCAATGCGGCTGAAACCTGGTGGATGAGCGCATTGCCCTGCTATCGCCAGCCGACAATCGTAGTTTCCGCAAAGCCGGCTTAGCTGGCGCCTGCGGGCTCTTTCTGGATTTGTCATCCATTGGGAATGGTTTCATCGAGTCATGCCATTCGCTGGCTCCTGGCAATCTCCGAGGGATGCGCTCAAGGCAGTACGTAGGTATTGTAGAGATTCACATAGTAGCCCAGGCTCGGGAAGCGCGTGTCGGGGTTGTAGACGCGAACAAAGACGATCCCATTGCTGGCCTGAGGCTCGTAGGTGCAGGCACCGGAGTCGGCATCGCCGTTGGCCGGGCCAAGATCGGATGCCGTGATGCTGGCGAGCACTTCTAGCTGTCCGTTGCCATCGTGCGCCAGGCCGACGTTGGATTTGTCCAGGCCCTGCACAACCAGGACGCGGCAGCCGTAGGTGTACTGCTGCGAGCCGCCTCCGGTGACGGCGATTTCGTCCGCCGGGGAGACGACGGCGACGATGGTGCCGTCGGCGCGTGTGGCCAGATCCAGTTCGTAGATGAACTGATGTCCTTCGAGCAGCGCGGAGTCGGCCCGGGTGGCGAGCTGGCCGTTATATTGCCACGTCCAGGAGGAGGGCGGCACGGCCAGGTTGGGCGTGGTTTCGAAGACGCCGTAAAAGTTGTATCCCGGCGCAGGCACCGTCGGGGAGGTGCCGTATTTGCACATCAGCACCATGTAGAGATTGCCGCTCTTCATATACAACGCAGGCTCCGCCCACTGCTGACAGTCGGCGAGGGATGGGTCCAGCGTGGTGAGATTGACGTCGTAGGGGATTCCGGCGGCGATGCCTGCGGCGGCGAAGCGCACGGTCTGCGATGCCGGTGCAGTGCCCAGCGCCGTTGGCGTGGTGGCCCAGTTCAGCACCATGGTGCTGTTCGGAATCAGCGAGTTGATGATGGTGCTTCCCTGGTCGACGTAATAGTTGAGGTGTGCGCTGAACCAGGTCTCGGCGCTCTGGCCATTGACCTGGCCGGGCAGGATGTTCAGGACTTCATTGGAGGTGTAGGAAGTCTTGCCGTTGGCCGGATCGGTGGTCTGCGCGGAGACCCAGAGATCGGTGGGGGCGCTCCAGGTGACGCCGTTGTTGGAGCTGGAGGCGAGGTGCAGATCAACCACCTGGGTCCCATTGCCGGTGCCTGGGTTCCAGGTGTGGGGCCAGGAGTAGCCGAGCCAGAGCAGCCCGGTGGCGGGGTCCTTGCGCATGGTTGGGTCTGCGAAGCCGGTGAAGCCGTCGGCGGAGGGGCTCTCCGCAAGGGTGAGGGTGGCACAGGTTGAGCTGGTGGGCGCCATGGGCTGGCTGGTGGTCGTGTCCAGATTGGCGCAATCCACCCAGGTCAGGGTCGAGGTCTGCGTCGCGCCGGCGCCGTTTTGCGCGGAGACGGCGACGGTATGCGGCGTGCTCGCCAGATTGGAGTAGGAGAGCGTGGTGGCGGGCTCCTGCGCCCACGCGGCTGGAGTTCCGTTGTCAAGAGTGGATTCGAGCGTCGAGAGCACAAGTCCGCCAGTGCTCGAAGCCGTGACCGGAAAGCTGGCGCCGGTGTGCGTCCACCAGTTGGTCGGCGTCGTCGTCTCGCCGCTGATGGAGAGCAGGTTGGAGTGGCTCGCCAGCACCGTGAAGGCAGAAGACGTGACGGTGGGCAGGCTGGAATACGAAGCCGTGAGCGAATACCCCTCGCCCGGATAGTTCAGCGTCAGGTTGGAGAAGGTGGCAACGCCATTGACCGGCGTCTCCTGAAGCGATCCGGAGAGCGTCGCTGCGGACGGATTCGCGTTCAGCGCAATCGTGACGCTACCCGTAGCCGCAGTGTCGACATTGCCGTGCTGGTCGAGGATGGAGGCCGTGATTGCGGTCAGCGGCAGACCCAGGTAATTCAGTGAAGCCGGAGTGCTCAGGGAAATGCTGGTCGCCACTGGCGCTGCGGTGACGGTCAACGTGTCCGCCGGGCTGGTTACGCCCTCTGCCGAGGCCGTAATCTGCGTTGTGCCCGCCGCAACGCCCGTGGCCAGTCCGCTGCCGCTGTTGATGGTCGCGATGTTGGTCACGCTGCTTGCCCAGGTATAGCTGACTCCGCTGATGGCGTTGCCGCTGCTGTCCTTTGCGGTCGCTGCGAACTGCTGCGTCCCGCCGGCAGCGATGGACGGTGAGGCCGGCGTGACGGCGATGCTCGCAACCTGTGGAACGCTGGGAGCCGGGTTGGAAGCGGAAGAAGACGACCCGCCGCAGCCCACGGGAACAAGGCTCACCGCGAGGCAACAGAGAAGTGCGGCAGCGCGTCTGCTGGGCAATCCGGAGAGTGCGTCGTGTCTGGTCATGCCGGCCTCACCATAGTTAGGATGTCGCGAAACCAGTCGACATGCAGAGGATTGCCACGCCGGAACCGAGTCAGCAACCCCTGCCACAACAGCATAGACCCGGAAACCGGCGCCGGGACGCGCTGCTGCTATGCAAAGTTTTCCGACCTGCTTGGTCCGTGATGGTCTTTGGCTCTGCGGCAGCTAGGGGGCGATGTCGGAGGCGGTGACGAAGCTGAGCTGGTGGATGGCGATCCAGGTCTGCTGGTAGGCGTTGAGCGCGTCGGAGGCGACGGAGCGCGCGTCGCGCAGGGCGTCGAGGTAGTCGATCAGGGCGAGTTGGCCGTTCTCGTAGCTGAAGCGCGCGATGTCGAGGACGTCCTTCGATTCGGCGAGATAATGGCCGTTGTAGCGGTCGGAGAGCAGCTTCGAGTTGATGTAGCCGGAGTAGGCCTGGTCCACGTCGCTGATGACCTGGTTGTGCAGCGCGATGACGGTGAAGCGGCTGGTCTCGGCGGTGAAACGGGCGGTTGCCTTGTTGCCCTGGTTGCGGTCGAAGATGCGGATGGGAATGTTGAGGTTGAAACCGACAGAGTTGTCCAGGCCGTTGCGGTTGTAGTCGGCCTCCAGCGTGGGGTCAGAGGTGCCGTTGGCGATTGCGAGCTTGACGCTGGCGTCGGCGACGGCGACGGCGGCGACGGCGGCCTTGAGGTCGGGACGGGCGGCGAGGGCCTTCGCTTCGAGGTCGTCCATGGTGAGGGTGACGGGCGGCGGGACTACATCGCCGATTATGTCGAAGTCCGCGCTGGGCTTGTCGATTCCGAGCAGGACCTGGAGCTGGTCGCTGGCCTGCTGCATGGCGGTGACGGCGTTGGAGTTGTCGCTCTCGAACTGCGCGAGCTGAAGGTCGAGACGCTCGAAGTCGAGCTTGGCCAGGTCGCCGGCCTTGTAACGGTCGCTTCCGATGGCGATCTCTTTCTTGAAGTCGGCGAGGTTGTCGCCGGCGAGCTTCCTGGCGGCCTTGGCGATTACAAGATTGGTGAAGGCGGTGCGTACGGCGAGGATGGTCTGCTGCACGGTGAGCTGGAGATCGGCGTCGGTCTCGACGGTGGTGGA
>Ga0326727_10023753_pt1 | contig 11669 bp, 10 predicted proteins | sample MB2enrmetagenome_FD_207643 | JGI IMG/M metagenome (GOLD analysis project Ga0326727, IMG submission 207643) | Lab enriched peat soil microbial communities from McLean, Ithaca, NY, United States - MB29MY | ecosystem: Environmental > Terrestrial > Soil > Wetlands > Peat | place: USA: New York... | reverse complement strand
GAGCCACCCCAACCAGACGGCTTGGCGGTAGGATAAGGAGCGGAGGCAAGTCCCGATGCTTATTGTTCATGTGCACGTGCACGTCAAGCCTGAATCGGTAGAGGAATTCAGGCAGGCCACCATTGAGAACGCCCGCTCGAGTGCGCAGGAGCCCGGTATCGCGCGTTTTGACGTGATGCAGCTCGAGGACGATGCGACACGGTTTGTGCTCACCGAGATCTACCGTTCGCCGGAAGCAGCGGCGGCGCATAAGGAAACCGCGCACTACGCGAAGTGGCGCGATGTGGTGGCGCCCATGATGGCCGAACCGCGCCAAAGAGCGCAGTACAAGGCCGTCTTTCCCGATGTCAATGGTTGGTAGTTTGGGGGCTGGTAGAAACATGCGCTTCGAGTTCGCGACCGCAACGCGCATTGTCTTCGGCGAGGGCACGGCAGCCACCCTCCCGGAACTGGCGCGGAGCTTCGGCGCCCGCCCGCTGGTGGTGACCGGCACATCGGCAGAGCGCGCGGCATGGCTTGTCTCGGCGCTCGAAGCCGAGACTTTTGCTGTGCCCGGCGAACCGACGGTGGAACTGGTGCGCGCGGGAGCGCGGCGCGTGCAGGACGCCGGCTGCGACGTTGTCATCGCGATGGGCGGGGGCAGCGCCATTGACGCAGGCAAAGCGATTGCCGCTCTTGCCACCAACGGCGGCGAGCCGCTGGAGTTTCTCGAAGTGGTAGGAAAAGGGCGTGCGATTGCGGTCGCGCCGCTGCCGTTCATTGCCGTGCCGACCACCGCCGGCACGGGCAGCGAAGTGACGCGCAATGCCGTGCTGGGATCAGAAGAGCACGGCGTGAAAGCGAGCTTGCGGAGCCCCATGATGCTGCCACGGGTTGCGCTGGTGGATCCCGAGCTGACCTACGGGCTGCCGCCTGCAGTTACCGCACAGACCGGCCTGGATGCACTGACGCAGCTCATCGAGCCGTATGTCAGTGCGCGCGCCAATCCACTGGTCGATGCGATATGTGTGGAAGGGATGGGGCGCGTTGCCAGGGCGCTGCGCCGCGCGTACCACGACGGCGGCGATAAAGAGGCGCGTCGCGACATGGCGCTGGCAAGCCTGTTCGGAGGCTTGGCGCTGGCGAACGCCGGACTGGGCGTGGTGCATGGCTTGGCGGCTCCGCTGGGAGGACGGGGGAAGGCGCCGCATGGGGCGCTGTGCGCGGCGCTGTTGCCGCACGGCATGGCGGCTAATGTCGCCGCGTTACGGGCACGTGCGCCGCAAAATCCCGCACTGGAGCGCTACGCAGCGATCGCGCGCCTGCTGACCGGCCGGAATGAGGCGAGCGCAGAGGAAGGCATCGACTGGGTGCGCGCGCTTTGCGCCGAGCTCAAGATTCCTGCGCTGCGCGCCTGGGGAATTGCGGAAGCCGATTTGCCCGCTGTCGTGGAGAAGGCGGCTCGCGCCAGCAGCATGCAGGCCAATGCGCTGCCCCTCACCAACGAGGAGTTGCTGGCGGTGCTGACGGCGGCGTGGTAAGAGCCGAAGCTGCCCGCGAGGGGTGGCGCAGACATTCTCGCGCCAAAGGCTGCCGCGCGAGGATAATGGCCGATAGGGAGTTCGATCGATGAAAGCATTGGTGAAAAGCAAAGCCGAGCCAGGGTTGTGGCTCGAAGACATTCCCGAACCGGAGATCGGAATCAACGATGTCCTGGTGCAGGTACATTACACCGGCATCTGCGGCACCGACGTTCACATCTACGAGTGGGACGAGTGGGCGCAAAAGACCATCCCCGTGCCCATGGCCATCGGACACGAGTTCGTGGGCGAGGTGGTTGAGGTGGGATCGAATGTGAACGACTTCTACGCGGGCAACATTGTGAGCGGGGAAGGGCATGTGGTGTGCGGCCGCTGCAGGAATTGCCTTGCCGGGAGGAGGCATCTTTGCGCATCGACGCGGGGCGTCGGCGTGAACCGGCCGGGAGCGTTTGCCGAATACATTGCGCTGCCCATGACCAACATCTGGAAGCACAGCGCCAGCGTTCCGGAGGAGATTGCCGCTATCTTCGATCCTTTTGGCAACGCCGTGCACACCGCGCTCTCCTTTCCGGTTCTGGGCGAAGATGTGCTGATTACGGGCGCGGGCCCGATTGGGCTCATGGCGATTCCGGTTGTGAAACATGCGGGCGCGCGGCACGTGGTGATCACCGACCTGAATCCCGACCGATTGGAGCTGGCGCGCAAGATGGGCGCGACCCTCGCCGTACATCCCGGCGAAACGCCGCTCGCAGATGTGCAGAAGCAACTGGGAATGGTGGAAGGGTTCGATGTGGGTCTTGAGATGTCGGGTAATGCGCAAGCCCTGCGCGACATGATCGCCAACATGAGTCATGGCGGCAAGATCGCCCTTCTAGGAATTCCGGCCAAAGAGATGCCGATGGACTGGCGCCAGGTGATCTTCAACATGCTGACGATCAAGGGCATTTACGGCCGCGAAATGTACGAGACCTGGTACAAGATGACGGTCATGCTGGAGTCGGGAGTGGATATCTCGGGGGTGATTACCCACCGCTTTCCGTGGCATGAATATGAAGCGGCATTCGCAGTGATGCGTTCCGGCCATGCGGGCAAGGTGATTCTGGACTGGAGGAATGTGAAGTAGTCCCAGGATTCTTTCGGCCGCACTTCAATTTCGCTGCCGACCCTGCAGCCCTGGGATTTCTTCGCTGAGAAGCCCTGAGTTTCGCTTTAGAAAAACGTCTGAATCAGATCGACGACATCGAATGCGCCGTTCACCAGGGCCAGCACGCGCCACTTGTCGAAGGTCAGGCAGGGATGGGCGATGTCGAAAGCGATCATGTCGCCGGGCCGAATGTCGTCATTGGTGGCAATATGCAAGTAAGCATGCTGATCCATCAATCGGGTGACGATCCAATGTTCTGGAACGGGCTGCGGCGCGGCGCTTCCGGGTCGAAAGTGTAACGCCGGAACGGGCAGTCGCGCGTCGAAGGCGGCATCTCTTCTGCCAAGGCCGACGATGGCTTTATTGGTTTCCGGAATCGACTGCACGTATGCCCAGATATGCAGGGCCGTCTTGAGTCCCACGCCCATTTGCCGCGCCACGGGATTGCTTTCGAGGATCCTCTTTTGCGCAAAATGATACGCGCCGACATCGTGGGTCAAGTAGCACCCGGGGCGCAGGACCACTTCAACGGAATCTGCAAAATCCTGCGCAGAAAAAACCTCGGCGACCACGTCGTACCAGGCCGATCCCGCGCCGGAAAGCAGAATCGGCGAGCGCTGGAAGCACTTCTTTACCGCAATCTCTTTCGTCACCTCCACGGCATGGAGCAGAAATGCGCGAATGGCTGCCTCGTGATCGAGGACGCCCTCGTAAACTTCAACTCCGCACAGCGCGATCGTGTGGCTCCATTTGCCCAGCGCGTCGAGAACCGACTGAATCTGTTCGCGGTTGCGCACGCCGGCGCGGCCGCCGTCTACTCCCACTTCAAGCAGCACATTCAGCCGATTTCCGGATCGAGAAAAATGCGATCCGAGCTGGTCGATTTGCTCGGCAGAGTCGACGAGGCAATAAAACTCAAACTCGGGATCGCGCAGCAGCCGGGCAATCACCGCCATGTTTTGCCTGCCGATGAGCTGATTGGCCATCACCACGCGACGCACGCCGTGCGCGTAGGCAACTTGCGTTTGATGCGCCGTGGCCAGCGTAATGCCCCAGGCGCCCGCGGCAAGCTGCAGGTCAAACAAGCGTGGCGCCATGGTGGTTTTTCCGTGCGGAGCCAGCCGGGCGCCGTATGCGGCCGTGAATTGTCGCATCCACTCAAGGTTGTGCTGCAGCGCATCTTCGTAGAGCACGGCCGCGGGCAGCGTGAGATCTTCGCGCAGCAGGTTCCAGCCGCGCCCCGCAATCTCATCGTGGGCAAGAGGCTGCTCCAGAAATCCAATGCCCTTGTTCAGGACGTCAATTGCTCGGGGATGTTGAACTTCTTCTTTCATGGGGTGGATCTCCTTGCGCTGCCTCCTTGCCTGATCCAGTCCTCGGTGATCGAAACCACCTTGATGGTCTGGCGGCAATAGGTGTAGGCCACGAGGATTTCTCCCTTGCGAGTCTCCATAATGCTGGGGTAGGAGTACTCCTCGCGGCCGGGCTCTTTGGGGCTCTGCTCGGCCAGGCCGTAGCCGGGGCGGCCCTCTTCAACATCTCTCGCGTAAGGCCAGGTGTTTCCGCCGTCCAGGGAAAGCGCGACGGAAAGGGGTTTGCGCAAGCCGCCGTTTGCCGAGCTTTTGCTGGAGTTGTCGAATGCCATCACCACGTGGCCGTCGCGCAAGCGAAAGGCCTGGACGGAAGCATTGTTGTTAGGCAGAATGGTGGCGGTTGCCGGGCTCCAGATGCACCCGTCCGATGAAGTGCTGCGATAGATAAAGTCGCTGGCCCGGCTGCGGAAGAAGGCGAGCAAATGGCCGGGCGCGAGGGAAACGATGCTCGGCTGGATCCTGCCTTGCGTTCCAGCCATGACGCATTCTGTCCAGGTTACGCCCTGGTCCTGGCTGATTTCGGCGACGGAAAAATCTGTCTCTGGACCTTTGCCGATGCCGGCAGCGGCAATGTAAGTGAGTGGCAGTAGCCACGAGCCATCCTTGAGAATCACCACGGGATGCCGCGTAAAAGCACCCGGTTCCCCGAACAGCAATGCAGGCTGGGTCCAGGTGACGCCGTTGTCTTTCGAAACCAGATGCAGGACATGCGCATTGGCCTCGCCGGCATCCGCCTGCTGCGTGCTGTGGTAAAGATCGATGGTTCCGTCCGGCTCCTGAAACAGCACGGGATTCTGATAGGATGCGCCCGCCTGCCGGTCGATGAGCGCCGGAGCTCCCCAGTTTCGCGATCCATGGGGCCGCCGTGAAACCACGATCCCCACGCCGGACTGGCCTTCCCACGTGCCGGAGAACCACACGCAGAGAACATCGCCGTTTTTGAGTTCCAGCAGGTTGGCGGCGTGGGAACTCGGATACAGAATGGGCAGGTAGGTTTCGGTAGCCTGCAGATTCGCGTTGCGCCGCTCCACCCCGTCGGCGAGGCGGGCAACCGAGGGGTCGAGCAGTGGCAATCGCGTTCCCGCATTTTGCGCGGGCGCACTTCCGCTCCCAATTAATACCGGCAGAAGCAGCAAACCACACCATAGGGCGCGATGTCTCGTCATGGTCCCTTTCGTCCCCCCAAACGCGCTTCAGGCTTGACGGAACCCCGCCGGGAGCGGGAGCCAAAGCACGCACGCGGCGCGAGGGGCCAATGTCACGAGAGCGCTTGCGGGCACAACCCCGGGAACGGCTTCAGGAGCCGGCGCAGGTCGCCGCCGCGTCCTTTTCGCTGTCAAAGACCTCGAAGAGATCGAGGACGCCCACCATTTTGAGGGTTTTGTGGACGAAATTGGCGGGTTTGACCAGCTTCACGCCGCCTCCGACCTTGGACGATGTGCGCAGCGCGTTCACGATAGAGCCGATACCGGATGAGTCCACAAAAGGCACGTCCTCGAGATCGAGAATGAGAAAAACATGGCCACTGGAGAGCGCGTTGAGAAAGGCGCCTTCGAATTGGCTCACCGGCTCGCCGCTCACGAGCTTGCCCTTCAACTTCAGGGTGCAGACGTTTCCGTTCTCTTTGATGTCCAAATCCACGAGAATTCCTTCGGCCAGATTCCACTTTACTGCGGAAGTCGGGCTTGTTAAGCTCGTGACAATCTTCGCGTCGATGCAAACCCTTGTCAAGCGGGGTGGGGAGATCGACAGAGATACCCGAATCGACAAGCCTTCAGGTTGACGCACCGATTGTAGACGTTGGGCTCGTTTCCACAATGCGCCGGATGCCGTCCGCCGCGGCAGAGTTCAGGGCGGCGGCCGGAAAGATTGAGCTTGACCACTCTTCCTGTTCGCCGGAAAGGACGGCATGCGGAATGGCATTTGCGACCATGAATTTCCATGCAGCCGGGGAGCGGTCTTCTGCAGTACAAGATACTTTGAACGAACGTTCCCGGAGAACTACCGCCAATGGGTGACGTGAACGACGCGATTCCATCCGTAGACGAGACTGCCATCGAGGCGGCAGCGCAACTGCTGAGCGCCTTCGACAGCGCATCCCGGGCGACCGTGATCGCCTCCGCCATTGCCGGCCTCATCCCCGACAGCGCCTGTATCGTCCACCTCTATCAGCCGCAAAACGACCCCGTACCGTGGACGATTGCGGGCGTGGCAGGTGAGATTTCGCTCAACGAAGCGCAACACGCGGGCAACTGGCTGTTTGCGATCCCGGATGCGTTTCCGGCCGAAGGACAGATCTACGACAAAACCCGCCTGAGCCGTGAAGACTACGCGCACTTCAATGTGTCGCGTTCGATTGGCGCAATTGCCTATCTGGCGGTGGAGCACGATGGGCAATTGGCAGCCGTTCTCGAGATCATCGTCTTTTCCGGAACCATCAAGCAAAAGCAGCTGAACGAGCTGGCGCCCATTGTGCGTCTCACTGCGCCCGCACTCCTCTCGGGAGAACAGTTCAATCAGCAACGCCAAACCCTGCTGGATTCCGTGCACCGCATGTCGCAGTTGTACGACCTGGAGAAATCGCTGAACGCGACGCTGGAACTGGACGCGGTGGTCGCTATGATCCCCGGAAAGGCCGCGGCCATGCTACCCTGCCAGGCCATGCATCTGTGGCTCTTCGACGGGCCGGAACTGCGGCTGGTTTCGAGCGAAGGGGCCGATGACACGGTGGAGTTAGGCGGGATCGAGACTCCGGGAAGTGGCTACCTGGCCGATATGGCCGAAGAAGGCGAGCCGCTCCTGATCGACGACCCGGACGACGAACGTTTGCAGGTACGCAATGCGCGGCGCATCGAGGAGAGCTCGATCCCCCCGGTGAGCAATGCGCTGCTGGTTCCGCTTATGCAGGACGAGGCAGAGATCGGCGTTCTGGAAGCCATCAACCGCGAAGACCGGCCCTTCGACGACGACGACTTGTTCCTGCTTTCCTCGATGGCCGAGACGGTTTCCAATGCTTTGAAAAACGCCAGCCTGATGATGGCGGAGCGCAAGCTGGAGATCCTGAAGGTTCTGGTGCAGGTCAGCTCGGAGATCACCTCCACGCTGCGGCTCGACCGCCTGCTGCAGATCATCGTGAATAGCCCGCAAAGCGTGCTGCCCTACGAGCTCTGCGCTATTGCGCTGGACAACCGAGGAAAGCTGCAGTTGAAAGCCGTCTCGGGCATGGCCCGGCTGCCCATGGGAGATCCGGCGGTGGAGCGGGTGGAACAACTGGTGCGCTGGCTTTCGTCTCAGCCTGACGCATTGCACATCAGCTGGCACGAGGGATCGGAAACCGACGAGGGCGCTGACCTGGCGCCGGAGGTTCGGCAACATTTTGATGAGACGGGCTACCGCGCCCTGTATACCCTGCCGCTGAACGATGACCAGGGGAGGGTGGGCGTGCTCATCTACGAGAGCAGCGACCCGGATTTCCTGGGCGTGGCCCAGATCGAGATGATCAAAGTCCTGTCCGGGCAGGCGACTGTGGCGCTACGCAACGCGCTGCTCTACCGCGAGGTGCCGCTCATCAGCCTGCTGGAACCGCTGGTGCAGAAGCGCGCGGCCCTGCTGCGCACCACGGGCCGGCGCCGTCTGGCGTATGCCGTCGCAGCCGCCGCCGTGGTTCTGATTCTCGTCGTCTGTCCGCTGCCCATGCGGGTGGAGGGTGATGCGGTCGTCGAGGCACAGCACCTGGCCACCGTGGCCGCGCCGGTGGATGGCAACGTGGACAAGGTCTACGTGCACGAAGGGCAGAGGGTTGCAGCCGGCGAGGCTCTGGGCGCCCTGAACGACTGGCAATGGCGCGCCAACCTGGCCGCCGCTGAAGCCAAGTATCAGCAGGCGTTGCTGGCCATGGAAGACGACCTGGCTCATGGCAGCGCCCGCGCTGGCGCCGACCGGGCCAACGTGAACTACCTGCGCTCCGAAGCCGCTCAGGCGCGCGCGCACCTGGAGAGCGCGCAGCTGCGCTCGCCCATCGCGGGCATTGTGGTCACGCCGAACCTGGAGAACACTGCCGGCGAGCATCTGGATGCAGGCGCCGCGTTTGCCCAGGTCCTCGACATCAACTCGGCGGTAGTCCGGATTGCCGTGCCCGAGCGGGACGCCGGGCTGTTGCATGCCGGCCAGCCCGCGGCCGTCAAACTCGACAGCTACCCGCAGCAGACGTGGCACAACACGGTTTCAGTGGTCAGCCCACAAGCGGTGGCCGGCGACGGCGAGCGCACCTTTGCCGTCGAAGTCCCGGTGCCCAATGGCGACGCCTCGCTGCGCGCCGGAATGAGCGGGAAGGGAAAAGTCGCCATCGGCTACCGTCCGGCAGGGTACGTGCTGCTGCGCCGGCCGGCTTTGTGGCTGTGGCAGACGCTGTGGAACTGGATTGGCTGGTGACGTATGCATCTTCGCTTGAATCGCCGTAACTCTCTTCTCGTCGCGATGGCGGCCGCCTTGCTGACGACCGGCTGCGAAACCAACTCTCCGCCGCCGGCCGCGGCCGCAGCGGCAGCGCCGGTGAGCTCAGCCGCGCCCGCGCCTGCGGCGCCTGCGCCCAGCGCTCCGGATGCAAAAGCCTTCACGACCAGCGGCCCGCTGGTCGCCGAGCAGCAGGCCGACGTGGGCGCTGAGCGCGATGGCCGGATTATTGAAGTCGCCGTGCAGATTGGCGATCATGTGCGCGCCGGCCAACTGCTGGCGCGGCTTGACGACCGCATGCTGCAGGCGGCCTGCGCCGCGCAAAAGGCGCGCATGGCTGCGGCCCAGGCCGAAGTTCGCAACTGGAAGGCCGAGCAAGAAAGCGCGCGTGCCGATCTGCGCCGCGCCGATGTCCTCCTCCAGGAAAAGATCCTGAGCCAGGAGAACTGGGAGGTTTCCAAGTACAAAGTGGACGAGACCACGGCCCAGGTGGAGCGCTACGAGAGCGAACAGGCGGCGGCCGAGGCCGACCTGAATGCGACCGAGGTGCAATTGGACCAATCGCGCGTTGTGGCCCCGTTTGCCGGCGTGGTGGGCCGCAGCTCAGTGCGCCTTGATCAGCAGGTGAAGGCCGGAGACGCGCTCTTCTGGATTACCGCGGAGGCCCCGTTGCACGTGCTGTTCACCGTGCCCGAGACGCTGATGGCCGCTTTCACTGCCGGCGCGCCGCTGGAACTGACTACCGCGGATTATCCCGGTCTGCACCAGTCAGGCCGCATCCTTCGCGTGAGTCCGGTGGTCGATCCGGCCAGCGGCAGCGTGCAGGTGATCGGCGCGGTTGACCACGCCTCGCCGCTGCTCAAGCCCGGAATGCAAATGCAGGTACGGCTGGCGCCATGAACCTCAGCGAAGCTCTCGACGCCGCACTTCCGGAAATACCTAAAACGCGGCTGGCGCGCAGCCGCCCGCCGGGCCTCGACCCGGACCTGGTCATCCGCGAGGATCTGGTTGACGGCGAACCCATGATCAGCGTGATGCAACGCGGCACGCACAGTTTCTTTCGCTTCACGCCTATGCAATGGCAGATTGCGCAGCTTTTCGACGGCGCCCGCACCTATGACGAGATCGCCGAATTACACACGGCGCAAACCGGCACGCCGATCGGCGCAGACGAACTGCGCACCTTTGCCGAAGCCATGGATCGCGATGATTTCTGGTACAAGACACCTCAGGAGAGAAACCTGGCGCTGAGCCAGAAGCTGATGGATCAGCGCGGACGCCGGGCCGGGCGTAAATCAAAATTCAACATCGCCCACATGACCTTCTCAGGGTGGGACCCGGACAACTATCTTAGTTGGCTTGACCGGGCCATCGGCCGTTACGTCTACAGCCCGTGGTGCACAATCGCCGTCGTGCTGCTCTTCCTCTTCGAGGCTTCAGTCTTCATTGACAAGTGGAATGTGATCGGGCCCGATATCCCGCTTTACTACAACTTCACGCACAAGACCCTGCTGGATCTGGCGCAGTTCTGGCTATTGTTCCTGGTTCTCGGCTTCTTTCATGAGACGGCGCATGGCCTGACCTGCAAGCATTACGGCGGGCAGGTGCACAGCATGGGCCTGATGTTCATTTATCTGTTGCCTGCGTTCTATGTGGATGTGACCGAGGTCTGGATCTCAGCCACCAGGATCCAGCGGCTGGCCACGATCATTGCCGGCATCTGGGTTGAGATGATCATTTGCGGCATGGGAATGATCGTTTGGACGAACACACTGCCTGGCCAGTGGCTGCACGATTTTTCCTACCAGATCATCCTCATTACCGGTATCGCCGTCGTGGTCATGAATCTCAATCCTCTCATCAAGCTGGACGGTTACTACTTCCTCACCGAAGCCATCGGTATTCCCGATCTCAAGGAGCGATCGACGTCTTTCATTTCCGGGTGGTTCCAGAGCCGCGTGCTGCGTTTACCCGTGGAAATGATCGTGGTGCCGCGCAAACGCGCGCCGTTTTTTATCCTCTACGCGATCATTTCTGGAATCTACAGCTATGTCCTGCTCTTCTTTGTGGTTCGCCTCGCCTACAACATCGCCTCCAAGTGGCTGGCTGAGTTCGCCCTCATTCCTGCCGCGGCGCTCGCATTTTTGATGTTTCGATCGCGATTGCGAGCTCTGCGCGGCGCGGCCGCTCGCTTTTGGCAGCACCACTTCGCATCGATCCGGAACCTGCGCCCCGTGCATTTCGCCGCCGCCGCTCTGCTCGTGGCCTTGCTGTTTGTGCCTTTCTGGCGCGACCGCGAGAGCGCCTACTTCGTCATCGAGCCCGCCCGCTCTGAGACCGTCCACGCGGCGGTTTCAGGGCGTGTGCAGGAGGTGCTGGTTCAAGAGGGAGAATCGATTCGCGCCGGCCAGGCGCTGCTCATCATGACCAGTCCGGCGGCCGATTCCATGGCCGAAGCAGCTGTGGCGCAAACCCACGATGCCAGCTTCCAGGCATTCAACGCCGAATTGCAGGGGCAAAGCATCGGTCCCGCGCAGGCCGAGCAAGACGCGGCAAAGCGGTCCAGTTTGCTGGCGGGCGAGGCGCGATCGTCGCTGGTGGTCACCGCGCCGCAAGATGCCATTGTGCTCACCGCGCATCCCGACGCGCTGCTCGGCCAGAGCGTTGGCTCCGGCCAGGCGCTGCTCGATCTGGCGGACGCGGGCCCGCGTATCGTCAGGGTCTACGTTCCCGTCTCGACACTCGACCGCATTCCTCCCGGCGCTGAAGTCGCGCTGGCGCTGCCCGGCAGCTTTTCCATTGTGAGGATGCTCCTGGCGCCTCCCGGCGGCGATGCCGTGAGCCTTCCCCAGGGTTTGATTCATAGCCAGGAATACAAGGGCATCAAGATGCCTGTCTTCTACTGCTCCCGCATGACGCTGCCGGCCGCAGCGGGCAATCCACCCTTCGGCATGGCGGGTGAGGCCAAAATCTTCGGCAAGCGGCGCAGCCTTGTGCAGCGTATTGCGACGTCAATCTACGATCTGACGAAAGCGCATGTATGGTGAAATGAAAGCGGGTGAAATGAAAAAGGCAGCCGTAGATTCGGCTGCCTTTTTCATTTGTCTTTCGAAGCCGGATCGAGAATCAATTCGGCCGGGGAGGGCTCCTCTATTCTCCTGTTACCCTTCCATGCATCCT
>Ga0326727_10023752_pt1 | contig 11669 bp, 9 predicted proteins | sample MB2enrmetagenome_FD_207643 | JGI IMG/M metagenome (GOLD analysis project Ga0326727, IMG submission 207643) | Lab enriched peat soil microbial communities from McLean, Ithaca, NY, United States - MB29MY | ecosystem: Environmental > Terrestrial > Soil > Wetlands > Peat | place: USA: New York... | reverse complement strand
CGGCAGCGAGCCGCCGGTCATGCGGTTGGTCGCAGAGTAATCGTCGTTGCCGTACCACACCGCGCAGGTGAAGTTGCCGGTGTAGCCGACGAACCACGCGTCGCGATAGGCGTTGGTGGTGCCGGTCTTGCCGGCGGTCGGAATGCCGTCGAGCGCCGCGCGTCGTGCGGTACCTTCGCTGACGACGTGGCTCATCATGCCGGCCATGTCGGCCGCGATCTTGGCCGGAATCGCCTGCAGCGGCTTCTTGCCGTCGCGGTCGAAGCGCCACACCAGGTCGCCGGCGCCGGTGCGCACTTCCAGCACCGCGTGCGGCGTGACCGATTTGCCCTTGTTGGGAAAGGTCGCATAGGCCACCGCGTGCTCGAGCACGGTGACCTCGTCGGCGCCGATCGGCAGCGACGGGGTATCCGGAAGGGGCGCCTTGATGCCGAAGCGGCGCGCTACCTCGACGATCTTGGCACGGCCGGCTTTCGGTCCGCCCTTGCCGCCGATCGCAATCGACAGCTTGACCGGAACGACGTTGATCGAGCGGGTAATCGCCTGCGTCAGCGTCACCGCGCCGGAATAGGAGTGGCCGTAATTCTGCGGGCACCAGTTGCCGATGCAGACCGGGCCGTCGACCACGATCGAATTCGGCGTGAAGCCGTTCAACAACGCGGTGGTGTAGACATAAGGCTTGAACGACGAGCCGGGCTGCCGGTAGGCGTCCACCGCACGGTTGAACTGGCTGGCGCCGTAGTCGCGCCCGCCCACCATCGCCCGCACGCCGCCGTCGAGGTCGGCGACCACGGTCGAGGCTTGCGTCGCGTGATAGTCGCGGCCGAACTGGCGCAGCTGGTTTTCGATGGCTTCTTCCGCGGCGCGCTGCACGTTCATGTCGATCGCGGTGCGCACCACGAAGACGCGCTCGTTGTAGGATTTCGGAAAGGTGTCGACCAGCTTGCGCATCTCGTCGAACGCCCAGTCGAGATAATAGTTCGGCGAATTTTCATCGCGGCGGTCGACCGCGGTCGCGGGATTGCGCCGCGCGCCGAACACCTGGCCCTCGGTCATGAAGCCGGCGTCGACCAGGTTATCCAGCACCACGTTGGCGCGGGCGCGCGCCGCCGGCAGGTTGATATGCGGGGCATATTTGGTCGGCGCCTTGAACAGTCCGGCGAGCATCGCGGCTTCCGCGAGGTTGACGTCGCGCGCGGACTTGTTGAAGTAGAAGTGCGCCGCGCCGTCGACGCCGAAGGTGCCGCCGCCCATATAGGCGCGATCGAGATAGAGTTTCAGAATCTCGTTCTTGGTGAGCCGCGTCTCCAGCCAGATCGCCAGGAATGCCTCGTTGACCTTGCGCTCGATGGTGCGCTCGTTGCTCAAAAACAGGTTCTTGGCCAGCTGCTGGGTGATCGAGGAACCGCCCTGGCGGACGCCGCCGGCCTGCGCATTGGTCAGCAGCGCGCGAAAGGTGCCGGCAACATCGATGCCGAAATGTTCGTAGAAGCGCCGATCCTCGGTGGCGAGCGTGGCCTTGATCAGGTTGTCGGGGAAATCCTCGAGCGGGATCGAGTCATTGTGCTTGATGCCGCGGCTGCCGATCGGATTGCCGTAGCGATCGAGAAACGTCACCGCGAGGTCCGATTTCTTCAGCCAGTCTTCATCGGCGGTTTCGCGGAACGCCGGCTGGGCCAGCGCCAGCATCAGCACCAGTCCGCCGAGCCCGATCGTGGCAGCCTCCGACAGCGGCTCGATAAAGACCCAGCGCTTCCAGCGGCCGACGTAGAAGCGGTCCATGAACATGGAGAACCGCTCATAGAGCTCGCGCGCACCCGCCAGCGAAGCGAACAGCGTCGAGTCGATTCGCGCATCGAGATCCAGCATCCGGTGCCGGATTTTCTGCGTCCATTTCGGCGGAATGATCTGGCGCACCCGGCACCCTTGGTTCGAAAGCGCTCAAGTACCCGGCGCGGGCACCGACGAGACGTCTTGCGGGAATGTTGCGGCAAACCCAAGGCGGTCTTGCGCCGTTGGGGACTTGGGCGTCGTTCTAGCCGAGCGGGGACGATAAACCAATGGTCGGCCTTCCAATTTGATCGAGAGGGCTAATGCTGCCCGGACTTTATCCCGCAATGCCGATGACCCACCCCTTGCACCGGCATCGCCGTAGACCCTAGAAGGGCTCTGGCAGGTGCCGTTCCGCAAAACCTCAGGACCCCATGACCGCAGCCCCCAAGCCGTCCTCGGATCAGGCAGGATTCTTTTGGAAAACCAAGACGTTGGAGGAGATGTCCAAGGTTGAATGGGAAAGCCTCTGCGACGGTTGCGCGCGTTGCTGCCTGGAAAAGCTTGAGGACGAAGATACCGGCAAAATCTATTTCACCCATGTTTCCTGCAAGCTTCTGGATGCGGGGCTATGTGCCTGCAAGGATTACAAAAACCGCTCCGATTTGGTTCCGGATTGCGTCCGGCTGACACCGGCCAATGTCCGCACGCTGAACTGGCTGCCGCCGAGTTGCGGCTACCGGCTGGTGGCGGAGGGCCGCGACCTCTATTGGTGGCATCCGCTGGTATCCGGCGATCCAAATACTGTTCATGAAGCCGGCGTCTCCGTGCGTGGGCGGGTACAGGGCACCGAGAACGAGATCGCGGACGCCGATCTCGAGGATCATATCGTGCAATGGCCGGCGCTGCTGCCGAAGCGCGCCCGGCTGAAAAAGCGGCCGCAATCCTAGGGAACTTTTGCCGCCCCCTCGATCACGGGATTGCGATGACACCTTCGCGGGACACACCCATGCGCGCAAGCCGCTGCCGCGGCTTCGATTTGCCGCCTAAATTGGATTCGCCTTCGCGATTCCGCGCGGCCTTCCGTCGCGCACGCCCAGAATAAAACGCGCGCCCAGAATTAAAACACGTCGACATGAACAAATACGAACGGCACAGCCGTAACCCGGCCGATCAACAGGCATTGCCCGCAGCTATCGCCCGCGACCTGTCGCAAGAGCCGGTTGAGGTCCTCGAACTCAGCGATGCGCCGCCGATCGCGCCGAAGGCGCCGCTGACCCAGGGCGAAGTCCGCACCATCCTGATGAGCCTTTTGCTGACGATGTTTCTGGCCGCGCTCGACCAGACCATCGTTGCCACCGCGCTGCCGACCATCGGCCGGCAATTCCAGGACGTCACCAATCTGTCCTGGGTGATCACGGCCTATCTTTTGGCGTCGACCGCGGTGGCGCCCGTGTTCGGCACATTCGCCGACATTTACGGCCGCCGCGGCATGATCATCGCGGCGCTTGGCCTGTTCATCGCGGGTTCGATCTTGTGCGCACTGGCGCCGAACATGACGGTGCTGATCCTGGGGCGCGGGCTGCAAGGGCTGGGGGGCGGCGGCATCATGCCGATCGTGCAGACCGTCATCGCGGACGTGGTGACGCCACGGGAGCGCGGCCAGTACCAGGCTTATTTCAGCGGGGTATGGATGGCGGCCGGGATCGGCGGTCCGGTCCTTGGCGGGGTGTTCGCCGAGCACTTGCATTGGTCGATGATTTTCTGGATCAACGTGCCGCTCGGGCTGATATCGCTGGCGATGCTGCTGCCGAAGATGGGCAAGATCCCGGTGTTCCATCGCAGGCGCAAGGTCGACTGGCTCGGCGGCGTACTGCTGATGGCTTCCGCGGTGGTGATCATGCTGGTGCTGACCTGGGGCGGCAACCGCTATCTCTGGCTGTCGCCGACCATCATGGCGATGATCGGCGCCTCGGTTGCGCTGACGCTGGCGTTTGTCTGGCAAGCCGGCAGGGCCAGCGAGCCGTTCCTGCCGCTGTCGCTGATGGGCGGTCCGGTCGCGCCCTATGCCTTGGCCGGAGGCGGCTGCGCGTTCGGCGCGATGCTGGGACTGACCGTGCATCTGCCGCTGTATTACGAGGTAGTCTACCATCTCAGCGCCAGCGAGGCCGGCCTTGCGCTGATTCCGCTGGCGGCGGTGTCGACCGGGGGTGCTGCGATCGCCGGCCGGACCATGGCGCGCGCCAAGCGGTACAAGCGGGTCGCCATCATAGGCACGTCGTGCGCGACGCTATTGGGATGCGCGCTGGCGCTGACCACGCTGCCACTGTGGGCGCTATTGACGCTATTGTCGCTGTTCGCGCTTGGCCTTGGAACAGTATTTCCCATCAGTGTCGTCGCGCTGCAGAATTCGGTGGCGCGTTCGCAGGTCGGCACCGTGACCGGCGCGATGAACTTTTTCCGCGCGCTGATGGCGTCCTTCATGGTGGCGGCATTCAGCGCCATCCTGTTGATGGCGTTGGGCGCGGATATTTCGCTGGCCGGCGAGCACCGCGGCCCGGTGACTTCGATACCGCTCGCCGACATGATCGTGGCATTCCGCTACGTGTTCGGCGCAGCGGCAGTACTGCTCGCGGGCTCCGCGCTGTGCATGATCCTGATGGAAGAACGGCCGCTGGCCGGTCCGGCTACGCCGGTCGAGATGGCGGAGTAGGGCGCGCCTTCGACCGTCTGCACCCGCTATCCCTGCGCCACAATTTGATCTAACAGCGGCGCCAGCCATTCGCGCAGATCAATCGACGAGGAACCGGCATGAGCAAACCCACCATCGAGCAGACCAAGATGGGCACCGAGGCCATCGCCTTTTGCATCGCGCGGACCCTGATCGAGCGCGATCCCTCGCTGAAGGCGCCGATGCGCGCCAATTTGCGTAAGATGTGGGAGCTGCTGGAGGCGCGCGAAGACCACGGCGCCGCCGATATGGTCGACACCATGATCAAGGCGCTCAACGACCCCGCGTTCTTCAAGGCGTGACTCGCCGCTTAGAGCGTTTTCGAGCCAACGGGTCGCGCGAATGCGCGCCCGATGACGGGCTCCGTGGAAACCGGTTCGCGTGAAGAAAACGCGTCGAATCAATAATCTAGAGCACCGTTTCGATTCAATCGAAACGGTGCTCTAAGTGCCCGGCCTGGAAACCTCGGTCTCCTTTAAGGTAATGAATTCCAGCAGCACCGGGATACCCTCTTGTGTCTTCTGGATACCACGCCGAATCGCCGGGATGATGTCCTGCGGCTTCGTTACCCGCTCGCCGTAGCCGCCGAAGGCGCGCGCCATCGCGGCATAGTCGCCGGAAATATCGGTGGCGCGGTATTTCTCGGTCGAAACCGGCATCACCTTCAACTCGATCGCCATGCTGAAATTGTTCAGGAGAATGGACATGATCGGAATCCGTTCGCGCACCGCGGTCTCGAAATCCATCCCGGTGAAACCGATCGCGGCATCGCCCCAGACGTTGATGCAGAGCTTGTCGGGTTTGGCAAGTTTGGCGCCCATCGCCAGTCCCAATCCATAGCCGAGCTGGGTGGTCTTGCCCCAGCCGATATAGGATAGCGGCTCGACCGGCTTCCAGAACGGCGAAAGCTGGTCGCGGGGGCTGCCGGCGTCGTGGGTGATGATGGTGTTGTGGATATCGACGGTGTGCTGCAAATCCCAGAGTACGCGGTAGGGGTTGAGCGGCGCGTCGTTGCTGGTCAGTTTCGGCAGCCATTTGGCCAGCCATTCGGTGTGGGAAGCGGCAATTTCGGCAGCTACGGCAGTCGCATCGCGGTCAACCCTGATGCTCTTGTCGATCTCGTTCAGCAATGCGTCGAGCACCAGAGCGGCGTCGCCGATCAGGCCTATTTTGGCCTCCACGTCCTTGTTGAGATGCGCCGGATCCAGCGTTGAATGGATGATGGTTTTGCCTTTTGGCATGGCGATGCCGAAAGAGGTTTCCGTGAACGAGCAGCCGATCCCGAAGATCACGTCGGCTTCCGACAGAAATTTCGGCACCGCGCGTGGCACGGCCAGTCCTCCCGAGCCGAGCGAAAGCGGATGGGTCTCCGGGAACGACGACTTGCCACCGAGGCTCGTGGTGACGGGGATCGCGAGCCGCTCGGCCAGCCGCTTCAACTGCGGCCAGGCTCTAGCATAATGCACGCCCTGGCCGGCATAGATCACCGGCCGTTTGGCCGACATCAACAGCGCAGCCGCTTCGCTCACATGCACGGGGTCGGCACCGTAACGGGTACGCAGCACCGGGGTATAGTTCAGCGGTTCGGCCACTTCCTCGTTCCACATATCGGACGGGATTTCCACGATCACCGGCCCGCCGCGGCCATTCTTCAACTTGGTGAACGCGCGGCGGAAGATATTGCAGACTTCAGCGGCGAGGTTGATGGGCTCCGCCGACTTGGCAAACGCCTTCATGGCCTGGCTGGAATTGAAATTCGGCTCGATATTGGCAATCCGTCGCGCGTAGCCCATCGGCAGCACCAGCACCGGAACCGATTCGCCGTAGCACTGCGCGACCCCGCCCATGGCATTTTCCGCGCCCGGGCCATGCTGCATGCAGAAGGCGCCAAGGGTGCGTCCCGATGTGACCCGGGAGATCGCATCCGCCATGTGAAGCCCGATGCGCTCCTGCCGCACCATCACGGGACGGATATCGGCTTGGGCGGCGTATTCGATGAGATGGTTGACCGGGTAGCCGCAGAGGATCTCGATGCCCTCCCGCTTCATGATTTCCGCGATGGCGGTCCCGAGTTTCATGCCGACCCCTCCCAGAATGGCCGATATTGGCTCGGCCTGTTGCGGTAGTTGGAACAGGAATCCACCGATCGGTAAAGGCGGGCGCTTCGCCTCTCCGGAAGCTGCGCCATCTTGTTTTGCACCCCGCCTGCTGCCCGTGCGGCGCGAAATACCATCCGGCCCTTAGCCAGCCTTAAACTTAACTAAACGTTTATTGTGTTAGTCAACGCCTCGACAAGCAATGCTCGCTAGATTTTGCGAGGCCATCTACGCGGGAGAATCCCGCGCGACCGTCGACAGGAGTTCATCAATGCAGCGGCTGTTTGCAAAATTCCTGGGCGATCAATCCGGCGCGACCGCGATCGAATATTGCCTGATTGCAGCAGGCCTCAGCATCGTGATCCTGACCGCCGTCAACGGAATCGGCAGCTCCCTCAGCACCAAATTCACCTCGGTCAATTCCTCGCTGAAGTAACAAGGCGTCGGCAAAGGGCCAGCCCGGTATGCCCGGGGATTAATCCCTGTCACTGCCCGCGCGCGCTTGGCCGGAGCGATTGCCCGCGCGGGTGAGGAGTGCCGCGCTATCCCGCTTTCTTGGAACGGGTCGCCGGGCGCGCCGGCTTCTCGGCCTTCTTTGGGGCCTGCACTTTTGGCTCTTCCTTGGCGGCGCGCTTGCCGCTGATCGGCAGCAGCATCTCGCGCTGGCCGGGGACTGCCTTGCGCGGCTTCTTGCCGGTGGCCTTGACGGGGGCAGACTGCTTCTCGCTGGCGAGGCTGCGCTTCAGCGCATCCATCAGGTTGATGACGTTGCCGGTTGATTTCGGCGCGGCCTTTGCCGTGGTGCGAATGCCGCTGCGTTTCTTGTCGATGAGGTCGATCAGCGCGGACTCGTAGTGGTCCTCGAACCGCTCGGGCTCGAACGAGCCGGACTTCTTCTCGACGATGTGCTTGGCGAGATCCAGCATGTCCCGGGTGACCTTGACGTCCTGGATGTCGTCAAAATAGTCGTTCTCGCTGCGGACTTCGTAGGGATAGCGCAGCAAGGTTCCCATCAGTCCCTTGCCAAGCGGTTCCAGGGCGATGATGTGCTCACGGTTGGTCAGCACGACGCGGCCGATCGCGACCTTGTTCATGCTGCGGATGGTTTCGCGGATCACCGCAAAGGCGTCATGGCCGACCTTGCCGTCGGGAACCAGATAATAGGGACGGATCAGATAGCGGCTGTCGATGTCGGACCTGGGCACGAACTCGTCGATCTCGATGGTGTGCGTCGATTCCAGCGCGATGTCCTCGAGTTCGTCCTTCGATACCTCGATGTAGGTATCGGTATCGACCTTGTAGCCTTTGACGATGTCTTCGGCGGCGACTTCCTCGCCGGTATCGGCATCGACCTTCGCATATTTGATGCGATGGCCGGTCTTGCGGTTGATCTGGTTGAAGCTGACCTTTTCGGTATCCGACGTCGCCGGATAAAGGGCGACCGGACAGGTCACGAGCGAAAGGCGTAAAAAACCCTTCCAGTTGGCACGCGGGGCCATGGCAAACTCCGAAACGCAACAGACCAAAAGCCGAGGATATCACCGGGGGACCCGGATTCAAGCAAGCCGGACGGAAATCCCCGAACGGCGTTAACCGTGGCGGGATGACCGTTTTGTAGATGCGGCTTGGAGGCAACAGCCTCCAGACGCCCTGGTTCCCGGCTTGGGCCTCATGCCGGCTTGTCTAGTAGGTTGTCCTCCAGCTTGTCCTGCGTCCTGGTCTCGAAATCACTCGCATCATGGCGTTCGTGCAACTGGCTGGACGGTTCGCCCCAGGTCCGGTTGACCATGCGCCCCCGCCGTACCGCCGGGCGTTCGGCGATGGCGTCGGTCCAGCGTTGCACGTTGACGTATTCCTGCACCTGCAGGAACTCGCCCGCCCCGTACAACAGGCCCTTGGCGAGGCCGCCGTACCAGGGCCACACCGCGATATCGGCGATCGAATAGGTGTCGCCCGCCAGATATTGGTTGTCGGCAAGGCGCCGGTCCAGCACGTCGAGTTGGCGCTTCACTTCCATCGCGAACCGATCGATGGCGTATTCGATCTTGGCTGGAGCGTAGGCATAGAAGTGACCAAAGCCGCCGCCAAGATAGGGCGCGCTCCCGACCTGCCAGAACAGCCACGACAGGCATTCGGCGCGCGCTCTCGCATCAGTCGGCAGGAATGCCCCGAACTTCTCGGCGAGATGCAGCAGGATTGCGCCGGATTCGAACACCCGGATCGGGGCTGGTCCGCTATGATCCATCAACGCCGGAATCTTCGAGTTCGGGTTGACCTCGACGAAGCCGCTGCCGAACTGGTTGCCGTCGATCTTGATCAGCCACGCATCATACTCGGCGCCACGGTGACCCAGCGCCAGCAGCTCTTCCAGCATCACCGTGACCTTCACGCCGTTCGGGGTGGCCAGCGAATAAAGCTGCAGCGGGTGGCGACCGACCGGCAACTCCTTATCATGCGTCGGTCCCGCGATCGGGCGGTTGATGCCCGCGAACCTGCCTCCGCTCTCCTTGTTCCAGCTCCAAACCTTGGGCGGCGCGTATGTGGATGGGTCGCTCACTTGTCTGGCTCCAGCGGTCTTGAGGGTTCGGTCTTGAAGGTTCGTCGGCGGTCGACCGGGTGCGCAATCAACAATGTTGAGACCTACACCGCAAGGCCTGGGCGAGGTCCGCGAGCCGCTAACGCCACCATATTTGTCCTCCGGCTATCCGGAAAATGCCGAACCGGGTCCCTTTTCGAGGGAATTGGCGAAGCGCCTCTGGCTGCGGGCCGCGGATCCCGGCCGGGTAAACGCGATCCGCCTCGAGCGCCTTAGGAATTCCGAAGTCGACGCCCTATTTCCGCCGCCGCAGGCTCGGAGAAAGCACGACGTGAAAGCACGACTCATAGACAAACGGGTCAAATCGGCTGCCTCCTACGAGCCGGCTTCGGCCCGAACCGTGCCTTGATGGATCGCCAGGCCTATTTCACGCCTGACATTCGGGATGGCTTTCAAAGAAAGCAAGCGTCATGACCGCCCCTTCCGAGACTCCAGATATTGCGGAAACCGCAAGCTTTCTGCGTCGGTTCGCCGACCTGATGTCCAATGGGTACAACGCGAAATATTTGCACCGTGCAGCCGAGCTGCTCGAAAACCTGTCCGTGCATACGGCTGCAGCGGCGGACGAAGAACAGCTCTGGCGCTACAAATACGAAACCGCGATCCGACATGCCGATGAGCTGGAGGCCGAATGCGAGGCGCTCAAGCAGGACATCGACGGGCATCTTGATCTCGCAACCTCGATCCTGGGCGAGCGCGATGTGCTTCGGGCGACGCTGGAGGAGCGGGAAGTAGAATTCGCCGAACTCGACGCCGCGTTGGACCGTGAACGCACCGAATCTGCGGCTAAATGGGATGAGTACGAAGCGGAGTTCGCGCTGCTTCGCGCTACCCTCGATGCCGAGCGCGCGGCGCTCCAGGCAGCCCTGGCTGCTCGCGATGAAGAACTGACGCCGCTTCGCCGCGAATTGGAGCGTGAGCGCGAAGGCGGCGCGGCCAAATCGAAAGCCAGCGAGGACGACCTGTACGAACTTCGTCTTGGCTATGAGCGCGAACGCAATGAATTGCAGGCGCAGCTCAAGGTGCGGGAAGACGAGCTTGCCGCGCTTCGCGTTGTCTCTGATCGCGAGCATGCGGCGCTCAGGGCCAAGGTCGCCGCCCTCGAGGCCGACGGCGCAGAGCTTCGCGCATCGATCGAGCGGAGCGGCGATCTGCGAATTCAGAGTACGCATCAAGGCGGTGCCGACGCAAAGCCCGCGCTGGAAGCCGCGGCCTCGCTGCTTGCGGCACGCCCAGCCGATCGGTATCCCGGTTTCGGCGAGGCCGATGCCGTGGTGCCGAAAAACGTGCTTCATCAGGTGCGTGCGCAGTTCGAATTTCTGGCCAAGGAATGCATCGCCCGGGGCGATATCGCCTCGCAAGTCATGTGTGAGCTCGGGGCACACGCAATCGAGCGCGCCTTGACCGGCGAACAAGCCGATCATTTGCCGGTAGGGGAGATTGCCCTGAACATCCTCGTGCCGCCCGACTCTACCGTGTCGGCGAGTCCCGGCACCATGTGAGTTGGACTCACCTCCCGGAGCCTCGAGTTCGGGAGGTGGCCGGCCCGAGGCCTCGGAGCGGCCTGCCGTATGCCGAGGGTGGCGGAACATCGCCTGCGGTCATGCGTTGCGCTCGATGCACGCCGCGAGGCGTCCTGCATCATCAGGAAATCGAGGGCACCATGGCAACACGACAACAGGGCCGGATCGTCGAAACCCCGACCGAAGCGCGCCAGGCCGAGCCCGGCCCGTCGATACTGGCGCTTCTGGCCGTCTCGATCGGACTGGCGGTATTGATCCTCGGCGTGGTCTGGTTCGCGTTTTTCCATACTTGATTGTGGCGGCCGGGTTGATGTAGCTGCATCGTCGGGGCGCGGATCGATCGGAGCTTCGCTCGCACGCCTCCGCCGGGAATGCAGCATTCGAATGAATCTGACCTACGTCATTCCGGATATTCACGGCCGCGATGATCTGCTCAGCAAGGGGTTCGCCGGCATTGCCGCATATTCGCGCGGCGAAGCGGGCGTCATCGTCACGGTGGGCGACTACGTCGATAAGGGGCCGCAAAGCAAACAAGTCATTGACCGATTGCTGTCGGGTGTCGCCGACGGCTGGAGGCTGGTTGCGCTGAGGGGTAACCACGACGCCCTGATGGCGGAGGCGCTGCGCGATCCCTCGAAGATGGCTTCCTGGATCGAGAAGGGTGGCGCCGCGGCGCTGGCCTCCTATGGCGGCAATATTGCGGCGGTGCCGCACAATCACATCGCGTGGCTCGATGGCCTGCGGCTGTTTTATCTCGACCGCTACCGCATCTACGTTCACGCCGGCGTTGACCCGCAGCTTCCGCTGGATCGGCAGAGCGAAGCGACGCTGTTGACCAAACGTTACCCGGTGGGATTTTCGGGCGGGTTCGGCGAACGCCACGTCGTTCACGGCCATGATAATTCTCCCGACGGCCCGCTGCTGTACGCGGGCCGCACCAACCTGGACACGCT
>Ga0326727_10023751_pt1 | contig 11669 bp, 10 predicted proteins | sample MB2enrmetagenome_FD_207643 | JGI IMG/M metagenome (GOLD analysis project Ga0326727, IMG submission 207643) | Lab enriched peat soil microbial communities from McLean, Ithaca, NY, United States - MB29MY | ecosystem: Environmental > Terrestrial > Soil > Wetlands > Peat | place: USA: New York... | reverse complement strand
ATGTAGCCGACCAACACCTCGACGCCGGGGGAGAGAGTGCGCACGAAGTTGCGCAGATTGTCGATCTCGCGGCCGACACTCTCGCGCAGGCCATCGTCGATCAGCAATGCTACCTGTGTGTTGGCATGCTGCAGTGGAGTCCATGCGGTCAGCGGCTGCGGATGGTCGTTCACCGTAAGCTTCAAAGACTCCGCTGTGATCGGAGCCGTGGAACTGGTATCGACAGCAACCAGAGCCTGGGTGGGGACAGGGCCTTCCACCTGGGCGTGAGCGGCAAGGCCAATCGTGAGGGTGGAGACAAGCATAAGGGCGGAAGTGAGAGGTCTTCTCATAGCGTAAGATTAGACCCCAATTTGCCTCCAACAGTTGCCATATTGATTGCCCATCGCAAAGATAATCTGCTGCTGTCCCGTTGCTTTGCCTCAGTCTCCGCCGATGCGCACCTTCAGGCCAGCGCGAATAGTAAAGGGCAGGCCGGGATAACCGATGGGCCCGATGTGCTGCTGGCCGAGGAGGTTGTCCAGCTCGGTGAAGGCGGTGACGCGCGGCCGGACGGCGTAGGTGAGGTTGGCGTCGAGCTTGGCGTAGCCGAAGTCGAGATCGCGGTTGGGCAGAATCATGGAGTCGGTTCCGGCCAGGTCGGAGTAGTAGAGGTAGGTGGAGTCATCGGAGCGGCTGGCGAATGCGCCTTTGAGTGCGGCGGTCAGCCGGTTTCCGGTGTACTGCGCGGCGACGAAGCCGGTGTGCGGCGGACGGCGGAAGGGACGCGCGCCGACCAGCGGGTCGTATACTCCGATGGCGATGCCGGGAATGTTGGGATTGGTGTTTGGCATTCCCTGCAACGCAGCGACGGTATCGCTGGAGAAGGACTGCTCGACGACAGCGTCGAGGTAGGTATATCCGCCGCGCACGAAGAGACGGGCGGAGGGGCGGTATTGCAGCTCGCTCTCGATGCCCTGAGCGCGAAAGGCGAGTGAGTTGAGATACGCGCCTCCGAAGTTGGGATCGTGGATCGGAACGATGCTGAAGTAGCTTTGGAGCCCGTTGGGATAGACATACTCAACCTGATGGGAGAACTGGTTGTGGAAGTACCCAGCCTTGAAGACCAGCTTCTCTCCGCGGATGTTTTGGTCGACGCCAAAGTCCAGGGTGCGCGATCGCTCCGGGCCAATCGGGCCGACATGGAACTTGGCGATGTCGGTGGAATCGCCCGCCTGATCGAGCAGGCCAAAGAGGCTGGACAAACCTGCAGTAAGCGATGGTTCCACGACGCCGGTCGCGACGTTCAAGCGAAGCCGCGTTCCATGCATCCACTTTCCGCTGGGGTCGACCGGCGCATACGCCAGACCTAACCGCGGAGTCCCGGCGATCCCATAGAGGTGATTCTTTTCGACCGCACCGCCAACGGAGTAGAAGAGACGGCTTTTGATCTCGCCCTGAAGTTGCAGGGTGTACTCGAAGTTGGTGCGCTGCGTTTGTCCACTCTCGAAGTAATCCGGGTAGACGTAGCTGCCGCGCTCGTTCTCGTAGTGAAAGCCGAAGAGCGCGGTGAGGTAGTGGGAGGAGCTGTAGTCCGACTGGTAGTAGAGTTCGTCGCGGTTTGAGTCGAGTTGGTCGTCGATCTGAGGATAGGCGCCCGCGTATGCGATCGCCGTCTGTCCGGTCGCGGAATACCCGTTCGCACCGCGAATGGTAACGACTTTGCCGTAGTAGGTTACACCGTAGTATCCATTCACAGCCTCACCGACTGGATAGAAAGTGGCGAACTGCTCGCGCTTGCGTGCGATGCCGTAGCGAACGAGGTTGTGCCATCCGTCTTCCAGCCGGTTCTGCAGCGTGAGGCCCGAATAGAGATCCTGGTCGCTCTGCTTGGCGGCCGCCGACTCTCCCTGGAAGTCGTACTCGCCGGGCTCGCCCGAGGCCGAATTCGTATTGCGCAGAGTGAAGCGGATGGGAGTGTTTGCCGTGATGTCGTAGCCGAGGTTGGCCACCGAAGTGGCCGAGTGGTACTCATCCATCGGCAGAGCGTTCGATGTGTTGAAGCGAGAGAATCCAGCCAGGTAGTCGAACTTCTGATGCGCGCCGCTAAGGGAGAGCTCATTGCGATAGGAGTGGAAGTTGCCTGCGTCGCCGGAGTAGTCGATCTGCGGCTTGCTGGCGATACCGCGCGGCGTGCTGAAGGCAACGGTCGAGGCCCCGGCGTCGGAACCGTAGAGCGCGGAGTTGGTGCCGCGATAGAGTTCGATGCCGGCCAGACCGGTGCTGGAGACAGTGCCGTAGTCGAAGATGCCGCCCACATCTTCCATCGGGATGCCGTCGACGAGGACCTTGTTGGCGTCGGAGTTGCCGCCGCGCACAAAGATCGAGGTGAGGCCGCCGTATTGGCCGGTCTGGACCGCATCGACGCCGGGAGACTGGCGCAGCGCATCGACAACGCCGACGGAGGTGGCAAGGTCGGAGTCGGGAATCAGCGTGACCGCCGAGCTGGACTGCTGGAGCGGAGTGGGCAGGCCGGTAGCCGTCACTGTAATCTCTTCGTGCAGCGAAGCCGTCTCCAGCACAATGTTTTCGGTGATCTGGTCGGTGGAACCGCCGTAAAAAAACTGGCCAATGCCGGGATAGAAGGTCAGGGCCGAGGTCAGCAGAACGAATCGGCCAGCCAGAGCGGAACGAATCTGATAGGAGCCGTCCGTGCCCGCGATGGCGATGGCAACCGGTCGCGGCCCCTGAATGAGCTGGATGCGGGCGCCTGGAACGGGGCGGCCGAGCGCGTCGGTAACCACGCCGCGTACCACCACCGCACGCGCTGGCACGACCGAGACGAGAAAATAACTGGCGAGAAACAGGAAGACGGCAAGCGCGCAAGACGCTCGCAGGACGAGACGGGCCATGCAGCGGCCGGAGACGATGGACATGTCGGAACTCCTACGCTCCCCCCCGGGAGCGCGGTTACAGCGGTGCAACAGCGTGCATCTTCCGTCGAATTAACGTCGAATTGCGGCTCGCGTGGTTTTCTCTCAAAGAAAACCACTCTTGCACGATCTTCGTCGAGGCCAGAAACACTGTGGAACCGCTCTGTACGCGGCGAAACCGGTCTCCTGACTTACGCGGGCTAATGCGAACCAAAGACTGGACGCTTCCCTTCCCGTTGCCTGGCGGCTTCAGTGGGAGGATCCTGGCGGGCATTCACGCTTCACTCCGAATGGGCTGGAGCGGCGTGCGCGATCACAGTTGCGGGGCAGTGGCGGAGTTTCACCGCGCTTCCCGAACATTTCGTTGCGGGCAAGGATTGAGGTTGCGCGACGGGCAGAGTGCAAGGCCAGACGCAGGAATTGCGATAAACCTGGGCTATGCAGGCTCGTCCATTTTGTGCAGGTCTTTACCTGGCTTGAAGCGGACGGCCTTGCCGGGCGAGATGCTGACCTCGGCTCCGGTGCGCGGGTTGCGGCCGATGCCTGTCTTGCGGGGCTTGACGGTGAATACGCCAAAGCCGCGCAGCTCGATGCGTTCACCGGCAATCAGCGACTGCTTCATGCTGCCGAAGATGGTGTCGACCGCGCGCTCGGCCTTCGTTCTGGGAAGTCCGGTTCGCTCGACGACCCTCTGGATCAGGTCTTGTTTAATCAAATTGGGCCGCCTCTCTCACGCAAATTGCAGACAGAGGGCCATTAAGGGCCACCCTTGGCTGCTAAGTGTGATGGTAGGAACTAAGCCCTCGATTGTCAACGCGCGAATGCTGCCGTAAGATTTGGCTATTCAAAACGATGCGGACCCGATCCCCTGCCCGTACGCCAGCCGGCGCCTGGGAAGCATTCGGAGGTGGCCCGCCAAGAGGCAAAAACAACCGAGATGGCCATCAAGAGCGACCGCTGGATCCGCCAGCAGGCAACCGAACACCAGATGATCGTTCCGTTCAGCGAGAAGCAGGTCAGCGCGGGCGTCATCTCCTACGGACTCTCCTCCTACGGGTACGACCTGCGGGTCAGCGACGAGTTCAAGATATTCACCAACGTGAACTCGGCGATCATCGATCCCAAGGCGTTCGACGAGCGGTCGTTTGTCAGCGTGCAGGCGGCGAGCGTCATCATACCGCCCAACTCGTTCGCATTGGCGCGGTCGATCGAGTACTTCAAGATTCCGCGCGATGTGCTGACCATCTGCGTGGGCAAGTCCACTTACGCGCGCTGTGGAATCATCGTCAACGTGACGCCGTTCGAGCCGGAGTGGGAGGGCTTTGTGACCCTGGAGATCTCCAACACCACGCCCCTGCCGGCGCGCATCTACGCCAATGAGGGCCTGTGCCAGATCCTCTTCTTCCAGTCCGACGAGGTGTGCGAGACCAGCTACGCGGACCGCAAGGGGAAGTATCAGAAGCAGCAAGGCATCGTCCTTCCCAAACTGTAGCTTCCGGCAGATGGAGCGATCGGTGTGGAGGGGAATGGTGTCGCACTGAAGAACGAACCGTGTGGCCAGCCAGAGGCGCGAGCGGCCATCCGGAACGAAGAGGCTTGAGTTCGATGGAGGATAGTGCTGCAAGGCGCACGGACCGCATTGGCGTGGTGGCCACCAATCCGCTGCGTGTGCTCGGTCTACAGTCCATCCTGCCGAAGTTTGAGATCATCCACCTGACGGTGCCGGGAGCGCTGGACGATGTCAACCTGTCGCTGGTGCTGGTCGACGCCGAATGCACCAGCCATCTGTTCGAGCTGATCGCCACCTTCCACCATATCCGCCCCCAGTTGAAGCTGATCGTTCTGGGCACGGACACTGATCCGGAGTACATACAGCGCATCATCGGCACCGGGGCCAAGGGATACCTGACTTTCTCGGCCAAGGAGTCCGAACTTGCGATGGCCATCGAGATGGTGCGCGACGGATCTGTGTGGGCGCCGCGCAGAGTGCTCGCGCGCCTGCTGGACAGGCAGCTCGGCTTCACCAGTTCCGCCAGCGCGCCTCCCAAATTCACTCCGCGCGAACAACAGGTGCTTGAGCTGCTTCGCGCAGGCAGATCCAATCGAGAGATCGGTCTCGCGCTAACGATCGATGAGAGCACCGTCAAGGCGCACATTGGCCGGCTGCTGCGCAAGGTGGGGGTGAACAACCGCATCGCGTTGACCATCCACCCCTCCACCCAGTTTGAATAGGGTGGTCCTATTTGAATTCAGGACGCATCCGAATTCTGCATGCACTAGATATAACTGTTAGTATCTTCATGGCTTATCTTCTTTTACAGCAATCCCATGAAGGCTTGCATATTTACTATTTAGTAAATAATATGGGTACGAAAGTATCTAGACCTTCGTACCGTTGTTTACCCGTCACAAGTAGCCCATTATGGAGGTGCAACACAGACCTGGGAGAGGGGCTACAAGGTTGAACAGCGCAAGCTGTGAGGCACTTGCAGCCCCATTTTTTGCTGAACGCCGAGTTATGGCGACTCTGCGTCCCAAGCGGCGGCTCTTCATCCCAAGCTATGTCCTCTCCATCTCTATCTCCTATATGGTCCTTCCCAAAGTAGAACCAATTTGGTTCCATGGCGTGGCGCTCGCCAAAGCATCGGTGTCACTCATTGTCACCGTGCAACCTCCCGCACCCATCTCCGCATCGAACAAGTTGATGCACAGTGAGCGGTTGCGCTTTAATCAATCGTGATTACCGGCGACACTGTCCATGCAGGTTCATGCAAGAAGCAGATGTATTCAAAAAACTGAAAGGGTATCAACCTATGAAACGACTCTCCGGAATTCTATGTGGCTTGGCACTGGTCACTACCACCACGCTTGCAGCCGTTGGACAGGACCGCGCAAAGCTCGATGAGCGGCTTACCAGCGCGCAGACCGTCCTCCAGGAGGTAATGGCCACGCCCGACAAAGGCATCCCACAGAGCATTCTAGCCGGGGCCGCCTGCGTTGTTGTGGTTCCCAGTTACAAGAAGGGCGCGTTCATTGGGGGGGTGCAGTACGGCCAGGGCGTAGCGACCTGCCGCACGCCCAACGGGTGGAGCGCTCCGGTCTTCGTCAGACTTGAGGGCGGCAGCTTCGGCTGGCAGATCGGCGGCCAATCCACGGACCTGATTCTGGTGGCCATGAACCAACACGGACTGCAGGACATGCTGAAGAGCAAGTTCAAACTGGGAGCAGACGCAGCCGCCTCGGCCGGGCCAGTCGGGCGCAACGCGCAAGCCTCCACGGACGCAACCATGCGTGCTGAGTTCCTCACCTATTCGCGCAGCCAGGGCCTCTTCGCCGGGCTTAGCCTGGACGGCACCGTCCTTTCGCAGAACGCCGACGACACCCGCACCGAGTACGGCGCGGACGTCCCCTTCGATATGGTACTGAAGGGCAACAAGCCGGTTCCGGAGAACGCTCGTCCCTTCGTCCGCACCGTAGCCCACTATTTTGTTGTCTCCAAGGACAACCGGTAGCTCGGAACGATTATCATCAGCGCCGTGGTGTCGCAGGGTAGCAGGACGCCGTAACGCATCGCAGACCAAAGCCGCCAGCCGGAAGCACTCCACTGGCGGCTTTGCTGCGTTTGGGCACCGGATGCGCGTCAGGGCTGGAGATGATGCAGGATGGATGTAATCCTGCGCAATCCATCTGCGTCTGTACATCTCAGAGGCGACCTATTCAATTCCCACACCAGTGAATATCGCCTCAAACGCTCTCCTGTTCCTGTTCCTTGATCGTTGACCACCAACCACAATCCACTGTTCCTTTAGACTGGAACCTTGACCCGCGAAGCCCAACCCATGCACGTGCCGGCGCGACGTCCAAGCCTTCGCCATGCCGTTGAATTCGCGCTGGCATGGTTCTTCATACGCATGCTGCGCGCTCTGCCGCGACGCATGGCACGGGCTTGCGGAGCAGGCATCGCTGCCATCGCGTTTGTTTTGCATAGCCGTCTGCGCCGTGTAGGACAGCGCAACCTGGAGCTGGCCTTCCCCGCGATGCCCGCCGCCGAGCGCGAAGCGATCCTGCGCAAGGAATACCGCCATCTGGGCTGGCATCTGGCGGAGTTCTGCCAGATGTCCACCTACACGCGCGCCACCGCCGGGCGCTTTATCCGCTACGAAGGCCTGGACCACTACCTGGGAGCGCGCGAGCATGGCAAGGGGGTTCTGGTGCTCACCGGTCACCTGGGAGCGTGGGAGCTTTCCAGCTTCTACCACTCGCTGGCCGGCTACCCGATGGGCATGGTGATCCGCCGACTGGACAATCCGCTGGTGGATTCGCTGGTGAATACGATCCGCTGCCAGCATGGCAACCGCGTGCTGCACAAGGACGACTTTGCCCGCGGTCTGATTGCGGCAATGCGCGCAGGCGAGACGGTCGGCATCCTGATGGACACCAACATGACGCCGCCGCAGGGACTCTTTGTGCCCTTCTTCGGGGTGGAGGCCTGCACCGCGTCGGGCCTGGCGCGGGTCGCTCTGAAGACCGGTGCGGCGGTGCTGCCCGGCTTCATGGTATGGGAGGAGCCGGAGGGCCAGTACGTTCTGCGCTTTGGCGCGGAACTAATGCTTGCCGACACTGGCGACTCGGAGACAGACGCGGCCAGCAACACAGCCCTCTTTACCGCTGTGATCGAGGAAACCATCCGCCGCTACCCCTCGCAGTGGCTGTGGATGCACCGCCGCTGGAAGACCCGCCCGCCAGGCGAACCACCCCTCTACTAGAGCGGCAAATCGTAAGGGCGGGCGATTGACGGCGAGGAGCTGCGAAGGTAATCTCGAAGCCCTGGGAGAGATTCATGAGCGAACTGACGACGACCGTAGACACAATTCTGAAACAAAAGACGGGAGGGGTCCTGTCGGTCGCGCCGGACGACTCCGTGTATCACGCCATCGAGGTGATGGCGGAGAAGAGCGTGGGCGCGCTGTTGGTGATGGAGGGCGCTGCACTGGTAGGGATCGTCAGCGAGCGCGACTACGCGCGCAAGGTGGTGCTTAAGGGGCACACGTCGAAGGAGATGCGGGTTGCGGAGATCATGAGCAGCCCGGTGATCTCCGTCACGCGCAAGCATACCGTGGGCGAGTGCCTGCGCATCATTACAGACAGCCACATCCGCCACCTGCCGGTGACGGAGGGGGACACGGTGGTGGGCGTGCTCTCCATCGGCGACCTGGTGAACTTCGTCATCACGGAGCAGCAGGAGACGATCCGCCATCTGAAGGCGTACATCTCGGGGTAGCGGCAAACTAAAAACAACCGATTCCTGCGGCTGGAGGGATGCTTTACGGCGCGTCGTCGCTGGAGTCGTTCTCCGACCAGCGAGGTCGCACCAACGACGTCGTAGGTGGTTGCTTCGCCGCCGGTGGGCTGTAGGGTGACGCGCATGGGTTCGCGCTGCCACACAGCCGGCTTGCAGACCGGCTGGGCGGGCGCGGGCTGGGGCCAATTGCCGATCTGCTGCTGGACGACGGCGCGACGCGCTCCAAGTTGCGCGACGATGGCGTAGAGTCCTCCCTTTGCTGTCGCAGCGGTGCCACAGTAGGCCGCGTAGTCGCGGAACCAGACCGCATCGGAGACCTCGGCGTCGAAGTCCGGCAGGTGCAACGCGGTGATGCGGCCGGTGCTGCGATCCACCAGCAGCCAGGGGCCGGGCTGCCAGCTCCAGCGCGGGGCCTCCCCGGGCAAAGCGTCGTTCAGACGCAGGGCGCGGCGGATGGTGAAGCTGCGGTCGGTGACATCGTGGGCGTCGCCGGTGGTCCACTCCTTCTGCTGGCCGTCGAGGGTGAGCGGGCGGACCTTCAGCAGGGCTGGATCGGTTGGTTTGCCGGTTGCGGGCGCAGCCTCGGGGGGCGTGTAGGGCACGTTGCGCACCGCGCCTAAGGCCAGCACATGAACCTTGTGCGGCGCGGCCAAAGCGTCGGGTTGAGAGAGAGACAAGGCGCCAAGCGACAACAAGCCAAGCGTTCCCAAACGCAGACGCACAGCAGCGGAGCGAAAGATCTGCATGCGCGGCAGAGTAGCGCGTATGGCGCGCGGAAGCAAGCAGTGTTTTCAAAAAAGTTCAGTTTTGAGAGAAACCCGATGACCAACCTCCGGTACGGCAAGGCATCTCATCGTACATGCCGCCGGATTGGCTGAACGTCACGAGGAGAAGAGCCCGCTGCGCCGTGGGGGTAATGCAGCGGATTCCGAGCGGAGATTTGCAGAGGCCAGGAGTTCCTATGGAACGTAGCGGAGTAGTATCGTTGAGTCAGGACGCTGGCGGCCAGAGACCGAGCGTTGCGGCTGACGTCGACCCGTAGCAGACCGGCGAGAGGGCCACCAACCGCACCAATTATTCAAGCACTCAGGAAAGGAACTATGCAACCTATGTGGAAACCGAACCCGACTGGACCGCTCCCGCCCTCACCCCCTGAGCCCACGCGACCGACGGTCCCAGCGCCGACCATCTTCGAAACCAGCACACCAAGACCGGTGACAGCTCCCATCGCCAGCCCGGTTGTTGCAACCGGCGAACAGGCCACCATAGGAAAGTCGCTAGTGGTGAAGGGCGAGGTCTCCGGATCGGAGTCGCTCTACATCGACGGCAAGGTGGAAGGCACTATCAACCTGCCGGGCAACCGCGTCACGGTGGGGCGCAACGGACAGGTGGCGGCCAACATTCTGGCGCGCGAGGTGGTTGTGCTGGGCAAGGTGCGCGGCAACGTGAATGCCAGCGACCGCGTGGACATCCGCAGCGAAGGGTCGCTGACCGGAGACGTGGCGGCCGCGCGCATCTCCATCGAGGACGGAGCGTACTTCAAGGGCGGCATCGACATCCGCAAGCCCAATGAGGGGAAGAACGGCCATCCGCAACCGGTCTCCGCGGCAGAGCCTGCGCCCCCAGTCATCCCCAACGCACCTTTACCCCTTGGGTAGAGCGGCGCGCAGAACGCGCGCGTGGCTTCCTCACGCACAGCAAAAACTCAAGTGGCCCTGGCGATTTGCCGGGGCCATAGGTTTTGAACCAAACGGGCCCCGATATGACTTCCATCACACCACGTCGAATCGCACTGGCCGCTACGCTGGTGTTTGCGTTGTTGCCCTGCCACTATCTTCTATCGCAAGCCGACGAGCCCCCCCATCCACCTCTCCTTCCTTTGAAGCCAGAAGATGTCGCGAAGTGGTTCTCTGGCGCGGAGGAGAATCGCTGGAGGTTGACCACTGTCGATCCGACGAATCAAGTAGACACACTCCCGCCAAGCATTCGGGCGGCAAGAAATGCACGTTGGCATAATGAACTACAGTTTTATCGCGACGCGGAGAAGAAAGGTGGATCAATCAGCGAAGCAAATGAAAGGCTCATGTCTCCGGAGCGCCCACTTGATCCCAAGGAAATATGGGTTGTTGCGACATTCGATCATTTCCTGGTTATCCCAATCGATCCGGATTTCAATCTGTTCTATACGGAGATGAGTTTTAAAATTGACCGAGTCATTCACCAACCCTCTACATCATCCCTGGTTCCCGACATGTTAGTTGATATGGAAGATGCGGGCGGCCAGATCAGAAAGCCAAACGGAGAGGTCGAGACATGGCGAATTGGCCCACACCAGTATTATCCGCAGCCTGGACACACATACCTGATGATGATTGGATACTACGGGGGCGATGATAACAGTCGTGGGAATCTTTACTATTTCGGGGAGCGGTGGGATGTGAGTACAGGTGCGGCGGTACCCGATAGCTATGCAGCCCTAGCCTGCATTATTCATGAAGACTTCGAGAGTGGAGTTTGGGGCGGCAAGATTGTGCGGAAGAGGAACGCGGCGGCGTGATGTTGGTTGCATGGCCGTGCTGGCGAGCCGTGGAGGGTGCACAGCGGGTGTGGAGGAGGTTTTTTGGCGCAGCTTTTCCCGATAGGCAGCTTGCGTGACGGTGGGAAGTGAGGTTTGCCGGTCCGGCCGAGGCCGTACTATCCCGGCGAGGCTCCGAGGGCCAACGCCACTTGCCGGAAGGCGGGCAGGAAGGGAAACGACGCGGGCAGATGCAGCACCATGCGACGCACCGAGACCACTACGCGGGCACCCAGCTTCAGCAGCCGTTCGCGGAGCGTCCAGACCTGAGCGCGAGCACAGTTGGTGTTTGCGGCGCCCAGGCGCAACTCCTGCATCAGCACGTAGGCGGCGGCGGTCAGCAGCACGCGGAACTGGTTGGCCCAGAAATCACTGCAACTGGTGCGATCGATCTGAAGAGCGTGCAGTTCTTTGATCCGGTTCTCGATCTCGGCGCGCTGGCAGTACCCCTGTTCGTAGAGCCACTGCGGACTCTGCTTCATGTTGGTGATGAGGAAGCGCGGGTTGTCTCTGGGCTCTTTGCCCTGGGCGCGAACCACCTCGGCCTTGAGGATGACACGGCGTTGGTATGGCCAGCTCCTGGCCGCGTAGTTGGCCTCGCTGTAGACGTGTTCGGTCTCACCGCTCTGCCGCGAGAGCCTGCGGGCCTTCCGCATGGCCGGTTTGGCCTTGCGCTGCAACACAGCGTTTTTAGCCATCGCAACAACATATTCAAGGTTGGGTTCGATATCCAGAAAGTCGAGCAGTGCGGGATGCGCGAAGCCGCCGTCGAGGCGAACGCGGATACGCACGCCCGGGAAGAATTGGCGGACCATCATCAGCAGGCGGCGCAAGATCCCCACCGCACCCACCGGCGCGGTCACGTTGCCGGGACGCAGCA
>Ga0326727_10023743_pt1 | contig 11671 bp, 7 predicted proteins | sample MB2enrmetagenome_FD_207643 | JGI IMG/M metagenome (GOLD analysis project Ga0326727, IMG submission 207643) | Lab enriched peat soil microbial communities from McLean, Ithaca, NY, United States - MB29MY | ecosystem: Environmental > Terrestrial > Soil > Wetlands > Peat | place: USA: New York... | reverse complement strand
CTTCATGGTGCCCGAGGGTACGATCAGGTTTTGAGCGCCTATCGCGTTCACCACATCCCCCGGCGACAATCCCCTGGCTTGCAGCGCGTGCAGGTCAAGATCAACCATAATCTCGCGCGCTTTGCCGCCGTAGGGAAAGGGCGCCTGCGCGCCTTCAATGGTGGCCAACTGGGTCCGCACAGCGTTCGTTGAAAGGTCGCTCAACTGCTGCTCGTTGTAGCCCTGTCCGGAAATACCTAGCATCAGAATCGGTACGCTGGAAGCGTTGTACTGGATGATGAAAGGCGGCAACGTCCCCGGCGGAAGCGAGCGCAACTGCACTTCGCTGATCGCGCTCACCTGGGCCACCGCTTCGCCGATGTTCACGTTCGGATGAAAGAAGATCTTGATCAGCCCAACCCCGTTCAGCGACTGCGATTCGATATGCTCGATGTCGTTGACTGTGGTGGTCATGCCCCGCTCGCTGTTATAAACCATGCGGTTGGCCATCTGCTCGGCTGACAGGCCGGTGTAATTCCACACCACCGTCACCACTGGAATGTCGATATTAGGAAAGATATCCGTCGGCATCGAGAGGATGCTGTAAGCGCCAAGAATAAGAATCAAAAGCGCAAAGACGACAAAGGTATAAGGCCGCCGCAGCGCAAGCCGGACAATCCACATAAGGCTGCTACTCGCTCCCCAGCCGGGTTGGTGGTGATGGTGTTGTCCCTGACCGGTTTGCCGCCGCCCACTACCATTCAATCGCTGGCCGGCAGCGCTTCTCCTCCGGTCTTCACCGGCTCACAGGATTTCCGGGCCCAGCGGCATCGCCGACAGGACCGGGTCCAACTAACAGTTGAAACTACTATGGTAGTCGAAGACGCAGGTGAATAGGACGCGCGCGGGAAAATGGGCGATTTATCCCTTCCTCGGATGGTCCCGAAGAACGGCAGGTAGCATGTTGAAGAGCCGGCGTCGCCCGAGCAGCTAGTCATCCCCAAGCAGGCGTTCGATGGCCCCCGCCAGGCTCTTCGGTCCCTTCGCGGAACCGTACCGTCCCACCACCTTGCCCCTTCGATCGACTAGAAACTTGGTGAAGTTCCAGCGGATGGCATTCGCGCCGAATATGCCGAAGGTCCCGGGCTTTTCCTTCCTCAGAAAGCGATAGAGGGGGTGAGCGTTGGGGCCGTTTACATCGATCTTGGCGAACAGCGGGAAGCTCACACCATAGTTCTTTTCACAGAAGGCCCCAATCTCGGCTTCCGTGCCCGGTTCCTGGGCGCCGAACTGGTTCGAGGGGAAGCCCAGAACTTCAAAGCCCCGCTCCCGGTAGCTGCGATAGAGCGCTTCAAGGCCGGCATATTGAGGCGTAAACCCGCACTGGCTGGCAGTATTGACGATCAGCAGCACGCGGCCGCGAAACTGGGCCAGGCTTAGCGGCTGGTCGTCTGGACGGTGGGCCAGAAGCGGGGCGGAGAACTCATAAACGGTCTGCAAAGCTCGATCCATGTTGGGAAAAACCTCGACGCGGAGCGGTGTCCTGTCCGTTTTGTCCGCGTCTAAGAGGGATGCTCCCATTCGAAGAGAGGATGCAGGAAGGACCCAACCCGCTTCGTTCCGGTAGACTGTTTGGTGGGTAGTGGCTTGCCCGGGGTCCGCGGCGACAGGTCTTCGTCGCTGGGGTGGTTGATGGCCCGGCCCAAGTCCGCGGGGGCCTGACGCGGCGGGGAAATTCCGGGAAAGACACGATTTCCGAGCCGATTGCAGCCCCGCCGTTTGGGCAGGGCCGCTGCGGTCAAATATCGACGGGGTCCCCGGCGACAGGTCTTCGTCGCTGGGGTGTTAAAATCATTCTTTCCTTGAGGCAGGACCAGATTTTTTCAGCAATGAGGGTGTGCATATTCTTCCCGTGAAGCCGATTTATGGACCGCACCAGCACTTGTGCTCGCCGCAGGGCTCCAGCCCGGTGAAGATCAAGCACACTTTCATCTCCCGCACCGAGCGGGCCGTCAGCCGTGTCTCTCACCCTGCCTTGCGCCCCGTCCCGTCTCTCGCCTCGTGGTTTGGCCGCGTCCTGCTCATCCTGGCCTTGGCCGTTTGCGCCGCTACGGCCCTGGCCCAGGAGTCGGCCCAGACCATCAATCAGATTCGTGTCATCGGCAACCGCCGCATTCCCAAGGAAACCATCCTGGCCCGCCTGTTTACCCACGTCGGCGATGCCTACGATCCGATTTCGATCGAGCGCGACTTCAACTCGCTCTGGAACACCGGCTATTTCGATAACCTTCGCATCGAGCGCGAGGACACGGAGAAGGGCATCATCCTGGACATCTTCGTCTTGGAAAAACCCAATATCCGCGAGATCAATTACAAGGGACTGAGTTCCGTCTCTGTCTCCGACGTTCTCGACCGCTTCAAGAAGGAGAAGGTCCCGCTCTCGGTTGAGAGCCAGTACGACGACTCCAAGATCAAGCGGGCTGAGACGGTGATCAAGCAGCTCCTGGCCGAGCACGGCCATCAGTTCGCCACCATCAAGACCGAGGTCAAGACCATTCCTCCGGCTTCGGTGCAGATCAACTTCAACATCAAGGAAGGCCCGGTAGTAAAGGTGGGCCAGATCAAGTTCGTGGGCAATCAGCACGTCAATGCCCTGGTGCTGCGCCGCTCCATGAAGAACCTCAAGCCCATCGGCATTCCTTATTCCATCGTCCTCGAAGATCTGTTTCCCCAGACCTTCGACGCCTCAAAGCTCGAGGAAGATACCGAGCGGGTTCGCCAGGCCTATCGCGACCGGGGCTACGCCAACGCCGCCGTGGAACAGCCAAAAACGCAGATTCGCGACGAGGGCGGCCTGAACTGGTTCACCTTCCGCCCCAACAAGGGCAAGCGCATCGACATCCTGATGGCCATTGAAGAGAGCGGCCGCTACCGGCTGGGAAGCATCACCTTCACAGGCAACAAGGCGGTCACCAACCTGAAGGCGCTGCGCGGCACCTTTGCCATCAAGGACGGCGACTGGTTCAACGCCACGGCGGTCGGCAAGGGCCTGGAGAACCTGAAGAAGGCATACGGAACCCTGGGGTACATCAACTTCGGCGCCATCCCCAAGATGAGCTACGACGACCAGAAGAAGACCGTGTCGATGGACATCGATATCGACGAAGGCAAGCCGTTCTACGTCTCGCGCATCGAGTTCCAGGGCAACACCATCACCCGCGACCGCGTCATTCGCCGCGAACTGATGCTCGATGAAGGTTCGGTTTACAACTCCCAGTTGTGGGAGTACAGCCTGCTCCGCCTCAACCAGTTAGAGTATTTCGATCCGCTCAAGGTGGACCAGGACTCTGAGGCCACCCAGGATCCTGACAACGGCACCGTCCAGTTGCTGCTCAAGGTCAAGGAAAAGGGCAAGAACTCGATCGGCATGAACGGCGGCATCAGCGGACAGTCGGGCGCATTCATCGGCGTCAACTACCAGACCAACAACTTCCTTGGCCTGGGCGAGACGCTCAGCCTGCAGGGAAACCTGGGCAACGTCAGCCGCCAGTTCCTCTTCGGCTTTACCCAGCCTTACATCAAGAACCGCCCCATCAATCTCGGCTTCCAGATCTACAACAACAAGCAGGACTTCAACGCCGCCAAGAACTACCAGGCCACCACCGGCCTCTCGCCCAACCTGACTTCGGCGCAGCAGTCCCTTACCCAGAACTACAATCAGGCCTCCGACGGCCTGAACTTCTCTGTCAGCTATCCGCTCAAGCGGCACGCCTTCCAGCGCGTCGGCGCCACTTATTCGTGGAGCAGGTCGACGATTACGGCCTTCAGCACCGCCTCCCAGACCTTCTTCCAGACCATCAGCTTCCGCTCTGGAATTCAGGGCTCGAATGCGTTGGCCGGAATCATCAACAGCCAGATCTCGCTCACCTACTCCTACGACACCATCAACAACCCGGTCCGTCCGCGCACCGGCAAGGAATACACGGCGGCCTTCCAGGCGGCAGGCATCTGGGGCAACGTGCGCTACGTCTCGCCGCTGGTGGCCTACAGGCGCTTCATGCCCATGCACTACCTCATCCCCTCTGAAAACGGCCACAACGTCCTCGGCCTGCGCGCGCAGTTGGGCTACGTGCAGGGCTTTGGCGGCGACGTGGCTCCGCCCAACAACCGCTTCTACGCCGGCGGCGAGAGTGAGCTGCGCGGCTTCGACGTTCGCGGCGCAACTCCGTATGGATATGTGCCCAGCCGCATCAACTTCCAGCTCACCAATCCGGACGGCAGTTGCGTTCCCCGCGATCCCACCAATCCTCAAGACAACCAGTGCATCCAGGTCCCGCTGCCGGTCTACGGCGTGGCCTCCATCGGCGGCGATACCAACCTGACCACAAATGCCGAATACCGCATCCCCATCGTCGGTACCCTGATGTTCTCCATCTTCGACGACTTCGGCATGGATGTGGCCACCAACCACGGCCAGTTGAAGCAGAGCCCCGAGGGCTTCGCCTCGCTCACCGCGCCGCTCTATGGCTGCCCGGTCTACAACAATGGCTCCTGCCAGGGGGGCATTCCCGGCTCAAAGGTCGGATTCCAGCAGAACATCCACCCCATATCGGGTACCAACCTCGTACCCCGCATGTCCCTGGGCGGCGAGTTGTCGGTCATCATGCCCATCGTCAATGCGCCCTTCCGCATTTACTACGCGTACAATCCGCTGCGCCTCTACGAATCGCCATACTGCAACGACGTCGTCGTCGGGGGCAAGCAGGGAAGCTGCTCCGCGCAGTTGATTACCCGCGCCATGTTCCCGCCGGGCGGTGCCGGCGACTACTCCTTTAACGAGGCCATCCAGGCCTACGGCTCTCGCTACCTCTTCCGCGAGCCGCGCAAGACCTTCCGCCTCACCGTCTCCACCACCTTCTAGCCACAGGCACGCAGATGTCAGACCCGGGGGCCGTTCCTGTGAGCGGCCCTTGCTTTCTGAGCCGGAACAGGCTGGAAAGGCCGTCGCTTTCGCGAACCGCCATTTCGCCGCTTGACACCGTCCCCCGCCTTGCGCAAACTGGCTGCCATGCAAACACTTGGATTGTCTGAAGAGCCCAGGCCCAGCGATGGCCGGCTCAAGAGCATTTTCTGGCCTACCGTGCAGAACGCCTGGGACGTGGATTACCTGGGACGGCAGGGACTCTGGATATGCCTGCTGATTGCGGGGTTCCAGGTCGTAGTAGCAGCGATTACGGGCAATCCAATCGTCATCGTTTCGGGTATCGCGGAAGCCTTGGTTTTTGTTGTCGGCGGATTGGGAGTCAGAGAGAGCAATTGGCCGGCCGCGGCCATGGTCTTCGGCATCTTCCTTCTCAATCTGCTTTACAGCGTTGCTCAGGGCCAACCTCCGGGGATTCTGATGATCATTGCCGCCGGCCTCCTGCTCTCTAACTTCCGCGCGGCATTTCTCGCTTCGAAGTGGAGGCCGGCTGCGGCAGACGAAGACCGGCCCACGCGCTTCAATGAGACCCTGGCAGACAAGTTGGCCGATCAACTGCCCGCAAAGGCTTGGCCGGCGCTGCGAATCCCCTTCTTCGTTTTGGCCTCGCTGCTCTTGCTTTTGAGTGTTTTAGGGCTGGCCTTTGCGTACATGCATCTCTTCGGCGTCCTCCCCCACGCAGGGACCGCGCAACCTTGAACCTGGACGGCTGGCGCAAAGTAGCCATTCTCACGGCGAAATTCATCCTCCACCCGTTTGACGCTCCTACCCCGGACTCCTATAATCCATCTAGTTCCTGCTGACGTCTCCATTCGCGTCTTTTCCTGTCTCTGCCGCCAGCCGGCGCAGAGTTTCTGAAGAAGCCGGAGCCCCCGGCGACAGGTCTTCGTCGCGGGGGTGGGATTAAAAGACCGTGAGGTTGCTCAGGAGGCACAGGCTCGCTTTCGCGCCTCCGCGCGGACGGCCACACAGGAATCCCGAAGGAGCTTTTGAATCACATGAAGCGTTCGCTTGCAATCATTGTTATGCTGGCCTCTGGCTTTGTCCTGAGCGCCGCAGCCCAAACTCCGGCCGCTCCCGTTACGCCCGGACCCGCCAAAATCGCCGTCATCGCATTCCAGGTCGCCGTGGCCCAAACCAACGAAGGCCAGCGCAACTTCGCCGACCTGCAGAAGAAGTACGATCCCAGGCGTCAGCAGCTCAAGACCCTGAGCGACGACATTGATAACCTGACCAAGCAGTTGCAGGCCCAGGGCGACAAACTGAACCCCGCCGAGCAGCAGAGCAAGGCCACCGCTATCGATACCAAGAAAAAGCAGTTGGATCGTGACGCGCAGGACGCCCAGAACGACTTCTCGCAAGAGATGCAGGACGTCTACAACGCTCTCGCCTCCAAGGTCTATGACGTGATGCAGGCCTACGCCGAGCTGCACGGATACACGCTGGTGCTGGATGTTTCGCAGCAGCAGTCTCCGGTGCTCTATGCCGCCACAGCCACCAACATCACCAAGGACATCATTGACGCCTACAATGCCAAGTCGGGCATTCCCGCGCCGCCGGCCCAGCCTGCCGCGGGCGTAGACGCGCCCAAGCCGGCTCCCCGGCCTGCCACCGCAAGACCCCCGGCTGCTGCCCACTAGAAATCGGGCCTGACGCGCACAAGAGCCCCGCCGGCCGGGGCTTTTGTGCCGCCATGAAAACTGTTTTCCATGTATCAAGAAAGGGTCGCCTGCGCAGACTGGAAAATATTTCTATCTCTACACCTTACTTGTGGAAAAATTTGTGGATTACTTTCGGAAAGCGGGCTTCAAAATCATATTTTCTGCTCTTGCCAACCCGCTCCCATTCTGGTAAACGTGACAACCCCTTATTTATCAATTAGAAACCATTTGAGAAACTGTCTCTGAAGGCAGCGCCTCCCAATCCGGTCCAAGCCCTTCGATTCTTGAGGTTTCCACAGTCCCAAATGAATACAGCATGACTAAAGTATCTATTCAGTCAAGGTCAAACCCCTATTTCGGTTGATCTTCTCCCACTCGCAGCACCGCCAGGAACGCCTCCTGTGGGATGTCGACCTTCCCGACCCGCTTCATGCGTTTCTTGCCTTCCTTCTGTTTTTCCAGCAACTTGCGCTTGCGGCTGATGTCGCCCCCGTAGCACTTGGCCAGAACATTCTTGCGCAGCGGGCTCACCGTTTCCCGGGAGATGACCTTGGCGCCGATGGCAGCCTGAATGGCCACCTCGAACTGCTGGCGCGGAATCAGCTCCCGCATCTTTGACACCAGCGCCCGCCCGCGCTCGTAGGCAAAGTCCCGATGAACGATAATCGACAGCGCGTCTACCGGCTCGCCGGAGACCAGGATGTCCAGCTTTACCATCGGCGACTCCCACTCCCCGGCCAGTTGATAGTCCAGCGACGCATAGCCGCGCGAGATGGACTTGAGCCGGTCGTAGAAGTCGAGCACGATCTCGTTCAGCGGCAGCTCGTAGGTCAGCATCACCCGGGTCGGCGTCACGTATTCAAAGTTCAACTGCCGCCCGCGCTTCTCCTCCACCAGCTTGAAGATGCCCCCTACATACTCCTCGTTGGTCAGGATCTTGGCGGCGATCACCGGCTCCCGAATGACCTCGATATTGGTGGGCTCGGGCCAGCGCGACGGATTGTCCACCTCGATCACGCTCCCGTCGGTCATCGTGATGTGATAGCGCACGCCGGGAGCAGTGGTAATCAGGTCCAGTTCGTACTCCCGCTCCAGTCGCTCCTGAATGATCTCCATGTGCAACAGGCCCAGAAAGCCGCAGCGGAAGCCGAAGCCCAGCGCCACCGAGCTCTCCGGCTCGAAGAAAAACGACGAGTCGTTGAGCCGCAGTTTTTCCAGGGCATCGCGCAACAGCGTGTGCTCGTGCGAGTCAACGGTATACAGTCCTGCAAACACCATCGGCTTGATGTCTTCAAAGCCCGGCAACTGGGCCGCGGCGGGCCGCGCGTCGTCTGTCACCGTGTCGCCGATCTTGGTGTCGCCCACGGTCTTGATGGTGGCCGCGAAGAAGCCCACCTCGCCGGCCGTGAGCTGCCCTATCTCTACCGGTTTGGGCATCAGCACGCCCATCGACTCCACTTCGAACGACTTGCCATTCGACATCAGCCGGATACGCTGGCCCTTGCGCATCGTGCCCTGCATCACGCGCACCAGCACGATCACGCCGCGATAGGCATCGAACCAGGAATCGAAGATGAGTGCCTGCAGCGGCGCGTCGGGGTCGCCGGTGGGCGCGGGCAGCCGGTGTACGATCGCCTCCAGCACCTCGTCCACCCCCTGGCCGGTCTTTGCGCTCACCGGAATCGCGTCGGTGGCGTCCAGTCCCACCGCCTTTTCGATAGCTTCCTGCGTGCCAAGAATGTCGGCCGAGGGCAGATCGATCTTATTGATGACGGGAATGATCTCCAGCCCGTGGTTGATGGCCAGGTAGGCGTTGGCCAGCGTCTGCGCCTCCACGCCCTGGCTGGCGTCCACCACCAGCAGCGCACCCTCGCACGAGGCCAGCGACCGCGATACCTCGTAGCTGAAGTCCACGTGGCCCGGAGTGTCGATCAGGTTCAGCTGGTAGGTGTTGCCGTCGTGCGCCTTGTACATCATGCGCACCGCGTGGGCTTTGATGGTGATGCCGCGTTCGCGCTCAAGATCCATGTCGTCCAGGATCTGCGCCTGCATCTCCCGCCCGGTCACCGAGCCGGTCAGCTCCAGCAGACGGTCGCTCAGCGTCGACTTGCCGTGGTCGATGTGGGCGATAATTGCGAAGTTGCGAAGGAAGCGGGCGTCCATGCGGGGCTTGCGTAAGAGGGCCTTCTGGCGCCTTCCTGCGCGCGTTGCCTCCATCGCATAGCTTATCATCGGCATAGTGTCTCTTGTGCCTTCACATCCGCCGCCAGGGCCGCGTTTCTTTCATGCGAAATGCTCCCTACCCCATCGCCCTGTCATCCTGAGCGACCGCAGCGAACCGGGGCCCCCGCGGACAGGTCTTCGTCCGTGGGGTGGGGGAGCGAAGGGAGTCGAAGGACCTGCGGTTGCTTTTTCGTCGAAAGGTTGTGAGGCTGCCAACTTGGACCCGCGCCTCTTCAGTCGAATGACCTCGAATCGGTTTCTCCTTCCCGCTTGCCTGGTGCTGAGCCTGTCGCTGTCAGGCTGCGTCCCCTCGCAGCCCAAAGCCGCTCCCCAGCAGCCGCAGGCCACCGCTCCGTCCCTGCGCGTTCCCGCGCCGCAAACCCCCGCTGCCACTGCCCCCGCCCCGCCTACGATGGAGCAGCAGCGCGTGCGCGTGCTCATCGAGCAGGTGGAGGAAGCTTACGCCCGCGGCGACGCCGACTATCGCAAGGGCATGCTGCACGAGGCCAAGACCGAGTTCGATCGCGCCGTTGACCTCATGCTCTCCAGCGGCATCGATATCAAAGACAATGCCCAGTTGCAGGACGAATTCGATCGCATTGTGGACCAGGTCAATGCGCTGGAGATGGAGGCGCTCAAGCAGGGCAACGGCTTTGTCCCCAAGCAAGAGCCCACGCCCGCCGACGTGGCCAGCGACGTCACCTTCGTCGTCGATCCCAACATCGTGGCCAAAGCCACGGCCGACCTGGCCACCACTAAGTCCGACCTTCCCCTGGTGGTCAATGATTACGTGGCCGGCTTCATCAACTTCTTCGCCAACTCCCAGCGCGGCCACAACACGCTCGAGCACTCGTTTGAACGCTCCGGCCGCTACAAGGCGATGATTCAGCGCGTCATGGGGGAAGAGGGCGTCCCCCAGGATCTCATCTACCTGGCCGTAGCCGAATCCGGCTTTCAGCCCCAGGCCGTCAATCGCAGGTCCAGGGCCGGCGGAATGTGGCAGTTCATGCCCCGCGGCAACTACGGTCTGGCCCACAACGAATACATGGACGAGCGCTTCGATCCCGAGAAGTCCACGCGCGCCTACGCCCGCTACATGAAGTTCCTTTACGACCAGTTGGGCGACTGGTACCTGGCCATGGCCGCCTACGACTGGGGCGCCGGAAACGTGCAGCGCGCCGTCGTCAAGACTGGCTACGCGGACTTCTGGGAGCTGTACAAGCGCAACGAACTGCCCGGCGAAACCAGAAACTATGTGCCGGAAATTCTGGCCGCCATTATCATCGCCAACAATCCCAAGCAGTATGGATTCGACGATGTCACGCTCGATCCGCCGGTGCTCACCGATACCGTCACGGTCAATTATTCCGTGAATCTGCGCCTGGTGTCGGACCTGGTGGGCGCGCCGGTGGATGAGTTGGAGGCGCTCAATCCCAGCCTCCTGCGGCTGGTCACGCCGCCCGACACCTCCTTCGACCTCCACCTGCCGGCAGGAACGGCCACCCTGTTCAATGAACGCATCGCCCTGATCCCCGAAGCCAGGCGCAATTCCTGGCGCTACCATCCGGTGGCGGCGGACGACACCCTGGCCTCGGTGGCCCGCGAGTATGATGTACTGCCCACGGCGCTGGCCACCGCCAACCAACTGCGCCCCGGCGACACTCTTGAGAGCGTCGCGGTACTGGTGGTTCCCGTACCCCCTGCCGCGGCTCCCTCCGCGCACACCCGGCTCTACACCGTGCGCAAGGGCGATACCCTGGTCACCATCGCGGATCGCTTCGGCGTCTCCCTCAATCAGTTGCGGCGCTGGAACAAGATTACCGGCATCAAAGTCGAACCCGGCCGCCGCATCCATGTGGCCGAGCCGGTGGTTGTGCAGCGCGCCTCGAGCGGGCATCGGCGCAGGACCTCCGCTGCCGGAGCCAATGCGCCTGCCGGAGCAAAAGCGCATCCAACAGGGCCGTCAACCGCGCATTCAGCCTCGACGCCAGGGGCTCCCGGCGCAAACACGAGCACCGCACACCGGAGTACCGCGCACAAGCCCGCCGCAAAACCCGCTGCAAAGCCCGCCACCAAACAGAAATCTCCCGCTCAAAAGTGAAAAATGCATCACGGACGTGATTACGTGCTTGTGTTTTGCTAGTGTTTCCGTGCAAGCTATTGCTACAATGATTTCCGCAAGCGGAACAGCATTCTCTCTTGCGCGAAGTGACAAACAAATTTATGGCAGCGGCGAGCCGCTGGAGGCATTGGGATGAAAGATGTAGTCAGAATGTATGCGAAGAGTGACGGCAATCCCACTGGAGAGCCGAAAGAGCTGGACCCCGATCGCGTCGAAGACTTTGCTGACGAGGAAGAAGAAGAAGTCGAGACCGCCAGCATACTTACCTCCTCGGATGACGATGAGGTAGCCGGCGAAATGATCGTGGTTGCGGCAGTAACCGCACCAAAGCCGGCGGTAAAGAAGCCCGCCCCGAAGAAGGCTCCTGCGAAGAAGGCTGCCAAAAAGGCGCCGCCAAAGAAGGCAGTTGCCAAGAAGACCGCCAAGAAGGCGCCTGTAAAGACCGCCAAGAAAGCTCCGGCGAAGAAGGCCGCAAAGAAGAAGGTCGTGGCCAAAAAGGCCGCCAAGAAATCCGCAAGGAAGGCAGTTGCCAGGAAGGCCCCGGCGAAGAAGGCCGCAAAGAAGAAGGTCGTAGCCAAGAAGGCCGCAAAGAAGGTAGTTGCAAAGAAGGCCCCGGCAAAGAAAGTCAAGGCCAAGGGCAAGAAGGGCAAGAAGTAGCACCGGCAACGGCCAATTCAATGCATGCAAAAGAGCCCGGCTCATGGC
>Ga0326727_10023741_pt1 | contig 11672 bp, 10 predicted proteins | sample MB2enrmetagenome_FD_207643 | JGI IMG/M metagenome (GOLD analysis project Ga0326727, IMG submission 207643) | Lab enriched peat soil microbial communities from McLean, Ithaca, NY, United States - MB29MY | ecosystem: Environmental > Terrestrial > Soil > Wetlands > Peat | place: USA: New York... | reverse complement strand
AACAGCTTCAACGCGCTTTCGTACAGCCGGCGCGCCGCCTCGGAGGGAACGCGGTTGTCGCCATCGGCCTTGTTGATGGCCGTCACATCGGTCATTTCCATGATCCCGCGTTTCATTCCCTGCAATTCGTCGCCCGCTCCCGCCAGCGCCAGCAGCAGGAAAAAATCGGTCAATCCGGCAACGGCAATTTCCGACTGGCCCACCCCAACAGTCTCGACAAAGATGTTCCGGTAGCCGGCCGCTTCGCACAGGACGATCGCTTCGCGGGTCTTTCGCGCCACGCCACCAATCGATGAGCCCGCCGGCGAGGGTCTGATGTAGGCATGCGGGTCCACTCCGAGACGTGTCATTCGGGTCTTGTCACCCAGGATGCTGCCGCCGCTTATGGGACTACTGGGGTCCACCGCCAGCACGGCCACTTTTTCGTTCCGCTCGCGCGTGAGATGAACGCCCAGCGCCTCGATGAACGTGCTCTTGCCTACGCCCGGTACGCCCGTGATCCCCAGGCGGATACTGCCGTTGGTGTGCGGAAGGCATGCTTCCAGAATCTGCTGGGCGGGTTCCTGATGAGCGGGAACGGAGCTCTCGATCAGGGTGATCCCTCGCGCGAGCATGGCCCGGTCTCCCGCGATGATGCCGTCGATGATCTGGTACGGAGTGACTGAGACTCTGCGCCGCTGCTGAAAACGGCGCGTTTGCTCGAGGTCCATCTACCCGTGCTGGGGTTCCAGCGCCCCCACCAGAGCGTGCAGAATTTCGCGAGCAGCCTCCGGAATTCGCGTGCCCGGCCCGAACACGCCCACGGCGCCGGCTTTGTACAGCTCGTCGTAATCCTGCGGAGGAATCACGCCACCCACAATCACCATGATGTCGTCACGGCCCATCGCGCGCAACTGTTCGATCAGTTGCGGCACCAGCGTCTTGTGGCCGCCAGCCAGCGACGACGCGCCAACACAATGGACGTCGTTCTCAATGGCATGCCGCGCAACTTCTTCGGGAGTCTGGAACAGCGGACCGATATCAACGTCGAAGCCAAGATCGGCGAACGCCGTGGCGATTACTTTGGAGCCGCGGTCGTGACCATCCTGCCCCATCTTCGCCACCAGAATGCGGGGGCGCCGTCCTTCGGCCTGCGCGAATTCCGCGGCCATTTTGCGCACTTCCGCAAAGGCCTCGTCACCCGCTGTCTCCGCCGCGTACACACCGCTGATGGAGCGCGTCGGCGCGTCGTAACGGGTCCACACCTTCTCCAGCGCGTCCGAAATCTCGCCCAGCGTGGCGCGCAACCGGGCCGCATCCACGGCCAGCGCCAGCAGATTGCCTTCGCCCGTTTCGGCGCATTTCGTGATGGCCGCCAGCGCCTGCTGCACCTTTTCGCTGTCGCGCTCGCGCCGGATCTTCGCCAGCCGTTCCAACTGGCTGATGCGCACGGCGGCATTGTCGACTTCCAGAAGATCCAGCTTCGTATCGGAATCTTTCGACTCGCAGCGATGTGCGTTCACGCCTACGATCACGTCCCGGCCCGTATCGATGCGCGCCTGCTTCCGTGCCGCCGCTTCCTCGATGCGCATCTTCGGCAGGCCCATCTCGATGGCCTTCACCATGCCGCCATGGCTCTCCACTTCCTGAATCAGCTCCCAGGCCGAATGCGCCAGCTCGTGCGTCAGCGACTCGACGTAATGCGAACCGCCCCAGGGGTCCGCCACGCGGCAGATCTCCGTCTCTTCCTGAATGTAGAGTTGCGTGTTGCGGGCGATGCGCGCGGAAAAATCGGTGGGCAGCGCCAGCGCTTCGTCAAGCGAATTCGTGTGCAGGCTTTGGGTGTGGCCGAGCGCCGCCGACATCGCCTCGACGGTCGTGCGCATCACGTTGTTGAACGGGTCCTGCTCGGTCAGGCTCCAACCGGAAGTCTGGCAGTGTGTGCGCAGCGCCATCGATTTCGGATTTTTCGGCCCAAACGCCTTCACGATTTTCGCCCAGAGCAGGCGCGCGGCACGCAGTTTGGCGATCTCGCGGAAATGATTCATGCCGATGTCGAAAAAAAATGACAGACGGGGCGCGAACTCGTCCACACTCAGTCCCGCCGCGATGCCCGTGCGAACGTACTCCATGCCGTCGGCCAGCGTGTAAGCCAGCTCGATCTCTTCCGTCGCGCCGGCTTCCTGCATGTGGTAACCGCTGATGGAAATCGAGTTGAACTTCGGCATGTTCTTCGCGGTGAAGCGGAAGATGTCGCCGACAATGCGCATGGAAGGCGCCGGCGGATAAATGTACGTGTTCCGCACCATGAACTCTTTGAGAATGTCGTTCTGAATGGTGCCTGCCAGCTTTTCCGGCGAGACGCCCTGCTCTTCGGCCGCGACGATGTAGAAGGCCATCACCGGCAATACCGCGCCGTTCATGGTCATCGATACCGAGATCGCGTCGAGCGGAATCTGGCTGAAGAGGATCTTCATGTCCTCCACGGAGTCGATCGCCACGCCAGCCTTGCCAACGTCGCCTACCACTCGCGGATTGTCGGAATCGTAACCGCGATGCGTAGCCAGATCGAACGCGACTGAAAGTCCCATCTGGCCGGCCGCCAGATTGCGCCGGTAAAACGCGTTCGATTCTTCGGCCGTGGAAAAACCTGCGTATTGCCGCACCGTCCACGGGCGCGTGATGTACATGGTCGTGTAGGGGCCCCGCAAATACGGTGCGATGCCGGCCGCGTACTGCAGTTGTTCCAGGTGTGGATCGTACGCCGGAGCCGGGGCCGTGCCCTTCTCGCAATAATCGATTTTCGAAAAGTCCGGTCTCATCTCAGTCTCCGATACCCAGTTTCCGCTGCAGCGCGGTGAGAGTCTCAATCGCATTGCTGCGAATGTGGACGAACTCGCTCACGCCAGCCTGTTTAAGCTGCTCCAGGGCGTCCTTCGGATACCCGGCTACGATCACCGGCTGTTTCACAAGTGGACAAACACCGGCGGCGAGCGTCGTATATTCCGGATCCGAACTGCATAACACGACAAAATCCGGCTTCTCCGCTGCCACTGCGGCTACAGCCGCATCCACGGTGTCGAACGCGGGCGGCTTCACAATCTCGAACCCGGCGCACTGGAAGAACTCCGTCGAGAACTCGGCCCTCGCGCGACGCATTTTCGCATCGCCGAACTGCAGCAGGAAGACCTTCGGAGTCTTGCCGGCGGCCTTCTCGTAGCGCTCAGTCCGCAACCGCATCGCCTCAAAATCCGCCGGGCCGCGAGCATGCCGCGACGGCACTGCGATTTTGTCCAGCACTCGCTCGGCGGGGTTGGCGTGGACGTTCACTCCCGTGAACTGCCGGCGCCGTTGAGCAATCGCTGTCTTGCGGGCTTCGCGCGACGGCTTCACCAGCTTATCCACCAAACCCGACCCCACCGCCGTGCTGTATCCACCGGCCGCTTCCATCTGCTGGAACAGCTTCCACGCCTCGCGCGCCATCGTGTCAGTGAGCGATTCGATGTACCAGGAACCCGACGCGGGATCGCTGAGTTCGTCGAAGTGAGCTTCTTCGCGAAGAATGAGCTGTGTATTGACGGCCATCCGCCGGGCGAACTCGTCCGGCGCCGCGAATGCTGAATTAAATGGCGACACCGTCACCAGTTCCGCGCCGCCGATAATCGCCGACATAGCCTCGGTGGTCCCGCGCAGCATGTTCACGTAAGGATCGTAAACGGTCTTATTCCACTCCGACGTTTGCGCGAAGATCCGCGTGGTGGCTCGTGCATGCGGATCGTACGCCTTCACCACGCGCGGCCAGAGCAAACGAGCGGCGCGGAGCTTGGCGATCTCGAAAAAGTAATTCGAACCGATCGGGAACGAGAACGCGATCTGATCCGCCACCAGCCCGAGATCGGCCAGGTATTCCGAGCCCTGCGCCAGCGCCAACGCCAGTTCCTGCGTGGCTGTCGCTTCGATCTCGTCGAAGCGGCCTGCGTTGATCACGTAAGGAACAAAATCGGGCGCGATGTTCGCGGCTTCATGCACCGGCCCACAATTGAGCGAACCGTGCACCCTGCCGGCAAAGTGACGAATCACGCGCAACAACGACGACGCCTGCCCGCCCGCGCGAATGTGCACTTCCACCTTGGTCAGGGGCAGCCGCGACAACAGTGCTTCGAGGGCATCCTCATTCTCCGGCCAGTATTGAATGGCCTGTGCGCCCCGCGCAACCACTTCCATGGCCGTCTCGAAATCCGTCACCTCGGCGCAGATTCTCCAGCCAGTGGGGAAATCGCGCAGCGCCGGCAACCCCGGCGTATCTTCCAAACGATAAAACGGCTTTACCTCGAAGCCGTCCTCGGTTTTCCAGATCAGCGATTTCGGATCCTTGCCCTTCAGATCTTTGGCGATTGCCGCTTCCCATTCGGCGGTGGACACCGGCGGGAACTCGGCAAACAGCGGTTCCGGTTGCGCCGCGTTCATTTCCCCGGCTCCTCGACCACTTCGATCAGGAAGCCGAAGGGCGCCTCATTGCGCGATTTCGGATGCACGAAAAACACCGTGGTGCCGCGCGAGCCCGGCCGCGGCGCTTTATCGATGATGTTGAACCCGTGTTCCTTCATGAAGTCGAAAGCTTTGTGAATGTCGGCTACGCGAAAGGCCACGTGCGCGAATCCGCCGCGCCCGCCGTTCCGTTCCATCAGCTTCGCCACCGGCGATTCGGCATTCAGCGGCTCCAGCAACTGGATCAGATTCGGGCCGTCGCCGATCCGCAACAGCACTTCGCGCACCTGATCGCCGCCGTAGACCTCTTCTCGATGAATCTCGGTAAAGCCGAGCAGCTTGTACGCCGCCACCTGGCCTTCCAGATCCCCGGCACCGCAGCGATCCCGGCCGCCGCGCTCTGCAAGTCATTTTGTGTTTCTACCGGCACGTCTTCGTTCCCCTATTCAAAATCCACCACTACCTGATTTGTCTGGACGCTCTCGCCGGCGCCTACGCGGATGCGCTTGATCTTACCCGCCACCGGCGACGTGATGGTGGTCTCCATCTTCATCGCCTCCAGCACCAGAAGCGAATCGTCCACTTTCACCGTCTGCCCTTCCTGCGCATTGAGCCGGACAACCACGCCCATCATCGGGCTGCGGCAAACTTTGTTCTCATCCACCGACTCCCCGTTACTCGCAGCTCCACCAGCCGGTGCAGCCAGAGGCGCAGGCCCCGATGGCGCCGCCGACCACGACACGGGACGATAAGCCGCCGGCGCGTGTACTTCTTCGGACTCCTCCGCCTCCACATCCACTTCGTATGTCTTGTTGTCGACTGTGATCTTCAGTTTCACCGGATCCTTACCTCGTCCATCCCACATTGTGCGACGCCTGGATGCTCACCCGCCCCTGTTGCGCCCATGGATTCATGCCGCCGGCAACGCTGCGGCGAACGCGCCGTATGCGCGCCTTCTTCCCCATGAATGCGGCGACAGCGGCCGCGATTACCATCAGCACCTCGGGTTCAATCTGTTCCTCTTCCTTATTCGGCGCGGCCTGCACGGGAGGGGGCACCGGCACGGGCACGCTCGCCACCGGCTTCACCGCGGTCTCGGGGATTCGCAGTTCCAGCCGGCCAATCCGTTCCTCCATGCCGCGGAGGCGCTCGTTCACTTCTTCGAGCAACGATGTTATGCTTTCGGTCTCCACCATGCGGGTCTCCTCCTTACAGCGGGATCAGTCCGTGTTTCTTGGGCGGACGCAGTTCGCGTTTGGTGTGCAACGCCTCCAGCGCCCCTACAAGGTATCGCCGCGTCTCCGCCGGCTCAATCACATCGTCGGCCTGCCGCCGCGCGCCAGCCACATATGGATTCGAAAACTTGTCCCGGTATTCCTGGATCATCTCCCGCCGTTTCGCTTTCGGGTCCGCGGCCGCCTGAATCTCCTTGCGGAACACCACGTCCACCGCTCCCTCTGCGCCCATCACCGCGATCTCTGCGCTGGGCCACGCAATCAGCCGATCGGCGCCCAGATCCTTGCCGCACATCGCGAGGTACGCGCCGCCATAGGCCTTGCGCACCACCACCGTGATCTTGGGCACCGTCGCGGCCGAATACGCGAACAGCATCTTCGCGCCGTGCCGGATAATTCCACCGTACTCCTGTTGCACACCCGGCAGGAAACCGGGCACGTCCACCAGCGTGATCAGCGGAATATTGAAGGCGTTGCAGAAGCGAACGAACCGCGCCACCTTGTCCGACGCATTGATATCGAGCGCTCCCGCCTGCACGGCCGGCTGGCTGGCCACAATACCCACCGAACGGCCTGCCAGGCGCGAGAACGCCACCACCACGTTGGCCGCCCAGTACGGCTGAACCTCCAGAAAATCGCCGTAATCGACCAGCCGCGAGATGATCGAACGCATATCGTAGCTCTGCTTGGCCTCTTCGGGCACGATATGATTCAATTCCTCGTCACGGCGTTCTTCCGGATCGTACGGCAGCCGCGGCGCGTCCTCCAGATTGTTCGACGGGAGATAGCTCAGCAGCTTCTTGCAGATCTCGATGGCATGTTCATCATTCTCGGCGACAAAGTGCACCACGCCGGATTGATTCATTTGCGCGCCCGGCCCGCCGAGCTGATCGGCCGTCACCACCTCGCCGGTCACCTGCTTGATCACTCCCGGCCCGGTGATGAACATCTGCGCCTGTTTCGTCTGGATAATGAAATCGGTCAATGCCGGGCTGTATGCCGCCCCGCCCGCGCACGGGCCGCAGATCAGCGAAATCTGCGGCACCGCGCCGCTGAGCATGGTGTTGTGATAGAAAACGCGCCCGTAGCCGGCCAGGCTGTCGATGCCTTCCTGCACACGGGCCCCGCCCGAGTCGTTTATGAAAATAAAAGGAGACCCGGTTTTAAGGGAATTCTTCATCATTTCGACGATCTTGTCGGAATGCATCTCGCCCGCCGACCCTCCGGCGACCGTGAAATCCTGACTCGCCAGGTGCACCAGCCGTCCGTCGACATTAGCGCACCCCGTGACCACGCCGTCGGCCGGCAGTTCCTGATTGTCCATGCCGAAGCTGGTCTGATGATGCCGTGCAAACAAGCCGATCTCCTGGAACGTACCCGCGTCCACCAGCCGTTCCACTCGTTCGCGCGCCGTCAGCTTGCCCTGTTTGCGCTGCTTCTCGAGGCGCTGCTCTCCGCCGCCCGCTTCAAGATGCTTCCTGGTCTTTTCCAGCAGCTCGATCTTTTCTTCCATCTTCGAGATTGTTACGTTTGCCATGGATTCGTGTCTCCTATGCGGCCGGCGCCACCGTGACCTTGTGCGAATGGCCGTTCACCGTTACCGCGTAAGTGATGGGCGCGGAAAGCTGACCCGGTTGCACAGCAGCGGGCTTGTCCCCCGAAGCTGCTGTCTTTGCCGCGGGAGCCGGGGCTTCCTTGCTCGGATTCTTCGGCCCCTCGTGCCGCGTCTTGAAGAACTTCGGCGCTACCTGCGGGAACATCGCATAAGTGAGCACATCTTCATCGCTGCCGTTGGCGCCTTCCAGAGCCAGCGCCTCGCCGCGCAGCTTGTCGAATTCGTTCGGAATCAGGTCGGCGGGACGGCACGTGATCACCGGTTTCTTCGTTTTCTCCGCGGCGATCTGCTGTACTTTCTCGTCCTTGGGTCCAAGCGTCGCGCCGTAATAGCCCAGCATCAGGTCCGCGAACTCGCCGCTCATGGCCTTCCACTCGCCCATCAGCACGTTGAACACAGCCTGCGTGCCCACAATCTGGCTGGTGGGCGTCACCAGCGGCGGATACCCGGAGGCTTTGCGCACCACCGGCACTTCCAGCAATACTTCCTGCACCTTGTCGCCGGCGCCCTGCTGCTTGAGCTGGCTTTCCATGTTAGAGAGCATGCCACCCGGAATCTGACTCTTGAAGATGTCCGTCTCGGCGCCCTGGAAATCGGTGAGGTATTTCTTGTAGCTGTTGCGGATCTTGCGGAAATACTCGTTCACGCGATGAATCCGTTCCATGTCCACGCGGGTGGTGTAGCCGGTTCCTTCCAGCATCTCCACCAGGCTCTCGGTGGGATTGTGGCCCGGTCCGAGGCTCATCGAACTCACCGCGGTATCCACCATATCGGCGCCCGCTTCAATCGCTTTCATCAGGCTTACCAGCGTGACCCCGGTGGTGGCGTGCGTGTGCACATGCACCAGCGTCTCTTTCCCGCACTGCTCCTTTATGGCTTTCACCAACTCGTACGCGGGTTGCGGCTTCAGCAGCGCCGCCATGTCCTTAATGCAGATCGAATCGCAACCCATCTCGACAAGCTGCTCGGCCAGATCCACGAACGCGCCAATGGTGTGCACCGGGCTGGTGGTGTAGCAGATGCATCCTTGTGCGTGTTTGCCGGTCTTCTTGACGGCGTTCACGGCCGTGCGCAGATTGCGGGGGTCGTTCAGCGCGTCGAAGATGCGGAACACATCCATCCCGTTAACGGCGGCCTTCTCCACGAAGTGCTCCACCACGTCGTCGCCGTAGTGCCGGTAACCCAAAAGATTCTGGCCCCGCAGCAGCATCTGCAGCGGCGTCTTTGGCATCAGCTTCTTGAAGGTGCGGAGGCGTTCCCACGGGTCTTCGTTCAGAAAACGGATGCAGGAATCGTATGTTGCGCCGCCCCAGCACTCGATCGACCAGTAACCGGCATTATCCAGGTCCTCGCAGACCGGAACCATGTCTTCCATGGCCATGCGCGTGGCCATCAGGCTCTGATGGGCATCGCGGAGAACAAGTTCGGTAATCTCAATTTGACGAGGCATCGTTTATCCAAAGTGGTGCAATCACTCTGCCTTTCTCCGCCTGTTCCAGACCCCCTTAAGTCCCTGAAGAATAAGTGATGACATCCGATACAGCAAACCTCGACACGGGTCCGGGGGCAAATGCCTTTTCAAATCTGGGTCAATTCGCCCAAAGTGACGCCTGCACGAAGATGACGAGAGTGTAAGGTATCCTTCGGTAACAAAGCGTTACAGCGCGAAATCCCGCAGCAACGTTCCGAGCCGCATCCTGCTACAATTGATTGACCTTTACAGATTCGGGACTCTGTCCTGTTCCGGACCGCCGTCCGGCCCCCGTGGCAGCCGGACCACCAGGCTCAAATGGACCTCGATCAGCTCCATACCTTCCTCGAGATCGTTCGCCTGAAGAGTTTCTCGAAAGCGGCGCAAACGTGCTTTCGAACCCAACCGGCGATCAGCGCACAGGTGCGCCAGCTCGAACAGGAGCTGAACAGCACGCTCTTCGAACGGCTTGGTACGCGCATCTCCCTCACCACCGCCGGAAGAATCTTCGCCGATTACGCCGAGCAGATACTCGACCTGCGCCGCCGCGCGCAGGACACCATCAATGAGCTGGACCGCGTGCCGCGAGGCGAACTGGTGATCGCCGCGAACGAAGCCACCTGCATTTACGTGCTGCCCACCGTCTTCTCCGAGTACACCCGCGAGTTCCCCAATGTGCAGCTTCTGGTGGACCGCTCCTACGGCGCGCGCGTGGTTCAGGCCGTGCTCGACAACCTTGCCGATTTCGGCATCACCCAACTGCCCGTGCAGGAAAAGAAACTGCAGGTCGCCAAAATCCATACCGATGAAATCAAGCTGCTGATCAAAGCCGGCGACCCGTTCTCATCGCGGGAGAGCGTGGGATGCCGCGAACTGATCGGCAAGCCGCTGTTGCTGCCGAAATCGGGCGTCACGCGCAGCCGCCTCAACGGATGGCTGGAGCCGGTAGAAGGCGAGATCCATGTTTCCATGGAGCTGGATTCCACCGAGATGATCAAGCGCTTCGTGATGGCGGGGTTGGGATATTCGTTCCTGGCGGCGTCGCACTGCCGGGAAGAGGTGGAAAGCGGGCGTCTGGCCACCGCGTCGCTCTCGCCCGACCCGATGATTCGCCACCTCGGCCTGATCTATCGCAAGGATAAGGCGCTTTCGAAGGCCGCGCTGGGCTTCATTCAGGTTATATTGGAGCATGCAGGGGATGCCGCCGCGCGGAATCACCTGCGGCCCCAGGTCGCCTTATCCTGAGAAGTACTATGCCTCGCCAGACAATTCGCAGTTCCACCATCTTCATCGCCACAGGCGGTGAAACACGCGTCTACCGGTCCGTCGACGAGGTCCCCGAGCCACTGCGCCACAAGCTGGAGCAGACCACCAACGGCCTGAACTCGGCCACCATTCTGATTGCCGACCGGCGCGGACGCGAGGAGATTGTCCGGGCAATTCGCGGGTTGCCGTCGGGGATGCGTTCCCGCCTGGCCGCAACTCTGCGTGCGAGAGAGAGCTCCGGGCGTTGGTGGCGGATCCATTGGCGCACCGTGCTGCGGCATTGGGCTGAGATCCTGCTGCCGGCCGTCATCGGCGTTTCCGTCTGGCTGTTGCTCAGCATGAAGTAGAGTGGACACTTATCCCCTAAAGCCTTCTCCTGGCCCAGCCGATAAAACAGGCGAGCCTTAAAATGTTACAGGCCGTAATGGAAGCGAGCGAGGCGAAGCTTGCCGGTTTGCCGGGAAGGGCTGACGCCGAACGGGCCATCGAGACGGCTCTTCGTTCGGTCAATCCGGGCTGGCTGGCAACCATTGTGGCCGACCGTGTCCACCTGATCTACGAACGCTGTGGCTACGCACCGGGCGACGCGGTGCTGGAAGAGATCGCGGCTCACATCTGCGCCCTGCCGGATGGAGCGCGAGCTTATCGCTGGACCGCTACCTCGTTCGTCGTTCTCGCCGTGCGCCGGCCGTTCATCGCGCTGCCGCCCTCCATTGAAGCCACCTGCACCATGCTCCCTCTGGCCAGCGTGCACTCACCGGCCGAGCTCGCTGCTCGTCTCGATCATCACGTCGCTTTGCGCGTGGCCGCTGCCTGATTCACGAAACGCGGTCTCCCGTTCCCTGCGCCTGCGCGCTCTCCGGTACCATCCCACGAACGAAGCAAGACCGCCTCCCCAGAAGCACAGCGCAATCGCCGCGATGGGCCAAGCGGCATGGATGACCGTGAACGGCAAAGCTCCGACGATACCCAGAGCCAGCCAGGCGAGCAGAAGGATCGGCAATGGCGCTTTTTGCCAGAGGTTTTCCCACGGCCCCACAGGGCGCACGGGAACCTGAACTTCGGACGGCGCCCACACCGGGACACCTGCGGGCGTCCAGCCGCACTGCACCATCACCACCTCGGCCAGTTCCCCGGCTCGCACATAGTTCGCGTGCCGTTCCGTCTGGACTAACTGTGCGGCTACCGAGAGAATGCTCCGGAGGTCTGCCCTGTCGCCCTCGGGCAGCTTCCCGTCATCGGACTCCAGCGCCTCGTGCGCAGTGCCGAGTTTCTGTTCGGCCTCGGCCTGGGCGGCGGCCGCGAGTTCCCGAAGGAGCTGGTTCAGTTCGTCGCGAATGGGATCGAGGGCCGGATTGGCGGGGAGGTTGTCGGCGCTCTCCGGGTCCATAGCCACCAGCTCGCGCAGCTTCTCCAAAGCGCGCACGAAATCCTGCTCCTCGACGGCGGAAATGGCCGCGCGCGCCAGCTCCGCGATCACCTCCGGGCTCTGGATGGGCCGGCGCTGATCGATTCCTGCCAGGAGATCGGCAATCTTCGCCGACGAAAGAAACGATGCCACGGTATCCGAAACCGCCGCGGCGGACTGGGCGGTGTTCGGTGGCGCGGAAGCGGCGTG
>Ga0326727_10023740_pt1 | contig 11672 bp, 10 predicted proteins | sample MB2enrmetagenome_FD_207643 | JGI IMG/M metagenome (GOLD analysis project Ga0326727, IMG submission 207643) | Lab enriched peat soil microbial communities from McLean, Ithaca, NY, United States - MB29MY | ecosystem: Environmental > Terrestrial > Soil > Wetlands > Peat | place: USA: New York... | reverse complement strand
TTGCCTGAGTTCCCGGGACCAGAGCCTGCTGTACGGCACTGAGGTCCGTAGCATTGGTCAGATCCTTCGATGTGACGGTTACTATCCCTCCGGTGTTGTCCACGTCATAGACCAGGGTGGCACTGCCGGAGACCGTACTGAGATCGACCGGGACGGTATTGGTTCCTCCCGGGACGGTCATACCGAAGCTACCGCCATTGGCAATCGTCGTCCAGGCGCTGGCCACCGTTCCTTTCGGAAGCGGGGTGGGCTCAATCACTGCCCATTTCGCGTACCAGTCGGTGGTATCGCCGCTGGTTCCATCCCCCCAGCGCGAGTAACTGACGCCCCACACTTTCTGTTGCGCCACCGTGCCGCCAAAATTGGCCGCATTGTTGACCGCCGTTACGAAATCGGTGACCGCGCCAATCCCGGTGTCGGCCTGGGTCGGGAGGGTGAAGTACCACCAATAGAAACCGGCAATGGCATTGCCCTGCGAATCGGTCCCGTTGGCGGTGGCGCCGGCAATATAGGGAAGGATTCCAGAGTAATTGTCCTCAACCGTGACAAAGCTATGGGCATAGTTGGCGCCGCTGCTGGCGGCTGCCGAAACGGTGCCGTCGTAGCGCGCGATCTCAATGTCGACGGTATCGGCGGTAAAGTTTGCCGCCAAGGGATCGACCACGCTTACGTGCACTTTGAACCCGCGGGCCAGGTTAGGCAGTCCGCCGGGGGTCACGCCGTCAAAAAAGCCGGTGCCGGTACCGATGGGCGTGGTGTCGGCCAGGGCTTGCGCGGGCGTGCGGAAGAAGAATTGCGTTGTCGGACTGATGGTGACGGCGACGGCTTGGCCGTTCTCATCGCAAACCTTCATTACATTCGTGGCCGTGTCGATATGAGCGACGTGACCTTCGGGACTCACCCAGACCTTTTCGAAGCTGGTGCTGGCCCAGATGCGTACCGCCACCAGTTCGCCGCCAGCCTGGTACCGGGCGGCAATCCGGACGTATTTTCCGGTGCCGTTGTTGAGCAACGAAGCGGCAACGGACGAGAAGCTGGTAATGGTAGTCTTGGTGCCGGCATCAAGGTCATAAAGAATGGTGCCGTTGGTCGCATCCGCCAGGATATTCAGGCTCACGGAAGTGGCAATCGGAGTTTGTCCCCCGGAGGGCACGGGGTAGGTCGGATAGTCTCTGGTAATCGTGATCGCGGTATCGTCGGAAGAGACGGCGGTTACCTGCCCATAGGTATGTCGCAAAAGGATGCCAGTCAGGTCGGGGAAGAAATGATGGCGTACCGGACCGTTGAAGCTCACGGCCCATAATGGAGCGGCGGCGCTGGCCGGATAGTGCTCCACCAGGAAAGCGGGGTGCTTCAGATCGAATTCCAGGTCAAGCGCGTTGCTGCTGTTCGCGGTCACCGTGAGCGGCTGCACGAGATGAATGGTCAGCGGGACGGTCATACTCCCACTGCTGCCTGTGGCTCCCTTAATCTGAATGTTGGCTGGAGAGACGGTCTGGCCGGCGGGAACATCGAAGCCGGCTTCGGGCTCGGCCGAGGCCACCAAGGTCACATCGCCCTGGTTGGCGCTCAGCGTGAGCTTCGCGTCTGTGTAGGTTCCGGCCGGGACGGAGGCGTCGCCGACGATTTCCGCCAACTGATCCAGTTGCACCAGGTTGATCATGGGCGGAGTGGAAGGCGCAGTGTAAACATTGACCGCGGCGCCGCCCCCTTGGGGTACCAGCGAGATGCTTAGCACTTTGACCCCAATGGTGGCCCAGTCTTGGATGGCATCGTCGCTCACCAGCAGATTGACGGCGCCCGTCTGAGCTTGAGTGCCGCGCGGCTGATTGGCCGCCGCGTTTGTACTGCCGCCCCCGCAGGCCACGAACAGCGCGAGTGCCGCCGCTATCGTGGCGGTGAAGAAGAGGGAAAGTCGTGAATTCACTCTAGTCTCCTTGGGTTGGCCCGCGGGCTTGCGAGCGGGCGCTGCTTGCATTGTCCCCAAACCCCCGACCGCGGCGAGAGTTGCTGAAAGCTTAACTCAAAAACCTCATTACCAAAGTTGTGGGCCCAAAACATAGCGGTTACAGGCGGGGAAAAGCGGAACGGCTATGCCAAGGCAGGGAGTCGGGCAACGCCATTTCGGAATCGAGTCATGCAGCCCCAGCACATCTGTCATACTGAAAGGCTGTGACTTTGTGCCGTCGTGCCGGTTCCTGGCACTTGGCTTACTCTGCCAACTTTGTCATCCCGAGTCCCATGGGCCTCCACCCCAGCACGCGCAAAGGCGCGCGTGCTGGGCCCCCCCTGCGGCCCACCAAAGTGGATGAAAAACGAAGGTGTCGTCATCCTGAGCGGAGCGAAGGACCTGCTTTTTTCGTGCACCCTTGACGACATTTCGGGACGCTGACCACGTCTTTCGACGGAGCGAAGCGAGAGATCTGCTTTCTCTTGCACCCTGAATGACATGCGAGGAACACGAAAACATCAGCTCCCTCGCTGCGAACGTGAGAAAAAATCGGCTAGTGGGACCCAGCACGTCGGTCGGTTACGAGCCGCAGCCACCCGAGGAGGTTGCACCCTTCAGGCTCCGACATCCAAGGCCACGCGGCCCCACAACTTGCCGTCCAGCAGTTGCTCCGCCAATTCCTTAATCCTGGACAACGGTTCCAGCCGGGTGATGCCTTCCAGCTTAGGCAGGGGTAACTGCTTGGCCAGTCTGTCCCAAGCCCGCATGCGCAGTTCTTTAGGCGCCTGGACGGAGTTGACGCCGAGCAGGGAAACGTTGCGCAGAATGAACGGGAACACGGTCGTGGCCAAATCCGAGCCTCCCGCCAGACCGACGGTGGCCACCGATCCATTGCCGGCGGTAGTCGCGAGCAGGTTCGCCAAGACTGCGCCACCCACGCTGTCGATGCCCCCAGCCCAGCGTTCGGAGCCCAGCGGAGGCGCCTTTTGAGTCAGCTCGCTCCGCTCTACGATGGTCTTGGCCCCAAGGTCACGTAAGTAGGAGCGGAACTCGGGCCGTCCGGTAGCCGCCGCCACCTGGTATCCGCCGGCGGCCAGCAGCAGGATGGCTACGGATCCCACGCCGCCGGTGGCGCCGGTAACCAGAACCTCACCGGTCCCGGGGCGCAGCCCATTTTGCTCCAGCGCCAACAGCGCCAGCATGGCGGTGAACCCGGCGGTGCCGATGGCCATGGCCTGTTGGAGGCTCAAGCCTTGCGGCAGGGGCACCAGGGCTTCAGCCGGCAGTTTCGCGAGCTGGCTATAGCCGCCCCAAACCGTCTCACTGAGGTTTTGTCCCACCGCCAGGACTTCATCCCCCGCGCGGAACAGAGGCGAACTGGATTCGATCACGGTTCCCGCCAGATCGATTCCGCAGATCATCGGGAACTTCCGTATGATCCTGCCGCGGCCGGTAACGGCCAGTCCGTCCTTATAGTTGAGGGAAGAGTACCGGACTCCAACCAGAACCTCGCCCTCCGGCAACGAAGTCAGAGGAAGCTCTTTAAATTCAACCGCATATTGTTTGCTGTTCCCCTCAGCCATGAGGGCGCGAAAATGCTCGTTCATAGCACCGTCCTTACCCTGTCCCCGAGGCAGTCGATCTCCAGGCGCCATGATCTTTGTACAGGAAAACCGCTGGGGAACCAAGTCCGTCCTCCGCTGGAAAGGTTACCTGAAAACGAGAAAGAGAGATGTTGTTTTACGGAATATGTTTTACGGAATATTTACAAAATGAGGGTTCCTGCCTTAAAATGCAGGGGCGTCTGAAGAAACGGTTGTGAGCCAGCCGGACTGAGTCCCTCTGAGTCCCTCCCGATTTTTCACGCAAATTCAAGAAACTAAGGAATTTGGCACCAGTATGGAACAAGGTACTGTGAAGTGGTTTAACGACGCCAAGGGTTACGGGTTCATCACCCGGCAAAACGGGGAAGATGTGTTCGTACACTTTTCGGCGATCCAAAGCAAGGGTTTCCGCAGCCTCCAGGAAGGGCAGGCGGTACAGTTCGACGTGACCAAGGGACCGAAGGGCTGGCAAGCGGAAAACGTAAGACCACTATAATCCGGCTCACAACTGAAAGTTGTAAGAGGGCGGCGTCCTGCCGCCCTTTCTCTTGGGCAGATGGCCTAGCGGTGAAAGTTTCCCATCAGTTTGGCTTCCCCCAGGATGTGGCCTCTCATGGCGTTCTCCAATTCCGCCCTGCCCACCCCAGGCTTTAGCTGCAGTCGTCTATCCAGGGCAAATAACGTGAAGACGTAGCGGTGCGGTTTCCCGGGCGGGGGGCAGGGGCCGCCGTACCCGGCCTTCCCGAAGTCATTGCGTCCCTGCAAAGCGCCGTCCGGCGTGCGATCGTCTTTCGGCACGTCTTCGCGCAGTTCTTTTTGACCGGGCAAAAGACCATAGACGAGCCAGTGAGTGAACGTACCCCCGGGGGCGTCCGGATCGTCGACGATCAAGGCCAGCGCTTGCGTACCCGTTGGCGCGTCCGTCCAGCTCAGGGGTGGAGAGAGATCCGGCCCGGAGCAGGTATAGCGGGTGGGAATCTCGCTTCCGGGCGCAAATACTGCCGTATGTAGAGCAAAAGACATAGATTCGCCTCCTGAAGCCATCGGCGCCGCGACGGGGCCGCCGGGTGCGCAGATACCGCCGGCGAACAGTGTGGCCATGAGGATTCCGCAAGCCCGGGGGAAAACCGCGCTTAACCCTTGCTTCATGTCCGTCCCTCCGCACGCCTTGCGACTGTTTGATTCAGCCTCGGCTACCCGCCGGCGCTCGCGGCGTCCTCTCCTGGCGCTTCCAGAGAAGCTGCCGGCTGGAGCGCTAGGCAGGTCGAATTATATCGTCTTCTCCGGCAGAGAATCGGACAAGCGAGGGCCGTTTCCGGCAGATCCCAAGCAGCGGAGTTCCGCCCCTGGCGGGCCGGCAGCGGGGAGATGCAGAGACTCCAAACCGCGGCCCATGCTGTCCAAGACCGCGCGAATTGTGCTCATGGCCGAGAAATCTTATTGACGAGAGTAGTATGATGCTAATCACAGGGGGTTGTGCGTGCTCTCACCTTACGGGCTGGACATCATTGAAAGCTGCTTCACGTGCAAGCTGAGGGCCGACCGCATTTTTTGCGACCTTCCCGCGGCGGCGCTGCAATCCTTTGAGGCGATCAAGTATGCCACCGCATATCCCAAGGGCGCGGTTCTTTTTGTGGAAGGCCAGGCGCCGCGCGGGGTTTTCGTACTCTGCAAGGGGCGGGTGAAGCTGTCTATCTCCTCCAGCGATGGCAAGACCCTCATCCTCAAGATTGCCGAAGCGGGCGAAGTGCTCGGCCTGAGTGCCACGGTATCCGGCAAGCCCTATGAGCTGACCGCCGAGACCATCGACCCGTGTCAAGTCAACTTCGTCAAACGAGAAGACTTTCTGCGTTTTCTGCGGGAGCATTCCGACGCCTGTTTCCGGGTGGCGGAACAGTTGAGCGAGAAGTACAACTCCGCCTGTCATGAGATTCGCAGTTTGGGTCTCTCCCACTCCGCCGCCGAGAAACTTGCCAAGCTGCTGTTGGAGTGGAGTTCGAAGAATGGCGAGGCCCAGAAGCAGGAACCCCGGCTGAAGCTGGCCCTGACCCACGAAGAGATTGCCCAGATGATCGGCACCTCGCGGGAAACGGTTACCCGGCTGTTCGCGGAACTGCGGAAACGCCAGATCGTGCAGGCTAAAGGTTCCACCCTCCTGATACGAAACAAAGCCGCGCTACGTGCCCTCGCCAGCTCGTAATCGAGCCGGCGTGGGGCGCCGCGAGGTACAAGCATCACGGTTTGCGGTGACTCGGGTCACTGCCCGGCGGCTGGGTATGCGGTATTCGTTACCTATGGCGAGTAGCAGCCAGCCTAGCTGTTTTCGGTGTGAATTGCGCCCCGACCGGGTTTTTTGCGACCTGCCCGCCGAGGCCCTCCAGGCGTTCGACACCATCAAGACCGTCACCCCGTATGCCCGCGGGACTACGCTGTTTCAGGAGGGCCGGCAACCGCGCGGGGTGTTCGTGCTCTGCGACGGACGCGCCAAACTCTCGATCTGCTCCGAGCATGGCAAGCGCTTGATGCTGCGGGTCGCAGGTCCCGGCGAGGTGCTGGGTTTGAGCTCCACCCTCTCCGGCCGCCCGCACGAAGTAACGGCGGAGATCCTGGACACCTGCCAGGTAGTGTTCGTCAAGCGCCGCGAGCTGCTGAAGTTCCTGCGCGAGCATCGCGAAGCCTGCTTGCAGGTAGTGCATCTGCTCAGCGGCGATCTGCACTCGGCCTATGAACGGGTGCGTTCCATCGGATTGTCGCGCACTCGCCGGTCCCGCACTCAGGTACGCACCGCCCGGGCGTGAGAAAGCAATCAGTGGCTGCGGCCGGGATGGGCCAAGTGCAGAACGGGTTCCAGCCAGCGCGGACCCCGCCGCCAACCCCGCCAGCCCTTCGCCGATAATGGCTACGGCGGGTAGCTGGGGGATGCGCTCATGTCAAACGCAACCACAGCCCTTTGGCCAGAACCCGCAGCTTCTCCGGCATGGTGAGCCGCACGCGTTCGCTGAACACGTCGTAGTGGCGAGCCGCAATCTTCTCCAGCAAACGGCGATAGATGGTCACCAGGGCCCACAGCGCCGGCCGGCTATCTTCATCGATCAGCGGCAGCAATTCGGTGGCGGAGCGATAGAAATCTTCGGCCCGCTTGCCCTCAAACTCCAGCAGAGGCCGCAGGCGGTTCGCCAGGTCTGCGGGCGCGTGTCCGGCGGACAACTCCGCCGGGCTTAGCCCGAAACGCTGAAAGTCTTCCTGCGGGAGGTAGACTCGCCCCATAGCGGCATCTTCCTGAACGTCGCGCAGGATATTCGTCAGTTGAAAGGCAATGCCACAATGTTCGGCTAGCGGTTCGGCGGCAGGGTCGCGGTAGCCAAAAATGCGGATACAAACCAGCCCTACGACGGAAGCCACGTGGTAGCAGTAATCGTACAGCTCGGTAAAGGTCTGATACTGCCTGAGCGGCGCTTCCGGAGCGGGCACGGCCGCAGCCGCCGGAATCCCATCCGCGCCAGCGGCGCACGCCTGGAGCTCGGGCGTCCGGTTAGCATGGGGAGCGCCGGGGAGGGGCTCGATGTCCAGATCCATGGCGGTGCCGGCAACCAGGTCCTCCAGCAGGCGGACGGAAATACCATAGCGCCGCTGAGCGTCGCCCAGGGCGAGCAGCACGGGGTCGTCGGTCGGCTGGCCGCCCAGTACCGCGTGCAGACGATCAAGCCAATCCGCCAGCAAACGGCGCCTTTCGGGGAGACTGACGCCGGGCCGGTCACTGATGTCGTCGGCATGCCGCATGAAGGCATAGACCGCGCAGATGGCGTTGCGTTTCTCCTGCGGCAAGGCCAGGAAAGCATAATAGAAGTTGCGCGCCGAGTTGCGGCTGATGCTGCGGCATACCGCATAAGCCGTCGTCAACTGCAGGGAAGCCGGGTCCCGCACCGGCGGCGCCGATTTCTGCCGGAAGAATATTCTCACCGCGGCCACCCCCTGAAGCCTAGCGGCCCGGAATGATGGCCGTCTTGATGTCGCCGTTGCGGTTCATCATATGGCGCAACACCTGTTGCAAGCCGGACAGGGGCGCCTCGCCGGTAATGTAGTCGGTGCTGCGAATCTTACGATCTGCGATGAGCGCAAAAGCCTGGCGCACGCTGGCAGGCGTGTGATGGAAGGTGGCCTTCAAGCTGATTTCCGAATAGTGCAAGCGGTTGGTATCCAACTGCACCTTGGTGCCCGAAGCGCAACCTCCGAAGAAGTTGATGGTCCCGCCCTTGCGCACCATACGCAGGGAGGACTCCCAGGTTTCGGGACGACCCACCGCCTCCACCACTACATCGGCGCCGCGGCGGTTTTCGGTAAGAGCGCGCACGGCCTCCACCGGATCGGAAACGGAGGCAGTCTGCACCACCTCGGCGGCGCCCAACCGCTTGACCGCGGCCGCCTGGGAATCGCGCTTGACCATCGAGATGACCCGGCAGCCGCTGAGCTGGGCCAATTGCACAAACATCAATCCTACCGGTCCGCCCCCAATCACCACCACGGTGTCGCCGCTTTCGGCCTGGGTCTCCTGCCAGCCGCGCAACACGCAGGCCAGCGGCTCAACCATGGCCGCTTCTTCGCAACTGACGCTATTCGGAACGGCCAGCATATTGACCTGGACGATGCGGCGGGGGATTCTGATGTATTCGGCGTAAGCTCCGTTGTTGAAGAGCAGGTCGTCGCAGAGATTCTCCTGGTCCCGGGAGCAGTAGAAACAGTTTCGGCAGGGCGCCGAGTTGAGCGCCACCACCCTTTGCCCCACCTGAAATTCCTCAACTCCGGGACCGACTTCGGCCACGATGCCGGCCAATTCGTGGCCGAACAAGGCGGGTGGAACGATCATGCGGGCATGATACCCGCGGCGGTACACCTTGAGATCGGTGCCGCAGGTGAGCGCCACCTGCACTTTGATCAGGACTTCGCCAGCGTCGAGACGAGGAATCGGAACTTGCTCGATCTTGATGTCCTCTTTCCCGTAGAGGACAGCGGCTGTCATACTTCCATTCACGAACTTATCCTTCCCATGAGCTGCCTGGCTGAAGCAACAGCTTCAGCGTGTCCGGCTGGGGATGCGCGGCCCGACGCAAAGCCTCTACCGCCTGCGACAACGGATAGCGATGGCTGATCAGCCGGTCCACATCGATTTCCCGGCTGAACACCACCCGTGCGACTTCTTCCTGCAGGTCGACGGACGCGCTATACGACCCCAGCAGGGTCTTTTCCTCAACGCAAACCACGGCCGGATCGATCATGGCCTCGCCATGGACAGTTTGTGCGAAAAGCAAGATCCGCCCGCCCGGGCGCGCTGCGTCCATGGCGGTGCGGATCAAGCCCTTACCGTCTACGGCCAGCAGGACGGCATCGGCACCCCGGCCTTCGGTTATGCCCCGGATGGCGCGCACCGTATCGGTGACGGAGGCGTCAATTTCGGCCCTGAGCCCGAAGGCTCTTGCAATTGTAAGTCTTTGCGGGAGTAAATCGGAAGTGATTACCTGGGCACCGGTGCGCCGCGCCAGCAAAGCCAGCATGATCCCGATGGGACCCTGGCCGATCACTAGGGCGCAATCCCCAGGCGCCAGCCCCAGGCTGTCAATCGCTTTCAGGCAGGTATTGACCGGTTCCAGGAACGAGGCGCGCTCGAACGAGCAGTCGTCCGGGATACGGACCACCCCACCCAGCCGCACGATCCAATCGGAGACGCGCACGAACTCCGAGAAGCCCCCGCCGCTCGGCTCAAAGCCGGCCGTGCAACCGACCTGTTTATACACCGCGCACTGGGCGAAGACCTTGCGGACACAGTAGTAACACTTTCCACAGGGCAGGTGATGGAACACCACCACCCGCTCCCCCGGGTGGTAAGCGGTCACTCCCTCCCCCACCCGGACAATCACTCCCGCGGTTTCGTGTCCGAAGATACGCGGGGCGGAGTGCGATCCGGTGGAGATCTTTTTCAGGTCGGTGCCGCAAATGCCGCAGGTATGCACGCGCACCAACAGCTCGCCGGGCCCAATCGCGGGAACCGGCACCGTTTCCAGGCGGACATCGTTCTGGCCGCGATAGACCAGCGCCTGCATGGCCGAGGGGATCGCCTTAAGTTCGTACGGCGGGCTGCTGCCAACGCTCATCGCCAAACATCACTCCATGGGCCGGATTTCCGCCAAGCCCGGGTTGGTATTTCGCCGGCAAACGGCGTCCAAAGCTCCCGTTTCCAGCAGCTCGCGCAGCTTCCGGCCCAGTTCCTCAGAAGCTCGCCGGCTGCGCGCCGCCAAGTTGACTATGACTGGCCAGCGACCGGGACGCAGGGCACTATGCAGCACGAAACGGGAGGTGCGGAATCGCCCCTGCCGGTCGATGTACGGAGCCATATCCGGGACGGGGAAGTCCCATTCGTCGCAAATGGCTTTTACCGCAAAAAACGGGATGCGGGCGTGGGCCGCCACCTCGGCCACCGCCTCGGCTTCCATATCGATGGCGTCGGCGCCGTATTGCCGGGCCAGCGAACGCTTTTGCTCCGCTCCCGCCACCTGGGACCCGCTGAACAATACTCCGCCCACTGCGCTATTTTCGAGTTCCCCGGCCCAATTCCAGGAAACGCGCTTTTGGGAGATCGCCCCCAGGATGCTGGCAGGAATCATGACCTGGCCCACCCGCCAGCCCGGCGCCAGCCCACCCGCCAGACCCGCGGAGATCAGCAGTCCGGGCTGCGCGCTTGCCACCACTGCCTCGGCCGCCGCGCGCGCCGGAGCCGCTCCCATCCCGGCGCACACCACCAGCGCCCGTTCGCTTGCAAAAACCCGCCAGCATGACTGAAGTTTCGTGCGGCGCCAGCCTGCGCCTTTCACCAGAAAGGCCACTTCTCGCGGCAGGGCGGCGACAATGGCGACTTTATCCACCGGCCGCCTCGCGGCGGACTGCTTGGGCCGAGGCTGGGGGAGTGGAGACGTAGCCCTGAGTGCGGAACCACTCCACGGCGGCGCGCAGAGCATTCTCGGCGGACGCCACCCGGAATCCCAGTTCCCGCTCCGCCTTGGCGGAACTGGCAAACATCTTCTTACGTCCCACGCGCACCGCGTCCAGCACCACGCGCGGCTCCCGCCCGCGCAGATAGCCGGTGATGAATGTGTCCACCACACCCGCACCCAGCGCCACCGCGTAAGGCAAGCGCCACCGCGGCGCCGGCAAACCGGCGATGACCGCCAGACGGTCGAGGATCTGTTTCAGGGTAAGGTTCTCTCCCCCCAGAATGTAGCGCTGGCCGGGCCGCGCCTTCTCCAAGGCCAGCACATGGCCGCGGGCGCACTCCTCGACATCGACCAGGTTCAAGCCGGTATCGATGTAGGCGGGCATTTTACGGCGCAAGAAGTCCAGGATGATCTGGCCGGTCGGAGTGGGCTTGAGATCGCGCGCGCCCACCGGGGTCGTGGGATTGACTACCACGGCATGGGGCGCCTGCAAGGCGAGTTGTTCCGCCAGGAACTTCGACCGCTTGTAAGGACCGATCATGTTGGCCAGCGAGACGGGCGCGTCTTCCGTGACGGGCGTGCCGTCGCCGACAAAACCCATGGTGGCCACGCTGCTGGTCACCACCACCCGGCGCACCCCGGCGGCGGCCGCCGCCTCCAGGACCGCCCGGGTTCCTTCCACGTTGGAACGGTACATCTCCTCCGGATCGCGGCACCAAAAACGGTAATCGGCGGCCACATGAAAGACGGCTTCGCAGCCCGACATCGCCTTTTGCAGAAAGGCCGGCTCGCGCAGATCGCCCACCACCCGCTCGCCGTCGAGCCCGTCGATATTTGCCGTCCGGCTCGCCGGCCGCACCAGCAGACGCAGAGTGCCCCCCGCCCGCGCTGCCGCCCGGGCCACGTGACTGCCCACAAATCCGGTCGCACCGGTAACGAAGATGGTCATGTCAGCCGAACAGATTCCAAACCAGCATTTTCCAGATATCGCCGAAGCTCATATCGCTGCCCCCCGCGGCGCTGGCCTCGTAGCCGGAATGAACGAGGCAGTTCTCGCAACGCGGGTCCCGGCCATAGCCATACCGGTCCCAGGGAGTCTTTTCAATGAACTCCTGGAAGGTATCGTAATGCCCG
>Ga0326727_10023739_pt1 | contig 11672 bp, 9 predicted proteins | sample MB2enrmetagenome_FD_207643 | JGI IMG/M metagenome (GOLD analysis project Ga0326727, IMG submission 207643) | Lab enriched peat soil microbial communities from McLean, Ithaca, NY, United States - MB29MY | ecosystem: Environmental > Terrestrial > Soil > Wetlands > Peat | place: USA: New York... | reverse complement strand
CGGCAGGGACTAGGGACTAGGGACTAGGGACTAGAGCCCCAATCCACATCAACCCCTTCGTCTCCACCTCGCCCTCGATCGCGCCAGTCCGGCGCTCAATTCGAAAAACCTAACCCTGAAACTCTCATCCGGCACAAAGCAGACAGGCCGAGGAACCATTCACTCCCTAGCCCCTAGCCCCTAGTCCCTGTTCTTACTTCTTGCCCGCCGCGTCGGCCACTGCCGAATCCAGCGGCACCCCGGGGCCCATCGTCGAGCTCAGCGTCGTGCTCTTGATGTATTTGCCCTTGGCGGCCGCGGGCTTGGCGCGCACGATCGACGCGATCACGGTGGTCGCGTTATCGATCAGCTTCTGCGGCTCGAAACTCAGTTTGCCCACCGGCACGTGCACCAGGCTGGTCTTGTCGGCGCGGAACTCCACCTTGCCAGCCTTGATCTCTTTGACCGCCGCGGCCACATCCATGGTCACGGTCCCGGTCTTGGGATTGGGCATCAGGCCCTTCGGGCCCAGCACCTTGCCCAACCGGCCCACCACCTTCATCATGTCGGGCGTGGCGATCAGCGCGTCGAAGTCGGTCCAGTTTTCCTTCTGGATCTTTTCCACCATCTCTTCGCCGCCCACAAAGTCCGCGCCCGCTTCCTGCGCTTCCTTCTGGCGGTCGCCGGTGGCGATCACGGCCACGGTCTTGGTCTTGCCCAGCCCATGCGGCAGAACCACGGTCCCGCGCACCATCTGGTCGGCGTGACGCGTGTCCACACCGAGTCTCATCGTCAGATCGACCGTCTCGTCGAATTTGGCGTACTTCACCTGCCTGAGCAGGTCCACCGCCTCGGCGAGCGCATACGACGGCTTGGACACAGCCGCGCGCGCCTTCACAATGTTCTTGCTGACTTTTCTAGCCATTCTTTCCTCGTCTCCCACCGCCCCTGCCAGCCCCGCTTTGCAGAGCGCCCGCGAGTGCCGGGCACACGGTCAACGCGCTTTGCGTGCCGCTGCCAGCTCCCTTGAACGGGCTCAGAAACCGTGGTGCTTGTGACGGCCCAGGGTTTCCCCTGGACACATTTTCGAATCATAACGAAACGGCAGCAGAATTGCAAACTGGGCGGACTGCAAGCAGAACAGATTACGAAAGACCGCGGCTGCCAGCCGCCGGTTCTGCGTTTTCCGTCAGGCTTTTCACGGAAAAACCGGCCTCAAACAAAATCCGCCGCATCGAAGGGATCAGCCAAAGGGCATTCCAAAAATTCAGTCAGAAAGTATTTTCAGTCCTATTTTCATCAAAAAATCTTATATTTCGCTTTGTTTTTGCCCAAACCCCTGCTTCCCGCATTGACTCCACGCTCCGGTGGCGCTAACCTCAATCGCAGATAACGGATTTGGTTGCCCACGCCAACCCGCGATTTTATTCCTCAGGCCAGGGTTCAGGCTCGTGCTGGATTTGCGCCTCGCAATCACCTGTTCATTCAGCCGTATTATTCTCCGCTGGTTCAGGCTTGCCGTTCTCCCATTCGACCCTGCCGTCCTCCGCACATTCGCATTCATCTTTGCATTCAATGGTTTGCATACAGACCGTCCGGGGCATCGCGCTTGCCTCTGCCGCGCCGGCAGTCATCCTATTCTTCATCGCCGTTCCGCGCCCGCCCACTCTCAGACCCGCCCGCCACCGCTTTAATTCAACCGTACGCCCTTGTGGAGGCTATCGAAAACTTTGAAGATCGCACTGGAGATCACGCCCAATCTGGAGCCCTTGTTTGGGACTCACGATGAAAATCTCATGCTGATGGAAGACTCGCTCGGCGTACGCATCGATCTTCGCTCCGACGCTGTGCATGTGGAGGGGCCGGAAGCCGGCGTGGCTCGCGTCCGGCAGGTCTTCCAGGACTTCGAGGCGCTGCGCCGACTGGGCATCAACCCTCATAACGGCGAGTTGAACGGAATGCTGCGCCTGGTGGTGACCGATCCGGCGACCACGCTGCGTTCGCTGGCCGACAGCGGCAAGCAGCGTTCGGCTGGCGTCAAGAGAACCGTCCAGCCGCGCTCTATCAACCAGCGCCGGTACGTTGAGGCCATCGAGCAGAACGACATGGTCTTCGGTGTCGGTCCGGCCGGCACCGGCAAAACTTACCTCGCCGTGGCGATGGCCGTGGCCGCGATGAACGCCAAGAAGGTCAGCCGCATAGTGCTGGTGCGCCCGGCGGTCGAGGCCGGCGAACGGCTGGGATTCCTGCCTGGCACGCTGCAGGACAAGGTGGACCCCTACCTGCGCCCGCTCTACGACGCTCTTTACGACCTGCTCGAGCCGGAAAAGGTCGATAAGATGCTCGAAAAGAACATTATCGAGGTCGCTCCGCTGGCCTTCATGCGCGGCCGCACGCTGAATGACGCCTTCATCATCATGGACGAGGCGCAGAACACCACCATCGAGCAGATGAAGATGTTCCTGACCCGCATGGGCAACAACTCCAAGGCAGTCATCACTGGCGACATCACCCAGATCGACCTGCCCAACCCGCGCAAATCCGGTTTGCTGGACGCCATCAATATTCTTGCTGGCGTCGAGGGCATTCACTTCTGCCACTTCGAGGAGAGCGATGTGGTCCGCCACGCCCTGGTGCAGCGCATCGTCCGCGCCTACGAGTCGGTCAAGTCGCAGCAGCAGGAGCTGCCGCTCAGCGCTGGCGAGGCCATCGAGGTCGGCGTTCCGGCGCACGAGAATCGGACGCAGGCGCAGCCGTTGCGCCCGGCCAAACCGCAATAGAGGAGTCTTCCCTCGGGCGGCAGGTTGCAGCAAACACTTCAGCTCCTGCCCACGCCAGAGCTACTGTTTGGGAGCGCTGCCGTCTGCCGTCTGTTTCTCGAAGACGTAATGGCAGGGCCGGCCGACGATTCCTAGCCCTGTGCTCCGCTCTCCCCTGCCATTCGTGGCGGTGAACTGCGACTTGACCACGTAACTGTACTCTTCGCCCTCTGTCTTGATCGGCCCGTGCGTGTACTGCGCCCCGGCGGTGTTCCCGTTGGCCGTCAGCTTGGCGCTGCCATCGGCGGCGATCTTACCGTCGATGGCCAGGTAGGCGGGCTGGCCTTTGATGCCGCGCTCGCCGTGCAGGACGTTACCGGTCACCGTGGAGATGAAATGCAGCGTGTAGCCCAGCGTCCCGCCCCTTGGTTCGCAGGTCACAGTGGTCTTCCACACGCCGTCGAAGCTGCCGGCTGTATTCTGGCCGCTGACCGCCAGGGAAGACAAGAGGAATATGGAGAAGAGAATCTTGCGCATCGATCCCTCCTATTGAGAGAGAATTTTAATATAGCCTTTTCTTCCCCGCGGTTGCATCTCTTCCGAATAGGGCGATTCCTCTCCGCTGCTCGCGTATGATTGACTCAGAAGCGGAGCGTGCTTCAAACTCGTTTCGCGCACGATGATCCTTCTCGACCCAGATTTGGAGCCCGAATCGCCCCACAGACTAAGACCTGTCCGTGGGGGCCCCCACCCCGCGCCGAAGACAACTTCGGTGAAGCCTACTGTCGCCTCCGGCCCAGCGGCCACTCCTCGCAATCAGCGCATCCCCTCCGCTCGCACGCTGGCTAAATTTCTTGCGCTGGCGCAGGCCGCCATCCGCCTCAAGGGCGAGGTCACGGTGCTACTGACCACCGACGCCGCCATTCGCAAGCTCAACCGCCAGTTTCGCGGCAAGAACAAGGCCACCGACGTGCTCTCCTTTCCGGCCGAGGGCGTTGGCGCCGAGGAGATTGCCGGCGACCTGGCTATTTCCGTGCCCACCGCGCTGCACCAGGCCATCGAGCAGGGTCACTCCCTCTCGACCGAGATCAAAGTGCTCATTCTGCATGGTTTATTGCATCTTTCCGGTCACGACCACGAAGCCGATGAGGGCCAGATGGCGCGCCGCGAGGGCCGCTTGCGCGAACGGCTGGGCCTGCCGCAGGGGCTGATCGAGCGCGCCGAGTCCAAACCTGCCCGCAAATCAACTCCAAAAAAGGTTAGCCCCACCGCAGGTGGCCGGGTGCCCCAGGTCTCGATTTTGAGACCTGGGAAACCACGAACCTCGACTCGCAACCGGGGTCCACGTCCATGACCCCGCTCTTCATCCTTCTTATTATCTTTCTGGCCCTGGTTGAGACGCTGGCCTCCTACATCTGCCTCGTCCACAGCGAGTTCGGCAAGATTCTGACGCGCGAGGAACAGGAAAACCTGGACGCATGGCAGGAGCAGGTCGAGCCCCGGCTGGGCCTGAGCCGCGAACACGCCGAGCTCTGCGCCTCCGTTCTGCAGCAGCTTGCCCTGGGGCTGATTGCACTGGAGTTTGGCGCGCTGCTCTTTGATCGCGCCCCGCTGCTGGTTTGGCCCACCTCCGCAGAGATTGCCCAGGCCATTCTCGCCCTATTGCTGGTGGTACTCTTCTGCAACCAGATTTTGCCTTCGCTGCTTTTTGACCGCACGCGTGGCCGCTGGGCGGCGCGGTTGGTCTGGCCCATCCGCCTGCTGCTCTGGCTGATGACGCCCATCACCGTCTTTGTCCGCTTCTTCTTCTCCGTGGCCTCGCTGGCCGAGCCGCCGGCCAGCTCCGAGGAGGAGATGGAAGCCGATGTCGAGGCGCTGCTCGAGGCCGGCGAAGAGGAGGGAATCCTCGAAGAGAGCGACCGCGACCTGGTTCGCTCGGCCGTCGAGTTCGGCGACAAGCTGGTGCGCGAGGTGATGACCCCGCGGCCTGAAGTCTTTGCCGTGCCCGAGACGATCACCCTCGAAGAGTTTCTCAAACTGCTGCATGAGAACAACTTCTCCCGCGTGCCGGTTTATTCCGGCTCCATCGACAACGTCACCGGCATCGCCTTTGTCCGCGACCTGCTGCAAATCCGCGACGAAGAGGCCCGCACCCGCACCGTCGCCAGCATCCAGCACCCGGCCGTCTTCGTTCCCGAAACCAAGCGGGGCTACGAGCTGCTGCGCGAGATGCAGCGCGAAAAGCAGCATATGCGCATCGTCATCGACGAGTACGGCGGCGTCTCCGGGTTGGTCACCATCGAGGATTTGCTTGAGCAGATCGTCGGTAACATCCGCGATGAGCACGAGGTGGAGACGCTCATCGAAGACCCTCAGCGCGAGCCCGGCGGTTCTTGGCTGGTTCCAGCCAGCTTCCCCGTCGGTCAGTTGGAAGACCTGGTGGGCGCGCCGGTGGAACTGGGCGAGCCTTACGAGGCCACCACGCTGGGCGGCCTGGTCAGCGAGATCGAGGGCCGTATTCCGCTGCCCGGCGAGGTGATTCTGCTCGAACCCTCCGGCCTGCGCCTGGAGGTCGTCGCCTCGACCGATCGCCGCGTCGAGCGGCTGCGCGTCTTTCCACCGGCTGCCGAATCCGCCCCACCTGCCGCAGAGAACTCATCCCGATGAGGAGTTCTCGCCAAGGCTTTGAAGGGTATGGGCTTTAGTCCATACATAAACTGCGCAGAATCGACGCTGGCTTTAGCCCCTTCCATCGCCTGTTTTTGATGTATGGGCTGAAGCCCATACCCTTCGCTCGATTTCAATCATGAGAAATAGAGCCAATGCACTTCCTGCAAATCCGCGATAATAGAGGCTTGGGAGTATGAAAAAACTTTGAAATCTGGATTTGTCGCCATTCTCGGCCGGCCCAACGCCGGCAAAAGCACTTTGCTGAACGCCCTCACCGGCGAAAAAGTGGCCATCGTCTCGGCCAAGCCGCAGACCACGCGCAACCGCATTGCCGGGGTGGTCGAGGTTCCGGCGAAGAAGGGCGTGCACCCGGCGGCGCAGATCGTTTTCGTCGATACGCCCGGCGTGCACAAGCCGGGATCACACCTCGACCGGCGAATGCTGCAAGAGGTTTACGAGGCCCTGGAGACCCGCGACCTGGTGCTGGTGCTGATGGACGCGACTCGCCGGGTGCAACTGGAAGCGGCAGCGGATTCCCAGGTCTCAGAAGCGAGACCTGGGGCACCCGCAGCGAAACTTATCGATCAATCCGGGGTGCCCCAGGTCCCGACTTTGGGACCTGGGAAGGTGGAAGCTCCGTGTGGTGCGGAACCTGCGACTGCCCCAGAGCCTGCGGGTGCCCCAGGTCTCGCTTCCGGAACCATGGAAACCACTAATTCCAAAGCTTCGGTTGCCGTTCCATCCGCCCACGCCCCCCGGCACGAGCGCACCAACTGGGCCAGCGAGGACGAGTTTCTCTTCGGCCTAATTCGTAAGCTCGACTGCCCGGTCTTCCTGGTGCTCACCAAGATCGATCTGGTGGCCAAGGACCAGCTCCTGCCCCTGATCGACACGCTCACCCGGCAGTTTGGCTTTGCCGAGGTTATCCCCATCAGCGCCCGCAAGCGCGACGGCATTGATCTGCTCGTCCGCAAGATCGTCGAGGCGCTGCCCGTGGGCGAGCGCTTCTACCCCAAGGATCAGTACACCGACCAGCCGCAGAGGTTCATGGTCGCCGAACTGATCCGAGAAAGTATTTTAGTCGAGACCGGCGAAGAGGTTCCCTACGCCTCGGCTGTGGTAATTGAGCGCTTCGAAGAGGCCGAGCCGCCGGCTCCGGCCCGTAAAAAGGGCCAGCCCCCGGCCCGCTTGCCGCTGACCCGCATCGCGGCGGCGATTTATTGCGAACGCGACGGCCAGAAGGCGATTTTGATCGGCAAAGGCGGCTCTAAATTGAAGGAAATCGGCACCCGAGCCCGCCTTCAGATTGAATCCCTGCTCGGCACGCGCGTTTATCTGGAGCTGCACGTCATCGTCGAGCCCGGCTGGCGCGAATCGAAGAGCTTTGTCGAGTCGCTCGACTGGCGCCACCAGCTTGAACGGCTTACAGAAGCCCAGATCACCGAGAAGCCGCCGGAGGAAGGCGAATAGAGCAGTTCTCCAATTGCTGTGCGCCGAAACCGCGCACTCAAGTGGCTTTTTCCTTAAAAACTGTATAAACACTGTGAGCTTTGAAGGGGACGGGCTTCAGCCCGTCCGTTGATGGCAAGGTTGAATTGCTGGCTTTAGCCGCTGAGGGAATGCAAATAGCTGCGAAAAGCTTCCCTCAGGGGCTAAAGCCCGATCTACTCCCGGCATTAATGTACGGGCTAAAGCCCGTACCCTTCGCTCCAAACCCGGTTTTTAGACATATTCTTAAGAAAAAGCCACCTTGCACAGTGTTGGTAAGGGCACATGAATTGGAGAACCGCTGCAGCCTTCCCGGCGGCGCTTCAAGGCTGAAGAAAGCGATTTCCTCAGCCATTCCGAAGGGAAAAGCTACTCGACGGTCACCGACTTGGCCAGGTTCCGGGGCTGATCGACGTCGCAGCCGCGCCGCATGGCGATGTAGTAAGCCAGCAACTGCAAGGGCACGATCTCGATCAGCGGCGAGAGCAGTTCGGTGGCCGGGGGAACGTGAATGACCTGCTCGACCAAGCTGCCGATAGTTGTGTCGCCTTCGGTGGCCACGGCGATCACGCGGCCCGACCGGGCGGTGACCTCCTGAATGTTCGAGAGGGTCTTCTCGTAGCGCAGCTTGGAAGCCGGGTCGGATTCGTCCCGCGTGGCCAGCACTACCACCGGTAGCGTCTCGTCGATCAGCGCATTGGGGCCGTGCTTCATCTCGCCGGCCGGGTAGCCCTCGGCGTGGATGTAGGAGATTTCCTTCAGCTTCAGAGCGCCTTCCAGCGCAATCGGGAAGTGAATGCCGCGGCCGAGATAGAGGAAGTCGCGGGCGGTGGAGAAATCCTTGGCCAGCTGTTCGCATTGGGCGGTGCGGGAGCGCAGCACCTCTTCAATTTTGGCCGGGATGCGGCTCAGCTCCTCGATCAGCGCGACCGATTGGGCTTGGTCGAGATGGCCGCGCAGTTGGCCCAGCTTGAGCGCCAGCAAAAACAGCGCGGTCAGTTGCGCGGTGAAGGCCTTGGTCGAAGCCACGCCGATCTCCGGGCCGGCGTGAGTGTAGATGGAGCCGTGTGCCTCGCGGGCCACCATGGCGTCCACCACATTGCAGATGGCGATGGTCTTCGAGCCCAGAGACTTCATTTCCCTCTGCGCCGCCAGCGTGTCGGCGGTTTCGCCGGACTGGGTAATGAGCAGGCCAAGCGCACTGCCATCGGGAATCGGATTGCGATAGCGGTATTCGCTGGCATAGTCCACGTCCACCGGCAGCCGGGCCAGTCGTTCGATCATGTACTTGCCAGTGAGAGCAGAGTGCCAACTGGTGCCGCAGGCGGCGATGTTGATGCTGGTGGCCGCGGCCAACTCCTCGTCGGCAATCTTCATCTCGCCCAAAAAAATCTGGCCGGAGTCCAGCGAGACGCGGCCCATCGTGGTGTCGCGAATGGCCCTGGGCTGCTCCCAGATCTCCTTGAGCATGAAGTGCTTGTAGCCGCCCTTTTCGGCCTGGATGGGGTCCCACTGGATGTGTGTGAGGTTGCGCTCGATGGGATTGCCGTCAAAATCGGTCAGCTCGACGCCCGCCAGGGTAAGGATGGCCATGTCGCCATCGGCCAGAAAATAAATGTTGCGCGTGTGGTTCAGAATGCCGGGCACATCGGAGGCGACAAAGTACTCACCCTCGCCCACGCCGATGATCACCGGCGGGCCAAAGCGGGCCACGACGATTTTGTCCGGCTCCAGGGCCGACAAAACTCCCAACGCAAAGGCTCCGGTGAGCCGCTTGACGGCGCGGCGGACGGCCACCTCCAGGAGGATCGGCTGAACGGCGGCTTCGGCCTCTTTCTGCACCTGTTCGATCAGGTGGGCGATGACCTCGGTGTCGGTCTCGGTGACAAATTTGTGGCCCTGCGCGATGAGTTCGCGCTTCAGCTCGAGATAATTTTCGACGATGCCGTTATGCACCACGACGATGCGGCCCGTGCAATCCCGATGCGGGTGGGCATTCTCCTCGGTGGGACGGCCATGCGTGGCCCAGCGGGTATGCCCAATGCCGTAGGTGCCGTCGAGCGGATGCTCGCGCAGAACCTCTTCCAGGTTTTTCAGCTTGCCCGGAGCGCGGCGCACCTCGAGAGTCGAGCAGGAGGGGCTGCCCACGGCGATGCCCGCCGAGTCGTAGCCACGGTATTCCAGCCGCCGCAGCCCTTCAATAATGACAGGAACTACCTTTTTAGGACCGACATAACCGACAATTCCGCACATGCATTGATTCTAAGCGACGGCGACGGCGATCTGCCGCGCCGGTGGGCCAAAATCAGGCGCGGCGAGTGAGGCCGGGACGGCTGGGCTCCCCAGGGTCCCGATTCTGTGAGCCTGGTCACGGGTGCCCAAGGTCCCCGATTCTGGGACCTGGGGTCATCGCTACAGCCTGGAATCATCGCAGCAGCAGGCCTTATTCCTCTATGCGGTACGTGTACTCTTCGATCACCGGGTTGGTCAGCACCTCGCGGGCGATGCGCTCGATCTGAACGCTGGCAGCAGCCGCGTTCAGCCCATCGGCCAGCGAAAGCTGGAAGTACTTTCCCTGGCGAACGGAGGTTACATCCGCAAATCCGATCTTGCGCAGGGCGTTCTGAATGGTCTGGCCCTGCGGATCCAGGACCGAGGTCTTCGGCGTGACATAGACATGTGCCTTCATCATCAACGATTATAGTAGTTCCGGTGGATGGCGGATGACCGGTCAGGCTTCGGTCGCGGTTTCCGCGCCGTTTACGCGTTCACAGTTTGAACTTCCCCCATTTAAGGAGAACCCAAAGAGATGGTCAATTATCTGGAGTTGCCGATTGGCGATCGCGCCCCCGAGGTCTTTCGCGCGGTCATTGAAATCCCCCTGGACGGGCACCAGAAGTTCGAGTACGACAAGCAGTTGCACGTCTTCAAGCTGGACCGCAACCTGCACTCGCCGGTCCACTACCCAGGCGACTACGGCTTCATTCCCTCGACGCTGAGCGATGACGGCGATCCGCTGGATGTGCTGGTGCTGGTGCCCAGCCCCAGTTTTCCCGGTTGCGTGCAGGAGGTGCGTCCCATCGGCCTCTTGGAGATGCTGGATCAGGGCGTACTGGACGAAAAGGTGCTGGCGGTGGGCAAAAACAACCCACGCTTTGACAACATTTGGAATTACACCGACATCTATCCGCACATGCTGAAGGAGATCACCCACTTTTTCTCCATCTACAAGGATCTGGAGGGCAAGCGGGTCGAGGTCAAGGGCTGGCATGACGCAGCCTATGCTCGCGACCATGTGGCGCGCTCCGCCAAGCAGTTTGAAGAGAACAAGGCCAAGCTTGCCGCGGAGTTGGCGGGCAAGTAGCCGCTGAGCCTGATTGAGGCCGGCTGAATCCGTTTAAGGCCGCGCGCGTGGGGCGGCTTTGAGCCGTAAGCGATAGGCAGCGAAAGATTTACGCCTTCCCTTCCGGGCCGCTGACGCTGCTGGCATGCGGTTGAGGTCGATCTGCGGAAGATGCCCGTGCCTTCTGCGACCGTGGCCTACGGTCTGCGCGCCCGGCTGGTCCACGGCACCAGGTTGTGGAGTCCCGCAGTTGCGGTTGCGGGGAATTGAGCGACGATTCTGATGCAGTTGCATCCAACTCTGGCAGATGGCGCGGAGAGTCGAGAGCATCTGGGACAAAAAGAGGAAAGCCTGGGACGCAAAGCAGGAAACAGGGAGCGAATAGCGGAAAACCCAAAACTCGGGTAATTAAACTCATCAGGCCAGCGAAGCAGAAACAGGTAATCCCGGCACGCCTGCTCGGTCGCAAACCGCGCTTCAAACTCGCTTAGATTACGCGGATAGTCCTCCATAAGCCAAAACACTACAGGTTGTGGCTACCTGAGTCATATAAATAACCAGCATGCGCTATTCGCCTTCCTCCGGCGGCTTCTCGGTGATCTGGCTTTCTGTAAGCCGTTCAAGCTGGTGGCGCCAGTCGAGCGACTCGACAAAGCTCTTTGACTCGCGCCAGCCGGGTTCGACGATGACGTGCAACTCCAGATAAACCCGCGTGCCGAGCAGGGATTCGATCTGGATGCGGGCTCGGGTGCCGATTTCCTTCAGCTTGGAGCCGCCTTTGCCGATCAAAATCGCCTTCTGTCCGTCGCGTTCGCAATAAATCGCCGCCGCGATGCGGGTCAGCGGCAATCGGGCCGGGGCCTGGCCTTTTTTACGGGCTGGGGCCGGCGGTTCGGCCTCCTCGAAGCGCTCGATCACGACGGCCGAGGCGTAGGGAACCTCTTCGCCGGTCTCGACCAGAATGCTCTCGCGAATCAACTCGGCAACCATGAAGCGCTGCGGCTGGTCGGTGTACTGGTCCTTGGGGTAGAAGCGCTCGCCCACAGGCAGCGCCTCGACAATCTTGCGGACTAGCAGGTCCATGCCGTCGCGCTTGCGGGCGCTGATGGGGATGACCTCGGCAAAGCCGAAGTGGTGGGTGAGCGTGTCGATCAAGGGCAGGAGCTGGTCCTTGGCCACCAGGTCGATCTTGGTGAGCACCAGGAAGACTGGGCAGTCGAGCTTGCGAATCAGGCCGAAGAGAAACTCGTCCTCGCTGGCCCAGTTGGTGCGCTCGCGCCGAGGGGCGTGGGCGGGTGGAGCGGGAACAGAGGCTTTGGAATCAGCGGCTTCCCAGGTCCCAGAATCGGGACCTGGGGCACCCGCAGGTTCTATGGCGCCTGGGGCGTGAGCTGACGGGGTCTCATGGGTAGCCGAAGGGCTGGGTGCCCCAG
>Ga0326727_10023738_pt1 | contig 11672 bp, 10 predicted proteins | sample MB2enrmetagenome_FD_207643 | JGI IMG/M metagenome (GOLD analysis project Ga0326727, IMG submission 207643) | Lab enriched peat soil microbial communities from McLean, Ithaca, NY, United States - MB29MY | ecosystem: Environmental > Terrestrial > Soil > Wetlands > Peat | place: USA: New York... | reverse complement strand
GTCCCATGCAGGTAGAGGCGATGATCGACCAGGAGCCGACCATATCCCAGCAGTTCTCCCTGTGGGACCAGAGGGGCTCCAGGGTGATCCGGGGCAACCTGCTGGTCATCCCCATCGAGAATTCTTTCCTCTACGTGGAGCCAGTCTACCTCATCGCCGAAGAGGTCAATATTCCCCAATTGATACGTGTGATCGCCGCCTACGGCACGCGCGTCGCCATGCAGCCGACCCTTGAAGGCGCCATCAGGTCCGTCTTCAGCGGCCTTCCTGCTGTGGCCCCGGTCTCGGCGCAGGCCGCGACCGTTACCGGCGCTGCGGCGGCCCAGCCCGCCGCCCGGCCCTCCGAGGATGCCCTCGGCCGTGCGCGCAAAGACTTCCGCCAGGCAGAGGACGCCCTTAAACGAGGCGACTGGGTGGAGTTCGGCAGGGCGATGGGGGAGCTGAGCAGGACTTTGAGTAAATAAGATAAAGGTTACAGCTATCCGGGATCGTGGGAAAATCGACAAAGTCCCTGGAGAAACGGCCCTTCACTGACTACTCTGCGGGGGAGTGACTGCGACAACTTTCCAGGAACGATCAATGTTCTTCAGTATGACATTCCCCTTAGGGATCGTTTTCACCGAAACACTTCGCCCATGGACCTTAATGCGGAGGAATCCCATGTTAAGGGCCGAACGAGCTTCTTTCTCGTTAGCATCTCCTTCATCTGCCAACCGCAATCGGATTATCTCATCGGTACTTAGACCTTCGGCAACAAGCTCGCCATTTACACAAACACCCCAAACCGGCGCGCTATCGACCACGCGGAGCCTGGACGATACTTCTCCCGAAAGAACTCGCACGCGGCCGGTCGTGGGATATTTCGTTCGGAAGGCAAGGTATGCTTCCACGGTGTCCTGCTTAATCGCATCTGCCCAATCCATCTCCTCGATTTGGCTCGCAAACAGTTCCGCCGTCTTTTCGTCAATCGTTCCGGTGTCAGGCAAGCCATGATCCGATTGAAAGTTCTTCAGCGCCGTGTTTGTTTTTGGTCCCATCACACCGTCAATCGGTCCGGGTCCGTACCCCAGACGCTCCAGTTCTTCCTGCGCTTCTTGAATGGTTATCTTCGTGACGGCAGCGCTGCCGGCCACCTCGCGCCCGTCCTCAGAACCTGAGCCCGGCCGGTTGCCGTCCTGACTCACCTGACTCAGCATTTCCATTATACCCTTGTCTTCACGCGCAGCCGCAATTTCCAAAGGCGTTGCGCCGTCGGTGTTCTTTGCCTTGACGTCTGCCTTGTTGGCCAGAAGCAATGCCACCACGTCTTCGTGGCCTTTTTGCACCGCGTAGTGCAAAGGTGTAGCACCGTCGCGGTCCTTGGCGTTTACTGCGGCCTTATTTCTCAAGAGCACTTCAGCCACATCTTTCCGGCCCCAGAACGCCGCTTGGTGCAAAGGAGTCCCACCGTTGACGGCCCTGGCGTTGACATTTGCCTTGTTGGCCAGAAGCAACGCCACCAGGTCTTTGTGGCCATTTAGCGCCGCGTAGTGCAAAGGAGTCCCGCCGCTGTCGGCCCTGGCGTTGACATTTGCCTTGTTGGCCAGAAGCAACGCCGCCACGTCTTTGTGGCCATTTAGCGCCGCGTAGTGCAAAGGAGTCCCACCGTTATCGGCCTTGGCGTTGACATTTGCCTTGTTGGCCAGAAGCAACGCCGCCACTTCTTTGTGGCCATTTTGAGATGCAAAGTGCAAAGGTGTTTTGCCGTTATCGGCCCTGGCGTTGACATCTGCCTTGTTGGCCAGAAGCAGTGCCACCACGTCTTTGTGGCCATTTTCCGCCGCGTAGTGCAAAGGTACCGCGCCATTCTCGTCCTTACTGAACACCAGACCGGCGTTCGCTTTGAGCAGCCAGGTAACATTTTCCAAGTCGCCCTTCTCGGCCTCCACATGAATCCGATCGCAAAACGCCGGGCCGCTCCAGATCAGAGCCGCCAGCATGAAAACGGCAAGGCAAGGAAATAAGGAATAACGGAGTCGATTGAAAAAGACACGTATTTTGTTTATATTTCATCCCCCCCGGCGCACGTTCCTGATTTCCTTAAAGAGGCTTCGATTACCCTCGATAATTGACTCAAAACCCTCTTTCACATGTTCCAAGAAAGCTTCAATCTCTTTCGTCTTCATTACTCAGCCCGTCTACTGCCCCGGCACCTGCTTTCAATCGATTATAGCATAAAGCAAAGTCGGGACCATAACCCCTCACCGCTCGTACCGTTTTCTTAATCTCCCCCAATGGTGCGGCGTTCCATATTGGCGATAGAAGCAAATCGGGAGTATGATATAATAGGCGTGTGAGAATTGAGTGGGATCCAAGAAAAGCAAAATCCAATCTCAAAAAGCACGGCGTCTCTTTCGAGGAAGCCTCAACTGCCTTAAGTGATCCCATGGCTGCAACCGGCGCTGATCCAGACCACTCAGTGGCGGAGGATCGATTTATTACGTTCGGCATTTCAAGAAGGGGTCGGCTTCTCGTGATAGCCCACGCAGACGAAGGGGAAAAATGCGAATCATAAGTGCTCGTAAGGCGAGTAAAGGAGAACGAGAACTATATGAAGAAGGATAGAGAATCCGTCAAAGACGAAATGCGGGCCGAGTATCGGCGTTCGGATTTCCCGAAAGGGCTGGTGCGCGGCAAGTACGCAAAACGAATCCGAGAGGCATCGAACATTGTTGTTCTCAGCCCCGAAGTTGCCCAGGTTTTTCCCAATGAGGACGCGGTGAACAATGCCCTTCTGTCGTTGATAAATATCGCAAAGAGAACGGCAGGCCCGAGGAAGTCTTCAATCAGATCGTTGAAAAGGAGTAATAATCTAAAGACGGGTATTTAAAGTGAGGGGTTTAGGCGACACTGCGTCTGATTGAGACGGAAGGGAGTTGAGTGTCACAATTTCAATTACCCCCCTTTTCCTCCCTTACTGAACACCAAACCGGGATTCTCTTTGAGCAGGCTATTAACGCTCTCCAAATCGCCTTTCTCGGCCGCCACATGAATCTCACCACAAAACGCCGGGCCGTTCCGGACCAGAGCCGCCAGCACGAAAACGGCAAGGCAAGGAAATAAGGAATAACGGAGTCGATTGAAAAAGGCACGCACTTTGTTTATATTTCCTCCCCTCCCGGTCCTGCCACTGCCGGGCGGCCTGATTACCGCGAACGGGACCGCCTTCTCGTTGGGGTCCCCTGGTTTTGTCTTCGGTCATGCATCCATAATTGTCGGTTACGAGCGAAAATATTGCACGAATCGAAAATAATTCCAAGCGAATAGTGCAGGAGGGAGTCCAGCGCGCTGAGCAAACAGTCGATCGGCGCGTCAGACGCGAATCGGTTTCTCGGCGGCTGGACTCGCGCCTGTGCAGAATCACGCTCTGCGGCGCCCTGCTCGCCGTGGGGCCTCCGACGTACGTTCAGTACGATCTCCGGTCAGCAAGGCTCACATGGCATCCACATATCACGATTCTTTCAGGCGCTCCTCCAAACCACTGCCGCCGCGATTTGAATAAAGAGCATCCATTGAGCGGCGGCAAAAGCGGGCTCTACTGTATCCATAGTTGAGATAGTAACAAATGATTCTATTATGAAATAGCGAAAGCTGTACCATCTCCGGCCCCAGCTCCTATCGAACACCTTTGTAAGGCCCAAAGACATAATTTTAGTTGACATATTGATATAAATAGTATATCTTATTGATATACATAGTGCAAGAGGTGAGGTCCTATGGGGAAAAAACAAGCTCAGTTCAGGTTTGAAGATACTCTGTACGAAGATATAAATACTATCGCAAAAGAGGAGGGCATAACAGTGACCGAGGTCGTCCGAAATGCGTTGAGATTATATTTGGTATTGTATAAGAGAACGAAGGGAAGAAAAGAGAGGCTTCTCGTTGAAAACACTGACGGCAGCCAGAGAGCCGAATTGGTGCTCCCATGGCTGTAATCAAGATCGAACTTATCGGGCCTAGAAACGAGAAAATAGAAGCAGCCATTAGGCCCCTAGCCACTAACCGGGACATCTTGGCCTGGTATTGTCAGTGGTTTCCGCATATGTTTGATATGGCCAGACAACCATTGCACGGAGACTCGCGTTGGCATGTACCAGAGATTTGGGAGCATTACCACCAGACAGACGGCTACGAGGTGCTTATACTTGACGCCAAGGACGAAATCCAAGGATACATAGTTATGTGTTTCGATTACACGGAAAGCACAGAGGGAATCAAAACCTACATTCAGTTTCTCGCGACCGCGCCTTGGAATAGAAGGTTGCCGCCTGCTAAACGCCAGTTTGCAAACGTAGGGAAGATATTGGTTTCTATCGCATCCGCGCATGGACTTGCGCTTAACAAAGATGCAAGGCTTGAGCTGCATTCGTTGCCTGATGCAGAAGGGTTTTATAGACGACTCAATATGGAGGAGACAGGAAGGACGAAAGGAGGTCTCAAAGAATTTAGACTGGGGAAGGAAGCAGCTTACGATCTGTTGCGTTTTGTGTTACCCTTGTTGAGGGAGCAATAACGGCGCCTGGCGAGTGAGATGTTTCGAAAAGGAAATAAGGAGGATGACATGAAGGAGGCGAAGGCAAGGAAAAGGTCCGGGGAGATCATCTCCGTAGCGAACCTTCCTGCCGAATACGTGATTCGTGACCCGGGGAAGTTTATCTCTGAAATGAGGTCAAGCTTCCTCAAAAGGGCCCGCGAACGGATGCATCTAACGCTGCAGGAGGTGTCAGCAAGGATTGGTATTAAACCAGATGAGCTATCTTCTGTTGAGGCCGGCAAAGTCAATGCAACACATATGATGCTTTTGCACCAGTTATCGGAACTCTATGAAGTAGAGTATACACATTTGCTGTATCTGTTTAGGCTTGCAAAAGAGAACGCAGAGGAGGAGTACGGAATTGCAGCTTTTCACGACAAGGATTTAGATTCAGAAACAGAGGAGGACCTTAAAAAATTGATTATGGTGTTGAAAGGGGCATAGGCCATGGCGGGGTACGTATATCTTACTGACCAGATCAAAACCGCTATTGGAAACATTATCGACAGGGTATTTCAAGAGCTGGATATGCGTACCCCGCCAGTTAACTATGACTGGCTATATCAGAATGAAAAGCTTACCAAACAAACCCTAAGTCTGCAGGATATGACAGCCCTCAGCATTAAAGAAGTCGGCAGCATCCAAGAACAGATACGGGGATTGCTTTTTGTTCCTGAGAAGCGTGTCTTTGTAATAGATGAAGAGGGCTATTTGAAGAGGATTAATTTCGTGCTGGGTCACGAATTTGGTCATTGGAAACTTCCTTCTCACAGGGCCTTGCTATACAAATGCACACAGTTTGATCTCAGTCCGGCGGCTCGACGACAGATGGAACAAGAGGCGAACTTCTTTTCGAGTGAATTCGGATTCATGCGGCAATTGTTTACAGCGGCCCTGGGGTCATCCAGCCTCAGTCTATCTCACATAAAAGATCTGTCGAACATGTTCGAGATGTCTGTAGAGGCTACCTTTAGAAGAGCTGTTGAGCTGGAGACTAGGCCCTGCGCTCTGCTATCCCTGACCGTTAACTACCAAGATGAAAAAAACTTTCTTTCTATTAGATATCCGGTCCATTCTCAAAGCTTCAAGGAGAGCTTGGGGGAAATAAATCGGCGTCAGAAGTTCTCGCGATCACATCCACTATCACAGATTCTCACAGACCCGGTATCAAACACCGTTGGCGAGTGCGAGTGTGATCTTGGCTTTGGACCTAACAAAATTCCCTTAAGGGCAGAGCTTTGGAAAAACAGGTGGAATATATTTGCTCTCATTCAGCCCTTGAAGCAAAGCCAGGTGGCGGATGTAGTTGACTAACACTTCGCAGATAGCTGCAACTTGTGACAGGGTCCTCTTTTCGGCCGGAGGAAATTTCGATGGATTTCGCGTTGCTTTTCGAAGGCGAGCGCCGGAGCGTATAAAACAATAGCCGGGCACCCGCGCTCCGAGCTTGCTAGGCGCGGGTGGCAAACGTTGAGGACGCTGCGCCAAGAAAACGACATGAAAGGCGCGAAATTAACCCGGCCGCAAGCCCAGCGCCATAAAAAAGGCCGGACCCAGAGGTCCGGCCTTTTTTATGGCAATTCCTACCACTTAGGCATAGGCAGCTTTTTAGGAGACTCCCAATCCTTCATCTTCTTCATCCACGGCGCGCGATCGACAAACTCGTCATGCGCCAAAGGCACAGGCGGGTGGCATACCCACATCGGGTCGAACTCGTCCTTCACCTTTAGCATGAACACATGGTAGTTCGGCCCATATTTCGGCCCGGTGAGGTACATCGGCTGGTGAGGTCCGAGAAGCGACGTATAGAAGCGCTCCTTGATGTTCATCTTCGACGTCTCTACGTAGAACTGGTCTACACCGTTCGTGTCCTCGTCGTGGTCCCAATAGATGAGAAACTCCGAGTAGCCCTGGTGGCCGAGCTCGAAGCTCTGGAACCATCCCGGGTCGCCGTAATCGGGCATTAGCGGAGGCGTGTAGGCCCTCTTCACTTTCGCGTAGGCCTCGCCGTGGACGGTCGCCTGCGACATCGACTCGATGATGTAGTCGACCGACATATAGGAGCCGCACATGAGCCACATGCCCGCCGAGTCCGCGTTTTTGAGCCACGATTCATCCGTAGGCTTGGTCGGCCTCGGTATGCCGCCCAGCTCCGTCATGATGTCGGTGATGACCCTTTCGTCGTACGCCATCTGCTCCTCGGAAGTAAAGCCGATGAGCAGCACGCGGAGGATGTGGAAGTTCTTGATCGTGTCCTCGTTCTCCTTGCCCCAGATGTCCCAGAACTCCTCTTTGCACTCCGCTTTGGCGATGGCCCTCCAGAAGAGGGGCACCTTCGTGACAGCGCCGCCGACCTCCGCGTGGCCTATCGCCACCATGCCCTTCACTTGGGCCTCCTTTGTCGGCATCTGGAAGTTGATCCACTTCACGCGCTTCTCCGGCAGCGCAAGCCCCGTATTCGGCGAGATACCCGTAGGCTCAAGCCTTTCCGGCTGGAAGGGCAGCACCTTGACGGCCATCTTCGTGACGATGCCGAGGCACCCGCGCAGGCCCGTGAAACCCCTCAGCAGGCCCCTCAGGTCGGGGCCGGGGCCGTCGCCCCAGAAGGGGTCGTCGCCCACTGCGAGGGAGCCCATCCTGACGAGCTCTCCGTCGGGAAGGACAAGCTCCGTGCCGAGGATCCTCCTGTGGGGCAGGCCGACCCTGTGGGACAGGGGAGACCAGCCGTCGCCTATCAGGTTGGCGATGACCGACGCTTGGGCGCCGCCGCCGCCGATGATGCCGTAGCCGCCGTGCTTGAATGCCTCTTCCTGGAAGGGCGAGTAAACGACGCCGCTGCCGACGACCGCGTAGAGGTGTTTCTCGTCGATCTCGTAATCGTTCAGCCGCTTCAGGTCGATAAGCAGCTCGTTCTCCACGTGGCAGTGGGAGCGCGGCCCGTAAAAGCCCGTGCTGTACGGGACATAGGGGACCTTGTAGCGGTTGCAGATCCTCACGATCTTCTGCACTTCTTCCGTGTTCCTGGGTAGTATGACGACTGCGGGTATCGTAGTCATCACCCTCTCGTAGCCACAGCCGGCCTCATACCCACCGGGTCCCGACCTGTATCCCTCGCAGATTGCGGGGTCATCGGAGATGTATTTTTCGCCGACGACGGATTTCAGCGCGTTGAATGCTTGTTTAGATATAGGCATGAGTCCCTCCTTAACCTTTCATCGAGGCGGCGATGACTTCCGCGATGTCCATCACCTTGATGCCGTCGCCGTTCTCCCCGACCGCCTGGCTGAAGTTCTGTTTGCACCAGGGGCAGGCGGAGACGAGCACCTCGGCGCCCACTTCCCTCACCTCTTCCAGCCGCAGCTTGGCGGAGGAGTTGGCGAGGTCCGGGAAGGCGGCCTTCGTCCCACGGCCGGCCGCGCAGCAGAAGGCGTTCTCCCTCTTGCGCGGCATCTCCACCATCTGCGCGCCCGGGATGGCCGCCAGGAGGCTTCTCGGCTGGCCGTACAACCCGGTTGTGCCCCGGCGCCGTTTCAGCCTTGGCTCCACCATGCCCATCCAGCCCCTCGTCCCCTTCCAGGGCGTCCAGGGGTCGGAGAGCCTGCTGATGCCGCACGAGTCGTGGTAGGTCATCCTGATGTCCTGCCGCTTCTTCAGCTTGAGCTTGCCTGCCATCAGCGCCTCGTCTGCGTATTCGACGAGGTGGACGACCTTGAATCCGAGGTCATCCGTCGATATATTGAGCATCTTCGGGTAATCGACCTTCCACGTCCTGTAGCATTCGGCGCAGCTCGTCAGGAGCACCTTCGCCCCGCTCGCCTTGACCTTGTCTATATTGGCCTTGGCGATCTTCTTGGCCTCTTTTATCATCCCGACCGAGTAGATCACGTTGCCGCAGCACTCCTCGTCGGCGAGCACCATGAAAGGCGTGCCCGTGCCGTTGAGTATGCGGGCCGTTGCCTGGGCGATCTCCTGGTTGACGTAAGACGCGGAGCAGCCCGCGAAGTAGAGGACGTCCGCCTTCTGGGCCGCCTCGATGCCCTTGGTGAGCCATTTTTTCCTGCTCGCCACAGGCGCGCCGAACTGGTTGTGCTTCTTCTCGATGTTATCGGCTATCTTCTTATGGGCAGGCATGGGACCCGCGCCGTCCTTGACGGCCCTTACCCTCAGCGCCTCCAGGGTAAGCTCGATCTCCAGGTCGAGGTTCCTCTTGCAGCCCACGTCGCAGGCGCCGCACAGGGGGTCTGCGTAGATGATCTCAAGGAGCTTCGGCGTCCACTTGAGCTTGCCGTCGAGGACGGCCAGGCCGATCCTGCACTTGCCGAAAGCGCCGTAAGCGTCGAAATCGTTCCACACGTTGCTGGGGCACCGCGTGCTGAACCGCACACCGGGCATATAGGTATGCTCCACCCAGTAGCAGCCCTTGCACTTGATGCAGCGACTCATGTCGTATGCAAAGTTCTCGAGGGCGGTCACGTCCAGGGCGACCGGCTTTTTAGGTGTATCGAAGCGATCTTTTGGCATCGTATCCTCCTTAGAAACAGAGATTTCCGGGGTTCAGGACGTTCTTCGGGTCGAAGACCTTCTTTACCCGCTTCAGGGCCATCGTGTAGCCCGCCGCCCTTTCGTATACTATGGGGGCCAGCTCCCCGTACGGCCGCGAGAAGAATGCGCCCTCGGCCATCAGGGCCTTCGCCGCCTCTATGTAGAGGGCGCCGACGACCGCCTTTTCCTCGGCGTCATCCGGGTCGTGGAAGAACGTGAATTCGACATGGACCGCCCGGTTGTGCTCTATAGGCTGGATATACATGCCGATGTCGGCCATGGGATAGCCGTACCTCGCCGCCACCTCCTCGACGACCTCTACGTAAACCGGCGTGGCAACAGGCCTGCCGATGAAGAAGAGGCTCTGGCTGCCGCCCCTCCAGGCGTTTTTCCAGTAAGCCTTGTTGGAAGGCCACGGCTTACGCAGCAGCGAGAGGAGCTTCCGCCCCGCGCCGGGGAAGCCGGCGAGGCTGTCGGACAGCTTGATCTTCTGGAACTCCGTCTTGATAAGCTCCTTAAGATATTTTTCCTCGTATGCCACCTTCTCTTCCGGCCTCCTCTGCAAGCCGCTGATGATCATGACGAGCGACCACGGCGGCAGCGTCGCGCGGAGCTTCTCGAAGTCCATGGGCCACTTATCGGCCAGGATCGCGGCCATATCGACGTTGTTCAGAATGACGACTTCCTGGCCTATTCTCCTGGGCAGGAGCCTGTAGAGAAACTCCTGGGCGTAAGCGAGGTCGTCGATGGGGGCGCAGTAGATCTTGTCTATCTTTGTGGCGAACTCGATCTTGAGGTTCATCCAGGTGACGATGCCCATTGTCCCCTGGGCGCCCTGGAGAAAGCGATAGAAGTCGAGACCGGGGCCTGACGGGTTGGCGCCTTTCGACTGCGAGTTGGGATAGCCGTTGACGGATGCCGAGCCTAGTCTGAAGATCTCCCCTGTCGGCCAGACGAGCTCGAAGCTCTGCGTCGGCTCGCCGTAGTCGTAGACTGTGTTGGTAGGCACCTCGCGCTCAAGGTAATCGGTGAGGACGGACCGCTCGGCCAGCGGCAGCAGGGGCATTATCATCCTCATGCCCTTCTTCCCAAGCTCGTCCGACAACTGCTGCCAGGTGACGCCCGGCTCTATGCGCACCCGCCGGTTGTAGTCGTCGATCTCGTAGATCTTGTTCATCCTCGAGAGGTCTACGATTACGCCTCCCTGCTTCGGTATCGTGCAGCCGTAAAAATGGACCGGCGAACTCACCGGGACCAGCGGCACGTCGTTCTCATTGGCCCACTTGACCACTGCCCCGACCTCCTCCGCGTCCTTCGGCCGCACTACGAGGTCCGGCATCCCCGGAGGGACCAGGCTGTAGTCGCTCGCGTACCGCGCGAGAATATCCGGCGCGTCGCTCATGTTCCTCTTCCCTACGATTTTCTCTAACTGCTCCTTGTTCTGCATTTTACCCCCTTCACGATAAAAGGTTTAGAGCTACGTTGCTTTCCGTCAATGCATCAGCCGGGCACACGTGCGCCCGCGTGATGCAGGGGCCTTTTGGTCCGGTCCGTCGCTGCGGCCGGGCCGCCGAATACGCTGTCTGAGCCATCGAAATCGCCCGTCATCAGCGACATCTTCCTGCCTATCGCCTGGGCGGTATCCTTCATCGCTGCGACCATGTCCGGTAGGCGCCGGTCTTCCATGGAGCCGGCGAGGCCGAAGATGGAGAGCGCAATCGTCGCGTGGTCACCTTTGAAGACCGGGACGGCCAGGGCACGCACGCCCTTGCGGTACTCTTCGAGGTCTGCGGCATATCCCTCCAGCCGGACGCGCTCCAGCTCTTTCCGCAGGTCTTCGAGGCGCGCCAGGCTGCGCTCCGTATATCTCGGCAAGGGCTTCTCCCTGACCAGGCGCGCCACCTCGTCGTTCGCCATCCGGCTCAGGAAGACCTTCATGAGGGCCGCCGTATAGAGGGGCAAACGCGTTCCCACGGGCAGGGTAATCTTCAGCTCCCTCTTGGGCTCGCCCACCTCCATGACGCGGAAGGACATGTCGCTTTCCAGCGACGCCAGTATGGCCGTCTCCCCCACCTGCTCGGCCAGCCTGTCGAGAAAGGGCTTCGCCGCGAAAGGCAGGTCCATGCTGCGCAATACGCTTTTAGAAAGGTCAAAAAGAGAAGAGCCGGGCACGTATTTCTTCGTAACGGGGTCCTGGGCGAGCAGCCCTTCCTCCTCCAGCGCCTTGAGGATGCCGAGGGCGGTGCTCTTGACTATGGAGAGCCTGCGGGATATCTCGCTCACGCCGAGGAGCTCGTTCGTCCCCGTGATCAGCCGGAGTATCTCGATACCTTTTTTCAGGACGGGTGCGTTGTACATGGCCACATGTTTTCTATACAAATCTTTCTACACTATGCAGAGAGGCATGTCAAGAAAAAAGTCTTGTTAATAAATCATTTGTTTCGATCCGCCCCCTTCACCCTCGCCCTACAGGCTGATCGCTATAGAAAACGCAACCGGGGCGGCCCCTGTGACGGAGGCCGGACCACGGCAACAAAAAACGCTTCTTATTTGGCGA
>Ga0326727_10023737_pt1 | contig 11672 bp, 11 predicted proteins | sample MB2enrmetagenome_FD_207643 | JGI IMG/M metagenome (GOLD analysis project Ga0326727, IMG submission 207643) | Lab enriched peat soil microbial communities from McLean, Ithaca, NY, United States - MB29MY | ecosystem: Environmental > Terrestrial > Soil > Wetlands > Peat | place: USA: New York... | reverse complement strand
ACGGCTCGACGGGGCCGCGCGCCAGCACTGTCCCCAGGAACGCGGGGGAGTCGCTGGCGTGGCAGTCGGCGCAGCCCCTGGCGCCCAGCGCCTGGCGGGCGGGGCGGACATCATGGGCCAACGCCCAGGAGTAAGGCGCGGCGGCGGCGCTCTCCTCCGCGAGAAGTTTTCCTTTGTCCAAGCGATACATCTTGCCGGCGGCGAGGAAGACGGCTGCGCTCGAATTGTCCGCCAGCGATTCCAGCGCATGTTGAATTTGCTGATCGGTGAGGGGTTTGGTGTTGTATGGATCGCGCACAGCCTCTTCGGGGTTCTGTTTCGGAAGGCCGACGGATTTGGCTGCTTCCGCGGGCAAAAGCGGCGTGAGCTTGCCGTCTTTAAGGCGCGCCCAATAGCTGGGCCAGACCATTTTATAAGGAGCGATCCTGCCATCGGTGTCGTAAAGAAAAACCGGCTCGACGATGATGGGCGCGGTGTTTTTTCCGCGCACGGGCGCGAGGAGGCCCAACGCGTGCGCCAGGGAGGTCTGAACCATCTCCGGCTGCGGTCCCGGCAACGGCCCGGAGTGGCAGGCGGTGCAGGTAAGCTTCTTAAAATGGACCAGCGGCATTCCCTTGTGGATCGGACGGGGTGAGCCGAAGCGTCCGCCGGCGTGACATCCGCTGCAAGTCAGCGTGTCAATCATTCCCAATTCGGCGTCGAGCTGGCGCCGGGCGAGTTGACGGGCGTCATCGCTGCTGATGGCGGTGTCATCGCGCTGAATGATTTTGGCGCGGAGGTCGATGGCGGCGTCTGTTATGGCGCGGTCCCTGGCTTCGCCTTCGTAGCCGCGGACGATCATGTGATCGAGTCCGTTGCGGTGGCAGTCAACGCAGATCATACCGGCGCGAAGATGAACGTCGGGGTCGGACTGCCAGCGGGCGTCGCCGGGGGCGATTTGGCTGGTGTGGCAGTAGTAGCAATTGGCCGAAGGCGGACGGCGCGTGACTTGGAACATGACGTTGGTATCGGCGTCAAATTTCCAGCGGTTATATTTGATGGAGGGCGGCGCGGCAGGAACCGGTTCTCCGGTATGCCATTGATCGGCCATGTTGCCGGCATTGCGCAAACTGCCAAAGGTTCCCAGGCCGGCCGCGATGGTTGGCGCCCAGCGAAAGTTTTCGCCCTGGAGCGCGGTGAAACGGGCTTCGTGATTGCAGGCTCCGGCGGATTGATGACAAATCAAGCAATCGATCTCCATTGTGCCGGTGATTTGCATGCGTCCCATCCGGGGGTCGGTGGAATCGATTGTGTCGGGATCACCCAGGCCGCCGCCGGGAAAATGACGCGCGAAATTGGTGAGAAAATCGAAATCACCCAGGCCCAAGTCCGATGGTTTGAACGTCCCGGGCCAACCGCGGTAAGAGAGGGGAATTTGCGTGTGTGTTGCCGGATCGGTCAGAATCCAAGGCTCGCCCGGCCGGCCCGGCTTGACGTTCCCGTCGGCGGCGTTGAAGTGCCAGCCCTCGTTGATGACGCCGTAGTCGTGGCACTTGCCGCACGTTTGCTCTGTGGAATACGGCGCGGCCCTTGCGTCCTGCGGTCTGCCGTCATCGCCCAACAATGCCGGCGGCGAAATCACGTTTCCCTCCGTGTCGAGCAAGGGGATGTTATGAAGAAACGGCCCGCGGCTCCCGGATTTCACGGCCTCCGCCCCGGCACCAGCCGCCCCGGCGAGAAGCGCCGCCAGCCATAGCAGGCACATTAAGTTCGAGGATTTGGCGGCAGGCAGCATCGCTTAATGCCTGGAATTGACGGTTGATAATTGAGAATTGTCAATTGTCAATTGTCCATCATCCTGTGACGGGAAACGGCGTTTTAATATGTTCAATACTTGATGGCCACGTAATATTGCATCCTATTCTCCCGCTTCATCGGCAAATTCGAGGGATAAGCATCTTCCAAAAGCATCCGATTGCACACGACCATCATTTGTTGACGGCTGATCCGCATCCCCGGAAAGCCAGAAACAGGCAATGTGTTTTCATGGGAACAGCTTGCCATGTATCGGCGCCTGCCGTGAATTGATAATTTTTAACGCGGCATTGATAAAATGAATTCAGGATGGTGTGTTAAGAATGAACCGGTAAATGCCGATAAATCAGGCGGTGAACAATCGTTTATGAGAAAAATTATAATTGCCCTCTTCGCTTGTTGGATGGCCGGCCAGGCGTTTGCAGCCGATTCGGCATGGCTGGCCAGCGTCCCACAGGCCATGGACCAAGCCAAAAGGGAAAACAAATTGCTGCTGCTCGATTTCACCGGCTCGGATTGGTGCGGGTGGTGCAAAAAGCTCGATGCGGAAACTTTTTCGCAACCTGAGTTCATCGACTATGCCGCGAAAAACTTGGTGCTGGTCCAGGTCGATTTTCCGAGGCAGAAACCACAGTCCGCCGCATTGAAGGAGGCCAATAAGGCGTTGAAAGAGAAGTTCAATGTGAAGGGTTTTCCCACTTTGGTGGTCCTGAAGCCTGATGGAACAGTCCTTTGGAAGAAGACGGGATACCTGGCCGGCGGCCCCAAGACAATGATCGCCAAGCTCGATGAATTGATCCCCAAGGCTGCCGTGCCGGCCAGCGCCGCGCCAACCGTCGCCATCCCGGTGCAATGGCCAGCCCCACCGCCTCGGGTCGCAGGCGACGAGCCGAGGCTTCAGGGCATCTTCTATTCCTCCTTGCATCCTTCCGTCATACTGGAAGGCAAGAGTTGCGCGGAAGGCGAGTCGGTGGATGGCATGCGGGTTCTGAAAATCGCGCCTGACAAAGTGACGGTGGAATGGAACGGGAAAGCCAAGGAATTAAGGATGAATTAGCCAGCATTCCCCCGGGGATGGCTGCCGATGCCTTGTTGGCCCATCAACTGATTCCAATCACGAGCCATCGCCTTTTGCAGCCTCATTGCGGTGGTTATGGCGCCCGGTTGCCGGAGCCAGTTCGTGAACAGGTCAATCGCCGTCTTCAGGACGGTGAAGTCAAAAAGGATATATTTTTGATGGACAGAACGGGCGGGGCGCGGCAAAATGCTTCGAATTATGACAATAATGGAGGATCCCACAAGGCGCCTGAACCGAACCCTGATGAAAAGACATCTTATCTTCACCCCGGCTATTCCTGCCCTGCTGTTGGCACTTCCCATCGCGGGCCTGCTCACCATGACCAGTTGCACCACAGTCCCCAAAGGGCCGCCGACGCTCAAAGACGTTTACAAGAAGGATTTTCTCATCGGCGTTGCCATCAATCAACATCAGTTTTCCGGGGAAGACACCCGCGGAGATTCGATCATCAAAGCCAATTTTGACTCGATTGCGCCGGAAAACGTTTTGAAGTGGGATTCGGTCCATCCACGGCCGGATACCTATCTTTTTGAGGGGCCGGATCAATATGTCAAGTTCGGCGAGGCCAACCACATGCTCATCGTGGGCCACGCGCTGGTTTGGCACCATCAGACTCCTGAATGGGTTTTCCAGGGAACCAACGGCCAGCCGGTGGACCGCGAGACCCTGCTCCGGCGGATGCACGACCACATCCAGACTGTCGTCGGCCGTTACAGGGGACGCATCAAAGTCTGGGATGTGGTCAACGAGGCCCTGGATGAAGACGGCACCCTGCGCGATTCGCCCTGGATGAAGATCATTGGCGAGGACTACATCGCCAAAGCCTTCCAGTACGCGCATGAAGCCGATCCCGAAGCGGTGCTGCGTTACAACGATTATGCCCTGGAAAAGGACGCCAAACGCAACGGCGCCATTGCGCTGATCAAAAAACTTCAGGCCCAAGGGGTGTCAGTCACGGCCATCGGGTTGCAGGGACACTGCAATTTGAGGTTTCCGACCGTGGTTCAGGAGGATCTCACCCTCGCCGCCTTAGGCAAGCTGAAGCTGCAAGTGATGGTGACCGAACTGGACGTTGACTGCTCCCGGGGCGGCCAGCAAACCACCAGCGCGGACATTGCCGCCAACCGCCAGGCGCAAATCGCGGGAGGTTTATCTTCCGAAAGTCTTTCCGACGCCCTCCAGCAACAATTGGCCAGGCGTTACGCCGATCTTTTCGGCGTATTCCTCAAGCATAAGGACGTGGTCAAACTGGTGACCTTTTGGGGTGTGACCGACGCCGATTCCTGGCGGGCGCACGGCAACCCGCTGTTGTTCGACAAGCATGGCCAGCCAAAACCCGCGTTTGACGCCGTGATCAGAGCGGCGGGACAGTAATTAAAGTTGCGGCGTGGAGAGAGCGTCAGACAGAAATCAAGCGCTTTCCAAAATGGCAACGGCGGCGGCATGTTTGGCGGTGTGACTGAGGCTCAGATGAACGATGCGGCCGCCCCGTTGGCGCAGGAGGGTCTGGCCTTTGCCGTGCAGGACCACATAAGGTTCGCCGGAATCCTTGCGGCCTATTTCCATGTCCTGCCAGCCCAATTGCCGTCCGATGCCGGTGCCGAAGGCCTTTGAGATGGCCTCTTTTGCGGCAAAACGCGCCGCCAAAAACGGGCCGGGGGATTTGTGAGAGAGGCAGTAGGCCAGCTCGGAGGGGCGAAGAATCCGCCGCAGAAACCGATCACCGAATTTTTCACAGGCAGCTTCGACGCGCTGCACTTCGATGATGTCAATGCCGGAACCGAGTATCAAAGTGGCTGGGTAAGGTTCAAGGTTGGCCGATTTCTTCCAGGACGAGCAGCATCTCGCGCACGGCCGTGGACAGGCCAACGACGATGGCGCGGCTGATAATGCTGTGCCCTATGTTTAGCTCGACTAAATGAGGCACCTGGCCAAGGGCGGGAACGTTTCGATAATTCAACCCATGACCGGCGTTGACTTGGAGGCCCAATTGATGGGCTTGCGTGGCCGCCGCGATCAGGCGCCCGAGTTCCCCGGCCCGCTCGCGCTTGCGATGAAAGTTTTCCGCAAAAGCGCCGGTGTGCAATTCGACGAATTGGCCGCCCACGCGCGCGGCGGCTTCTATTTGCGCCGGGTCGGGCGTAATGAAAAGACTGACTTGAATGCCGGCATCATTGATTTTCTTGCGCGCCTCAGAGAGGGCCAGCCATTGGCTGGCCGCGTCCAGCCCGCCTTCCGTCGTCACCTCGGCGCGCCGCTCTGGCACCAGGCAAACAATGTCGGGTTTGATCTGCAAGGCGATGGACAATATCTCGGGTGTGTTGGCCATTTCGAGGTTAAGCCGGGTTTTGAGGACTTGGCGGAGTTTTCGAATATCGCGATCCTGCATGTGTCTGCGGTCTTCGCGCAAGTGGGCGGTGATGCCATGCGCGCCGGCGGATTCGCAGATGAGGGCCGCTGCCACCGGGTCCGGTTCGCCGCCCTCGCGCCCGCGGTAGCGCACCTCGCGCAAGGTGGCCACATGATCGATGTTCACTCCCAACTTGAGCATAAGCCCGCTAATGCGGAGGCAATCCTGACATGGACATCTTGGCTTGCGGCAGCAAACTCCAGTCGAGCGGACCCGCCGGTGTGTCGCTCAGCCAGTGGGAAAGCAGAATCAACTCCAAGCTCGAGAAAACAAAGGGTGAGTGGCGAATGACGGTCAATTCGTTCGGGCCGGTCTTGGTCACCTCTGTGACCGTGTTGCCCAGGAGGGGTCCCAAACCGATCAGCCATTGCTCCTGGACGTTCAGGCTGTATTGAACGCCGGGAGCAGCAAGAGTATTGGCGCCGGGTTTGGCGGCAGATGCCCCGGCAACTAATGGCGCGCGCGGCCCGACGCCAAGCATCTGAAGGATGGGCAGCACTTGCGTCACGGTCAGTAAATGCCGCACACGGAGACCGGTCAGTTCCCAATCGTAATAGACCAAATCGGTCCGGTCTTGGAATTGGGCCCATAAATCCTTCGGAGCGGGGTTTCCCCCCGGCGTCAGCGGAAACAGGCCGCCGACAAGAAATAAGCCGTCTGCTTCCGGCGCCGGTCGTAAAAAGGGCGCGGTTAATTGCACCTTCGACCAAGTGAGTTGCGGCGTCTTGGGCGACCAAGTCAGTTCTGTTCCGTCGAGCCTTTGCAACTTGGGGTTCAACTCGTCGATGGCCTGGGCCGATAATGTCATCAGCGTGTTGGCGGGGTCGTTCACAGGCCACGCCACATAACTCTCGAATGGCATTTTGCCTACTGACCAAAAATAGAACTGGTCGCTCAAAGGATTGCTGCAGAACCGCGAGAGGGTTTCATCCGATTTCAGGAACGGCTCCACATTCTGGCCCGTGGCAAAGCTGAGCAGCGGTTCGCGCACCAGGTTGGTTGGGAGGCTCATTGGGTGAGGTTGCCATTCAATCGCCTCTGGATACGTCACATGGGTTGTCATGTGAAAACCTCCCATCTCCGCACTGATGGCCATTTGTGTTCGGCCCAGTTTCAAGGGGCAGGAAGACAATGGAACCCAGTTGGCCAGCCGGGGCCAATCCACATCCGCCTCGAACCAGTTGGAATCCAGGGCCGGGCCGGGCCGTCCGGTCTTTTGAATCTGTCGCAGATAGTCGGAGCGAACAGACGCCAAATCCCCGCCTCTGCCCACCAACAACCAGTCCCGCGCCGGCACCATCCAAAATGAATCCCCGGCCCCTTTGTTCCATTGCCAGCCGGAGAAGGTTTCAGCGCGGAACTCTTCACCCGGCCCAGGACTTGCGGTCTTCAAGTTTTGCTGCCAGACCTGCGCGCGCTGGGTGTCCAGGCGGATGGCGAGAACATAATTGATGGGCCTGCCGGAAGAACCGCCCAGGCTGGCGATGGATTCGGCCCGCAGCAGGTCGTCCAGCAAAGGCCGCAGCAATGAAACGGTCTGCGCGTTCGTTTGAAAATGGAGCGATTCCGCCAGACTCGCGGAAAGCCGGTTGAGAACCAAATTTTCAAAAAGGAGGGTCGATGGCAGGGCAAAGACGTTTTTGGCAGCGGCGGCGTTGGCGTTTTCGGCCAACGGCGCGGCCCCGAGAAAGTGGCATTGCACCACGACATTTTCCGGCTTGTCGGCTCCCACGCAGAGGAAAGGCAGCGCCAGCGCAGCCGCGCCCGGGCAAAGCCATCTGAAAAAGACGCTGAGAATTCGCATATAAAGCGCCTTTGTTTGCCAGAAACTCTGCTGCTTGGCAAATTCTTTCGGTTGCGCAATTTGTTTTGAAAGGCAAGCCAGATATTGCATCGCCCGCATTTTTTGATCCGGTACCACTGCCGCCAAGACTGGCCGGAACCGCCAGATTGATAGATAGGTCCAAAAAATCGGCAACACGGTAACAAGTGTTGATAGTCAACGACTTAGCCGGTAACACCAAAGGTTACAAACCAGTAACATGTTACCGCTTTTTATCGTCTCAGTGAGAAAATGGCTAAATTTGACCAGCCGCGCTGGGAACATTTGGCAACAAACATTCCCATGTTGCCTGACATGACCCGGCATTGTCGGACTTGTTGATGGACAGAGCGGGCGGGCTGCGGCAGACAAAATGTTGACATGCCCGGCGACCCCTTTCATGAATTGCACGGATTTTGGCATTTTTGGCCTTTTTTAATTTTTTCCTCTATTCGGTTGACAGATGAGCGGCGCCGCCGCCTGGCCACGTCTGGCTTGTTTGGCCACGGCCCCCGGCTCCCGGGAGGTTTTTTTTCGTGTATCCGATGAACGTGCCATCGAAGCGGATCGGTCTTGCGCCTCTGAGCCGTGCCTTGGCGGTTTTGTTGTTCTTCATGGGTGATTTTGTGTTTTTGATTTTCATCATGGCACAGCCACATGGACAAATGCTGTCCAGGTAAAAAATATTGGTGATGGATAAAAGATGGCTCTCCCTCACCCAAACCCTCTCCCCAAGGAGAGGGCTTTAAATGCAGGAAGTTTTACCGTCCAAGGGCCAACATGGAACCAGCCTCCATGCGGGCAAGTGGCGATAAATGATTAAGAGATTATCCAAAAACGGAATCCAAACTATGCGCTGACCCCTCGCCCTGCTCAAAATCGAGGTTTTGGAAAGTGACTTGGGCCTGAGCCGATAGTACGGCGAGCGGAATAACTGAGAACACGGCAATTAGTTTTGTCGTTTTCACGGGATCATCAGCGGCGCGCAAACCACTTTCGCGCGCCAAAAATCAGCCCGCCAATCGCGGTCAGCCCAACAATGCTTGGTTCGGGCGTGATGGCGTTTGTGGAAAAGGAAATGTCGTCAATCATCCAATTGTTAGGATAAGAATAGTCTGGTAAGGCCGAGAACGTCATTTGCTCCGTCTGGCCGGCCCACTCCGAAACATCGGCACCATACAGAGTGTAGTTAGCCCCCGTGCTCAACGCCGTAAACGGGACGCTCACGCTTCCTATTAGAACCTCCAATGGCTGCCCAGGGAAGGAGGTCCACGCTTTGAAAAATAGAGACTGCGTTAATGCGGGTATCAGACCAGTTTGGCTAATCGAAGCCCCCCCAAAATACGCCTGAAGGAATGCACTGTAATTTCCGTCAATTGCGCCCTCCGCAGTGCCCTCAAGGCATACCATTGCAGCCCCCAGAGATTCAGTATTGTAAAATACTTGCGATTGTTGAGACCCATCATAGCTAACAATCCAATCAGGGAATGCACTCGCCGCGGTAGCGTCATAGGGATAGTAGGGGCTTGTGACCACAAGAACCGGATTCGCCTCCTCAAAATTGAGGTTTTGAAATGTGCCTTGGGCCTGAGCCGATAACACCGTGAGAAGAGCGGCTGAGAGTCTGGTGATTAGTTTTGTCGTTTTCACGGGATCATCAGCGGCGGGCAAACCGCTTTCGCGCACCAAAAAGCAGCCCGCCAATCGCGGTCAACGCAATAATCCCTGGCTCAGGCACCGGAGAGGGCGAAAACGAGATGTCATCCAACTCGAACATGCTCGGCCCTCCGGTTGCTGGCGCCGGTTCAGTAAAACTTAGTGTGACGGACGGCCCAACGTCGGCGGCGGGCACGGTGCCACCATAAAGCGTGTAGTTCGCAAAGGTCTGTAGCGGTATCATGTTAATAGGGACTCCATTCATCGCAACTACCGGCGAAGCGTCGTATGACCAGGCGTCCATCAGGAGGGATTGTGTCCCGGATTGAATTGTTCCCGTTTGACTGATTGAGGCGGAAGTCCCGACTCCTCCGAATAAAAAGGCACTGTAATTTCCCTGCAACGGCCCAAAAACAGGAGCGTTATTGTCAATAATCGAGATAACGGGGCCACCTGTGCTGATGCCATCGTATGTAACTTGCGTAGCTGGTTGAACTCCTAACAATGAGCTATCGAAGTACGCACTCCAACCTGGGAATGCGTCGGAAGTCGGGATAAGGGCGTCAACTTGTGTGCCAGGAGGAATGCTTGCCGATTCAAAATTAAGGTTTTGGAAGGTGACTTGGGCCTGAGCCGATAACACCGTGAGAAGAGCGGCTGAGAGTCTGGTGATTAGTTTTGTCGTTTTCACGGGATCATCAGCGGCGCGCAAACCCCTTTCGCGCGCCAAAAAGCAGCCCGCCAATCGCGGTCAGCGCAACAATGCTGGGTTCTGGCGTGACGGCGTTTGTAGAAAAGGAGATGTCATCCAACTCGAACATGCTCGGTTGAGCACCGGTGGCAGGTGGTTCGGTAAAACTCAATGTTTCAATTTGGCCTGCGAGTGAGGAAGGTATATTGCCGCCATATTCCGTGTAATTTTGAAAGGCTTGCAGGGGGGTCATGTTAATGGTTTGTCCGCCCAACGCGACGGTGAAAGGAGCACCATAGACATAAGCATCAAAGAGCAAAGATTCTGTCCCAGACGGCACCGAGCCCGTCTGGCTGATTGAGGCGGAAGCCAAAACTTCGTTAACGCCGTAGCCCCCGCCGAACAGAAAGGCGCTGTAATTTCCTTGCAAGGGTGAGAACGCTGCCGCGTTATCGTCGATTACTGAAATAACAGCACCACCCAAGCTTATTCCGTCGTAAACTACCTGTGTCTGCGGATAAGTTGTGGTGCCGGAGGTGAAATACGCGCTCCATCCGGGGAGAGCATCGGAAATTGGAACAAGATTTCCCGGAGAATGGCCGGACACATTAGCGGATTCAAAATCCAGATTCTCAAAAGTATCCTGGGCACTTATTGACTGAGAAAACGCCAGAAATGTTAACGTCAAGATTATGGTGGTGAACTTAATGCTAAGTTTCATAGGTCATTTTGTGGTAAATGGATCGCCAACCACTTGGAGACAGTGGCTATAGTTTTGGTTTTCAATAGTGAACGAATTCCAACCGCAATAGGCAAAAATGCGCTCCGCAGCCCATTCTCCAAAATACAGAGCTGAATTATTGTTTCCGAGTAAGTACGGTTCATCGACATTGCACACCGCTCCAACTGGAGTGTTGGAGTAATTGGTGCCCCCGAAGGCGTTGGAGGCGAACCATGAAAGGAAGTTGCCTAGGCCGCAACACGGATTGCGCTGCCCATTGAAAGATTCGATTGTTTGCATGACATACCAAGTGCTCTGTCCAAAACATTGAATGCTTTCGTTGGTAGCATAACTAGGGCCTAAAGAACTATGACCACCCCAACACAAATAACCAGCGACATTAGTGGCGGTTGTGATATGACATGTCAAAGAGCCGCAATCAGGATAAACATTTGTGTAAAAGATCGAGTTTGAAGACACGCCCGCTTGAATCAGAGCTTGTTCAGCCGTCATGCCAGGTGCATCAGCAGCATAGCAACATTCTGTGTCATCAAAATACCAATTTGTGTTTCCGTAACCACCAGCACTGGCGCTTATGATGAGTTGACCAGGAGAATAATTCGAGCCGATGGATGCGAGTTTGTTGATGTATGCGATGCAATCGTTTGTTCCATCTGTGCCATTCATGTTGATGCTTGTGACGAATGGAGACCAGTTGGTCGCGCACGATGTGTTGAGTTCATACTGCACACTTGGGGTGCTGGGAGCACCGGTATCGAGGCGCGAAGGAATGTCCTGAAAGAGAATGACGTAGGAGGGTCGCTTGGTTGGATTCGTGGCAAGCCAGCTTTGCACCGGCCCGGCAAGATTGGTGGCGTAGTCACTGGGTTCGATAATCTCGCTGTTCGTGCATCCGATTCCGAGAACATTTGCATTGCTGACCATAGGCCGATGGGTCAGATAATACTGGCACACATTGGAACTGTCAATGGAATTCGTGTTGTAGATCAGGAGCAAATCTTTGGTCACATCAACCGGATATTGCACCAGTGGCGAGTAGAGGGCGGCCATGGAGTGGAAGCCACCTGCGGCAATCAGTTTACAGACAATGGGCGGATGCGTGTTGGTTTGGAAAGAGGGCATTGGGCCGTTGGTGGTCGTGATGGTGATTGTCGTTATGACGGTGGTCGGTTGTTCTGCGGGAATATTCGTCTGACCACTGCTGTTGTCTCCCCAAGCCACAAGGGTGCCGTCATTTATCAACGCCACGCCGTGGGCGGAACCGGCTGCGATTGCCATGACGTTGCTCATACCGGATGGCACGTTGGTTTGGCCATAACCCCACGCTACCACAAATCCGTTCGATTGCAAGGCCAAACTGTCATCAGTACCGCGCAAACCACTTACGCGCGCCAAAAAGCAGCCCGCCAATCGCGGTCAGCGCAACAATGCTTGGTTCGGGCGTGATGGCGTTTGTGGAAAAGGAAATGTCGTCAATCA
>Ga0326727_10023736_pt1 | contig 11672 bp, 14 predicted proteins | sample MB2enrmetagenome_FD_207643 | JGI IMG/M metagenome (GOLD analysis project Ga0326727, IMG submission 207643) | Lab enriched peat soil microbial communities from McLean, Ithaca, NY, United States - MB29MY | ecosystem: Environmental > Terrestrial > Soil > Wetlands > Peat | place: USA: New York... | reverse complement strand
CAATATTCGAGAACGGCTCCGGCGAGGGCGTCACCGCGGCGCGCACCGCCGTCTTGCCGCCATGCGCGATCAGCGCAATCAGCCCTCCCGCCAGCGTTGCCGCCAGTTGTTCGCCCGGCGAGAGCGCCACCGTCGCCTGGTAAGCCAGCAACGCCGCCACCGGCACGCGGATAAACGTGTGCAGCGCATTCCACACCAAGTCGAACGCGGGAATCTTATCGGCAAAAAACTCTACCGCAAACAACGTCAGCGCCGCCGCAATCACCCACCAGTTTGTCAGCAGGTGGAGCGACGCCGGCAGCACCAGCCATCGCGTATGTCCCAGCAACCCCAGCGTCGCCACCGTGGCATACACGTTCAGCCCCGCGGCAAAACTTACCGCAACCAGCAGGGCCACAATCTCGTTCGGCGGCATAGGCATCCGGCACAGTATAGAGCCCCGCACCCCCGCGCCAATGCCGTCATTCTTGTATCTCTAGATCGGTCATCCTGAGCGACGTTTGGCCGGAATCCGGCCAAACGGAGTCGAAGGACCTGCATTTGTCTTCAAATCCCGCGAAACTCGCCCGCACCACTGCCGCCCATTCACCTGGAGGACCTAAGAACTGGCAGCCAGAAGCCGCTTTTCGAAAAATCAGATTCTGGCCTTCCTCCGGCCTCTTGAGCCCCGCCGCAAAGACCTGAGCACCGTTCGCCTCCCCGGCGCATCGAATCTCACAGGAGGCATCTACATGGCGAATCCCAGGCGAAAACGGCGCGACGAGACCGGTCCCGACTCCGCCGGGCAGTCCGGCGACCAGCAGCAGCTTCGCGACTCCGCCCTCGCGGACTCTGAAAGCGTCGAGGAGCTGGTTGAAGAGGGCAACGCCTATGAAGCCGGAATCCTCTCTGGCGCAGAAAACGCTCCCGACGCCGGTGTCGAAGAGGTCCGCACCCGCGAAGTACCCGAGGACGACGTCCCCGCCGAATACCTCGACAACGAACCCTGACCTCTGCACGCCCCCCAGGGTCCCTTAGTCCCTAGTCCCTTGCTCCCTGCTCCTACGTCTCTGTTTTTTTCACTTTACTGTTCGCCTTATATTCTCCTATGCTGTTCCCCATGTTCCAGGGACCAGCGAATCGCAAGACCTTCGTGGTCACGTGCAAGACGTGCCGGCGCGATATCCCCACCGGCCGCAACGAGTTTCCCTTCCAGTCCTTCACCGTGGCCTGCCCCCTGTGCGGTGAGCCCCGCCGCTACCGCCCCTCCGAGACCTTTCTCGGCCGCGTCGACCACCTGGTGGTGCATCAGAACCGAAGGCCGCGCTGAACGCGTCAGGGAGCAGAAAGACAGGGATGCAGGGACTGGGGGCCAGGGACTGAGGGACTGGAAAACAGGAATCGGGCTTTAGCGATCGGGCTTCGGGGAGCGCTGCACGGCCCCCGCCGCAACGGCGGAGGCGCATCCTGTGCGGTGCGTTTCCAAATCGCTCCGCGCACGCTCCATCTCCACTGAGGTATACGCCATACGCTTTGAGCTCACGCGGCGAAAGGTCTCCGAGCAAGCCGTCATGTATTCGCTATGCCGGCTCTCAAGAGCGCATGCGAGATAGGTGCAGATGGAGCAGCCCACAGCTTCCCCTTCCAGCCTCTTGGCCGGAGTGATCGCGATGCATGTCCAGTTGTCTTAGCGCGCCTGCATCAGTCGCTCGGCGCGAAACCAGTCCTGTAAGTCGTTGCCGTGCCTGCTGCCGCGCTTTTCAAAGAGCGCAAAAGCGCGCTCTCTGATGCGGTCCTGCGCGGTGGAGACTTGCGGCAAAACGGCAGCGATGGCGGCCGAAACTTTCGGCAGAGTGACGGACTTGGCTACGGAGACCTTCGCCAGAGTGGCGGATCTGGCAGCGGAGGCTTGCGGGGCGACAACAACAACTTTATTCGGCTTTGGCTGTTTTTGAATTTTTGAGACGATCATGGATAGCCCTCATGGCAATTCGTGGGCTAAGTGGGGGGATACTCCAGATAAACTGCCTTAGTTCAGAGGACCTGAAAGAGGAGAACGGTGCTCACTCCACCTCTCACCCTACGCTCATTCCACATCTACCGCACATTTGTTTCGTAAAAGTCCCGTTTTAAGTCTGAATTGCTCAGCTTTCGCGCCTCCGGGCCGTATGCCGCTATCAAAATAGCCTTGAAAGGGCACGGCTTCAGCCGGGCCAATCAACGCACTCCAGTGAACCGGGGCTTTAGCCCCGGCTTTGTAACAAGGGCACGGCTTTAGCCGGGCCGAAAACGACGCAAAAAAATGTCGGGGCTTTAGCCCCTAAGGGACGGTTTCTTTCAAACTGACCCACCACCAGCAACTGCGGCTCCCCTACCTGCCGATATCCTCGAATCGCACATTCAGGATGGGATACTTCTTCCAATCCTTATAGTCAAAATGCCACCATTCTTCCGGGTTCACCGTGAATCCCTGTTCCTCCATCACCCGGCGCAGCAGGGCGCGGCGCGCGCGCTCCACGGCCGTGCCGCCGGGGTAGTCTGCATAGGCGCGCTCAGACATTTCGTCGTAGCCGCTGGGCATCGTTACTTCCTCTCCGGTCTTCAGAAGGTAGATCGACAGATCCACGGCGCATCCGCGGTTGTGGTTCGAGCCCTTCGCCGGATTGGCGACAAAAATCCTCTTATCGACGGGCGTGGCATCCCAGAAGATTTTTGTCACATACCACGGGCGATACCCATCGTGGATGATCAAACCGTACCCGTAAGCCTTCAGCTCGCGATGCGCGCGAAGCAACGCTTCCGCCGCTGGCCGCTCGAGAAATGCACGCGCCTCGGTGTAGACCGGCGTCCCCAGGAAATTGTTCGTGGTGGCGTAACGGATGTCGAGCTTGATTGTGGGATCGAGCCTCGTCAACTCCACGAGATCGGGCTTGAGAAAGGCTCCCTGCTCGCGTGGGGGCTGCGCCTTCAGCGCCTCTGCGCGCAGCTCCTCAACGGGACGAACCGGAGTGATGCGGAAACTGACCTGCTGCGCATTGCCGAGAGGCAACAAAGCAAGAAGAAGAACAAACGGACGAAGAAAAAGCAGTCGCGGGGAATTCATAGGCCTTGTCCCAACTATAGGCGGGTGGCGCAAGCGATACAGGGTTACAGCCATACAGCGAATGTACGGCATTTTTTCGATCTCATGATAAGTCTTTATTTATGTGCTCGTTAGCTTCCGAGTACAGTTGCACAGTGGCTGTAACGCGGTCGGCTGTGTGGCTGCAAGCTGTTGAAACATCATTGGTTAGGTTGGACGGTACAGTCTCACAGCCGGAAATCGCGATTTTTTCTGATGGGGTGGGGGTGGGTACGAGTGTGGGTGTGGGTGTGGGTGTGAGTGCGAGTGCGGGTTGGGGTAGGTGAGCGGGGGGTTTCGGGCCACCCTTGGGGAAGCGGGTACGCTCAAGGGCAGCGGGCAGGCGCTCGAGCAGCCAGGCGACGATGGTGGACACAGTGCTGTCGTATTCGGCGGCGAGATGACGCGTCTGGCGGTAGATCTCCGGCGTGACGCAGACGGTGATGTTTTTGACCTTGCGCATGAAGCGATTTCCTCTTCCTAAAAGACCGGGATGCCGACCGTATACATATCAGTTACCTCCCCCCCTCCCCCCCCTCCCCTTTTTCAGGTAAAGTCCTTATTTCGAGTGGGTTAGCTCTTGATATAGCCACGTAAACGATTGAAAACGAAGGAGTTAGCTTGTAAAATATTCAAAACTAAGGGGTTAGCGGCGTTAGCGGGGTTGGCGGAGTTCGCTGGGTTAGCCGCTCCCTGTTGCTCCCACCCCAAGGGCGGGCCGATTTTTTGTCCTATTGGTATATTGCGCCGAAGCCGGGTAATTCTATGCAAATCTGGCGAGTGGGTTTGGGTGAGTGGTTTCAGCGAGTTGCGGCGGGCGTGGGGCGGGCGGGGGGTTGACGGAAACAGGGACTGCGGGGTAAGGGGCTGAGGGAATAAGTGACTGAGGGATTGGGAGGCAGTGAACAGTGAACAACTCGTACCCGGTAGATGCCGGCTTTCGTGGTTCCCGGGTCCCAAAATCGGGGCCGCAGGGCACCCTTTGTCTTCGTGAGTTTGCATTCTCAAGATCCGAGCCGCACGCCCGCCTAAGATCGCTTGCGCGCCAGGGCGCGATAAACATCAACAGCCGACTCAAATTTGTACTTGTCGACCTCCATGTGCACGCCGTCAATCTCTTTTCGATGGGCTAAGAGAACCTTGTCGTCCTCGTAACGCTGCTGGAGCGCCTTGAAGGAAGCCTCTTCGAGTAGCAGCGCAGCGAGGCGTTGCTGCGATTCGATGCTGGCGCTCACGCGTTTGTCGAATTCCTCCTTCGAGTCGCCAAAAACCAAACGGTTGAGCAAGTCGTTTATGTTTACGGTGACCACGCCGGCGGCGTACTGGCTCGGAGCTTTGGGGTCAATTTCGCCGTACTTCACGTCTTTGAAGAATCCGGCTTCTTCGGGCTCATCCAAGCGTATGCCTGCTTCGGCAACAAGCGGATGCTCGCCCCCGACCTTGGTGCGCGCCTGTACTCGCGCATGTTGATTCCAGCTTGTGCCGCTCCAAGGAATGAGTACGCGAAGTACCTCCTGTCCCTCGACTTCGTGTATGTCCGCGTCCAGTTTCACGTCAACCTGTTCGCATGGGGCTCCGGATTGCCCAATAAGCAGAACGTTACCAGTTCGCTTTGTTATCTCAACTCGCACATGATGACCCGGCGAGATCACGTGAGGGTTCAAATACAGGACCAAGTTGTTGCGCCTCATGGGGCGGCCCGTGGCGATGGCGGGTCGGAACTCGAATGTTTCAGGCACTTCGATGACAGTTTCCGCGAGTACATCGTCAATCTGAAGCTTCGCCTCGATCAGGCTACCCTCCGCCCCTTCCACCATCGCGACTATCAGCCCCTCCTTCCCGATTTCAGAGCATGAAACAGAGAAGCGAAGCGCGAAGAAGTGCTTGTGGGCCTGCCAACGCGGGCAGGTCTTCTCCTGGATTCGTTCCGTCTCCGGCTGCACCGTGAAACCCTCGCTTGCGCTGGTCACGACTTCTGCCCCGTCCTTTACGGCATCCTCGCGCACCAGCAGCAGCACTTGACGCGAGTGCCCGGCGATTAGCCTTGTGCGTTGGGGCGAAAACACAACCGGCTCGTTGGGCTCCGCCACTTCTTCGGTGCCTGTGCCCGTCCCGTCGCCGCTCAGCTCGGTGATTCGCTGGAAATATTTATTGAGGTGCTTCAGCGCGTCGTCGATTCTTCTTTTTGTTTCGGACGACAGCTCGCCCCGTTCCTGCGCCTCAAGCCGCTTCCGCTCTTTCTCGTATATGGGGCGCAGGCACCCGGTGATGAACTCCAACAAAGGACGCGCGAATTCGTGATCTCGGTTAAATCCGTCCCTATCTGGACGCAACGCCGAGGTCGGTGCCTCGGACTCAAGGTACGATTCCAGTACCTTTCTCAAACCATTGACCCGCACGACCCCATAGACCCGAGAGAGAAAGTCCGCTCTTTCGTAGTCGGGGTCGGCAAATGTGAGGTCGTAAACGGCATCTAGTTCGTCGACGATCAGCATGCCGTTCTCTCGGCCGTCTCTGTCCAGTCCCAAAACCCGGAGGCCATGCTCGGACTCCGACCGAACTACGAGAAAGTCAACCTTGAGGGGACCGACCTTAAGGCCTGATTTTGGCGGGTCGAACGTCCGGCTAAACGATTCGATGACTGGGCCGACGGGGAAGTCATACTCGATTCGCTCTTCTTTGAGGCCGGCGGCCCGGTGCTGCCGCAAGAGCAACTCGACATTCGGGTCGCTGGCGATGAGACGGAGCATATAGAAGTTGGCCAGGCGATATGCGATTTCAGGCGGATCGGGGATATGGCATCGCTTGCGGTCGGCGATCACAAAACGCACCGCTGTGCCCGTCTCGCCGGGATCAAGAAATGTCCCCCTGAATGCGCTTTTGCTTGGAGTGTCGAAGTTATCCATTTCGATCGTCCAGGCCCCCTTGCCTTTGGGCCACTCCCCGCGCGCGACGGTCAACTGCTTCCCGTCAAAGGTGTGGATGATTGCTTGACTGTGTGCGCGCATTACGTCGGACAGACCCCTTCCGAAAAGATTCCGTCCCGTGACTCCATCTGAGAGGTGGAGCTTGTTCCCGCCAATGTCATCGAGGGCTTGGCGAAGCGTGGCAGTGCTCATCCCTGCAGCTTGGTCAACGACAATCACCTCACCGACGGGGCGACCGCTTGCCTTGGCGGTCGCGAGTTCGACGACGATGGCACGCCTCGGGCTCTTGCCCTTGAGTTGGGCCCGCAGGGCGGCCGTGTCCATTTGGCTTCCCTTCGGCACGGCCATCATAAGGTCGATTAGGCCGCTGGCGTGCCTAATGTTGTGCTTGCGCTTGGCGCTGGAGTCGCTGTTCGTTACCGGCTCGGCAATACTCTTGCAGAAGCTACGGCCAAGCGCCTCGTTTGCCTGTCGTTTTTCCTCGCGCACAGCTGTTTTCGGCTGGAATACGGTGTGTCCCATCGTTCTACTTCCTTCCGTGCAAAGTGTCCTGTCGTTCGAGATACGCCCGAAACTGGTTCTGAACGGCGTCCAGAAAGCTCAAAAACTCCTCGTCGCGAAGACTTAATGCGACTTCGCGCAAGCGTTTGAACTCCCGCCGAAGCTCGACGGGGCGGGTGTGGTCATAGAGGCCCAGCAATCCGAGAAGATGGACGACGTCGGCTTCTTCTAGGCGACCCTCCTTGAACCGTCGGAAGAGCAGCCGCGAGCGCCATTCCTCCATCTCCTGTGAGGGGCTGTAAGTTCGCGCCCTGCCCTTGGCTGGGCGACGCAGGTCTGTTGGCGGCGCCTCTGACGGAAGCGCCTTGCCGTCGAGGGTCGGCGGCCCGAGGGCCCCTAGTACCTTCGCTGCCGCCTCGCGCCCCTTGTCGTTGAGAAAGACGCCCTTGCGAGGGTCTGAGGTTCCCCATCCGCGATTATTCGGGCGCAAGTGTAAGATCTCCCTGTTCGTGCACATTGCGTCAGGAAACTCGGGAAAGCCAGCCAGGGTGAACTTGGATGGAAACAGGCGAGCATTCAACACGCTGACATTCTCGTAGGTAGAAGGAATTTCCCAGGCTGTCAGCCAGTGCACGGAATACGCCGTCATATGAGCCATCGATAACCTGGCCTCGCCACAAAGGCGCAGGTCCTTCGCATCAACTCGAAGAAGGTCGCGTGGGCATGTGGGATGCATAGCGTAGCTCCATTAACGGGGCGGGAGGGCAGCCCAGTGTGTTTCGATCAGCGGCTCGATTGGGGCTCTCGTGGTCAGGGAGTAGCCCTGGCGCCCGTGTTGTGTTAGGAGGCCGAGGGTCCTTAGCCACGCAAGACACAGGTAGGCCTGGTAGTCGGGCACACGGCTGTTGTCGGCCGGGTTGACGAGGGGGAGGATCTTGTCCATGCTGAACCGCCGGCCGTTTGTCCCGACCTTGCTAACCGCCGAAATAAGCAGGGGCAGGACTTCTCTCGGGCTCTTGTGTTCGTATTCGGACTTTTCCGAGGGCGACCAGCCGAGCTTCACCAAGCTGTTCCCTTCTCGGAGGAACTTTGGATACTCCGCCTTCTTTGGTCGTCCCTTGATTGGTGAACGGGTCGTTGCTGTGATGACTTGTGCTGGGCGCTGCGAGCTCTCGACGGGCTGGCCCGTGTTTTTCGCCGCGGAGTCCAGGTGAGCGCGGGCCTTGGAGGCCAGGTCCGCCACCTCTTTTGCCAGCCCTACTAAGGTGGCGGCTGCGTCGTAGTTGGCCTCCTTTGCCGAGTTGCCCGCAAGGGCGGCCAAGGCAGCCTCGCATTCTCTTAATACCTGTACTGTTCGCTGTAGGGTATCCATATTGTCTATTCTACAGCGAAACTTAAATTTGTCAACTGTTTTTCTGAGTTGCGGGTCAGCTAGCGGTTTGGCACGTTTTTCACGTGCCTTGCCCTGGCACTGCCGTTGGCCAGAGGGCGTGGGTTGTGGGCTGGATTCTGGCTGTGTGATCGCCAATTCAGAAGTTAGCCGCATTTGGGGCGAATCGCTCCCGCAAAACGCGATCCCAGACCCAGCCCACCCCGCGGTCCCTGCCTTTTCGCTCCCTGCCTCATCCGTGTTTCAATAGTAGGGATGGCAATTCCCCGGAGATCGACGTTCAAAGGCCGCTGGATCGCGGCCAAGCGCAAGCTGCGCGAGTACGCCATGGTGGCGCGCGCGCTGGCCGACACATCGCACCCGGTGCTGGTGCAGATCATCCCGACGCGTTTCTGCAACCTGAGCTGCGCCTATTGCAACGAGTACGACAAGGTAAGCGAGCCGGTGCCGCTCGAGGAGATGTTCCGGCGCATTGACGCGCTCGGCCGCCTGGGCACGGCCATGATCGGCATCAGTGGCGGCGAGCCGCTGACGCACCCGGATTTGGATGAAATCATTCGGCGGATGAGGAAGACCGGCGCTATCGCCGGCATGATCACCAACGGGTTCCTGCTGAGTCCCGAGCGCATTCTGCGCTTGAATGAAGCCGGCCTCGACCATATGCAGATTTCGATCGACAACCTCGATCCTGATGAGGTCTCGAAGAAGTCGCTGAAGACACTGGACAAGCGCCTGCAGATGCTGGCCGAGTACGCCGAGTTCCACGTGAACATCAACTCCGTAGTCGGAGGCGGCATCCGCAATCCCCATGACGCGCTGGTCATCGGCAAGCGCGCCCTCGAGCTGGGCTTTGAGTCGACCATCGGGATCATCCACGACGGCGACGGGCAACTGAAGCCGCTGGCCGACGAAGAGGCGCGCGTGTACCACGCGATGACTGACCGCAGGAAGACCAACTACGCACAGTTCGACAAGTTCCAGGAAGCCATTGTGCAGGGCCGGGCGAACCACTGGCGCTGCCGCGCCGGATCCCGGTATTTATATGTGTGCGAAGACGGCCTGGTGCACTATTGCTCGCAGCAGCGCGGCTTTCCCGGCGTGCCTGTGGCCGAGTACACGCGCGAAGACCTAAAGCGCGAGTTCCTCACCGCCAAGAGTTGCGCCCCGCATTGCACCATCGGCTGCGTACACCGCATCAGCTACATCGATCACTGGCGCGCCCCGCAACCCCGCATGGTCGCCCCCGGCGGCCAGGAACTGGTGAAGATCCAGATGCAGGGACTAGGGACTAGGGACTAGTCCCTCAGTCCCTCCGTCCCTGTCTTTCCGAGCGCAAGCTCGTTACGCGGCGGGCGAGAGCTGAGCCTTCTCCCCATATCGATGAGGGGGGACTCAATGAAATGGTACGTAATGATGGACGCAGCCATCGTGAGCCCAACCAAGAGCAAGGGACCGAAAACCAGATTCCTGATGCCAAAGACCATGAAGACGACAAAAAGCATGGGAACATGAATCAGATAAATCCCATAAGAGTATTGGGCAATCCTTTGGGCCACGAAGTTGAGCGGCTTATTGGCGGAGTTGTGAAAGGCATTGATGGCAAGTCCGATAAGAAGGCAAAAAATCCAGCCCTTCCAGAAAGACGGTTCGGCTTGCTGATTCGTAAGGCAATATGCCGAGATGAGTAGAACGACGAAGAGCGGCCAGAGCGTGGCAGACAAAAACGCCTGGATGCGATTCCGAAGCGAATAGCAGAGGACTCCGCTGAGAAAGCATGGCACATAGTTAGCCATGTTGAGATGGTCTCCCCATACCCCGAAGATCAGGAATCCCACACCGCAGAAGAAGGCGAGCAAACCGCACAGGTAGAGAACGCCGCGCCTTTTCACGGCAAGAAAATAGAGGGCGGGCAACACAACGTACATCTGGACTTCATAGGGAAGGCTCCAAAGCGGTCCGATGATGCTGGTCCTCGCCACGAGGTTCTGTACCAGGAATAAGTTGGAGAAGATGACTGGCACGGTGATGATGCTTGGAGCTTGCCAGGTGCGATCCGGAATGTGAAAAATGAGGGCCAGGATAATGCAGAAGACGGAAAGGGGATAGATTCGGAAAAAGCGGCGGACATAAAAGCGCAGAGTGACTGGCTCTGCGGAGAGGGCCATGCGTTCGAGAGAATACATGAGAACAAGGCTGGTGTGGACAAAGAAGGCGAGCACGCCCGCCTGGCCAAGATGATGGGTAAACTCGATGACCGCAGCGGCATGAAAGCCAGTATGGGCGATAAGCGTCTGCATCAGATGCTGGATGACGACACTCGTTACGGCGAATGTACGGAGGATATCCAGGTTAGCGCTATGGCGCATCAATGCCCCCCATTCCCCAGCTGTTCAATCGGCTTAGCTTCAATCATATCCGACGCAGATTTTGCCGGAGGCTCAAGCTTTCCGAGCTGTCGATCAGCGTGCCTCAAGCTCCTGCACTTTCCGGCCGCCGTCGCCGGCGCACTCACACCTGGACCGGTTTCAGTGCGCGGGCTGTGGTTGGGAGAACCACTGTCGAATCCGCTTGCGCATCGGGGTTTCAACCAGGCGATGACTCAAGATTGCCACAGCCAGCGACGTGAGAGCATTCCAGGGGAAGGACCGCCGTTGCATTCCCGGCGGAACCATGAACAGCTGCTGCCAGATATAAAGGCTGTAGGAAAGCAGCCCCAGTTGCACCATCGGCCACGCCTCTAGAACTCGGCGCAGTAGGCCCCCTTCTCTAGACAGCAGCCAGAAAATCAGCAGCAATGTTGCCAAGCTCTGCAACGTGGGAAGCAAATAAACATCGAGTCCATAGAATGGATAAGCCTGGAGTAAACCAGTCACCCCGAAAAAATCAGGCCGGAGATCCACGGATACGCCCAGTGGAATCGGTGCGCTCGCATGCGGCCAACCAGTCCACTGTGAGCGGCGAACGCGCCGAGCGCGCCCCACATAATCACATCCTGGATGGTGCGGAGGGGCCCCGGCCCGAAAGGCTGATGAAGAGCGTATGGGTATACCACCATCCGGAAGAACGAAAAAAGAAAAACGCACGTGATGGCCAAACGGCGCGACCAGCGACTGCCCAGAAAGACAAGTATGCCTGGCCAGAAAAGATAGAACTGCTCCTCGATCGAAAGCGTCCAGAAGTGGCCAAATTTGGCCGCCTGCATCGACGCTCCTACATGGCTCCACAACATGTGAAGATTCACAGTGTATGTGATGGCAGCGAGAAAAGAGCTTAATGGCACGCTCGTAACTCGAAGCGCCGTCAAGACCGCAATCGTTGCAATGTAAAGGTAAGACGCGGGAATAATTCTGGCGATGCGGCGCTCATAAAACCCCCGAATGGAGATGCGGCCGGTTGCGTCCCTCTCATTCAGCAGGAGCGAGGTAATAATGAAACCGCTCGGGACAAAAAAGATGCGCACGCCGAGAGCGGCGTCGGGCAGGAAAATGCGCAGATATGCTTTCTTCGCGAGCCATGCTTGTGCGTCGCTGGCATGAGCGAGAACAACCAACAGAATGGAATACGCACGTAAGCCATCGAGGTAGGGTATCCTCGAGCCTTTAACCGGAATTTCCATTTTTGCTTTCTGGGCGACGACAGTATACCGTCAGTTGCTGCAGCCGCGATCCATTTCTGCATTCGTTCTAGTGCCAAAGAACCGGATGCGCCCGGCAGAGCCTTTGCCGAAACCCAAAGGCCATAATTCGCCCATTTC
>Ga0326727_10023734_pt1 | contig 11673 bp, 13 predicted proteins | sample MB2enrmetagenome_FD_207643 | JGI IMG/M metagenome (GOLD analysis project Ga0326727, IMG submission 207643) | Lab enriched peat soil microbial communities from McLean, Ithaca, NY, United States - MB29MY | ecosystem: Environmental > Terrestrial > Soil > Wetlands > Peat | place: USA: New York... | reverse complement strand
GACTTTCACCATCCTTGGCGCCTGGGACTCCGACCCGGACAAAGGCATCATCAGCTACCTCACCGCCGTCGGCCAGGCCCTGCTCAACGCCCAGCCCGGCCAGGAAATCGAAGTCCCCGTGGAAGGCGGCGTCAGGCGCTACCGCGTCGAATCCATCTCCGCCTTCAAGCCGGCTTAAAGCGTTTTAAGTAACAATGTAGCCGTATCGTAACCTCAAGCATGGTGGGGCGGCGCTGCTGCGCCGCCCCCTAATGGCATTTTCATCGGCTACAGAGTTGATTAAAATGCTCTAGGCGAATGGTCCAAGCCTGAAACAACGCCAATGGCGCAGATTGGTTGCCATCAAATTAAACACACCCGCATTGAAGTCCAGCAATGCGGGTGTGCTCATTTTACAAAGATCGCCGGGCGTGTCGAGAAAAAAGTTCCGGGACAACAGACCCGGGGTGCATTTCACATTTTTGGGTTCTCCTCTTAATCTTACTCCTAATCTTAATCTTAATCTCTTCTCCCTCCTCCGTACGGATTAGGAGCAAGATTAAGATTAAGAAGAAAACCAAACAAAGTGAAATGCACCCGCCGTCCTGGACGACGCCTTTCTCTCCGCTCGAACACGACATGTCGAACAGAAACCATTGCATAATTGCGGTGTTTCTGTCAGATAATCCGATGCGCCGCCGCACTTATCATGGAAATCTCCGCCTCCAAAGTTCTTGAGGACTTCGTTCCGAGCGCGCTCGCCGCCGCCGGCATGAGCAGCCAGGCGGTAGGGCGTCGGGCCATTGCCGCATGAAATACGACGAACTGGCATTTGTGAATCAGCAACTGGCCGCCATGCTGCGCGAGGGCATTCCGCTGGAGGGCAGCTTGCGCCAGTTGTGCGCCACCATGCAGCAAGGCCGGCTGCGCGCCGAATTGCAATTGCTGGAAAACGACCTGGCCGGCGGCGCGCCGCTGGACCGGGCGGTGGCGCGGCGCCAGTTGCCGGAGTTTTACGGACTCATGCTGCAAATCGGCGCGCGCGGCCACGATCTGCCCGGCTTGCTCACTTTGCTGGCCGATTATTACCAAAACGCCAATCTGGTTTGGACGCGCCTGAAAGGGTTGATGGTTTATCCGGCGATTGTCCTGACGCTCTCCGCCGGCTTCTCCATCTGGATTGCGATTCTATTTGGCAAAATCTCCTCCATGCTCGTCCTGGATGGCAACCTCATGCGCAGCATGTTCCTGACCTCCAAGACCGTCTCCCCGCCCCTGTCTTCGTTCTCCCCCTATTTATGGGCGCCGGCGGCGCTGCTGGCGGCCATTTCCCTTCCCGCCCTGGCGGTGGCCGTGCTGCCCGGATGGCGGCGCGAAATGCAATGGCGCCTGCCCGCCTTCCGCGAGGCCAGTCTCGCCCGCCTGGCTTCGACCATGGCCATTCTGCTCAAGGCCGGCTGTTCGTTGAGCGAGGCGCTCGGTTTGCTCGAAAAAATGGAATCGGGTACTCGCGCCGCCGCGGAACTGGGCCGGTGGAAAGCGCGCTGCGCGGCGGGCCATGGGAAATTCCCCGGCGTGGCGGCGGGCGGCAAAGTTTTTCCGCCCATGTTTCTCTGGCTGGTGGCGGGGGCGGGGGAGAATTTGGCGGCGGGATTTGAGCGGGCCGCGCAGGTCTATCACGCGCGGGCGGCCTACCGCTCCAACGTCCTGCTCTATGCGGCGCTGCCGGCTTCGCTCCTGTTCTTGGGGCTGGTCATCCTGGCGCAAATGTATCCGCTGGCGCGGATGATCTATCTGTTGCCAATGCTCCTGGGCCGATGACCTTCGTCAAACTAATTCCAAGTCTCGCCGCGGGCGCCCCGTCCGGCAGCGGGGCGCTGCAAGTCCTGAATGGCTGGCTGCTGCCCGTCCTGCTCCCCGTCGGCGCGGCGGCGGCGGTCGTCTATTATATCAACCGCCGCCCGCTGCGGCGTCAGGAGGGCGCGCGATTCCTGCTCGATTTGATCGAGTCCGCCTTGCAGCAGGGCCAATCCATCGAGCATCACATCCTCTCTCTGGCCCGGTCCAGGGACGCCTCGCCCGGGGTGCGATTTCATTTGCTGGCCGCCTATTTGGAGAAGGGTTACGGCCTGGTTCCCGCGCTGGAACAAGTTCCGGATTTGCTCCCGCCCCAAGTCCTGGCCATGCTCAAGGTCGGCCAAACCCTGGGCGACTTCTCCCGCATCCTGCCGGCCTGCCGCCTTCTTTTGCACGACGGCACCTCGCAAACCCGCGCCCTCATCAATTATGAAGTGGCCTTCGGCCTGGTCCTCAATCCGATGATGCTCGTCCTGTTGCCGGTATGGTCCGCCTATTTTTTCCCTGTCTTCAGCAATGTCGCCGCCACTTTGAAAACCGAGCCGGCCGGCGTCCATGACACGCTGCAGACTTGGTTTCCATTCTTATTTCTGGCCCAGATGGCGCTCCTGCTCGCCTGCTATGGCAGCGCGGTATTTTTGTTCGGCGGAACGCGCTTTGTTTCCTGGCTGCAAGCCGGCGTGCGCCCGTTGAAAAACTGGGGCGACTGGCTTTTCCTGCGCGTGCCCTGGCGGCGCAAACGGCTGCAACGCGATTTCTCCGCCATGCTGGGGCTGTTGCTGGACGCCGGCGTGCCGGAGGAACGGGCCTTGAATTTGGCGGCCTTTAGCACGGCCAACCGCATCTTCATGCGGCGCGCGGAGCAGGCGGCGGAGAGGTTGCGCCAGGGGGCCGCGTTGACCGAAGCGGTGCAACGGCTGGATGACACGGGTGAGTTTCGCTGGCGGCTCGCCAACGGCGCTCACGGGACGCGCGGCTTCTTCTCCGCCCTGGCGGGATGGCAGGCCTCCCTGGACGCCAAGGCTTTTCAACTCGAACAAGCCGCCGCCCACGCCCTCAGCACCAGCATCGTTCTGCTCAATGCCGTCACCGTCGCCCTGGTCGCGGCGGGCGTTTTTCAGTTTATCAGCCATTTGACCCAAACCCCGTTCCAATTTAAATGACCCTGCTGCATTTCATTTTCTTGGGTGTCCTCTCCTAATCTTAATCCTAATCTCAATCCTAATCTTTAAACTTAGATTAAGATTAGGATTAAGATTAAGAACCGGAAACAACCAGCCAAGCAAGCCCCAATGAAACACTTGTTGCCATCCTCAGGATTGCCCGCGCCCGTCTCCGCCGACCGGGTGCGGTTGATTCGCCGTTCCATGCGATGCTTTGTCTTTGGCTTGATGGGAGCCGTTCCACTCCTGGGGCTGGGGATGGCCTGCCTGGCGCTGCTGCTGGGGCGGCAGGTGGCGCAAGAAACGGGCGAGCCGGTGCGCACCGCCGGGGTGAACGGCTGTGCCGCGGCGTTTTTCGCCCTGGCGGCCGCGCTTCTGTGCTTCGACCAGACCAGCCTGGTGCTGGCGCTGGCCATCCTGCTCTCCGCCCTGCAAGGTTATTTGTTGTTTCGGGAATACCGCCGGACCGAGCCGGCGCAATGGAACCCGGCGCGCCATTTGGTCTGGTGGGGCGCGGGCCTGGCCCTGGCCGGCCTGAACCTGTCGTCAATCATAATTCTGCTGGGCCTGTGGTCCTGGATCCGCAACTTCGGAAGCTGAGGCATGAATTTCCTGCCCATCGCCCATCTGGAATTGCGCCGCGCCGCCCGCCGGCCGATGACCTATTACGCGCGCTGCCTGGCCGGACTGCTCGCCTTTTCCACCGGGCTGGCGTTTGTCTTCGCCGGTTTCAACCGGACGATGAGCGCGGCCTCGGCGGGGCGGGCGGCGTTTGGCCTGCTGGCGGGCGCCGCCTACGTTTTGCTGGCCGCCCAGGCCATATTGTTGACATGCGACTGTCTCAGCCTGGAGAAGCGCGAAGGCACGCTCGGCCTTTTATTTCTGACCGATCTCAACGGGTTTGACATCGTCGCGGGAAAACTGGCGGCGCGGATCAGCCTCTCTTTCTACTGTCTGATGGCGGCCTTCCCGGCCTTTGGGTTTTGCCTCATTTTGGGCGGAGTGGGGCTGGGCGACTTGGTGATGGTGGCGCTGGGCTTGTTGAACACTTTGTTCTTTTTCGCCACGCTGGGAATTTTGATTTCCGCGTGTGTTTGGCGGGAGCGGGCCGCGACCACTTGGGGCGGACTGGCCTTGCTCCTCCTCGGCGTCCTTCTCCCCATCCTCGGCTTGATCCTTAACTCCACCGCGTTCCTGGCGCTGATTCCGGCAGGAGCCATGCTGGCGGCGCCCAGCCTGGCCGCGGGAATCGGTTCGCCGCCAAACGTGGCCGCGTCGTTGCTCATCCCGCACGCCTTGGGCTGGCTCTTCATCGGCGCGGCCAGTGGCCTCGTGCCGCGCTCCTGGACGCCCGCCGCGAACATCAATCCCGCTCGCCGGGCCATTGCAACCCGGCAAAGCAGAACTCCGCCCCATCATCCCACACCCTGGGTGACGGAACCGGCGAAGCCTCTTTTGACCACGGCCTTGTTGATAATCATCTGCGCCGCCATTCTCGCGGGCGCCTTGCTCGCCGGACCCTCCTGGCTGGCGGTGCAGTGGGGGCAGGTGGCGTTGCTCACGATTCTGCTCTTGCACAGCGTCTTAAAATACCAGGCGGCCTCCCAAGCCGGCCGCATGTTGGCGGGCCAGCGGCGGAGCGGCGAACTGGAATTGTTGCTCACCACGCCCTACGGCGAAGCCGGTGTGTTGCGCGGCTGTTTGCTCGGGTTGAAGCGGGGCCTGTTTTGGCCGACCCTTTTTGCCCTGGGCGTTGATTTGGCCCTCCTCCTCTTCGGCTGGTGGAAGGCATGGTTCGGCAACGGCCAGGCTTGGGCCGCCATGGTGGTAGCGGAAGTGGTTTGGTTACTGGTCAATCTCTACAGCCTTTCCTGGGTCGGGCTGTTCCTCGGACTCAAACTGGCCAACCCGGCCCGGGCCGCCAGCCAGGCGATCTTTTATGTGGTGCTGCTGCCGTGGTTGTTGGCGATGGCCTTCGCCGCGCTGGCGGCCCTGTTGGCGGGAGGTCGCTTCGGCCCGGACCTCGGCCTCCCCGGCGCGGGGATGTTGGTGATTTCCCTCGTCTTCTGCAATTCACTCTTTACAGGTTGGGCCGTCAACGAATTGCGCGACAATTTCCGCTCCTGGGCCGCGCACTCCTGAAAATGAAAACCGAGGATAGCTCCATCATGTAGAACCCTGGAAGAGTACCGGGAGCATCCGTGCCCTTGCGGGGCGCCCGGCTGCGCCGGTTATATTGTGGCGGAGGAATTCTCCGATCACGTCAAGATGAAATGATCCGCTTCCCGCTTTTCATGCAGGGCGAAAAACTTCCGGATGTCCCCGGCCGGGTCCGGGGCGGCCAGTTCCGCGGGCGATCGTTCGTACCAATCGCGCGGCAGATGGCTGGCGTAGGGCTCCTGGAGAAAACGCCGGCAGAGCAGCGCGATCACGCCGCGATCCGTTTCCCCGCGGATGAGCCGGCCCGCCGCCTGAATCACCCGCGTCATGCCCGGTTGCAGATAGGCATACTCAAATCCCGCCTGCTCGGTTTCCTCAAAATAGCGCCGCAACAATTCGCGCTCGAAGGAGACTTGCGGCAGGGCGGGTGAGACAATGAAAACGGCGGAAAGCAGTTCGCCCGGATAATCCACCCCCTCGGCGTACATCCCGCCAAGAACCGCCAGGAGGAGGAGGCCCGGCGGCGGCGGCGCGGCCAGTTCCTGGAAAATCTGGCGGCGGGCAGCCTCGGCAAGATTGGGACGCTGCACCAGCACCCGGGCGCGCGTGGCCGGCAGAAGCCCGGCCACTTTTTCCAGGAATTGGTAACTGGGAAACAGAACCAGCGCGTTGCCGGGTTGGGCATCGGCCATCTCCGCGATCAACCGGGCGATGGGCGCAAAGTTCTTTTCGCGATGGGCGAAGGCCGTGCCCACCTGCGGCAATATCAGGATCTTCCGGTTTTCCCGCGGGAACGGCGGAGGCAGCGAAATCGCCCGCGTCCGCTCCGCCGCCAAGCCGAGGGTGCGGCGGATCACCTCCACCGGGGAAAGCGTCGCCGAGAGCAGCGTCGCCGAGGCGGCGGCGCCAAAGAGCGGCCCGAGCGGGCGCGCCGGATCCAGACAGACCATGGCCAGGCGCGGCCCGGCGGTCCGCTGTTCCACCACGCAGGTGAAGCCGGGGCCGAACAAGTTGAGCACGGCCATGAAGCGCTGCCAGGCGAAATGCACGTCCACAATAGGATCCTCCGGCAGCGCCAGCCGCGCCTCCCGCTTCCAGGTCAGGTAACGGATGAAATCCGGCTCCCATTCCTGCCAGAGCGCGCGCAGCGCCCCGGCGGGCGGGTCAATTTCCGCAATCGGCTCCGGCAGGGCGGCGGCGGCGGTTTCGGCCAGCAGCGCCATGAGCCGGCTGATGGTCCGGGAAAGGGCGTCGAATAATTCGCCGCTTTGCAGCAGCAGGCTGTCCTGCGCGGCGCGCAATGTTTCCTCCAAAAGCTCGGGCGAAAATATCTGGCGCGCCCGGTCGGGCAAATTGTGCGCTTCGTCCACCAGCAGCACCGGCTCGTCCTCCGGCTCCAGCCGGCGCAAGGCCACCCCCGGCTCGAAGACGTAATTGTAATCCGCCACGATGGCGTCGGCCCCGCCCGCCAGTTCCAGTTGCACCTCGAACGGGCAGACCCGCTCCTTTTTCGCCTCCGCAAAAACGGCGTCGGGGTCGAAGTGGAAATGGTCGCGGCGCAGACGGCCCAGGAGGTTCGACCGCTCCATTTTTTCCGGATAATCCCTGGCGTAGGGGCAAAAATCTTCGTGACACAGCACGCGGTCGTTGGCGCACATTTTTTCCTTGGCGCGAATCTGCATGGTGCGGAAGGCGCCGCGCGGGTTCATGGCGCGCAAGGCGGAAACGGCCATGGTTTGCTGCAAGGTCTTGGCCGTCAAAAAGAAAACCTGCCGCCCGGCGGCCAGTCCGTGGGCCAGGGCCGGATGCAGGCTGGCGGCGGTTTTGCCCGAACCGGTCGGGGCTTCCGCGATCAGGATTTCCCCCGCCTCCACCGCCCGCCGCACCGCCTCCATCATGATTTTCTGGCCGGGCCGGGGCGCGGCGTGGGGAAAAGGCAGGCTGGCGGCGGCGGCGGCTTTTTGCCGGCGAATTTCCGCCTCCGCCTGCCCATGAGCCAGGAGTTGCCGCAATCGCCCCTCCATCTCGCGCTCCTCCTCCGCCGGATCGTAATCGGCGGGAATCGCCGTTTCATCCCCGCTGGCCAGGTCAACGTAAATGAGCCGGCCGCCGACAGGGGAATGGCCGAGACGCCGCCACAGATCGCAGTAAACAAGAAGCTGGCGCTGGTGGCGCGCGAAAGCCGCCCCGCCCCGCCGTGTTTCCTGGCCCGGCAGACAGCCGGATTTGAACTCTTCGATCAGCCATGCGCCGGAGGCCTCTTGCACACAGCCATCCAGGCGGCCGGTAATCACGGCGGTCCACTCCGCCATCGGGACGGCGGCCCGCAGATGGACCTCGCTGCGGTAGCCCGGTTGAGCCGCGCGGCGCTCCTGTAAAACGCGGCTGTGCAATTCCGCGCCCAAACCGAGACGATGCCAGCCTTCGCCCCGCTCGAAGCCGATCCGGCCAAAGCCTTCCTCCCCGGCCAGTTCGCGCGCGGAAACTTCCAGCGTTTTGCTTGCTTCGTCGAATTTCAAACTGCTAAAGTCTAGCACAATGGGACGCCGCAAAAGAACATCTTTGGCAATGGGCGCCTTTCGGGTGGACCGTAAAAGGGCGGGCAGTCCTCTGCCCGCCGCGGCGCGCAACGAGTGCCCGCCCTGCCCACGACTGAGGCGTTAGTTTCTTTGCGCGTCGCATTTTTTTATGGCTGAATCGGTTTTTCGACACACGCACCGCGTCGTTTATGCGGAATGCACCATAGGCAACCACGTTTACTACTCGCGCTACCTCGACATGCTGGAAGAGGCGCGCGGGGAGTTTCTGCGCCAACTGGGCTGCTCCGCGCGGCAATGGCAGGAAGCCGGCACGGCCTTTCCGGTGATTGGCGTGGAAATCTCCTACAAAGGACCGGCCCGCTACGACGACTTGCTCACCATCGAACTGTGGGTCGCCGAAATGGGCGGGATAAGGCTCACCGTCGGCTTCCGCGTCCTCGATGCCGGCGGCGCGTTGCTGGCGGAAGGTGTCACGCGCCATATCTGCGCGACAACCGATGGAAAGCCCAAACGCCTGCCCAAGGAGTTTATGGAAGCGCTGCAACCGTTCCTGCGGATTGGTGAACCGTGATCGGTTGATTCCTGGCCCGCCTGCCAGATAGGGATCAGGATTTTGCCGTTTGCCTCAACGGATTGTCTGCGACTCCGACGGCCCATGGCTTGGCTATCAATTGCTCATCCAGCGTGGCTAGGTTTAATCCGTGCCGTCTCGCCAAGGTCACAAGATGAGCATCGGTCGTGTCCTTGTAGCTCGATAGGATCGGAAGCGAAGCGACAGCAACATCGTCAGCCAGGAAACGGTGTCCAGGCAGCGCCCGCAACGTGGCCAGCGTTTTTCGCGCATCCTCAAAGTTCGCCTGATATGCGCTCGTCATGCTGATTCTCAAGAAGCCCGATTCCGAGAGGGGACACGTCGCCCACTCCTTGGCCCGTAATAGCCACCGCATGAGAGCCTCGTGGTCCGCGTGGCTTTTCCAACCGCAACCAAGCAGCACGTTGACCTCGAGCAGCCATCCGCTCACGGAAAATCCTCAAGCAATTGCTTCACCATTTGGGTGGTCATGGGCGGGGCCCCGGGCGGAGCCTCCAGCAGCAACGTGCCGCCGGGACCGTTCACGAGACGGGCCCCGGGGGCGGCAGAATCAGCCGAGCGAACCGGACGCAGACGTAGAGCAAGAAAGCGGAATAGCTCCTCTTTTTGCTCGTGCGGCAGGGCATCGGTGGCCGCTTCAATCTCAAGCAGCGTACTCATGGGCAAAGTTTAGCACAGCGGGAGCACAAAACAAGCACGGAAAAGGCAGTTAAGCGGGCTTCGCCTCGGCCAAATCCTCAATACAAGTGATGTGCAGAAGCAGGCATTTCGCAAATCTCTCCGCGACCGAATTGGCATCAAGGTCAAGCGCAATCTCCACGCCGTTCCGCTTGATGAACATCATGTCGTGGTTGGTGATGTCGTAGGATTTGCCATCGGAGGTGTGTATGCGGAATGGTCTAAAAGGGTTTTCCTGCATTCGATCTCTGAGTTCTGTTACGGTAATCATGGGGCGAATATATCCTTTCGTGTAATCGGCTTCAAGCGATCTGAATTCATGGCAGTGTCCTAATTTGTAGTGTCGAGCCTGTGGCTCGAAATCGGCGCGCAGCGCCGACGCTACATCAAATTAGGACACGGCCGAATTCATCCTCGCGGGTGGAATTTGCGGTGGACGTCGCGCAGACGCTGCCCATCCAAATGAGTATAAACCTCGGTCGTGCTGATGCTGGCGTGGCCGAGCAGTTCCTGGATCACGCGCAGGTCCGCGCCGTGTTCCAGCAAGTGGGTGGCGAAACTGTGCCGCAGCATGTGGGGCGTGATGTTCCGCTCCAGTCCCGCCCGCGCCGCCCGCCGCTTGATCCGCTCCCACATGGTTACCGCGGCGAAAGGCGTGCCCCGCCGCGTGAGAAACAGATTGGCCGGCGATTTCGCCGTCACCAGCTTCGGACGGCCCGCCTCCAGGTAACGCTGGATCGCCGCCACCGCCTTGCGCCCCAGCGGCACGACCCGTTCCTTGTTGCCTTTGCCAATCACCGTCACGAAGCCGGCCTCCAGGTGAAGCTGCTCCAGGCGGATGCCGCGCAATTCGGCCAGGCGCAACCCGGAAGCGTAGGCCAGTTCCAGCGCCGCCTGATCGCAGAGCGCGGGCGGGTCGGCGATGGTTTCCGGTTCCAGCAACTGCTCGATTTCCGCGTCGGAAAGCCATTTGGGCAACCGCTTCCACCGCCGCGGGAACGACAGGTTTTCAGCCATGTTCTGCGCCAGATGCTTTTCCCCTTCCGCGAAGGCATAGAAGGCGCGCAACGCGGCGATTTGCAGGTAAAGGGTTTCCGAACTGAGCTTCTTCCCGGATTCGGGCGGCGCGTCCTTCAACGCGCGCGTGCGCTCATGCTCCATGAAGGCCATCAGATGACTCAACGTCACCTGCGTCCAATCCTTTATACCCTGCCGTTCGGCCCAGGCGACGAAATTGAGCAGGAGCGCGTGGTAAGTTTTCTGCGTTTGCGGCGAGCAACCCTTCTCATGCCGCAAATACGACAAAAAATCTTCGACCAGATTTTGCATGGCGGCGCGGCCTTCAATGGCGAACTCAGTTTAGGCGGGTAACTTTCAGTTTCGGGTGGGCCGGGAAAGTAGGGCGGGCCATCTTAATCCTAATCCTAATCTTAATCTTAATCTCATGTGTTTCGGATGGTCCGGGAATGGCAGGGCGGGCACTCCGCTGCCAGCCGCGGCGCGTACAGAGTGCGCGCCCTGCCATTCAAAACAGAGGCGGCAATCATGCGGAAAGGAGACGGCGACGCCATCATAGCGGCACCCGCGCCTCACAGCGCCTTTCCGGTCAGCCGCTGGAAAGCCTCCAGGTATTTCTCCGTCGTTTTGGCGACCACCTCGGGCGGCAGGGCGGGGGCGGGCGGCTGCTTGTTCCAGGAAAGGGTCTCCAAATAATCGCGCACAAACTGCTTGTCGAAACTGGGCTGGCTGCGGCCCGGCTCGTATTGGTCCGCCGGCCAGAAACGCGAGGAATCCGGCGTCAGCACTTCATCAATCAGAATCAATTGGCCGTCGTGCAAACCAAATTCGAGCTTGGTGTCGGCAATAATGATCCCGCGTTTCAAGGCGAAATCCGCGGCGAAGCAGTAGATCTTCAGCGTCAGATCGCGCGCCTTCTCCGCCAGGTCGGCCCCAACAATGCGGCAAGCCTCCTCAAAGGGAATGTTCTCGTCATGGCCGCTGACCGCCTTGGTCGCCGGCGTAAAGACGGGGGCGGGCAGGCGGCAGGAATTCTGCAATCCCGTGGGCAGTTTAATCCCGCAAACACAGCCGGTTTTCTCATAATCCTTCCAGCCCGACCCGGTGAGGTAACCCCGCACCACACACTCGATGGCCAGCGGCTGCGCCTTCTTCACCAACATGCTGCGGCGGGCCAGCGCCTCGGAAAACTTTTCCAATTCCGGCGGCAGCGGGTCGCCGGCCCGGGCCGCCAGATGGTTGGCTGTCACCTCCGCCAGCAGATCAAACCAAAAGTAGGACAGTTGCGTCAGCACCTCGCCTTTGCGCGGGATGCCGTTGGGCATCACGCAATCAAAAGCCGAAATCCGGTCCGTGGCGACAAAGAGCAGCCGGTCCCCCAGATCAAAAACTTCCCGCACCTTGCCGCTCTTCACCTTTTTCACGCCGGGCAAATCCAATTGCAATAATGGTTCGTTCAATTTCACCCACAGTACGAGAACCAATTGAAAACTGCAAACCGCAAAATTCTGTTATTGCATCATTCTCGGGCGGGACGGGAAAGGTAGGGCGGGCACTCCGCTGCCCGCCGTCGGCCATTGGCAGAAGAACCCACGTCGCACTACTGTCGTGCGGCGGGCAGGGGACTGCCCCATAGGCGCTAACTTAACATGATTTACTCCCATTCGTGGCGGAAGAGCTGACTGCT
>Ga0326727_10023733_pt1 | contig 11673 bp, 11 predicted proteins | sample MB2enrmetagenome_FD_207643 | JGI IMG/M metagenome (GOLD analysis project Ga0326727, IMG submission 207643) | Lab enriched peat soil microbial communities from McLean, Ithaca, NY, United States - MB29MY | ecosystem: Environmental > Terrestrial > Soil > Wetlands > Peat | place: USA: New York... | reverse complement strand
AATCTGTGGCGATGAGCAGCCACCGCAAGGTGGCCCAAACCCTGCGGGGCCGCGTTAGCGCCCCCGCTCAGCCGCTTTGAGCGGCTCACAAACTAAAGCCCCCGGCTTTGCCGGGGGATACTTACTGCCTACTCTCGAGGACCGATGAAGAGTACGATGCTCGCGAAAAAGTCAAAACCAGGTATCAAGCCTGATGCCGAGACGCTGAAGCGCATGCTCTACTTCCTGAAGCTCACGCGCGAGGCGGAGCGGAGGATTGAACGCGTCCTGTATCCCCAGGGAAAGATTGTGGGAGGGGTCTACATCGGTCGCGGGCAGGAAGCCATTGGTGTCGGCTCAGCCTTGCAGTTGATGGAGGGAGATGTGGTCCTGCCCAGTCACCGGGATTTTTCTTCCTTCATGATTCGCGGTTTTTCGCTTGCAGATATTATCGCAAACTGGATGGCCCGAGCCGATACGCCCACGCGCGGGCGGGATAATACGTTGCACATTGGCGATGTGAAGCGCGGCGTGATCCCAATCATTTCTCCGCTGGGCGGAACCTGTCCGGTGGCTTGTGGGGTCGGTATTGTGCTGAAGCGGCGCGGCAACGGCAATGTAGCTCTGGTACACCTGGGTGAGGGCACCACCAGCGTGGGACAGGTTCATGAAGCGATGAACATGGCCGGGGTCATGAGGCTCCCCGTGGTTTTCATCTGCAACAACAATGGGTATGCCTTCTCCACCCCCGTTGAGAAGCAGTTCGCGGTAAGAAACCTATCGGTTCGGGCTCCCGCCTACGGCATGCCGGGCAAAACCATCGACGGAAACGATGTCCTGGTTGTTTATCGCGCTGTGGGAGAGGCGGTTGCCCGCGCTCGCCAAGGAAATGGGCCGAGCTTTCTGGAGTGCATGACCTTTCGCATGGCAGGACATTCGGCTCACGACGCGGCGGAATATGTTCCCGATCGGGTGCTGCAAGAGTGGGCAAAGAAGGATCCCATCCAGAGACTTGAAAAATATTTGCTCACTCGAAAAATCCTGACAAGACAGCAGATTGATGATCTCGATCGTCGCATCCAGAAGGAGCTCGACGCAGCCGTCGCAGAGGCTGAGCTGCGAGCGCTGCCCAAGGGCGAAACAGCATTGGAAGGTGTGTACTGTGAGCCGGATTGTTGGTGGGGAAAGGCAGGATTCAGGATTCGGGATTCAGGATTCAGGAGTGAGAAACAAGAAGCAAGAAGTAAGAAGCAAGAAGAGGCAGGAATTCGAGTTTAGTAGTCTAAGAGGCATTTCGGATTTCGAGTTTCGATTTCCGGCCTTGGGGGGCGCAGATGCCGGTTCTAACTTATCTTGAGGCTATTCGCCAGGGTATCTGGGAGGAGATGGAACGCGATCCTTCTGTGTTCTTGCTGGGAGAAGACATTGGTGCTTACGGCGGCGCGTTCAAGGTCACCGCCGGGATGCTGGAGAAATTCGGCGAGGAGCGCGTGATCGACACGCCCATTTCCGAGTCGGCCATTGTGGGCGCGGCAGTCGGCGCGGCGTTGATGGGCATGCGCCCTGTGGCTGAGATGCAGTTCATGGATTTCATAGCCTGTGCCTTTGACCAAATCGTGAATATGGCGGCCAAGATGCATTACCGGTGGGGGCCGGCAGTGCCCATGGTGATCCGGGGGCCGTGCGGAGCAGGAGTACACGGAGGTCCCTACCATTCCCAGTCGAACGAAATGTGGTTTGTCCACACTCCAGGGCTGAAAGTGGTGATGCCGGCCACAGCTTACGACGCCAAAGGTTTGATCAAAGCGGCCATCCGTGACGACAATCCGGTCATCTTCTACGAACATAAGTTTCTCTATCGGCGAATCAAGGAAGAGGTCCCTGAAGGGGATTACGTAGTTCCCCTCGGCAAGGCTGCGGTTCGGCGCGAAGGGAACGACATGGTGGTCATCACGTACGGCGCTATGGTCTGGGCCGCCCTCGAGGCGGCGCGGGAACTGGAAAAAGACGGCCTCTCCCTGGAGGTGGTTGACCTGCGCACGTTGCTGCCCTACGATGAAGGAGCGGTGTTGACGAGCGTACGAAAATGCAACAAGGTCATCCTGCTCCATGAGGACACGCGTACGGGCGGCATGGCTGGTGAGTTGGCAGCGCTGATTGCCGAGAAGGCTTTCGAGGATTTAGACGGGCCCATCATGCGGATTACCGCTCCAGACACGCCTGTCCCTTTCTCGCCACCCCTTGAAGAGTACTTTCTACCGAACGCGCGGAAGGTGGTCGAGGCCGCAAGGAAGCTGGCGGAGTACTAAGATTGAGTCATCGAGCCATTGAGTCATTGAGCCATTGAATTAATGAATCAAAGCCTCAATCGTCCAAAGGCTGAACGACCCAATGACTCACTGGCTCGATGACTCAATGACCCGATGGCCCGATGACTCAATGACTTAATAGATGTGAGGTTGCTATGCCCACGAATGTCATCATGCCCCAGATGGGGGAGAGTGTTGCCGAGGGGACGATTACCAAATGGCTGAGGAAGGCCGGCGAGCACGTAGGTCGGGATGAGCCGCTGTTTGAAATTTCGACCGACAAAGTGGATGCGGAAATACCTTCCCCGGCGGCTGGGATTCTAAGCCAAATCCTGGTGAAGGAAAACGAGACGGTGGCGGTGAATACGGTCGTGGCTGTGATCGATGGCGAAGGCGCTGCTGTGGCTGCACCCGCTGCTGAGGCAGGCGTGGAGGGCGCAACGCCTCCAGCTCCGGCTGCGGCCCTGCCGCCAGCGCCGGCGGAGACCGCTAGCGTCCCAACCGCGGCTGGCGGCGCAACTGCCCCCACTGCTCCCGCGGAGGCAAGGTCGTCGCCGCTCGTCAGGCGCATTGCCCATGACTACCACGTTGACCTCACGCAGGTACGGGGTACGGGTCTAGGTGGCCGGATCAGCAAGAAAGATATCCTGGCTTATGTGGAACAGCGCCAGTCGGCCGCCGCAGGCAGAAGCGCCGCGGCTCGGGAACCTTTGGTGCAGCCCCCGCCCGCGCCGGTTCAGCCGGCGCCTTTGTCCCCGACTCTCACCGGACCAACGCAAGTTGTTCCCATGACCCCTATGCGCCGGCAAATCGCTGAGCACATGGTGGCGAGCAAGAGGACTTCGGCCCATGTCTACACCGTATTCGAAGTCGAAATGAGCGAGGTGGTGGAGGCACGGGAGCGGCAGCGTGATGAGTTTGAGCGCCGATACGGCTTCAAGCTGACTTACACACCCTTCTTCGTTCGAGCTGCGGTGGAAGCGATCAAACAAATCCCTGTTATCAATTCCTCGGTAGACGGCACGAACCTCATTTACAAGCGGAACGTTAATGTGGGGATTGCCGTGGCGCTCGAGACGGGGCTGATCGTGCCGGTCATCAAGCACGCGGATGAGAAGAACTTCCTGGGCATCGCGCAGGCGGTTCAGGATCTTGCGGAGCGGGCTCGAAACAAGCGCTTGAGCGTCGAGGATGTACAGGGAGGGACTTTCACCATCACCAATCCCGGGAGTTTCGGAGGTCTGTTCGGCTTGCCCATCATCAACCAGCCTCAGGTGGCCATCCTGGGTGTGGGGGCGATCGAAAAACGCCCGGTGGTGCGCGACGATGCCATCGCCATCCGAGCGATGGCCTACCTCTCGCTTTCCTACGATCACCGGGTCATCGATGGCGCGGTGGCCGAAAAGTTCCTGGGCCACATTAAGCAGACGCTCGAGAATTGGGACGAGCCGGCACTGTAAGGACAGGTGTCAGGTTTCAGGGTGGACGACGAACATCTGACTGTCGACTGTCGACTATCGACTGTTAACTGCCTTTGGGGTGGTTGCGAGCTGAATGCTGGGCAGGCGATCAATGAGGTTCTCCAAGTCGTCCAGGCAAACGTTCGGATCGATATTCCTCTGTCGAAGATTGGGCAGGAATAGATTAAAGTTCGTCGCAAAAAAACGCTTTCCTTCATCCTTTTGGCCTAGCTGCGCGAGTTCGGCGGCCAGAGTTTGCGACAGCCGAAGCGAGGGGCTCTTTTCCTGACGCCACTTGGTAAGATTCTGGTGCAGGATGGCGGTGAGGTAGTCTGCATACTGATCTGTTTGGTCAACGTATTGGCCGTTGCTGGATGCGTAAATCGAGAGCACGTCGGCCGCCTCCGAGTGGTCGCCACAGCTTGTCATGTAAGGGCGGTGGGCTACACATTCCCAACTCTTATCTTTATGGATGTTGCGGATTTCCAAGCCCTCGAAAGGCAAGCCATCCAAGCCATCGATTCGACCCAGGACTGCCACTGTTTCTTTGCCTAATTCGATAATGGTGGCCACGGTGCAGCAGTGGTCCCCGCCCGAGTACTGGCCTACCACAACGTCCAACACACCATCCCCGGTCAGGCTCTTGGTGTATTCCGGGTGGCTACGGCTACCTGGGATGGGAAGCCCATGACGCCCGTTGAAGTCGTAAAGAGTCGTCCAGGGATCTCTTGATCCTTCCAGGGTTTCCAGATTAAAGACCGGTTGGTTATTCCGGTCGTAAACGACAAACCGGCCAGGAGCGAAAACCAGTGAGGCGGGGCTCTGCCGGTATAAGGCGGCGCGATAACTTTCCAGTCGATAGGTTTTCAATCTCTCGTATCCAACCAAATCCGGTACTTGCCCGCGTATTCCTGTGCTGGTGAGGATGAAATCCTCGGCTGAAGACGCCACCTCCTTCAGGTTGGCCGGATTCCACTGTCGCTGGATCGCCACGAAGGTCAGAAGCACGACCACGGCAAGCGCGAAAGAGATTACATTTTCACCCTTGTCCATATCCCCTCAACCCTTCGGCGCAACCAGGAAACTGCCGCCGCAGTCAAGCCGGTCTATTTAATCACTTCTCGGCACGATTGTCATGGACGCGCGATTGTGTGGTAAAGTTGCGTCAAAGTCGAGGAGAAAGCGGCTGTGCCGCCTGCTGTGCGGAAAGCCTCTGGCTTTCCGGCGCAGACGGCCTCCATTCTTCGCCTCGGCTCGGCTGGAAGGCTCAGCCTTCCAGCCGAGCCGAGGGGGTTGGTCAGGGCGGAGACCCACGGAAAGGCGCAGCCTTTCCGCACAGCAGGCGGCAGAGCCGCTGGATAGCCGCAATAACGACCAAACTGGCCCAGCGACTTAATGTGGCTGACGGTTCTTACTCTGAAGTCCTGGCCGCGCCCCGCCGGAAGGAGTCAAGCAGCCAGTTATCCGCCGCCTGTTGATGGCGAAGAATGTAGAGGTTGCCGTCGTTTGCCAAAACCTTGAAACAATGGTAGCCGATGCCATACCACTGATCCAGGACCTCTTTTACTTCGATTACCTGTCCACCGGGCTTGTCTGCGAAGCTGAAACGGAGGGGCCGTTCATCCGCCATGTAGCCTGAGTAACAATCGACTTTGAGATGCAGACTCATGGTGCCCAGCGAATCACGCGCGTCCAAACTTGGAATAACCGCGCTTCTACATGAAGAGTTCCGCACGGATAGACTGAGCGTATTCATCGAAGCCTGAAACGGGCACTAAGCGGATACGCTCGTGCTGAAGAATGCCCTGTGAGAAGCGGACGACAGGATGGCTCGGGTCAGGGTTATCTTCGTGCCCGACCGTCAGGTCGCAAGGTTCTTTCGCACGGACTCTATCGAAGGTCCACATGAGTGCCTTGGCAAGTTCATCGTCCCTCTGAAGGGAAAGCGTGTGGATCAGCTTCACGCGCCCGTTGGGCTTGCCGGCTTGTTCGAGGGGCTTGTACCCAAAGTCGAAAACAAACGGGTCGCCAGCGGCGGTCCATCGTGAGGCGGGGATGCGCTTTTCAAATAACTTGTGGTCAAGCACCCCGCCTCGGCGCAGGGATTCCGTCATGCGGTGCTTGATGCGCATCCTGGTATCTTGCTTTGTGGGGCCGGTAAGAGGCGCGCCCACGTGCCGATCGAAAAGGTCCTGTAGTTGGGCGCTTAGGTCGGCGGTCAAGCAGGCTCGGAGGGGTGACAACTGAATGAGGTTGGAATAGGACTGCTGCATTTCGCGGATGTACCCCTCAAGATCTGCTTCGTGCTCTGCGATCTGTTGCTCGAAGTAGGGTTGCAGTTCCTTGAGGAACTGGGTATCTGCCTGAGTGTGGAAGCGGGAGATGCGCCGGAAATCGGCGCTGAACAAGCAATCCAGGAACTGCTCGGCAGGGCAGAAGAGGAACAATCCGATGTTGATAAACTCCTGCTTCACCACGTCCGGGACGTAGCGCACCAGGAAGTATGAGCACTGCTTCAACTCGCTATCTTCCACCATAGGTCCTGTCTCGATTGACCAACCACTCCAGCCTCATGCCCAATTCGGGAACGGTTGCAGGGAACTATTCTTGGCGTCAATGATCGCCTGCCGAAGTCTTCTGCGCCGCTCGTGCAATCTTTCCACAAGCCGTGTCAACTGAGCGGGCTCGGGCCCGCACCACTCATCAGGCATTTGACTGACACATTCTTCAATCTGAGAACGATCCAGGTTCTCTATCCTGGAGAGAAAGGGTTCAAACGACTTGAAACCCTCGACCTTCTCATAAACCAGACGGCGTGGATAAAGGCCGCGGATAGGGCTATCCGGAAAGCTCCATTCGCCATCATTAAAACAAAAGCCCTGATCGATGAGCAAAGCTGAATACGCCGGGCCTTGCTCGTCCACGGAGCGAAAGAAAACGACTTGACGGCCGTCACAGTTACAAGTCCACTTGTCAAAAACGAATCCTCCCAAGAATACGGCGGCTAAGTTCCTGACGTTGCGCAGCAAACGATCCGGCAGAAAATCCACCACCAGCGTTTGGTTGGGAACCCCCGGGAAGCGCGAGCCAAAATGCAGGCCGGCTGAGCAAAGCACGCGGCGGGGGCCGATTTCAAGTTCAAGAGGAGGTGGTCCATGGACAAGGCCGGGGGAGACTTCGACGAAGGCCGGGGTTGCCACCGGGAGGCCAATGAGCATGGCCAAACGACCCGCCAACATTTCGTTGGCCAGGACGCGTACGTGTTGGGGGTTGTTCTGAAACTTAACAACGTAACTGGAATCGTCCGCACAACGCAGCAGGTAGGGCTGCGAGGCGCCGCGCATACGCCGGATGACCTCGCGGGCGAGGACTTTAGCGCAAAGCGCCTGACCACTCAGGTCTGAGGATTCACGGTTCGGTTGGGATTGCAGGACCATCCACGCTGCCTGACCGCGGGCGCCGGCAATAGGGCTTATGTTGGGAGGCCAGACACACCATCCCTCTGCTCATCCTCGCCCATACTTCGAGCGAGGATACAGACCCTCCTGCGGGTCCTCGGAGCCTGATCCAGCTATCTCGCCCGGCGCTTTTTCTTGGCCGCCGGCTTCTTAGCTGGCTTGGCAGGTTTGGCGGCTTTCTTCGCCGCTTTCTTCACGGGCTTCTTAGCTGGCTTGGCAGGCTTCGCCGCTTTCTTCACGGCCTTCTTTGCGGGCCGTTTCTTCGGCTTTGGTTTCGCCTTCGCGACCGTCTTGCGGGCCACCGGAGCAGGCGCGGGAGCCGGGGCCGGTTTGGCAGGCTGTGCGGCAGCCGGAACTATCGGAGCCTCTGGGACAATTACAGTCTCCTCGACTTTGTAAGAAACCTCCTCCTCAAGCTCCTCGCCTTCCTCGCCCAGCCTTTCCTCCGCTTCTTCCTTGTAATCGGAGGAGAGCTCGTCTCCGTAATCCTCAAGCTCATCACCTGGTTTATTGTCTTTATCCAAATTCATGAATCCCTCCCCCCATCCTTTTCGTGACTCACCCAAGAAAGCCGAACTCTCCCCTGGGCGGCAGGTGCAAACCTCTCAACTTCGTCGCTGGAGGCAGATGTATAACACACCAATCGCTGTGTCAAGTGCAATTGTTGATTCCGGCAGAAAAGAGTTCCAACGCCTCTCTGCAAGTTGTCAGGTGGTGGCCTTGGGTGTGCCCGCCGCTTTTCCCGTCCCGGAGGCAGCCTTTGTTGGGCTAGTTCCCTTGCCAACCGCCGCGGGATTCTTCCGCCCCTTGGAATGAGACTTGCCGGACGCGCTCCGGCTTCCCCCCGCCACATAGATGCGGAGAGGCTTTCCCGGAGTCAAATGGGAGGTTTTCAAGTTGTTCCAGCGGCGGATCTGGTAAGGAGTCACATCATAGCGGTCGGCGATGAACTCCAGAGTGTCACCGGATCGAACGCGATACCTGACCGCGTAGCGCGGCCCGCCTTCGCGGACTCGCGCCAGAGATGATTCCTTGCCGGGGGCCAGAGGAACCACCAAGTGGGTACCCTGTTGCAATGCCGTTTCGTTATCCAGCCGATTCACTTCCCGCAAGGCAACGGGTGAGACGTGGAGCTTCTTGGCAATGCTCGAAAGGGTCTCGCCTTCCTCCACCTTGTGGGCTCTCCACCAGATTCTCTTATCCTCCGGAATTGCCGCCACCCTTTGCTCAAACTGCTCCTTAGTTCCCTTGGGAATGTTCAAAGTAAATTGAGGGTTGTTGGGCGGGGTCGTCCATCGAAGCAGGCTGGGATTCAGCCGGGTCAACTCTTCGACCGGCCTGTCGATAAGTTGAGCCACCAGGCGCAGGTCCGTGGGCGTACTTACTACCACCTGGTCGGCGGAAAGAGGCGGGTCCGGCTCAACCTCGAAGCCATAGGCTTTCGGGTCCTTCGCGATCATCAGGGTGGCCATGAAAATCGGCACGTAGTCTTCCGTCTCAGTGGGCAGGGCGTGTAGCCTTCGCAAGGTCCAATAATCAGCGTAGCCCGTCTTTTCCACGGCTCCCTGCACCGTCAAGGGGCCGCTGTCGTATGCCGCCATGGCAAGGGACCAGTCTCCGAACATCTGATACAGATCCCTAAGATGGCGGGCCGCAGCCTGCGTGGACTTCACCGGATCTTCGCGCTCGTCCACCCAGCGGTCCTTTCTCAACCCATAGAGCATCCCCGTCCCGAGCATGAACTGCCAGATGCCTTTTGCGCCCGAGTGCGACAAGGCGTAAGGATTGAAAGCGCTCTCCAGGGCGGCAAGGTAGATCAGGTCCTGAGGAATCCCCTCCTTGCGCAGCGTGTCGGAGATGATGGGCTGATATATTCCCAGTCGTTTCAGAGCTGTGGTGATGTAGCCCCGGCCCCGGTTCTGGAAATAAGTCAAAACACCGTCTACATAATCGTTGGAAACCAGCGGCAGGTCAGACCGAACCGCTCTCACTTCCTGCTGGGCTTGCTGCTTGATTTTTGGATCAACGGGGAAGGTTAGCCCGGAGAATGATTCGAGCGGCGAAGGGACATAATTATGTGGACTCAACGTGTCGCCACGTTCCAGGGCCGCTGCCTCGGCAGCATAGACGTCCTCTACCAATTTGTCAAACTCGCCACTAAGGCGATCGTCCCCCTGAACGTCAAGTTTCGACTCCAGCAACTTTTCCACCGCTTGATCAAATTGTTCCTTAGCTCCTTCTAGGTTTCCAGAGCGATAATCAGCCATGCCGGCTTTGTAGAGTGCTTCAACTTGTGAAACGAGGAGATCGGCGGCGTCGGGGGGCGGCGCGGGCGGACGATCAGGCAGCGCCGCAGGAGGCTTGGGCGGTAAAGGCTGAACGGCTGGAGTGACCGCTGGCACTTGAGCAACCGTGGGGCGCTTTTCAGCTCCGCAACCTAGAAAAAGGGCAAGGGCGCTCAGGCTGCATAAGAGCTTTGCCTTCTCCGAAAATGTCTCCCTCATCCTAGATTCGATAAGCCACTCCGTCCTCTCCCTCTAGCCTCACCCGAATTTTAACGGCAAGGCCTTACCAGGGTCAACCTTAAAGTCAATCAACCCTGGTGAACCCTTTTGATATCCTAAGCTTAGATCACAAGCAAGGCGTCGCGGCGGGAACAACCCAGGAGGTGGGCTGAGTGGCAAGAATTGTGAATGCCCTGAGCAACATTGCTAGACCCACGATGAGGCGTCCCGATGGCTCGACTCGGGGCCACGGTGAACCCGGCCGCCTCTCGCTCGGGTTGAATTCGAGCTATTTCTTATAGTACTGGGCGTTGGTCTCGGTAAACGCGTTCCATTTCTCCGGCAGGTCATCTAGAGGGAAAATGGCGGAAACAGGACAGACCGGCACGCAAGCTCCGCAATCGATACACTCGACGGGGTCGATGTAAAGCATGGGAACATCGGCGAAGTTGGCTTCGTCTTTTCGGGGGTGAATACAATCAACCGGGCAGACGTCCACGCACGCGGTGTCCTTGGTATTGATGCAAGGTTCAGCAATCACATAGGCCATACGATATTCCTCCTGAGGGCATTTCTGTTTGCCTATCTTTGCGCCCCCATCTTGCTATAGATTATTTTGGCGCCTCTGGAGGTGCGATGACTTAAGTCGTGCCCAAGGATAAAGTGTCTGGTAATCTGTTGGATGACGGGGAATTCTCCCATGGCGGTTCTCGATCCAGTTGAGACTCTGCGCCGCGTTGCGTTCTTCGCCGTTTTGCCGGTCGACGAACTCAGGGCCTTGGCCGCCCATTGTGTAGCCCGGCGCCTGGGCAAGGATGAAATGCTGGTGGCGGAGGGTGATCCCTGCGATGGCCTCTTCGTCGTACAATCAGGAGCGATCAAGGTCTTCAAGATGGCCGAGAACGGGCGCGAGCAAGTCCTGGTGATTGAGCGCGCCGGATCCACCGTCGGCGAGCTCGCGATCTTTGCCGGTGGCAATTTTCCAGCCTCTACTGCCGCTGTGGAAGACTCCACACTCCTCTTCCTTCCCAAGAAGGAATTCTCGGATTTGTGCCGGCGCAATTCGGAAGTGGCCCTTGCCGTTATCCGCACTCTGGCATGGCGGTTCCGGTACCTTGCGGACCTTGTCGAAGAATTATCGCTCAAAGAGGTCAGCCACCGCCTGGCGCGGTTCCTGCGTGAGCGGGCTCTGAGGTTGGGCGTCCGCACCCGACGCGGCCTCGAGTTTCCCCTGGAAGAAACCAACCAGCAGATCGGCGCGGAGATTGGCACAGTCCGTGATCTGGTTTCCCGCAACCTCCGGCGATTTGTTGACCGAGGCATCATTCGTTTGGAACGTCGCAAAGTCATTGTCCTGGACATGGCCGAGCTCGAAGCCCAGGCCGCCGGCGCAAAAAGGGCTTCGGGGTAAGGACGACCGACCTTAATATGCAGCCAGGACCCCTCCTCAACTTAGACCAAGAGCCAATGGGGGTCTGCATTCTGACTCCTGAATCCTGAATCCTGTCCCTCACTTCCCGGCATTTCCCGGTCCACCCACGGGGTAAAGTCTCGGCAAGCGTTGCTCGACTGTCGGTAGCGCCGGGAATGGCGCATGCGGCTCGGTTTGGTACCAATAGGCAACCGAGAAATAATTGTCGGAGCGGTGGTTGGCGTGGCCGTGCTCGATGGTGGCGCGAAGCGACTTGGTAAAGGTGATGGGAGACTCGAGGTGAAACCGGTAAACCGACGATCGGCTTCCCGCCAGTTCCGCGCCCTTCACCGGAGCGCCGAACATCAAGTAAGAAAATGGCTGGTCGCCAAAACCCCAGGCGCCCTGAAAATAGTCTTCGGAACCCGTGCCGTTGATGGAGGGCAACTTCTCCCCGTCAATGAAAAACATATCGTCACCCTCGCCCCACCAGTCGTCCTGGTTTTGCAAAACCGACATGGTCACGCCCACGTAATGGCCGCGGCCAACGGC
>Ga0326727_10023732_pt1 | contig 11674 bp, 9 predicted proteins | sample MB2enrmetagenome_FD_207643 | JGI IMG/M metagenome (GOLD analysis project Ga0326727, IMG submission 207643) | Lab enriched peat soil microbial communities from McLean, Ithaca, NY, United States - MB29MY | ecosystem: Environmental > Terrestrial > Soil > Wetlands > Peat | place: USA: New York... | reverse complement strand
GCGGAAGATCTGGCTCAAAGAGCCGGCGATGATCGCCCTGGAGACGATGCGGACCCATAAGCTGCGCTCGTTCCTGATGCTGCTCGGGGTCATTCTTTCGGTCTCAACCCTTATTCTTGTGGTCGCGCTGATCAACGGAACCAATGCCTACATCGCAAACCGCGTAGCCAACATGGGCAACGGAGTCTTCCTCATCATGCGTTATGGACTGATCAACAACGATGAGGAGTTCTGGAAGGCCGCTCGCCGCAACCGGCAGATCACGTGGGACGATTACGTTGCTCTCCGCGATGGATTGAAGCTGCCGAAGAACGTGGGGCTCGAGTGCCGCGCGGTCGAGAAGGCCCGGCGCGAAGGGAAGGTCGTAGAGGATGTCTCGATACGCGGTGTCACCGCCAATATCGGGCAGATGGATATCGAGGAGGTCGCACGCGGCCGCTACATCAGCGATAACGACAACGAGCATCGCAGCTTCACCACGCTAATCGGCTCCGATCTGGTCACCAAGCTCTTTCCCAACACCGATCCCATCGGAAAGACGGTGACCGTCAAAGGCTACGACTTCGAGGTTGTCGGCATCGCCAAGTCGATCGGCAATGTGATGGGGCAGCCGCAGGACAACTTCATCTACATCCCAATACAGGTCTGGTTCAAGCTCGAAGGAACGCACAACGACGGCATTGCCATCAACATCCAGGCCCAGGCGCCCGAGTATCTGGAGCGCACCAAGGACGAGGCGCGGGCGTTGATGCGGGCGCGCCGTCACCTGGCTCCCAACGAGGAGGACAGCTTCGGACTCTTCGGCTCCGACAACCTGATGGCTCTCTGGAAGAATCTGACCGGAACGCTGGCCGGAGCGATGATCGGATTTGTCGCGCTCTTTCTGGTGATCGGCGGAATCGTCATCATGAACGTGATGCTGGCCAGCGTCACCGAACGCACCCGCGAGGTGGGCATACGAAAATCGCTTGGCGCGCGCACCTCTGACATTCTCAGCCAGTTCCTGGTGGAGTCGGCGGTGATGAGCGCCATCGGAGGACTGATCGGCATCGGCGTCGCGTGGGTGCTGGCCGTGGTTCTCAATGCAACAACGCCGCTGCCAATGTCGGTGCCGCTCTCGGCGGTGATCGTTGCCATCGTTGTCTCGACGGCGGTGGGACTGTTCTTCGGCGTCTATCCGGCGCGCAAGGCCGCCCGGCTCAACCCGATCGATGCGCTGCGGGCGGATTCGTAAATGAGAGAGGGCAGGATGAGAAAAGAGCGCGCCTTTACCTTCAGCGAGAACGCCCGGATGGCCTTCCAGGCGCTGATGGCCAATAAGCTTCGCTCGGCGCTGACGGTGCTTGGCGTCTTCATCGCAGTGGTTGTGCTGGTGATGGTCTTTTCCATCATGTACGGAGTCGATGCCGACCTGCGCGCACAGCTTGAGCAGTACGGCACCGACACGCTCTTCATCTTCAAGTTCGAGCCGGGAATTCACCTGGGCCCGCTCTCGCAGGAGCTCAGGCTGCGCAAGCCTCTGAACTTTGAGGACGCCGAAGCGATTCGCGAAGAGGCTCCTTCGGTGAAGGAGGTCTGCGTCGAGATCGACTCCTGGCATCCCGAGGGAACCACGGAGGTCTTTGTTCCCTCGGCGCGATATAAGAGCAAAGAGGTGCTCGGAATCAACTTTGAAGGCGTTACTCCCTCCTACACCTCCGTTCAGAATCTCCATCTCGAACAGGGACGCTTCTTCTCCGAGGGCGAAAACACTCATCGGATGGATGTAGCCGTCATCGGACACGACCTGGCTAACACGCTCTTCCCGGGCAAGGACGCCGTGGACAAAGAGCTCCAGGTGAACAGCATGACCTTCCGCATCATCGGAGTTCTGGAGAAGACCAAGGGCGTCTTCCTGCGCGATAACAGCTCCGACAAGCAGGTCTTCATTCCCTATCTCGCCTATCGCAAGCACCGGCCGCAGGACCGCGAGAACTTTCTGACCGCACTGGCGCTGCCGGGAAAGAAGTCACAGGCGATCGACGAGGTCACCGGCATCCTGCGCCGCCGTCGCAACGATGCCTTCGATAAACCGGATAGCTTTGGCATCTCCTCAGCCGAGGCGATCTCCAACCAATTCCGCAACATCATGGCCTCCGTCGCGCTGTTGACCATCGCCGTGGCTTCGGTGGGAATGCTGGTGGGCGGCGTGGGAGTGATGAACATCATGCTGATGTCGGTCACCGAGCGCACTCACGAGATTGGAGTGCGCAAAGCCATCGGAGCTCGCAGCCGGGACGTGGTGCGTCAATTCCTGGTAGAAGCCATAGTGCTCACCGGCTCAGCCGGAGTCGCAGCCGTGCTCTTCTGCCTTATGTTGATCGCGCTGGCGCACATTCTGCTGCCAAACTGGCCGGTTGCCGTCCCCGTCTGGGTGATTCCGGCCTCGGTGGCCGCGGCGATGAGCGTGGGACTCTTCTTTGGAATCTATCCGGCAGCCAAGGCCGCCAAGCTCGATCCGGTGGAGGCGCTGCGCTATGAATAATCACTGCACCAGGTGAATACGGGTGGCCGGCGGGCGACGGCGCGCCTGCATCTCGCGCAGCATCGCATCCATCTGCTCCGGCGTGAGCAGCTCCGGGAGGGCTGGAAAGATGACGCTCTCTTCGAGGTTCAGGTGGGCGGCAAAGACCTGGCCCAGCGCGTGCGTTACCTGCTGAAGATGGCCGCAGAGCACGGCCAGCCGCTCCGGTTCCCGTTTCAGAATCTCGCAGATGGGCAACAACTCGGCTACCAGCTCATTGACCGCCCGGTGCTGCTCCAGCATCGCCTCGCCAGCCTCGCGAACCAGGTTCCAGCGCGGCAGCGGGAGGAGGCGTGGGTAGAGGCTCTCATTCTCGTCGGCCTCATGCAGCGGCAGGGCATCGTGAAAATAGCGGAAGAGAGCGCGGGAGCTCTCGACGACCTCTTCGATTGAGACGACGCGAATGGTCGCCAGAGTCTGCCCGAGCTGCACAAAGTGGCGGATGTGCGCATGGCACGCAAGCAGAAGCTCCGGAGCGGAGGCTGCCGCCGCTTCCCGACCCACGAGGATCTCGTTCAAATGCATCACCCCACTGTGAAAGGCCCCGGCCCGCTCTGTCGAGGACATGCGTCACAACCTAAATTCCTTTTCGATTCAGATGTTTAACTTAATCCGCTCGCTTTTAGCTTACGATTCAATAAGGGCGATGCTACAATATCCGCGCTTCTGATTTGGAAGGACGCAAGCGGTCGAGGCGCCCTGAGAGCGACCAACCAAGCGCTACTCCGGTATACGTTTCTGCGACGAAATCCCTCCGATTCACACAGCCTAGATTTCAATTCACGAAGGAACATGTAACACCATGGAGCAAGGAATCGTTAAGTGGTTCAATGACGCGAAGGGCTTTGGTTTCATCAGCCGCCAGAATGGCGAAGATGTTTTCGTTCACTTCTCGGCGATCCAGAGCAACGGCTTCCGCAGTCTTAAGGAAGGCCAGGCCGTGCAGTTCAACGTCGTCAAGGGACCTAAGGGCTGGCAGGCAGAGAACGTGACGGCGGTGTAGTTCGCGTCCGGAAGGTTCTAAGGGGGAAGGGCAGCCAATTGGCTGCCCTTTTCGTTTCACCCAGCTAGTTACTACAGAGTAGCCTAGCCCCTTCGTCATATTGCACCCCGCACCGGCTTCTCCGTACCATGAGTTACTTGTCCGCGATCGGACAGATATCAGCCAAAGTTTCGGGCGGCGGAGCCGCGAATCCCGCGGGTTGGAGACTGACTTGAAGAAAAGCGTAACCAGGCAATTCACGGAAGTGAACCGCGAACTATGGCTGTTGCTCTCATTATTCGCCATCGCCGCGCTGTGCAACTTTCTGATCGACAGCCGTGGGGTGCTGCTGAGCCTCTATAGTTTCCCCACGCTCTTCTCCGCGTATTACTATGGCCGCCGCCACGCCACCATGACGGCGATCTTCAGCATGCTGCTCATCGTGCTGTTGACGTATTTCAATCCCCACATGAAGCAGCACGAAGCCAGCCAGCTCGGCAGCCAGGTATGGTATGACATCTGCGTCTGGGGCGGCTCGCTGGTGGTGACCGGCTATACCATGGGCACGCTCTACGACCGCAGCAGCCATCGCCTGCGCGAGCTGCGCGAAACCTATCACGGCGTGCTGTTGATCCTGCGGCACTTTATCTCCAAGGACAAGTACACGCAGAACCACTCCTACCGCGTGAGTGTCTACGCCGCGCGCATCGCTGGCGAGATGGGCTTTGACGACGAGCGCGTCGAGGACGTGCGCGCCGCCGCCCTGCTGCACGATATCGGCAAGCTGGATATCAGCCGCGAGCTGCTCTACAAGGCTGCACGGCTGACGGCCAACGAGTACGAGGAGATGCGCGAACACGTCACTCGCGGCGTCAACATGCTGGAGCCCGTCGGCGGTTCGCTGCGCCGCGTGCTGCCGATCATCCTCTCGCACCATGACAAGTTCGACGGCTCCGGATACAGCGACCGCGCCGGCGACGAGATTCCGCTGGAGGCGAGGGTCCTCGCCGTCGCCGATGCCTACGACGCCATCACCAGCGACCGTCCCTACCGCAAGGGCAGCCAGCCCTTCGAGGCCAAGGAGATCATCGAGCGCGGCGCCGGCAAGGAGTTCGACCCCGAGGTTGTGGCCGCCTTCGTCCGCGCCTTCCGCAAACAGCAGATGGACCTGCCGGACCTGGTGGTATAAGTCGTCCTCGGCGAGCAACCTCGAACGCCCTGCCTGCGCAGGGCGTTTTTTGTGGGGGTGTCCTGCGATAAACTAGAGGCGCAGCACCTACCAGCCCGCGGAGGGTTGTGTGAGCGGTCGAAACAGGCGGTCTTGAAAACCGCTGTAGGGGAAACTCTACCGGGGGTTCGAATCCCTCACCCTCCGCCATTTCTTTTGTTTTCAATGGCTTAGTGGCGTGGCTACCACCTGTGGCTACCACCTCGCGATTTTCTCCCAAAACTCAGTATTGAGTGTTGAGGAGATTATTCGTGTCAGGACCGCAAGTCACCCTGTTTATCCGCATCCGCACCGCAGACAAGAAACGCTGTTACAAGCGCCCGGTGTACTCCGGCAACGGACGCCTCAAAGCCCTCTACGCCGCGTGGCTGCGCAAACAGGGCTATGCCGACCGGACGATTAACAATCGCATCATGCGCGTGAACTGCTTTCTGAAAAAGTACGGCATCACCAACCTTCTTGATGAAGGCGACAAGCGTAGTCTGAAGTTCGTCGAAAAGGTAGTGGACGCCTACACGGAAGAAGAACTGAAAGCTCTCTTCGCGGCGGCGACAGAAAGGGAGCGTCTCATATTCCAGTTCTTCCTTGGCTCCGGTTGCCGCGAAGCCGAGGTGGCTAATGCTACTTGGCGCGACGTCAACTTCGCAGACGAGACCTTTGTTGTCCACTACAAGCCGAAGCGTGGATTCATGCCGAAGGACAAATCTGAGAGGCGCATTCCGCTCCCCGACTCCCTCATCAATTCTCTTCGGGCTTGGCGGAAGACTCATGCCGATTCCATCTACCTGTTTCCGAATCAACACGGAAAGCCGGAGGGGCACCTGCTTCGCAAACTGAAGGTGGTGGCTAAGAGAGCAGGGTTGAACTGTGGGGAATGCCCTGCAGTAGGCGAACACAAAAGGCAGTCGTGCCTGACCGCTCCGGTGTGCGGAAAGTTTGAACTCCACAAGTTTCGGCGCAGCTTCGCCACCCATCACCACGAGCATTCGGCAACGCCGAAATCCACGTGCCGCGCGACCGCAACGGCACGTTCGAGCCGAAGATCATACCCCCGCACGTCCGCGGGCGCGGGACATCACTGGATGGGGCGGGGATCGAGGATAAGCCGGCGCGATTCCCTCGCGCGGCCCTGCCTGCATAGCCAGATTGGGGCGGGTCAGGGAAGGGCAAATGACAAGATCGAGCGGATGTCCACGGTTGCAGCTTTGCGCGCGAGAAGCTGAAAGGATCCAGCGCGTGCCAGTCCTTCCATCAACTGTTCGAGCATGGCGTCGGAGAAGACGATCTCCTGCAGGATCGCGCGGGGATCGTGTGCCGCCCGGGGATGGTTTCTGACCAGCTCCCGAAGCGTCTCCCGCGCCTCCGGGATCCGGCCGAGATACGCCAGCGCGATGGCATTCATCATCGGAGCTAAAGCCGTCGCCGGCATATTTAGGCTTCGCGCCGCGATCAGTGCCTTCTCGTACTCACCGCGGCGGATGTAGTTTTGAAAATGAGCCAGGTAGAACCAGCCAGGGTGCCGTGGATTCAGGGCAAGGGACTGCTCGACAATTGCCAGGCCACGCTCCCACTCACCCGCCAGCGCCATAAACACCCCGCCGGCGCCGACAAGGCGGGCCGAGTTGGGGTTCAACGCATGAATCTTTTCCAGTTCAAGCAGCAACGAAGCCTTATCGCGCTGATGGAAAAACACGAGTGCCATCGCCCAGTGGGCCTGCTGGCTCGTCGGATCCAGGAAAACCGCGCGACGGGCCAGCGTCTCAGCCTTACTACCGAAGTGGGGAATCTCAGCGAAGCTGAAGGTCTTCGATACCGAGTAGAGCATGGATAACATGGCACAGGTCTGCGCGTATTCGGGCTCCTTCGCCACTGCATCTTCCAGCGCGCGCTGCGCGGCTGCGAACTTCTCAGCCGAGGGCTCAAAGGAAAATTCATAATACTGCAGGACCGCGTCATAAAGAGTCAGATCCTGCGACGGCTTACGGCGGGAGTCCTTCGTCAGCTTGAGCGGGATCACGCCGTCGATGTCGGCGATCCTGGCGACCACTCTCTGCGCCACCTGGCAATGGACCGCGCAGATGGTAGTGCTGAACTCATGGTCGTAGCCCTCCGCCCACAACTGCGCGCTGGTCATCGCGTCGACCAGCCGGGCGTTCACCCGCAACTGGTCGCCACGCTTCTGCACCGAGCCGAGGAGGATAAAATCCACTCCCAGCCCGCATCCGACCTGCAACGGATCGAGATTGCTGCTGCGGTACCAGGCTGTCGCCTGTCCGTCGATCACCACCAGGTCTTGAAAGCGGGTCAACTGAACGATGATCTCTTCGGTCAGTCCGGTGGCGAAATAGTCGTCCAGCGCTTCGCCGATGATCTCGAAGGGCAGTACCGCCACCGCGGGCTTCTCGAAAACTGGCAACGTCATCTCTCCGGGGAGTGCTTTGTCCGTTGCTGTGGGCGATGCCGCCGGGGTGGAGGCAACTCGAGGATTCGGGAGGAACCTGGGGACGTAACTTCCCCTGGGAATTTGAATCAGAATTGGATCGGCCTTGCCGTCGGTCAGATAGTAGCGTTCGAGGGCGCGCCGAAGGCGTCCGGCCTCGACGCGAACCACCGGATCGGCTTGCGAGTCGAACGACTCATTGCGATCGAACACCGCCAGGGCGATGGTGAAGCCTTTCAGTTGCTCGGCACGCCTATTCAGCGTCTCTTCAACAACAAACTGCAGGAACCTGCCCGCCCGCGCCCTTCCGGGGAATTCAGAACTGGCTAAAATGCGTCCCAGTTCGCTGCGGATTGCCGTAGACGTTGCCCCTGTTCGATCCGAGAGATCGACTCCGTCAGTCATGATTCAAGTGATACCTCTCCACACCCCGAGTTGGGTATTCGTATCACCTCCGCTACAAGCAGGTCAAGAGAAAACAGCTCTGTGGCCGATGCGGTGAACTGCTAGAAGTCGCCGGGCAACTGCGCGGGGAAGAGGCAGTTGGGCAACCGGTTGCCTGGATCGGTTCGGCGTCCGGTAGTGGTCGGCAAAGCTCGCATCGGGACCGCACAATGTAGTTAACACATTGTTACATTCCTGCCACTCCCCTGCTCTCCCGGCTTCACATATAAACGCTACGCGTTATGACTCTCGAACTGCGTGTCGGTGCGCTTTAAGTGAAAAAAACGCAGAGGTTTGGCGCCTGAAAGGATGAAAAACGATGAACAAATATCATTGCTGCTATCTGGCTGCGGTTTTGCTGGGCGGCATGTCAACCGGGTACGCGCAAACTTTCAGCGTAGATATAGGAAAGACGGAAATTACCGGTAACCTTTCGACGACTGTTACAGAGGGCACAGGGATTCGGACGAAAGACCCCACCGCGAGCCTGATTGGAACCTCTTTCGGGAACAATGGGAAGCCGAAGGGGGGCACGGGAGCGGAGACAAACGACGACGGGGACATGAACTTCCGCAGAGGTGATGTTTTCGCCTCACCAACGAAGATATTCACTCGGTTGAATCTGACTGACGGACGGTACAGCATCGTGCTTAGCACTCGAGCGTGGGTGGACGCTACACTCGAAACAGCTACCGTTTCGCAGGGGAACATTCCGGGAGAAAATGCCCATAATCAGACGCTCAGCGACTTTAGGTTTACGAATATGAACAAGTTCGCGAACGTCGCGCCATGGGAAGCCTACGGAAGCGCGAGGTGGTCATTTGGTGACAATCCCCTCTCAATTCGCGTGGGCCGCCAGACTATGAATTGGAGCGTGGCTCATTTCTTTATTGACGCGTCTCATCTTAATCCAGTAGATCTGTCGGCGCTGGAAGAGCCCGGATCGTTGCCAGACAGAGAGGTCAACATCCCGACCGGTTTCCTGGATGCGAAGTACAAGATGAATTCAGGCGTCGAGATAGAGGGTTTCTATCAGCTGGAACAACGCCCGTTCAACCTTCCCGGTTGCGGAACATTCTATAGCGAAAAGAATATCGGCACGGATCCAGGATGTAATGCCGTGATATTTACGGAATTTATCGGCGTGAATGCTCTCTACTTACCGGCATCGTATGCGGTGTGGGACAACAGTGCTTATGCAGTGTCTCACGGGGACTATGACCCACGACTGAGTGATAGATACTATTCTGAGCATAAACAGGGAGGACTTACTGTTCGATATCATGTAAAAGCTCTCAATCTAGACACCAGTATCTATCTGCTAAACCTCGAATCGCGTATCCCTATTGTAGATGCCGCGAAGAGCAATAACCCAAGTGCTTGGCTCAGCCCCGATCCCGAGCTATTGAGCCTAGGAGCTCCCACCAAGGTTGCCGCTCTTGCTACCGTAGCAAAGTCAATACCTTATTTCTTCCAGTACCCAGGTGACATCCACACAATAGGCGTCAACGCCACCACCAAGTTGCACGGTTGGCACCTTGCGACTGAGATGGAATATACCCCTAATCAAGCTGTGCAAATCAGCCCTGTAGACGTGATTCTTTCGTACTATGGCTTAACTACCCCCTTCACTCCGCGAGTCGCGTCGAAGGCCGCAGGCTCGGTTACAAATGACTTCGATAGGCTACATAACGTCAGGGCCGACGTAAACGTGATGCGCGTTATACCAAACGTACTGAAAGCAAAGCAGGTGGTTGTGTTTGCCGAATTGCGGGATTCTGGCTTGCCTGGTATTCCGTCCATGTCTCAAACCCGCTATGGGAGAGGGTTCCAATGGGGCTTCTCCAGTGAAGGCTTTGGTGGCATGTCGGCGTGTGGCGCCGTGACAAGCCCCTTGTCGCAGCCTCTAGCGGGTTGCTTCAATAAGGGCTTCATAACAGCAAATGCATTCGCGTATCGTACCCGCGTTGCCCTCAATTACGACCTCGGGCATAATCTGACGGTCTCACCACTGGTTACCTGGTCACACGATGTGAAGGGGTATTCATGGGATGGGCAAATAGTTCAGGGCCGAGGGGTTGTAACTCCGGCGGTCGAATGGAAATGGAAAAAGAAGTACTTTGGTGGCATTTCTTATACCGCCGAGGCTACCGTGTCAACATATAACCAAGCCGAGGACCGGGACAATGCAAAAGCCTATGTTGGAATCAACTTCTAGGGCAGACCATCTCGGTGAACGGCGGGTGGTATATGACGTAAGCGCCCAGAGGCGAATGTTTTAAGATTCACCCGGCTGCTGACCTCACGCCGCCGCGTCAACGCCGGGTTGAACGGCTTGAGCAGGTACGTGATACCATGCGCGGCGGTGCAGCCTATGCCGGGTGAACGAACCAAGACAGCTCCGGACTCACACATGAATCGATGGCTAACGGCGGTGGCCTCGCTGGCAGTAGGCGCATCGTTCTTCGCCCTATGGTTTTGGCTCTTGCCGCAATGGCTTGATTTCAGCGTAGGGATGGCGGGTGCAGCCCGTTGGAGATGGCTCGCGGCTATTCCTTCGGTGCTTGGATTTGCGGTTGCCCTTCGTTGTGTTTGGGACTTCGGATGGACAGGACACGGTACCCCGGCACCGATAGCTCCGCCACAACGGTTGGTGGTCGTGGGATTCTATCGCCATGTGCGCAATCCCATGTACGTCGGCTTTGCGGCGGGCTGGATAGGTTTGTGGGTCGTATTCGGGCACGCCAGCCCTGTGGCGGTCGCCGTCGCCGCGACCGTAGCCCTAGCCGTGCATCTGTTCGTCGTTTTCTACGAAGAGCCAACGCTGCGCAAGAAGTTCGGAGCGGAGTACGCGGAGTATTGCCGGAACGTAGGCCGCTGGTGGCCGCGTATTCGCGGCTGGAACAAGCCGCACTGAAACTGGCGGGGCTGTCGGGGTCTAATGGCAGCGATTCACAGTGCTTACGTATTCGCCTTTTTGTTGGCCTACCACGATCTCCGTGGAATACTCCCCGCCCAGAGGATGCGACCAGCGTTCCCCGATGGTTTGAGTTCGGGCAGCTGCGGGAAGACGGCAGTCTTTGGGTTGAAGTCTTCGAGAACTGACTGAGGGAGGACATCTGCTCACCGACGCGCCACCACGAGACCGTAGCCGTGCAGGTTATGCCGAGAGCGACCGGATGAAGTCGCTCGACCTGCCGGAGAGCGATGTCCTGCCGACCATCGCGAAGTCCATCGAAGCAGCGATGAAGACTGGGGCGACCGCCGACGTCCGGCGACCATGTGCTGAGTTCCTTGAGCGAGCAGCAGAGTTCTACAAAGTTCCGCCGTGCGGCATTCGTGTGCTCGCTGCTCGACCACTTCGCGTTCGCGAGAACTGGACGTCTGAGCTATTCGGCGACTACAACCCCGGCACAATGAACATGCGCTTGTGGATGAGGACAGCGGTGCGCAAGGACGTCACCTCATTCGGAACATTCCTCAGCACGCTGTGCCACGAGTTCTGCCATCACCTCGACTTCCAGAAGTTCAAGTTCGAGGATTCGTGGCACACGCGGGGGTTCTACGAGCGCACCGCCGTTCTGTACCACCATGCGCGTGGGACGCCGCTGAAGAAGCTCGTGTGGGCTCCGGTATCGGGAGGGCGTTGGCGGATAGATTGGCAGAGGACGAAGCTGGATGGATGAGAGTCACTGCTTCCGAGGCGCACTCAGCCATCTCGCCATCTCAACGGGGTGCTGGAAAAGAACATCCTGATGCCCCGACGAACGTTTGACCCTGCATTCGTTCGTGCTCTCGGAATCACGCTCAGAAAACTGTTCAGAGGACGCTGGCATCTAGCGGTCTGGCAACTCGAAAAACCGAAGGAGTCTTCTATGTACATGCTGTTCATTGAAGGGTAAGTGTGTGGTCTGCACCGTGTAGACGCGGATTTCGTGAACAGGCATTCTCGCCTTGTGGATGCGATTGATCGCGTTCCGGTGGGGCGAAGATGGAGAGTGCGGGTACGGCTGTTGT
>Ga0326727_10023731_pt1 | contig 11674 bp, 6 predicted proteins | sample MB2enrmetagenome_FD_207643 | JGI IMG/M metagenome (GOLD analysis project Ga0326727, IMG submission 207643) | Lab enriched peat soil microbial communities from McLean, Ithaca, NY, United States - MB29MY | ecosystem: Environmental > Terrestrial > Soil > Wetlands > Peat | place: USA: New York... | reverse complement strand
CCTTACGGCCAGGGCTGCACACGTACTACAATGCCCGGCACAAAGGGAAGCAAGATCGCAAGATGGAGCAAATCCCCCAAAACCGGGCCCAGTTCAGATTGTCGTCTGCAACTCGACGGCATGAAGCCGGAATCGCTAGTAATGGCGCATCAGCTACGGCGCCGTGAATACGTTCCCAGGCCTTGTACACACCGCCCGTCACATCATGAAAGCCGCTTGTACCCGAAGTCGCCGTGCCAACCGCAAGGAAGCAGGCGCCGAAGGTATGGGTGGTGATTGGGATGAAGTCGTAACAAGGTAGCCGTAGGGGAACCTGCGGCTGGATCACCTCCTTTCTAAGGAGATAAAGGAGGCGGGTTTAAAACCGCCCTCCAAGGTCGGTCGGTCCCGAGTGGATCGGGGCTGATACAGGCGATCACTTTCGCACTATTCAATGGTCATGGGCTTCGGGGAATGAGGGACGCAGGCGCGTCCCCTGGCCTGTCCGCTGCGGCGGCGGGACTTGTTCTTTAAAAAGTGGATGAGCATGTTACTTGACTCCAAACGGGGTCCGGGGCTGTAGCTCAGTTGGTAGAGCGGTAGCTTTGCAAGCTATAGGTCGGGAGTTCGAGTCTCCTCAGCTCCACCAACATAGGTCCGCAAGGGCGCGCCGGGCCGGGCGGCGGAGGGCGGGGCCGGCGGCAGCGGTATTGGCGGGCCGGCCCGCCGTAGCGCGGAGCGCGAAGGCGGGCGTGTAGCTCAGTTGGTTAGAGCATGCGCTTGATAAGCGCAGGGTCACTGGTTCAACTCCAGTCACGCCCACCACTTTGAGCGGAATTTACCTGGGAGCGCCGGGGGCGGCGGAAGCCGCCGCGGGCGGGGACCAGGAGTGTTCTTTGACAACTGCATATAGGTATTAAGGGTATCAAATTACAATTCGCTGAGTGGCCATAGAAATATGGTTATCTTTGTGATCAAGCTACTAAGTGCAAACGGTGGATGCCTTGGTGCCAGGAGGCGAAGAAGGACGCAGGGAAGTTGCGATAAGCCCCGGGGAGCCGCGTAACAGGCGCTGATCCGGGGATTTCCGAATGGGACAACCCAGCCGGCTTAACCGCCGGCTATCGAACGGATGAATTCATAGTCCGTCGAAGCCAAACGGGGTGAAGTGAAACATCTCAGTAACCCCAGGAAAAGAAAACGAACGTGATTCCGTCAGTAGTGGCGAGCGAAAGCGGAAGAGCCCAAACCGGGAGGACTTGTCTTCCCGGGGTTGCGGGGCCTCGATGTGGGAGGCGGCGAGTTAGCGTAACGATGTGGAAAAATCGGCCGGAGACCGTGATAGCCGGGTGCGCGAAAACTCAAAGTCCCCTAGGGGTACCCCAAGTAATGCGGTGCACGTGGAACTCTGCATGAATCCGTCCCGACCACGGGATAAGGCTAAATACTACCTGGCAACCGATAGTGAACAAGTACCGCGAGGGAAAGGTGAAAAGAACCCCTTCGAGGGGAGTGAAACAGACCTGAAACCGATTGCATACAATGTGTAGGAGCCCGGCCGCAAGGCCGGGTGACTGCTTGCCTTTTGCATAATGAGTCTGCGAGTTGTTGTCAGTGGCGCCAGCCTAAGGCCTTCTGGGCCGGAGGCGAAGCGAAAGCGAGTACGAAACGTGCGACCAGTCGCTGGCAATAGACCCGAAGCGGAGGTGATCTACTCTTGAGCAGGTTGAAGCCCAGGTAACACTGGGTGAAGGACCGAACTCGTGAATGTTGAAAAATTCTGAGATGACTTGAGAGTAGGAGCGAAAGACTAATCAAACCCCGTGATAGCTGGTTCTCTCCGAAATCGCTTGAGGGCGAGTCTTATGGAAGTACCCAATGGAGGTAGAGCACTGAATGGCTTAGGGGCCCCACCAGGCTGCCAAAACCAATCAAACTCCGAATTCCGTTGGTCCCATTATCATAGGAATCAGGCTGCGAGGGATAAGCTTCGTAGCCGAGAGGGCAACAGCCCAGATCATCAGTTAAGGTGCCTAAATACGGTTAAGTGGAAAGGATGTGACGTTGCTCAGACAGTGAGGATGTTGGCTTAGAGGCAGCCATCATTTAAACAGTGCGTAATAGCTGACTCATCGAGCGATGCCGCGCCGAAAATGATAGGCAATCAAACCGTATACCGAAGCTATGGATTCCGGGAATCCTCGGATTTCCGGAGTGGTAGGAGAGCGTAATCAGGGCGAAGAAGCCGGACGGAAACGGAAGGTGGAGCGCTGATTAGTGAGAATGCAGACACGAGTAGCGATAAACCAGATGAGAATTCTGGTCGCCGTAAACCCAAGGTTTCCTGGGCCAGGTTCGTCCTCCCAGGGTTAGCCGGGAGCTAAGATGAGGCCGAAGGGCGTAATCGATGCACAGCAGGTTAAATAATCCTGCGCCGGCTGGGGTTAAGGCCGGGAATGCGCGTCATGAAAGGTGATTAACCGATCGAATCGTGAGCCTAGGCGCAAGCCGAAGCGTATCACTGGCAGTGGCGCCGAGAAAAGTTCCCGGTTGTTCCCCCAGTCGCCCGTACCGCAAACCGACACAGGTGGGTGGGTAGAATATACCAAGGCGCGCGAGAGAAACCTCTCTAAGGAACTCGGCATAAATAGCCCCGTAACTTCGGGAGAAGGGGTGCCTGTCGCAAGACGGGTCTCAGTAAAGTGGGTTTAGCGACTGTTTAACAAAAACACAGCTCTCTGCAAAGTCGTGAAGACGACGTATAGGGAGTGACACGTGACCAATGCGGAAAGATCAAGGCAAGTTGTTAGCCGCAAGGCGAAGCTCCGAACCTAAGTCCCCGTGAATGTCGGCCGTAACTATAACGGTCCTAAGGTAGCGAAATTCCTTGTCGGGTAAGTTCCGACCTGCACGAATCGTGTAACGACTGAACCGCTGTCTCGGAGAGGATCTCGGCGAAACTGTAATTGCGGTGAAGATGCCGCATGCCCGCAGTAGGACGGAAAGACCCTATGCACCTTTACTGTAAGCTCGTATTGTGTTCTGGTTAGTGATGCTTAGCGTAGGTGGGAGACTTTGAAGCCCCGGTTTAGGCCGGGGTGGAGTCGAAATGTGAAACACCACTCTTCGCTAATTAGGATTCTAACCCCCAGCTGTCAGCCAGCGGGGGGACAGTGCGTGCGGGTCAGTTTGACTGGGGCGGTTTCCTCCCAAAAGGTAACGGAGGAGCGCGAAGCTTGGCTCAGCATGGTTTGCAACCATGCGTCGAGCGTATGGGTAGAAGCCAGGTTAACTGCGAGACCCACAAGTCGAGCAGATGCGAAAGCAGGCCCAAATGATCCGACGGTAGAATGTGGAATTGCCGTCGCTCAACGGACAAAAGGTACGCTAGGGATAACAGGCTGATCGGGTCCAAGAGTTCATATCGACGACCCGGTTTGGCACCTCGATGTCGGCTCATCGCATCCTGGGGCTGGAGAAGGTCCCAAGGGTCCGGCTGTTCGCCGGTTAAAGCGGTACGCGAGCTGGGTTCAGAACGTCGTGAGACAGTTCGGTCCTTATCCACTGTGGGCGCAGGAAACTTGAGGGGTTCATTCTCTAGTACGAGAGGACCGAGAATGACGCACTTCTGGTGTGGCAGTTGTCCCGTCAGGGGCAGCGCTGCGTAGCCATGTGCGGAAGAGATAAGCGCTGAAAGCATCTAAGTGCCAAGCTCCTCCCAAGATATTGTTTCCCGGACGCAAGTCCCTAAAGACCCCCGGAAGACCACCGGGTTGATAGGTTAGGCGTGTAAGCGAAGCAATTCGTTCAGCGGACTAATACTAATCGGTCGTGAGGCTTGATCGCTTTCTTCCCTTGAGGGAAGAGGCGATTTGCACTCGCGAATTGGAATGGCCCTTGATGCTATATGCAGTTTTCAACGAATACTCCTGGAAGGGGCTTCCAGCATGTTCTTTTTTGATTTTTTGGTGGCCATGAAGCTGTGGTCCGACCCGTTCCCATCCCGAACACGGCCGTCAAACGCAGCCTTGCCGATGGTAGTGGTTGTATAGCCTCCGCGAGAGTAGGTCGCCGCCAGATTTTTACAGAAAGCCGGAACGGAAGTTTCGGCTTTTTTTATGCCCCGGACGTTATACAGTCGGGCCTGTCCAAAGCGATGACTCAGACCATCCCATCTCCTGCGCGGCCCTGGGAGCGGCCGTCACTGTGGATTGCGCTGCTTCTGGCCGCGGGCACGCTGCTGGTCTATTGGCCGGTGACCGGCTACTCATTCGTCAATTACGATGACACGGATTTCATCACCGCCAACCCGCACGTGCAGGCGGGGCTGACGATGGAGGGCTTCAAATGGGCCTGGCACAGCGAAGTGGCCCGGAACTGGCATCCCATCACGATGCTGACCCACATGCTGGACTGCGAATTATTCGGGCTGAAGGCGGGCCGGCATCACCTGGTCAATGTGCTGATCCACACGGCCAACACGCTGCTGCTATTTCACGTGCTGAGGCTGATGACGGGCGCGGTCTGGCGAAGCGCCTTTGTGGCGGCGCTGTTTGCCTGGCACCCGCTGCACGTGGAATCGGTCGCCTGGATCGCGGAGCGCAAGGACGTCCTGAGCACCTTTTTCTGGTTCCTGACCCTGTGGGCCTATGTTCGCTATGCCCGCGCGCTGGGGAAAGGGAGTTCAAAGTCCGGAGTCTTTTATGGATGGGCCCTGGTCTTTTATGCGCTGGGCTTAATGTCGAAGCCCATGTTGGTGACCGTGCCGTTTGTGCTGTTGCTCCTGGATTATTGGCCGTTGGGCAGGGTGAATTTTGTCCCGGCCCGGGCAACCGGCGCCGGCCGGATTCAGAGCGGCAAGGCAAAAGCCAAAGCGAACCCGCCGCCAGGGAACAGCGCGCCGGGAATTGCCGCGGCCAAGCCCGTCTTTCCGGGTCGGCTGCTTTGGGAAAAGATTCCGTTCCTGCTCATGAGCGGGGCGCTGTGCGTCGTCACGTATGGCATCCAGAAACGCGGCGGGGCAATGCTGACCGCGCGCGACCTGCCGCTGGGGGCGCGCGTCGAGAACGCCCTCATTTCTTGCCTTCGCTACATTGGGAAAATGGTTTGGCCGTCCCATTTGGCCGGTCTTTATCTGCGGTCGGGTCAATGGCCGTTGTGGCTGGCGGCGTTGGCGGGTGTTGTCGTGCTCATCGTGTCGATCTTCGTGGTTGGGCAACGGCATCGCCGGCCCTGGCTGGCGGTGGGTTGGTTGTGGTATTTGGGAACGCTGGCGCCGGTGCTTGGGTTGGTGCAAGTCGGGATGCAGACCATGGCGGACCGTTTCACCTATGTGCCGCTGATCGGGCTTTTCATCATGGCCAGTTGGGGCGCCGGCGAGGTGGCGCGGTTGTGGCGCGCGCCGGTTCCGGCGGTTGGAGGGGCGGCAATTCTCGTATTGACTGCCTGCCTGCTGCTGAGCGCGCGCCAGATCGGCTTTTGGAAGGACAGCGAGACTTTGTTCCGACGCATGATCGCGGTGACGAAGAACAATTACATGGCGCATTTCAACCTGGCCAACTGTTGCGCGCGTGCGGGAAAAGCCGGCGAGGCAGCGGCCCATTACGAGGCGGCGCTGGAGGAGGACCCCAATTACGCGGAGGCCCACAATAATTACGGCGGCCTGTTGCTGGACGAAAAGCGTTACGATGAGGCCATCCGGCACTATAGCGCCGCCGTCCGCATCAATCCCCAGTACCTGTATTATTTCAACCTGGCCAATGCCCTGGCCGATGCGGCCAGCGCGCGCCGCGACACGAACGAGTTCGCCGAGGCGGTGAGCGCCTACGGGCAGGCACTGCAGCTCAACCCCGCCGCGAGCGAGGCCCACAATAACCTCGGCATGACGTGGGAAGCGCAGGGCAGGGAAGCCGAGGCCGCCCGTGAGTTTGCCGAGGCGGCGCGGTTGAAGCCCGACTTTGAGGCGGCCCATTTCAACCTGGCGAATGCCCTGACACGCCTGGGGAGACGGGACGAGGCGATTGCGGAATATCGTGCCGCCGTGCGGTTGGATCCGGACCGGGCCGAGAGCCACAACAGCCTGGGCATCGCGTATGCCATGCAAAACAACATGGCCGCCGCCGCCCAGGAGTTCAAGGAGGTGGTCCGGTTGCAGCCGGCCAATGCCGCCGCCCACGGCAACTTGGGCAACGCCCTGGGTTCATTGAACAGGATTGACGAAGCCATTCCGCATTATCTGGCCGCTTTGCGGCTCGACCCCAAGGATTACCAGACGGAATTCAATCTGGCCCTTTCCCTGTTCCACCGGGGCGACCGGGCGGGGGCGGAGAGGCATTACCGGGAGGCGCTGCGGTTGAAGCCCGATTACGCCGAGGCGCAACGGGCCTTGCGGGAGCTGGAAAGCTCTGTCAATACCACAAAATAGCGCGTGCGCCTTATTGCGGCCGGGCGGAGGCGCTGGCCGTGGGGGCGTCAAGAAAGTTATGGGAGATGACGCGGTTGAGATAGGCGGCCAGGGAGGCGATTTGCTCGTCGGTCAAGGGCCCGCCTTGGGAGGCGGCAAAGCCGGGCATCATGGTATGCGGCTTGCCGAAGGTGATCATGGCTTTCCAGAACTCCGGATTGGTCTGATGTTTGAGGGCGTGCAGGTCCGGCACCACGCTGTCGCGATGGGGGGATTCGTGGCAGATGCCGCAATCGGCCGCGAACAGGTCCTGGCCCAGGGCCTTGGCGCCTTTATCGACATGGCACCTGGCGCAGTCGCCGTGGAAAATGGCGCGCGGATCGGCGGCGGCCTTGGCCATGGCGGCTTTGCGGTCTTCGGCTGACATAACAGCCAGATCGGCGCCGGTTGGGGGCATTTTGACTTTGAGGGTGACGACGCGATTGCCCACGGAGGTGAAGAAGGTGAGGGTTTTGGTGAACACGCCCGCCTTGCCGGCGAGGTTGACCTGGGCCTGGACCGCGCCCGAGCCGCCCGGGGGAATACGCCAGGGCGTCGCGGGCAGCTTGGCGGTGGTGCAACCGCAGGAGGCATGGACTTGATCGATCTTGATCTCGTTCGTCCAAACGTTGGTCAGGTTGAAAGTGAAGGGAGCGATCATTTCGCCGCGCTTGGCGTCATATTCCTTGGTTTCGGCATCGAAAACCAGCGTGGGAACGCGCGGAGTGACGGGAATGTTGGCCGGCATGGCGACCGGGTGGCCGGGCTGGTTGGCGGAAGGTGAAATGGCGCGAGGGGCGGGAATCGGGGGCCGGGGCGGAGCCGGCGGGCCGTTTTGGGCCAAGAGCGGAAGCGCCGCCAGACAGAAGCCGAAGCATCCGCACAGAACAACCGCACAATCGGCGCCACGCATATTTGGTTAGGGTAGCACGGCCAGCCGGCGATTCCAGAAATTCTTTCGCGCGTGCATTCACGGATTAGGGGTCAGTCCTAGAAAAATGACAGATGTGGTCTTTCCGCCGGTGGAATCAGGGAAAAATGCAGATAAAGCGAAGCATTGAGGAGGTTGACTCTTAATTTGGCCGCAGGCGCGGGGCAGCGGGTTGAGGGTGTGAGGCGCGTCGTTGTCGCTGGGATTTGTGGCTAAAGGTCCGAGGGAAAACGGCGATTGGGCATGGCGTTTATCGCCCAGAACGCAACGATAAAAGGTGATTGTCAATTTTCTAGGACTGACCCCTAAGCTCCGTGCCGGAGGCGTCAGACGGCTTTGCGGAGGATGGTGTCGCGTTGGGCCCAGGCGGGATCGGCGGCGGGATAATCGAGGTTGTAATGCAGGCCGCGGCTTTCGGGGCGGAGCAGGGCGGATTGGATGATCAATTCGGCCACCGTGGCGATGTTGCGAAGTTCCAGGAGGTCGCTGTTGACGGTGAAGTCCCAATAGTATTCCTGGATTTCCTCCTGCAAATTGGCGATGCGGGCGCGGGCGCGTTGCAGGCGTTTGTTGGTGCGGACGATGCCGACGTAATCCCACATCATGCGCCGGATTTCCTCCCAATTGTGGTTGATGACGACCAGTTCGTCCACATCGTGGGCGCTGCCGGATTGCCAGGGGGGAATGGAAAGCGTGGATTGGGGGTCGGGACTGCGGCGGAGAAGTTCGGCGGCGCGATGGGCGCAGACGAGGGCTTCGAGGAGGGAATTGCTGGCCAGGCGGTTGGCGCCGTGCAGGCCGGTGCAGGCCACTTCGCCGACGGCGTAGAGACCGGGGATGTCGGTCTGGCCATCGACGTTGGTCATGACGCCGCCGCATTGATAATGGGCCGCGGGCACGACCGGAATCGGTTGGCGGGTGATGTCCACGCCAAAGCTCAGGCAGGTGGAATAGATGTTGGGAAAGCGTTCCTTGATGAAGGCGGCGGGCTTGTGCGTGATGTCCAGGAAGACATGAGTTTCGCCGCTTTTTTTCATTTCGGTGTCGATGGCGCGGGCCACGATGTCACGCGGGGCGAGGGATTTGAGGGAATGATATTTGTCCATGAAGGCGAGGCCGGCGCTGTTTTTCAAGACGCCGCCTTCGCCGCGCACGGCTTCGCTGATGAGAAACGATTTGGCCCTGGGATGGAACAGGGAAGTGGGATGGAACTGGACAAATTCCATGTTGGCGATGGCGGCGCCGGCGCGATAGGACATGGCCACGCCGTCGCCCGTCGCGATGTCCGGATTGGTGGTGTAACGATAAACTTTGCCGCTGCCCCCCGTGGCCAGCAGGACGGAGCGGGCGGCGAAGGTTTCGACAGTGTTGGTGTTTTTGTCCAGGACATAGGCGCCGAGACAGCGATTGACGGGAGGGGCGGCGCCGGCGCCGCCCTGGAGTTTGCGGCTGGTGATCAGATCAATGGCGACATGGTTTTCGAACATCTGGATATTGGACTGGGCGGCGGCGGCGCTGAGCAAGGCCCGTTCGATCTCGCGCCCGGTCACGTCTTTGTTGTGCAGGATGCGCCGCTTGGTATGGCCGCCTTCGCGGCCGAGGTCCAGCTCGCGCACGCCGTTGACCACGCGCTCCGAAAACTGCATGCCGATCTCGATCAATTCCGCGATGCAGGGGGGGCCTTCCCGCACAATGGCGCGCACGACGTCTTCGTGGCAAAGCCCGGCCCCCGCCGCCAGGGTGTCGCGCACGTGGATGTCGATGGAGTCTTCCCGGCTCATGACGGCGGCGATGCCGCCCTGGGCGTAGTTGGTGTTGGATTCCGCGCTGGATTTCTTGGTGACAATGGCCACGCGCCCGAGCGGGGCGACCTTCAAGGCGAAGGAAAGGCCGGCAATGCCGCTGCCCAGCACCAAAAAATCAAATTGTTTCATAGCCTGCTGTTGTCAATCAAACGAGTTTTGCCAATGAAAACCGCCAGGGCGATCCGGGTCCCCTTCGTCACCTCGCGCGCGGGCTGCAGGGTGTCCGGATCAAAAAACGCAATGTAATCCACGCGGGCGTCCGGTTCCAGGGCAATGAGACGGCGGAGTTGGCGCGTCAATTCGAGCGCGGACACGCGCCTCTGGGCCGCCCGTTTGCGGGCGGTTTGCATGGCCCGCCAGAGGACGGTCGCCTGGCGGCGTTGGGGGGGCGGGAGATAGTGATTGCGCGAACTCATCGCCAGGCCGTCCGCTTCGCGCACGGTCGGGGCCACGACGATTTTGACGGGGAAATTCAGATCGCGCACCATGCGCCGGATGACGGCGCTTTGCTGAAAATCCTTGGCCCCAAAGACGGCGACGCCGGGCTGGACGATGTGGAACAACTTCGCCACCACAGTGGTCACGCCGCTGAAGTGGGTCGGGCGGGAGGCGCCTTCCATGCGGCGGGCCAGCGTTTCCTCCACGACCCAGGTGCTGAAGCCGGCGGGATACATCTGCCGGGTGGCGGGAACGAAAACCACATCCGCGCGCACCTGGCGGCAGAGCTTGATGTCGCGCTCCAAGTCACGCGGGTATTTGGCGAGGTCTTCACGGGGGCCGAATTGGGTGGGGTTGACATAGATGCTGACCACGACCCGCCCCTTGGGGCCGGCGCATTGCCTGGCTTTCCGGACCAGGCTGAGGTGGCCGCGGTGCAGACAGCCCATGGTGGGCACGAAAGCGACGGTCCCGCCTGTCCGCCGCCACTGCCGGGCGAGCCGCTGCATGGCGGCAATTGTCTTGACGATCCGCATGTCGAATCCTGCGGCATCCATAAGCCTTCGCCGGGCCAATGTCGAGCCTGGGTTGAAATGGGGCGAATTGCCGCTAAACTGTGTGGGATGAAAATCTCGGTCATCGTTCCGGCCTACAATGAGGAGAAGCTGATCGCCGCCACGTTGCGCGGCATCGGGGCGGCGCTGGCTGGTTTTACCGGGCGCGGCTGGACGGTTGAGATGATCGTGTGCGACAACAATTCCAGCGATGGGACCGCGGCCCTGGCCCGCGCCGCCGGGGCGCAGGTGGTCTTCGAGCCTGTCAACCAAATTGCGCGCGCCCGCAACACGGGGGCGGCGGCCGCCACGGGCGACTGGCTGGTGTTTGTGGATGCGGACTCGCGTCCGACGCCGGAGCTGTTCGCCGAAGTCGCCCAACAGATCGAAACCGGCCGCTGCGTGGCCGGCGGATGCACCGTGCGCATGGATGAGCGGCACCTCCTTGCTGACTGGCTTACCGGCGGATGGAATGTTATCAGCCGAAGTTTCAAATGGTTTGCGGGGTCGTTTATTTTTTGCGAGGCAGAGGCCTTCTGGAAAGTGGGCGGCTTCAACCTGGAATTGTATGCCTCGGAGGAGATTGATTTCAGCAGGAAATTGAAAAGGCTTGCGAGGGAGCAGGGCAGGGAGGTGGTGATATTGCATCGCCATCCCATGCTCACGTCGGCCCGCAAAATGCGGCTTTATTCGCGCGGCGAATGGCTCGGCTTTTTGCGCAAGGCGGTTGTTCGCCCCAGGCAAACTGTCACCAGCCGCGCCGCCTGCGGCCCGTGGTACGACGGACGGCGTTGAAGAATCGGGTTCAGGCCTGGATTGCAGTGCCCTAATGAGTGCGCCTGCATTGTCAATTGTTAGAACTGACCCCTTGACAATATATGAAAGTGGCTAAGCTGCGAGAAACCAAGTCAACGATTCGGTTCAGTGCCAATTTGATTCGGCCGAAGGCGACCGAGAAGGTTGGATCGTGGACCTTTTTAACTCTGCCCAAGAGGGCGAGTGCGAAGCTTCCATCAAGGGGTGTGACGATGGTTGAGGGAACTATCAATGGCTTCCCTTTTCGAGCCGCTCTCGAACCAAACGGCACAGGAAGTCACTGGCTCGGGGTTAACAAAGCGCTGCAGGAAGCGGCAGGCGCAGACGCTGGAGACACGGTGACGGTGGAGATTACGCGGGCCGGAGATGAACCGGAGCTCAGGGTGCCAATGGATCTGCGCAAAGCCCTTGCAACTGCCCCGCCGGCGCAGGCATTGTGGGGGGATATCACACCAATGGCGCGCCGGGACTGGATTCTTTGGATAAGCTCAGCCAAGCAACCGGAAACGCGCGAGGGCCGGATCGAGAAAGCCTGCGACATGCTTGCATCTGGAAAGCGACGCGTATGCTGTTTTGGCGGTATAAATTGGCTTAGAGCCTGTACTTAACTTTTGCCAAATAAAGTACTGAGCATGAGAGTAACGAAGGCCAGCCAGTGGTATCCAGCCAAGGTGGCGGGAAGTCGTTCGTAATCGCGGGCCAGCCGCCG
>Ga0326727_10023729_pt1 | contig 11675 bp, 10 predicted proteins | sample MB2enrmetagenome_FD_207643 | JGI IMG/M metagenome (GOLD analysis project Ga0326727, IMG submission 207643) | Lab enriched peat soil microbial communities from McLean, Ithaca, NY, United States - MB29MY | ecosystem: Environmental > Terrestrial > Soil > Wetlands > Peat | place: USA: New York... | reverse complement strand
GCAGCGCTCGCCTTCCTGCTACCGGCCGCGGCCTTCGCCGCGTCGCCCGCCTCGGCGGCCACGACGCTGCACAAGGCGAGGCACCACGCGCCCGTGCACAGGGTGAGCACCCACCACCACATGTCCCACAAAAAGCTGCATCACGTCGCCAGCTAGACCGAACAATCTGGCCACGACACCGCCAGGGAACGCCGCATCCCTGGCCGGCTTTCCTATCGGGTGCGCGCGTTTGCCTCCAGCAACGCGCGCAGTCCGGCGAGCAACCGGGCCGGGGTCGGCGGACAGCCGCTGATCGTCAGGTCAACCGGCACCGCGTTGCCGGCGCCGTCCAGCACCGCGTAGCTGCCTTTGAACACGCCGCCATCCACCGCGCAGTCGCCCACCGCGACCACCCATTTCGGGTCGGGCGTGGCGTCCCAGGCGGTTTCCAGCGCCTCGCGCAGGTTGCGTGTCAGCGGTCCGGTCACCAGCAGCACGTCGGCATGCCGCGGACTTTCCACGAACCGCAGCCCGAATTGCTCCAGGTCGTAGAGCATGCCGCGCAGCGCCCGCAGCTCCAGCTCGCAGCCGTTGCAGCTTCCGGTGTTGATATGGCGGATCGCCAGGCTCCGCCCCAGCCGGGTCTGCGATGCCGCCTCCAGCCGCGCGGCGAGCGAGGCCGTGGTCTCGGCATCCACCGGCGCGGCAGCTTGGCCCGGACGCAGCAGCGGGGGCAGGCGGGGCCGCTTCACAGGTCGAGCGCCGAGGCCGGCAGGCTGAACGAACGCCGGATGATGTCCACCTCCTCCACCGATCTGCCGGTCAGCGCGGCCTCGGCCAGCGGCCATAACGCCCAGCCGGGATCGCGGGGAAACACCGCGGCGATCTGGCCATGGTCGAGCCGTAGCCAGTGCCAGATATCGCCCCGCGGCGATTCGGCACAGCCGATGCCTTCGCCGCTCGCCGCCGGCAGTGCGGCCGAGAGGGGGCCTTCCGGCAACGCGGCCAGCACGGCCCGCGCCAGACCGGCGCTGGCGGCGAGCTCCGCCAGGCGCACCCGAACCCGGGCCGCGGCATCGCCGCACCGCTCGGTTGGCGACGCCAGCGGCAGGTCGCGGTAGACCGGGTCCAACTGGCGGACGTCGAACCGGCGGCCGGCGGCGCGGCCAGCCACCCCGCCCGCGGCCAGAGCGACAGCTTGCGACCGGTTGACCAACCCAACGCCCTCCAGCCGCGCCAGCATGATGTCGTGGCGGCGGTGCAGCGCCGGCAATGCGTCGGCGACGCCGTCCAGCATGTCTCGCAGCACACGCACGCCGCCGGCGGCGATATCGCCCGCAACGCCACCCGGCACCACGCAATCCATCATCAGCCGGTGGCCGAACGCCGCATTGGCGGCACGCACCACACCCTCACGTCGCTCGCCGCAGGCGGCGTGCAGTCCGGCCAGGCCCGCGGCGTCCGCCAGTTCCGCCAGGTCGCCGAAATGGACGGCCATCCGTTCCAGCTCGGTCATCACCGCGCGCAACGCGGCGGCACGCGGCGGGGCGGCGACGTCCAACGCCGCCTCGGTGGCGCGGGCAAACGCCAGCGCGTGCGCCACGGTGGCATCGCCGGCCAGCCGGGCGGCGAACCGCGCCGCCGCCCGTGGCGACTTGCCGCGCATCAGGGTCAGCGTCCCCTTGTGCGTGTAGCCGAGCCGGGCCTCGGCCCGCAGGATGGTTGCCCCGCGGGTGGTGAGCCGCAGGTGCGCGGCTTCATCGACCAGGCCGTGCAACGGGCCAAGCGGCACCTGCATCAGCCCGTCGCCGGGCAGTTCCGCGAACGCCGGCAGCTCCGCATTGGATGGCGGTCCCGGGCGGGTTGACAGCGGCTGTGCGTGGGGCCAGCGCCCGTGGTCGAGCCAGGTCCGCTGGTCGCTGCCGCCCACCGCCGCATGGCCCCACAGATCGTGCACCAGCCGCTCGAACCAGGCCGCGACCGGCCATGCCGGCGACAGCGCGGGATACTGGCCGGCCTCGACCGCAATCGACACCGGCAGCACGGTCCCGGCCGCCTCGTCGAGCCACAGCGCATGCACCTGTACTGTGTCGGCCCACAGCGCGAGCAACGCCAGCGCGGGTCGTGGCCCAGCCAGCGCCGCCCAGCCGGCTGGCGCCAGCACGTGACGCGGCCACGGCCGGCATTGTTCGGTCGCAACGGCGCCGGTCAGCGCGGACGCGCTCACGGCAGTTCGGCGGCGGCAGTGCGCAGCCAGGCAAGCACTGGATCGGGCATGGCGAACCCTAGCAGCAGGAGCAATGCGAGCGGGAGCCAGGCGAGGGGCAGCGCCGCCGCCGGTGCCGGCCGGCGCGCCGGCAGATGCGTCAGGACCGCGCCTGCGATCCCGGCCACCCCGGCACCCAGCGGCAGCAGCAGCCAGGGCGAGCGTGCCGCCGCCGCCGCCAGGATCAGCGCCAGCCCGGGAAACAATCCGAACGGCGGCACCCCGGCCAGTCCCGCCATCGCCACCAGGCGGTCGAGGCCGCCTTCGCGTGACAACAACAGCGCGCTCTGGGTCAGCGCCAACAGTGCAAGTTGGAGCGTGCCGGCAAGCGCGGCCGATGGCCCGCCGAGGCCGCAGGCCAGCACCACCAGGCCACCCTGGCCAAGGCCCGCCAACGGCAGCCGCCGGCGCGGCCCGCCGATGGCCAACCCCAGCGCCGCTGACAGCAATGCCACCAGACCGGCCGCAATCAGCATGGATCCAGCAAGCGCGGGGTCCAGCGCGGTGCCCAGGGCCGGCCGCAGCCGAAGTGTCAGGGTGATGCCGGCGAGCAACAGCTCAGGTGCCATGGTCGCCAGCGTGCCGTAGCCGACCATGAGGCTGGTGCCGGCCAGGATCGGCGCGTTGCCTGCGGCCAGGACCACACTGCCGAACAATGCCAGCCCGAGGCCGGCGCAGCCCAGCATGAGCGCGCGCCACGCCCTTGCGCCGCGGGCCGGCGACAGCGCGAGGCACCCCACCGTGGCGACGAACAATCCCAGCCACGCCAGAAGGATGCCGGCTGACAGCACGGCCAGCATGGACCCGGCCAGGACTACCAGCCGGGCGCCCTGCGGCAGCGGGTCCGCCGCGCCGGCCGGACGACCGGCCGCGGCGAGCAACCGCGACCAACTGGCGGCACTGGCCACGCCAGCGATCAGCAGTGCGGCCAGTGCCGCCAGCGGATCCAGCCGCCAGACCGCGCCAGCCATGCTTGCCTGCCAGGGCAGGACGCACGCCGCCAGCAGGATGGCGCTGCAGCCAATGGCGTCCGGCAAAGCGGTGCGGCGCCCGGTCAGGACGTCCAGCGTCCGAAGCCGCGCAACCCCCGGCCACAGCCCGCCGATCGCCAGCAACGGCAGCAGAGGCATCACAGCCAATGCCAGCGCCCAGCCCGGCGCGCCACCAATCAGACCGGCCAGCGCCGTACTGTTCTGCACGCCGATGACGCCGATCACCTGCAGGCGGGGCTGCCCGCCGGCCGCCAGCAGCCACACACCAAGCATGACCACGGCCAGCGGCAAACCGGCCCCCGGCTGAGCAGCGGCCGACGCCGCCAGCAAACCCGCGGCCAGGATCACCGGTGGGCGCCACCGCCCGACGGCTGCTGGCCGCGGCGCGTCCGGCAGGCGGCCCATGAGCCAGGGCCACGCCGCCGCTTCGCCCAGCTCGATCAGCGCCACCGCCGGATGCGCAGCGGCCAGCGCGGCCAGCGCGACCAGCGCGGTCTGGGCCGCGCAAATCCAGGCTGCCCCGCCGACCCGCCTGGTCGCGAGCAAGGCGAACGACAGCGCCAGAGCCAACCCCGCGGCGGCCGCCTCGACCCCGCTCATGCACTCGCCGCGCTGGCCAGGACCAACACGATCGCCAGCAGTCCGAGCATGGCGGCGACCTGCAACAGCACGACGGGCCGGGCGGGCAGCCTGGTGTCACCGATGGTGTGGCGCAGCACCGCCAGACCCAGGGCCAACACGCCGAGTTTCGCCAGCCATGCGATCAGTCCGGCAACCCAGGCAAGCAATCCGGCGTCCGGCGCGGCGATCCCCAACGGCAGGAACATCGCCGCCAGCAGGTCGAACCAGACGATCAGCCGCAGCGCATCGCTGAACTCGAGGATCGCCAGGTCGGTGGCGCTGAATTCGGTCCGTGACGGGCCGTCGCCGGAGGTGGCGATGGCCAGCAGCGCGAGTGCGACGGCTGCCAGTGCCGAGGCGGCGGGCGGCTGCAATGTGCCTTCCTGCTGCAGCCCGGCCAGCAGATCGGCGTTGGTGGTCCCGCCGAGCCAGCCGAGCGCGAGGATCACCAGGAACAACGCCGGTTCGGCCAGGCAGCCAAGCCGGGCGCCGCGAGCCGCCGCCAGCCCGGCCGCGCCGGTGCCGGCGTCCAGCGCCGCCAGCGCCAGGCTCGCTCGGGCAACCGCCAGCAAGCCGCCGATCACCAGCAGGTCGGCGATCGGGCCCAGCGCCATGCCGAGGGTAAAGGACGGCACCAGGGCGGCGGCGATGAGCGTGGCGGCCAGGCATACCGCCGGGGCGGCGAGGAACAGCGACGAGGCGTTCTCGGCCAGCACAGGTTGTTTGCGGATCAGGCGCGCGAGCTCACGCCAGGGCTGCCATGGATCGGCACCGGGTCGGCCGGCTAGGCGCGCCTCCACCCAGCGCAGCAGGCCGAGGATGGTGGGCGCCGCCGCGACCACCAATCCGAGGTGCAGGAGCTGCGCGATCATGGCGGCCAGGATGTTCACGGCGATGCCAGACCAAGGATCAGCACCAGCGTCAATGCGAATGCGGCGAGCATGACGGCAGGGCCGCGGGCACGGGCCACGGCCCGGCGCGCGGACGAGGCCAGGTGCCAGACGCCGGCCAGGCGCGGGCGGGAAAGCCGCGGCCATGGCAGGTCGCCGGCCTCAGGGGCGAAGCCCTCGCCGGCTGACTGGGTGACCGGGTCGCCGAACGGCAGCCACGGCGGCGCGGCGGCGAAGCCATCGTTCCATGCCGGGCCGCTGCGGGTACCGGCGGCGCGGCGCTGGCGGATCCGCCACACGATGCCACCGGCCAGGCCAAGCAGCACCGTCAGCGGCAGGGCGGCGTAGCCCGGGCTGGCGATGCCGGCGGACAGCCCCAGCGGCCCGGCGCGCGGGCCGAGGCCGGTGCCAAGCAACGACCGGATCGCCGGGTCTGCGAGCAGGTGCAGTACGGGTGCCGCGGCCACGCCCAGCACCACGGCGGTGACCGCCAGCGCGATCATCGCCAGGCGCGCGGGGCGCGGCGGTTCGTCGGCGACCGCGGCGCGCGGGGTACGGGGGCGGCCAAGACAGGCCACGCCGACCAGGCGCAGCAGCGATGCCGCCGCCAGCGCACCGCCCAGGCCGAGCACCGCCGCCAGTGCAACGAACAACACCGGCAAGGCGAACCCGCCGGTGCGCGGCGCGGCCAGCGCGGCCTGGAACAACAGCCAGGTACCGGCGAAGCCCGCGCCCGGCGGCAGCGCGGCGAGACCGAACATGCCCGCCAGAAATCCCCCCGTGCTGACCGGCATGCGGTGGATCAGCCCGCCCATGCGGTCCAGCCGGCGTGTCCCGGCGCCGTAGCGCATCGCGCCAGCGGCCAGCACGACCAGGGTTCCGCACACCGCCTGCACTGCCGCCAGCAACAGGACAGCCGCGAGCGCCAGGGCGGCAAGGTCGGACAGGTCGGCGGCGCGCGCCATCAGCACGATGCCAAGGCCGATCGCCATCAAGCCGGACTGCCGCACCGTGCCGGCGGCCAGCGCTGTGTCGAGGGTCGGCTCGCGCATGGCCGCGATGCCGCCGGCCATGACCGACCCGGCCCCCATCAGCACCAGCGGCACGCCCCACCACAGCGGCGGGGCGGCGCCGGCCAGATCCACCAGGACGCGGATCAGCGCGTAAACTGCCACCGGCTCCATGGCGCCCGACAGCAGCGCGGCGGTACGTGGCGGGGCATCGCGGTGCACCGGCACCAGCCAGGCGTGCAATGGCGCCAGCCCGGCGAGGGCACCGAGGCCGAGCAAGGCCAGCAGCAGCACGGCCACCGGCGGGGCGTTTTCGGCACTGGCGGCGCGGATCGCCGCGAACTCGGGCGCGGCTTGCGGCGGCGCCAGCAGTGCGGTCGCCGCGACCACGGTGGCGGCGGCGAGCAAGGCGGCGCCAAGCTGCCACGCGCCGGTGCGGGCCTCGGCCTCCGCGCGTCCGGTGGCCCAGATCGCGCCACCGCCGAGCGCCAAGCCGCAACCGAGGGTGAAGCCATCCGCGGCCAGTACTGCCAGGGCCAGCCCGCCGAGGCAGGCCGGCATGCCGGCCAGGGAAATCGGCGCATCGGCGGGCGCGGCTTCCGCGGCGAAGATGATCGCCGCGGTCCCGGTCGCGAACACCAGGAAGATGAAAAACCCCGCCAGCGGGTCCAGCAGCAGTTGGAATGGCGCGCCGGGCAGACCGAAGGGCAGAGCCAGGCTGGCCGGGTGGCCACCGAGCACAAGCGACAGCAGGGCCAGGATGGCGGCCGTGCCGCCAAGGCCGGCACCACCGAAACCGATGGCCTCCCTCGCCCGGTGCCGCAGGACAGCGCCGAGCGCTCCCAGCAGCAGCAAGGCCGCGACCATCGCCGCCAGCAACGTCAACACCGCACCATTCACCCGCCCACGGTAGCAGAGCGCGGCGGAGTCGCATGGGGGTGGTGCGCGATTCCGCGCGAGCGCGGGTTCGGCCACCGCGGCTGGCGTCGCCGTGACCCGCGGGCCATTGCCGCGCGCGGCGGCTGTCATTGCGAGCGAAGCGAAGCAATCCCCCGCCCGGAGAGGCCCGGTGAGGTTGCCGCGTCGCTCCACTCCTCGCAATGACGTCTGGACGGGAACGCCCGGACGGGAAAGCCCGGATCGGCGGACGGTGGCCGTGGCGCCTCGGTCGGCCATCTGCCCAATTTACCCGCTGCCACGCCCTACCAGTTCGTAGCGCCGACCCAAGAAACCTGCTTAGATTTTTTGCGATGCAATCGCGGGAGACGGACATGCGCAAGCGGAGCTGGTTGAGCGGAATCGTGCTGGCAGGCTGCCTGGCACTGGCGCACCCGGCGACGGCGCAGAAATCCGCCGACACCCTGCGCGTCACCTGGCGCGACACCATCCCGGACATCGACTTCTACCACAACTCGCTGCGCTCCGGCTTCATCGTGCAGATTCATGCCTGGGACACGCTGGTCTACCGCGATCCCGACACCTTCCAGATCAAGCCGTTGCTCGCCACCGCCTGGAAGCAGGTCGATGACACCACCATCGACTTCACGCTGCGCCAGGGCGTCACGTTCCAGAACGGCGATCCGTTCAGCGCCGACGACGTGGTGTACACCATCAACGGCGTGCTGCACGACAAGACCCTGTCAGTGCCAAGCAACTACCAGTTCATCGCCGGCGCGGAGAAACTCGACGACAGCCATGTGCGGGTAAAGCTGCAACGCGTGTTCCCCGCCGCACTGGAATACATCGCGATGGTGCTGCCGATCTGGCCGCAGGCCTACCGCGAGAAGGTCGGCGTGGAAAAGTACTCGCGGGCACCGATCGGCGCCGGCCCGTACCGGTTCACCTACCTCGACGGCAGCTCCGAGATCGATCTCGAACGCTATGACGGCTATTACGCCGACAGCCCGAAAGGCAAGCCGGCGATCCGCGTCATCAAGATCCACGAAGTGCCGGACGCCGCCACCGAAATGGCCGAATTGCTCGGTGGCCGCGCCGACTGGATCTGGGATTTCAGCCCGGACCAGTTCGACGCCGTGGCGCACATGCCGAACCTGCAGGCGGTGCGGGCCGAGACCATGCGCATCGCGCACCTGACCATCGACGCGGCGGGACGCACCGGCGCCGACAATCCGCTGACCAAGGTGAAGGTGCGGCAGGCGATCGCCTATGCGCTGGATCGCGTGACGATGGCCAAGCAGTTGATGCAGGGCAACTCGCGCGCGCTGGATGCGCCGTGTTTCCCGACCCAGTTCGGCTGCGACCAGGCAACCGCGGTGCGCTACCCGTATGATCCGGCGAAGGCCAAGGCGCTGCTGGTGGAGGCCGGCTACCCCAACGGTTTCGACACCGAGCTGGTGTCCGCGCTGTTGCCGCAATGGAACGGCGCGATCCAGAACTACCTGCGCGCCGTCGGCATCAATGCGCGGGTGACGCAGTTGCAGTCGGCCGCGGCAGTACAGCGCGCGATCGAGGGCAAGACGCCGCTCTACCTCAGCAGTTGGGGCAGCTACTCGATCAACGACGTGTCGGCGATCCTGCCGTATTTCTTCACCGGCGGCGGCAACGACTATGCGCGCGACCCCGAGGTGGACAAGCTGGTGACGCTGGGCGGCTCGGTCACCGACCCCGACCAGCGGCGCAAGAACTACAGCGAGGCGATCGCGCTGATCACCGAGCGCGCCGAATGGCTACCGTTGTTCACCTATGTGAAGACCTACGGGTTTTCCAAGCAGTTGAATTTCAGGCCGTTCACGGATGAACTGCCGCGGTTCTATCTGAGCACGTGGAAGTAGCGGGGTTGGCAGAGAGCGGGCGTGGAACACGGCCGCGGTTGCTCGGTGCCGGCCGCGGCGAGATGGAGAGGGCAGGGCTTACCGCGGCAGGCGTGCTGGCACGAGGGCACCGGTCCTTCCAGCAGGATGTCGCCGGCGCTGCGTAATTTCAACCGCTGACGCGACCGTCGGGACAAAGCTGCTCCCCCTCCCCTTGTGGAAGGGGGCTGGGGGGAGGGGTGGCCAGGACTCGCGTTCCGGGCCCGTGGCCACCCCTCCCCCCGGCCCCATCCCTCAAGGGGGGAGGATCTTAATTCCTACCCTCACCGGCCCGAGCTACCCGCCCGCCGACCCGCCGTCACGCCGCCTCGGCCAGCACCAGCCGCCGCCGCGGCACCGGCTTTACCGGCATGGCGGCATACACGTCCTTCACCGCCTCGGTCAGCGTCACGCCGGCCATGCCGGGCATCAGGCGGCGGCCGGTGCGCTCGAACAACGCGGCGCTGCGCAGCACCAGGCGCAGGCGGCTGGGCGGCATCCACAGCGCCGTATCCCGCCGCTCCACGCGATAAAGTGAAGCCGCGAGCAACCGTCCGAGTTGGCCGAACGAGTAAGGCTGGCCGTGCCCGAACGGGGTGCTCTCGAAATACGCCCAGGCGCCGGTGCGATTGGGCGCTACCACCAGCAGGCGGCCGTCATCCTTCAGCACCCGCCAGATCTCGCGCAGCAGCCGCCGCGCATTCTCCGCCGCCTCCAGCCCGTGCACCAGCAGCACGCGATCGAACTGCATGTCGGGGAACGGCAGTGCGTCCTCTTCCGCGGTGCATGACAGGCAGGGTGCGCCGACGGGCCAGCGCGTGGCGCCCATCTGCGCCGGGGTCACGGCGATGCAGCGCGCGGCTTCCTCGCGCCACAGCCGCAGATAGGGCGCGGCGTGGCCGATCCCCAGCACCGACTGGCCGCGCAGATCGGGCCACATCGCGAGCAACCGCTCACGCAGCACGCGCGCGGTCACCGCCCCCTGGGCGGTGGCATAGAAATCGGCCGCCGTGTGCGCATCCGCCGCCATGACATCGGCATATAACACGGCTGGCGGTTTTCGCCCGCCCCGGGTGGTGCTAGGCTGCCAGCATGACAGTCACAGCACACCCCGTCCCCATCCTGTCCGACAACTATGCCTGGCTGCTGCGCGACAGCGCGACCGGCGCCGTGGCGATCGTCGATCCGGCGGAACCCAAACCGATCATTGCCGCGCTGGAAGCGGCGGGCGGGCGGCTGGACCTGATCCTGCTGACCCATCACCACGCCGACCACATCGCCGGCGCCGACGAGGTGCGAGCCCATTTCGGCGCGAAAATGGTCGGCGCCGCGGCCGACGCGCACCGGCTGCCGAAGCTCGACATCGCGGTGAAGGAAGGCGACAGCGTAAAATTCGGCGCGGCCGAGGCCCGGGTCATCGACACCCCCGGCCACACCCGCGGTCAGATCAACTACTTCTTCCCCGACGGCGAAATCCTGCTGTCCGGCGATACCCTGTTCTCGCTCGGCTGCGGCCGGCTGATCGAGGGCACTGCCGCCGAAATGTTCGCCAGCCTGCGCAAGCTGGCAGCGCTGCCGGGCGGCACCAAGGTGTGCTGCGGCCATGAATATACTGAGAGCAACGCGCGCTTCGCTCTGAGCATCGATCCCGACAATGCCGCGTTGCAGGCCCGCACGGCGCAGGCACGCCAGCAGCGCGGCGCCGGCCAGCCGACGGTGCCGTCCTTGATGTCGGATGAACTGGCAGCCAATCCGTTCCTGCGGGCACCGGACGTCGCGAGCTTTGCCGATGCCCGCGCCAGGAAAGACTCGTTCAGGGGGTAACCGGCGTGAAGCTGTATTATTCCGCTGCCAGCCCGTTCGTGCGCAAGGTGATGGCGTGCGCCGTCACCCGCGGTCTGGACAAGCAGATCGAAACCGTCCGCACCAACCCGCACGAATCGGCCGCCGGCTTCGTGGCGGACAACCCGCTGTCGAAAGTACCCTGCCTGGTCACCGAAGACGGCCTGGCGTTGTTCGACAGCCGGGTCATCTGCGAATACCTCGACAGCCTGGGCGACGCTTTGCCGTTGTTCCCCACCCACGGCGCGGCGCGCTGGCGGGCGCTGAAGCAGCAGGCAATGGGCGACGGCATCATGGACGCCGCGGTGGCCCGCCGCGGCGAGCTGGCGCGGCCGACCGAGCCGGCACGCACGGCGCTGATGACGCGCTTCAAGACGGTGGTGGCGCGCACCGTCGGCGCGCTGGAGGCCGACCCGCCGCACCGCTTGGTGGATATCGGCTCGATCACCGTCGCCTGCGCGCTGGGCTACCTGGATTTCCGTTACGCTGCCGAGCCGTGGCGGCCGGAGCATCCGAAGCTGGCAGCGTGGTTCGAAGCGTTCGCGCAGAACCCCGGGATGGCGCAGACCGTACCGCACGACTGATCGCGACACTGCGGTCCACTGTCGTGCCGCGCCAGCAACCAGCGGCCGACCCGCCGGCCCCGCGCTTCGGCGACCGGTTCTTCCCAATCACCAACCAGCGCTCTCAGGGCGAGACCGCGATTTGCCCCTGATGGCTCAAGACTTCGCGGACATCGCTGCGATGCGGCGCATCAGCTCGTCGTGCGGCACATCCTCGACATGGGTCGCGATGTGCCAGGTATGGCCGAACGGATCGGTCAAGCTGCCCATGCGGTCGCCGTAGAACTTGTCCTCCGGCGCCGCGGTCACGGTGCCCCCCAGTGCTTTGGCCTTGGCGATGACCTCGTCCGCATCAGGCACATACAACAGCAGCGAGACCGGAGATCCGCCGTAGCCGGACGGCGATTTATGATCCGGGTTGGAGTCCGCCAGCATGATCCGGCTGCCGGCGATGTCGATTTCGGCGTGGCCGATGCGCCCGTCCGGGCCGGGCAGGCGGAGCAATTCCGTCCCGCCGAATGCCTCGGTGTACCAGGCCAGCGCCTTTGCGGCGCCGTCGACGATGAGATAGGGCGTGATGCTGTGGTAGGCGGACGGAACCGGCGAAACGGACATTGGCACCTCCCTGTATCGGCAGACAGATGGTGATCGAGTTATTCCCCGACGGGCTCTTACCGCCCGTAGTCGAGCTTCCACGCGGTC
>Ga0326727_10023727_pt1 | contig 11676 bp, 8 predicted proteins | sample MB2enrmetagenome_FD_207643 | JGI IMG/M metagenome (GOLD analysis project Ga0326727, IMG submission 207643) | Lab enriched peat soil microbial communities from McLean, Ithaca, NY, United States - MB29MY | ecosystem: Environmental > Terrestrial > Soil > Wetlands > Peat | place: USA: New York... | reverse complement strand
GCTATCGAAAAAGCAGACAGCGAGAAGGAGCTGGGCACACGCGACTTGCTGGTCAACTATATCCTGAAGAATCCGTATATCTGGCTCTTTGCCGGCGCCAATTTCTTTGTCTACATTGCCCGCTACGGCATGCTCGACTGGGGACCGTACTATCTGCAGGAAGTAAAGCACGCCAGCCTGGTCGAGGGAGGGTTCAGTACAACAGCTCTGGAATTTTCCGCCATTTTCAGCACCATTCTGATGGGCTGGTTGTCCGATAAGCTGGGCGGACGCCGCGGGATGATCAGCGTCTTCTGCATGATTCCTGTCTTTCTTGCCTATCTCGGCATCATCTACAGTCCTGATAATAAGTTATGGATAGATATGATATTGTTTGGCGTGATAGGCTTCTTTGTTTATCCGGCTATTCTGTTGCTGGTGGTCAGCGCGCTGGATTACACCTCAAAGAAAGCGGTGGGCACCGCGGCCGGCTTTATCGGGCTGTTCGGTTACCTGGGGCGTGTGGCAGAGAGTAAGGGCATAGGTGCGCTGGTTCCGCGTTACGGCTGGAATTTCGCGCTTTATGCGATCATGGCGTCGGCTTTCATGGGGATTGTGCTGCTCTCATGGATGTGGAAGCTCTCCCCGCGCAGAGCGGAGGAAATTGAACCACCAGGACTATCTCGCTCTGAAGAAAAATAGGTCCAAAGTATGATAACTCTGGGACGCATGCTCTAGAGTAAATTTATTTCTTACGCTTTACGCCAGTGATTATCAGGCCGTCATAAGAGGCCTGAAACCTAGCTGATCCACATTTGCGGATTGCTGATGGAGACAGCGTCGAGACCTTGCGACAAGAGGTCTTCGGCCTCCTTCAGGGTCCATATCAGCCCACCACCCACCACCGGGATATCCGGCGAGATGGCTCGCACGCTATCCAACAGCTTGGGAGCAACCGGGGCAGGCAGCACTTCAAGAGCATCCACCGGCGAATTCTTCAACTGATTCGTGATGGTATTCTTGGCGCCGCTATCCAGCAGAAAAGTTCGTTGAATGGCATAGAGATCGATGGAATGCGCATGACGTAATGGGTCAAGATGCGTAGAGATGATTCCGCGCGCGCCACAGCGCTTCAGATAGTTGACTGCGTATTTGTCGCGCGAGAAGCCATTGAGCAGGTCAAGATTGACAATGGGAAGCTTGTCCGCGGCTAGAATCTTCTGGATCATCGACTCGCAGTTATCCAGATCGCCGGTGAGCAGATAGACGATTTTGCCGTGCGCGGCAATTGCCTGATCCAGGTTTTCAACGTGGCGCACGGAGGGAATGATGGGAGTTTCACGGAAGAACTCACGTAACGGTGTCAGCGGTTCCTGCATGATGCGGTTTCCGTTCTCCTTCGGTTCATCGGGACAATGAAATATCGCCATCTGGACGCGCGATCCCTCATGTCCTTGAGGTCTTCTTCTATCTGTGATTGCTGCCAGGAAAATCATTATAGGCGTTGCAAGGCAACAGAAGCAAGGCGCAATGTCGTTAGAGACAGGCCGTTGTCCGCGTGTGCGGGTGTTGTCCCGGCTCTTGTCATAGACATCGATTTAGCGCCTGCCGACGTGCCTCTGGGCATCTTGACAGCACTCGTTAATTGAGAGATACTTAGGTGTTAATTAGTCCGACTCCGTTTCGTGAAGAGTGCCTGAGACAGCACGAGCGGGTAATTGGATGCTGCTGAAGAAGTCAGGACCAAGTGCTTCATAGGCAACTGGTTTTGCGTTCAGAATGGCTGCGGTCCGATCCTTGCTCTCGTCTTGCGGAATCTCTCAAGGCTCAGATTACTTCCTTTCTGCTGCGCATCCAGATATCCAGGTACGTGTCTCTATGCGCTACGTGGCTCCTCGCTGGCCACTCTCCTGTCTTCTCCGCAGACCAATTACCGCAAGCGTCGGGGCATCCGTGCCTACGGCGCAAAGCTACTTCCGCGCAATAGCGCGGTTTTTGAGCTGCGGCATGTTCGCGGGTAACTTGAAGGGTAAGACATGAAACCGACGCAAGTGGTCATTATCGGTGGTGGAGCAACGGGGGCAGGCATCCTATGGGACTTGAGCTTGCGCGGCATCTCCGCCATCCTGCTGGAGCAGGGAGACATCGCCAACGGAGCCACCGGGCGTTGCCACGGCCTGCTGCATTCCGGCGGCCGCTACGCCGTCAAGGATCCTGACACAGCGCGCGAGTGTGTCGCGGAAAACCGCATCATCAAGGCCATTGCGCCTCATTGCGTGGATGATGTCGGAGGGCTCTTCGTGCAGTGCGCCCAGGATGATCCGGCATTCTTTGAGCAGTGGCGGCGCGCGGCAGAAGCGGCCGGCATACGCAGCCAGCGCTTGAGTCCGGACGAAGCGCGCGAACTGGAGCCGAACCTGACGACAAACATCCTGGGCGCATTCACCTGCCCGGACGCGCACATCGATGTCTTCCGGCTGGTGCTGGCAAATCTTGAGGCAGCAGTCGAGCGCGGCGGACGCTTTCAAAATTACAGCCAGGTAACTTCCATTCGCACCGCCAACGGGCGCGTGCGCGGAGTCCGCTATCGCAACACGCGCAGCGGCGAGGAACAAGAGATTCCCTGCGAGGTAGTGATCAACGCCGCTGGAGGATGGGCTGAGAGCATCGCCGCCATGGCCGGCGTCGATGTGCCCATTCGTTGCGACAAGGGCACGCTTCTGGTGCTCAATCACCGGCTGAATCGCCGCGTGATCAATCGCTGCCGCAAATCCAGCGATGCCGACATCCTGGTGCCCGCCGGCCCGGTGTGTATCCTGGGAACCTCTTCGATTCGCGTGCCCGGCCCGGAGGGATTGACCGCTTCGCCTGAGGAGGTCGATCATCTGCTGCGGCTGGGCGATGAGATGATTCCGGGTCTGGTTGACGCGCGCATCCTGCGCATCTTCTGCGGCGTTCGGCCGCTGTATGCGCCCAAGATCGCGGAGGCCGCGAAAGGCCGCGAGATCAGCCGCGGCTTTGCGCTGCTCGATCACGAGACACGGGACGGGGTGGGCGGTTTTGTTTCCATTGTGGGCGGCAAGCTCACCACCTATCGCCTGATGGCCGCCGTGACGTGCGACTGCGTAGCGAAGAAGCTCGGGGTAACTGCGAAATGTATCACAGACAAGACGCCGTTGCGTCCCGCCCTCGATCGCAAGACGCACCATCGCGTTTTTCATTTGCTGCCGCATTCGGTGGCGGAAAAGATGGAGCGCCGCCTGGGCCCGCAAGCGCTTCGAGTTATCCAGGCAATTGAATCACGGCCCGAGCTGGCCGAGTTAGTCTGCGAATGTGAGTTAGTAACTCGTGGTGAATTGGAATATGTCATCGGCGGTTCCGCTTCGGTTCCGACTTATACCATCAGCGACGTTGGCCGGCGCACACGGCTCGGCTTCGGGCCTTGCCAGGGAACATTCTGCGGATACAAGGCGATGCTTGCCGGCTATCAGACTCATCGCTGGACGGCATCGGAAGCAGCCACCGAATTCTCCGCCTATCTTCACGAGCGCTCCAAGGGGCAATCCTTCATCCACCAGGGCAAGCAGGTCGAGCAACTGGATTTCAACCACGATCTCTACGGCGCGGATTGGCCGTTCTGCGCGGATTCGGGTAAGCAAGATGGGAACTAATAGTTATGACGTTGTGGTTGTAGGCGCGGCTCTCTCCGGCCTTTGCGCGGCGGGCGCGGCCGCTCAGCGCAACCGGAAAGTCGCGCTGGTTGCCACCGGACCGGGTTCATTTGTCAACGGGCCCGGATGGTTACGGGCGCAGGAGATTCTGCGGGCCTCCGCGGCGCCTGAACTGAGAGAGGCAATCGCGTTCTATTGCGAGTTGGCGCGCCTTGCGGGCTGCCCGTTCGCTGGAGATCTTTCGACCGCGCGCTATCTGCCAACCGTTCTTGGCGACTTTCAGAGCGTAGCGCTCGCGCCCCTGTCCCTGTGGAAAGCCGAGCCACGCGACGGAATTTCCACCGCGATTGTTGGCGTTCGTGGACTATCCATCTTCGATGAGAACTTCATGGCCGAGCGGCTTACTGAGCGGGCGCGCATGATGAGTTCCGGATGCACTTACACGGCACGGCAAGTCCCTCTTTCACGCGAGATGGGAGTTCCCGTGACCACCTTGCGCGTCGCCGAGTTATTCGATCGCGACCATGGGTTTCGCGCCGAACTTATCGACGCTTTGCGGACGGCGGCATCCGGTTTTGAGCGCATCCTCGTGCCAGGCATGTTAGGGATGAACTCATCCGCGGCGCAGATTGCCGAATTCCAGCGTGAGCTTGGTTGCCCTATGGGCGAGATTCCCACTTTGCCTCCATCCATTCCCGGCCTGCGCATCTTCCATCGCCTGGAGAGTTACCTTCACCAGATCGGCGTGGAGCTCTATCGTGGATTCCCCGTCGATAAAGTGGTAATCCACGACGGTTTGTGCACCGGACTCCGGGTTGCCAGTCCTGGTCACCCGTTGCATCTGCGTTGCGAGAGCGCGGTGCTGGCAACAGGCCGGCGCACTGCCAATCCTTTGGGCGGGGAATTTGCCGGTTGCGATCAGCAGATGCGGCCGCTCACTTCGACCGGCTCCGTGATAGCGCGCAACCTCTTCATCGCCGGGCCGCTTCCGCACACGGATGGCGCAAATCACGGCAACGTCCTGCACATTCTTACCGGTTACCGCGCGGGAAATCTCGCAGCATCCACAAGGGGAAACCATGCGGCTCGATGACCTTGCAATGGACAATTGCCTAAAGTGTTCACTATGCAACGCGGTGTGCCCGGTGCTGGCCGTTCATCCCCTGTATCCCGGCCCCAAGCGCCTGGGGCCGGAGTTGGAGCGCCTGCGCCGCGAAGGCCTTTCCACCGACACGGAGTGGGTGGAATATTGCCTGGGATGCCATCGTTGCGATCTCGTGTGTCCTCATCAGGTGAATGTCTCGGAGATGATTGCGCGCGCCAAGGCAACGCACCGCAAGCCTCTGGTTCGCGGCCTGCGCGACTGGTGGTTTGCGCGTCCCGGCCTGCTGGGCAAGTTGACGACTATTCTGCCCGCGCTCTCCAACTTCGCGCTCTCCATGAAGCCGGCGCGTTTTCTCATGTCGAAGCTGATGCTGATCGTGCCGCAACGCAAATTTCCCAGCTACACGCGGCCGGATTTGCGCGCGCCTGTGATGACCGGCAAAGAGCTGGAACGTGTGGTCTTCTTTCCCGGCTGCTTTATCCGCTACAACCGGCCCGATCTTGGGAGGGTGGTGATCGATCTTCTTGAGCGCAACGGCCTGGCCGCGGAAGTTGCTTCGACGGAGTGCTGCGGAGTTCCAGCCATGGCCAACGGCGATGCAGCGGCGGCGCGCGCGGCGGCGCGAGCCAACGTCAAGGCCCTGGCCCATCACGTCGATTCGGGTCTGCGCATTGTGACCGCCTGCTCCAGTTGCGGGCACATGCTCAAGACGGGATTCAGCGGCGTCCTCCAGGACGACAAGGAGTTTGCCGGAGCGGCGCAAAAAATCGCAAATAATACATTCGATCTTGCAGAGTTACTCATGGCGCAGTCGGACGCGGGAAAGCTCAACATCGACTTCCAGAACACCAACTTGCGGCTGGCTTACCACGCGCCGTGCCATCAAAGGTCGCAAGGTATCGGACGCCCGTGGTATCACTTGTTGCGCCTCATTCCCGGTGTTACCGTTGAGGATCTGGATGCCGGATGCTGTGGCATGTCCGGAACCTATGGCTTCAAGCAGGAGAAGTACACGGTCTCCATGGAGATCGGCAAGGAGTTATTCTCGAGCATCGGCGCGGCGCGGCCAGAGATGGTCGCCACGGAGTGCGCCACCTGCCAGATGCAGATCGAACACGGAACCACCTTCAAGGCGATCCATCCCGCGGAGATTCTGTTGCAGGCCTATGATGAGCGCTGCTCCGGATAAGGACCGCGAAGATTGATCGGATGGTTTCGGAGCAGAGACGGAACGCAGTTGGCAATCGAGGGAGTTAATCTGTTGATAATTTGGAGCGGGAGACCGGGATCGAACCGGCGACATTCAGCTTGGGAAGCTGACGTTCTGCCACTGAACTACTCCCGCATCCTGTTTGTAGTCAACAACATGTCGTAAATCTCTAAATTGCCGACTTGGCCGTTTTGCATCGCTGCCAACTCAGTGTGCATCCGCGCGGTAGGCTAGCAAACGAACCTCGCTCCTATCATACCGGCACCTGCCTCCAGCGTAAAGTCATAGTTCAGTTGCCCGATGCAGAAGCTTCAAAAGAAAATTCTCAGATCAATACTCGCGGTGATACTCTGCTTGCGTGGATTGCGCTCCACTGGGCGTGATTCATAACGGCCGCGGAGCCGGCTTGGCGTGTCTTCGCAAGAGGGTGCATCCTAGTCTGCGCTGCCGGCTGACGCTACAGAGACTGAGAGCCTTGGGGTAAGTTATGGACATTGAGATCATTGTTATTGGGGAGTCAGGCAAGCGAGTCTTGAGTGATTCCCGCATCCGCATCGGGCAGGACCCGAATTGTGAAGTCAGCTTGCCGCCGGGAAGATATCCCGCGGTAGCCGGTGAGCATCTGGTACTTGAGGTGGTGAACGGCGCGGTCAGCCTGGCTAGAGGAATGCCTCCTGGGGGCGAAACCTTCGTGAATGGCCATCCGGCCGGCGCCGGCGCCGCGATTCGCTCCGGCGATATCCTTCGTTTGGGCGCCGGAGGGCCGGAGTTGCGCATTCGTCTTTTGGAGCAAGGAGCCTATGCGCCGCCCGCGCAACATGAGCCCACGCGCGTCCTGTCTCAGCCCGTCCCGGCGATGCAAGAGCCGGCCCGCGCGGCGCATGAACCCACCCGCATCGTCACCGGCCCGGCAGCCGGAGCTTACTCCTCCGCGCCGTCCGTCGCGCCAGGGACGGCGGGAAGACAAGGCTACACAGCAGAAGTCGCGCGAGGAGTTTCCGCCGCTCCCCGGACTCCTTTATCGCAACCAGCGGCAAGCGCGGCAGAAGGTGAAAATATGAGCATTCTTGAAGACAAGCTGAAGGCCATCCACGGCATTCTGGTGGCAAATATGGTGATTCTCATCGTCATGCTGGGGTGCATCTTCTGGCAGAGCTGGGAGCTTTCTCAGACCAGAGACGATGTGCAGCAGTTGCGCACTCAGGCGCAGAACGCGGTCACCCAGTTCACGCCCGCGCTGGATGCCCGGCTGAAAGCTCTTGATGATCGCCTCGACGGCATGGACGCACAAGTTGCGCAGGCCCAGGATCGCTTGGTCAAAACCATGGACGCCCAGACCAAGCACGAAGAGGACCGCATGGTGGAGCGCATGAACACCGCGATTCCCGCCATGCTGGACAAGTACATCGCCAACAAGGTTGCGCAAGTGAGGCAATAAGCATCCGCGCGGCTTTAGGAATTTGAGCGTCACGCTCTTGCAGAGTTCCCCATCCACTCGCTTTACAAAGGCGAAAGGATGGGGCGCGGCAAGAGCGCGTTGGCTATTGTGCCGCTCTACTGGGTGTAAGTGTAAGACTCATAGCCGTCGAGATAGACCGACAGTGGAAGCGTGAAGACTCCACCGGGGCTGGGGTGCTCTCCCCATGGGTTGCGCAAGGTTACGGTCTGCGCGGCATCGTCGTAACTCAGCAGCGTGTAACAGTGCGATGCAACCCACCAACTGGCGCTGGCGAATTGCGCGTTGGGCGCCGTGGCCCTGGTTCCGGCCACCATCGCCACCCCGCCCGCGCGGAACCGTTGCAGTTGTTGCATGGTTTGATTGCGGTCGTTCATCAGGCCTGCATAGGCCTTACCCAGGAACGCCTCCATCACCCGCACCGGAATCCCTCCCTGGCCCAGGCTCTTGTAGGCTCCGAAGACCTCGCCATTCTCTTGCACGGTCTGCGCCAGCGTGGCGAAGAATCCTTTTTCGTCGAGAAATCCCACCAGCGACTGCGCCTCGGCCGAGGGAATGCCATTGGCATGGAGCTCCGTTGCCAGGCTCTGCTTGAGCGCATACTGGTCCATCGTTCCATCCTGGCTCACCACCGCACGAATGGCCCGGTCATAGGCCACCAGCAGCATCTCCGACCCATCCAGCCATGAAATGGCCATGGGCTGGATAAAGACCGGAATCATGTCTGACTTCCGGATGGCCTGAACCAGGCTTTGCCGCAGGGCGCGCTGCGCATAGGCCCGCATCAGCACCGCGACCCACGTGCCCTCCGAGCGGTCGTAGCCATGCGCTCGACCATACTCCACGTCGCTGGAGTACACCACCTCATCCGCTCCGCTGAAGAAGTGAACCCGGTAGCCGCCGCCGGGATTCTGGCGGATGGCGTCACGCAGGGTTCCGGGCGCTGTCTTGGCCAGCGCCGCAATCGTCGCATGAAAGTAGCAACTGCCCAGCAGACCCTGACGGACCGATTGCGGGCTGATTCCGTGGGCTCCGTAGAGCGCCGTGTCCTGGGCCCAGCCGGTCCACGCCAAACCAACCCCCAACAGCAAAAAGGCGAACCCTGCAAATGGCTTCCGCATCTTTTCCTCCTTTCTTTTAGACGGCTTCTTCTTGTTCCGGGCTTTATGGCTGTGTGTTTCTTGCTGGTTTGGGCGGTTCGGGCAAAAGCTGCATCGCCGATTTAAAGACCTGGAACTTTACCGAATTGCTGACCGCGCCGGCAGGAACGCTCACCAGCTTCAGCTCGCACCGGATGGCCTCCTCCCGCTCCGGCGTCGGCGGATGATCGGAGAGGAACGGATTTGACGTACCGCCCGACGACTTCTCCAGCGCATCCATTTGTGCAAACAGCTTGAGGAACCCGTTCGGATCCCAGCCGGCGCGCAGCATACCGTAGAAGCCCAGCAGGTCGGCCTCTGCCTCGTCTTTGCGGTTGAAGTGCAACTTGGCCAGCATGACCGCCGCTCCGCCAAACTTAACGATGATCTTGTCGATCACGCCATTCTGTTCGTTCAAGTTGTCCAAGACAGGCTTAAGCAGGTGCTGTGCCGCGAAAAAGAGCAGCAACTGGTTCACCACGTGCCGCCCCACCACGTGCCCGATCTCGTGGGAGAGCACGGCTGCCAGCTCGTCCTCGCTCGCGACCAGCTCAATCAGGCCGCGATTGACGTACAAAAATCCGCCGGGCATTGAAAGCGCATTGGGAACGTGCGAGTTGATCAGCTTGATCGAGTAGGGAAGGTTGGGCCGCTGGCTCTGCGCGGTCAGAGCCGACAGCATCTTTCCCAGGTAGCGGTCGGTCAGCGTGTTGTTGACCACCGCCTCCTCTTGTTCGAACACTGTGGCAAACTGCCGCCCCAGCGCAATCTCGTCCTCATCGGTCAACAGGTTCAGCGGAGAGATGTGAATATGCGGCTCTTCGGCCAGCAGCCCTCGCCACCCTGGAGCCAAAACAAAAGCCGCGGCTCCCATCCCAGCCTTCGACAACCACTCTCGCCTGTTCCATATGATCATCGCGAATCCTCTGCTTCAAAAAGCATATAAACTGCAATCTCATATCATGCTTAACCGTGCTATCGCTGGCGTAGTGCTCGCTATTTCAGCTCTTTCAGCCGGTCGCAGCCAAATTGGTTGTGCAAGCTGCAGCCCTTGATGAGCAACTGCCGGGCCATATCCGGATTCTTTCCCACGCCGCGGCCGTACTTGTAGCAAATCCCCAGGTTGCTGCATCCGGCCCCATCCCCGGCGTCGCAGGCCCGCGAGTATAGCGCCGCCGCACGGGTATCGTCCTGAGCCCTGCCGTGGCCGCTCCAATAGCTGCTGCCCAGATTGAAGCAACCCAGGGCATCGCCCGCATCACAGGCCTGTGAATACAGGTCCGCGGCGCTGACATCGTTCTGGCCTACGCTATCGCCATTGTGGTACATCACGCCGAGAGTGTTGCACCCCTGGGGCGGCGATGTTCTACAGGCCTTGGAGTAAAGAGCCGCCGCGCGCAAGCCGTCCTTGGGCACGCTGTTTCCGTTGTGGTACAGGTTGCCGAGGTCGTTGCACGCCACCGCGCTGCCGCCCGAGCAGGCCTTGTCCAGCAGAGGGCTGGCCTCGGAGAAGCGCTTCTGGTTGTAGAGCGCAATGGCCTGCTGCGTGATCTCGGCATTGCTCGGCTGCGGAGCCGGCGGATTAACGATCTTCGGCAAGACTACCTGTTGCGGTAGGACAACGTTCGGCAGGACAATCGACGGTTTACTATTATCCGCCTGCGTGGGCTTCTGAGTCTGGGAGCTGGCAGGGCCTTCAGTGGCCGGAGTGACATGCGTCTTGGATGCAGGGGACGGTTTTTGAGGAGCGGACGGAGGCGTAAAGGCTGTACTGGTATTCGAAGCCGCCCGAAGAGGGGGTATGACAGCAGGTTGTGTCACCGCCGCTTGTGCCTGCGGGGGCTGCGGCTTGGGCGCAAAAAGCTGATCAGCGGCGAATCCCGCAGCCAGCGCCACTGCCGCTACAGCTCCCCACGCCCATACGGGAATACTCTGCAATCCGGACTTCTGCACAGGAGTTATCGGCTTCGGAATCGGCGTCACAACCGGTTCCTGCCGCACCCAGCCCTCTTCGCTGACCGTCTTCGGCTGCACCCAGGCGTATCCGGCAACCATCTCCGGCCGCTGCTGGCCGGAACCATGCTCCACGGCGTCAAGCAGGCTGAGCACTTCCGCGTCCTGCGGGCGGTCGTCGCGGTTCTTGGCCAGAAGACGCATGGCCAACCCATCCAGTCCCGTCCAACTGGCCAGTTCCGGCCGCAAAAGGCTGGGCCGGTTGGGTGTCTCCTCCATGTGCTGTTTCATCCAGCCCGAGGTGTTGTGCGCGTGGAAAGGCGAGCGGCCGGTCAGCATCTCATAGAAAACGCAGCCCATGGCATAAAGATCGGTGCGGCCGTCCATCTCCGCGGCGGGCATCTCCAGCCACTGCTCCGGGGCGGCGTAGTCCGGGGTCAGCAGAAAGCCGCGCGTCATGCTCAGCCTGGTCACGCTTTCGGCCATGGCAGCGATACCGAAATCTAAAACCTTGGGCACCTCACGGCCATCGGCGGCCCGCGCCAATAGGATATTCTCCGGCTTGACGTCGCGGTGAATCGTCCCCTGCGCATGGGCCGCGGCCAGCCCGCTCACGATGCCGCGTGTCAGCTCCAGCGCCCGCGGGACGCCAAACCCGTCGCGCGCCTCATCCAGCGCCGCCCGCAGGCTCTTCCCCTCAACGTACTCCATGGCGATGAACAGGCTGCCGTCCTCGCCCTGGTCCAGATCGGTCACTTCCACGATGTTGGGGTGGCGCAACTGGTGAGAGGCGCGCGCCTCCATGCGGAAGCGCTTGATGAACTTGGGGTCTTTGCCCAGGTCGCCGGCCAAAAACTTCAGCGCCACATGGCCGCCCAGCAGAATGTGCTCAGCCAGGTAGACCACCCCCATCCCCCCCTGGCCCAGCTTGCTGACGATGCGGTACTTGCCGCGCACCAGCGATCCGGCTGCCAGTTCGTGGGAGACGATCAGCACCGCTCCGTCGGAGGGGCACGTGGTGTGCTGATCCGGGTAATCCGAATCGCAAACGGGACAGGTTTTCATCTTTAGTGTCCTGCTTTAAGCTGAAAATTTGCTGGCGCAAGAATACCATGCCGGCGGCTTCGCTGGGATGGCTTTTCCGCCCCTAAGCTACAATAAAA
>Ga0326727_10023726_pt1 | contig 11676 bp, 9 predicted proteins | sample MB2enrmetagenome_FD_207643 | JGI IMG/M metagenome (GOLD analysis project Ga0326727, IMG submission 207643) | Lab enriched peat soil microbial communities from McLean, Ithaca, NY, United States - MB29MY | ecosystem: Environmental > Terrestrial > Soil > Wetlands > Peat | place: USA: New York... | reverse complement strand
GCCGCGGCGCACGAAGCCTAGTTTGTGCAGGATGGCGGCGATCCGCAGCGCCACCGTAGTCTTGCCGGTACCGGGATTGCCGGTGAACGACATGTGCAAGGTTGGCACATCCGAGGTCAGGCTCATTCGCTTGCGGATACGCTCGATCAGGAGCAGCGAGGCGATCTCGCGGATCCGCGTCTTGACCGGCTTCAGCCCGATCAGCTCGCGATCGAGCTGATCGAGCACCTCGCCGATGCCGACCTCATTGAACTCCTGGCGCAGGTCGACGCGCTCCATCGGCGCGGGCTCGCCCGCGCCCGGCACGGCTACTGGACCAGCCGCGTTCATTTCGCACCGTAGCGGGTGCCCTCGGGACGGTCGACGGCATAGGATTTCGTGGTGTAGCGGATGTTGCGACCGACGCCTTCATGGCGTTCGAGCGCAAAGCCGGGCTCCTCTTTCGGCCGGTTGACGATGAAGGACAGCCGCACCGATTCCCAGCCGTGGCTGGAGTCGAAGGCGGACATCCGGATATAGCGGTCGCCATAGACCTTGCGGCATTCGTTGAGTTCCATCATCACGCCGGCGGCGTCGCGCAGATCGAACATCGGCAGTCCCCACATCTCCCAAAGATTGTTGCGGGGATGCGGATCGTCGGTGAATTCGAGGTTCACCGCCCAGCCCTTTTCGAGGGCATACTGCACCTGACGGGTGATCTGCTCGTCGGTGAGATCGGGCAGAAACGAAAAACAGCCTTGGGTAATGCGCATGGTGAGCTTCCTTACATCGAAACGCTGGGGGTGGGCGCGTAGTCGGGCGTGTCGGTGGATTCATAGTTGAAGGTGACGTTCTTCCACACCTCCAGCGCCGATTTCAGCGGCGTGCAGGTCTGCGCCGCCTTGGCGAGAATCTCCGGCCCTTCGTGCACATAGTCGCGGCCTTCATTGCGCGCCAGAATCATCGCTTCCAGGGCCACGCGGTTGGCGGTGGCGCCCGCCTGGATGCCCATGGGATGGCCGATGGTGCCGCCGCCGAACTGCAGCACCACGTCCTCGCCGAGATGGTCGAGCAGTTGGTGCATCTGCCCGGCATGAATGCCGCCGGAGGCCACCGGCATCAGCTTGTTGAGGCTGGCCCAGGGCTGATCGAAGAACACGCCATGTTCGAGCTGCTTCGGATTGAAGTCCTCGCGGCAGATGTCGTAGTAGCCGCGCGTGGTGGCGGGGTCGCCCTCGAGCTTGCCGACCACGGTGCCGGCATGGATGTGATCGACGCCGGCAAGCCGCATCCATTTCGCAATCACGCGGAACGAAACGCCGTGGTTGCGCTGCCTGGTATAGGTGCCATGGCCGGCGCGGTGCAGATGCAGGATCATGTCGTTCCTGCGCGCCCATTTGGCCATCGACTGGATCGCGGTGTAGCCGATCACGAGATCGATCATGATGATGACCGAGCCGAGTTCCCTGGCGAATTCGGCACGCTCGTACATTTCTTCCATGGTGCCGGCGGTGACGTTGAGATAGGTGCCCTTGATTTCGCCGGTGGCGGCCTGCGCCTTGTTGACGGATTCCATGCAATACAGATAGCGCTCGCGCCAATGCATGAAGGGCTGCGAGTTGATGTTCTCATCATCCTTGGTGAAGTCGAGCCCGCCCTTCAGCGCCTCATAGACCACGCGGCCGTAATTGCGGCCGGACAGGCCGAGCTTCGGCTTGACGGTGGCGCCGAGCAGCGGCCGTCCGAACTTGTCCAGACGCTCGCGCTCGACCACGATGCCGGTCGCCGGACCCTGAAATGTCTTCACGTAGGCGATCGGCAGCCGCATGTCCTCCAGCCGCAGCGCCTTCAGAGGCTTGAAGCCGAACACGTTGCCGATAATGGACGCCGTGAGATTGGCGATCGATCCGTTCTCGAACAGGTCGAGATCGTAGGCGATATAGGCGAAATATTGCCCCGGCGAATTGGGCACGGGGTCAACCCGGTAGCATTTGGCGCGGTATTTTTCCGCCGCCGTCAGCCGGTCGGTCCACACCACGGTCCAGGTCGCGGTCGAGGATTCACCGGCGACCGCGGCCGCAGCCTCGATCGGATCGACGCCCTCCTGCGGCGTGACCCGGAACAGCGCGATGATGTCGGTGTCCTTGGGCTGGTAATCGGGCTCCCAATAGCCCATTTTCTTGTATTCCATGACGCCGGACTTGTAGCGATCCTTGCCGCGGACGGTGATCGATTGTTCGTTCATGGGTCTCTCCTTGAGGTGGTGCAGGACGGCCGGTCGGGATACGAAGGCTTCAAATCATTCGGCGGCGGAGGCGAGGCCACCGATCCGGGGATCGAGCGCGCCCGATCGATAGCGCCGGGCCATTTCCGACAGCGGCATCACCTTGATGTCAGGCGCATGGCCTGCGGTGCCGAACTGCACGAAACGTTCGCGGCAGAGGTCGCGCATGGCTTCCATCGCGGGCTTGAGGAATTTGCGCGGATCAAACTCGCTTCGATTCTGGACCCCGACCTTGCGGAAGACCGCGGTCATCGCCAGCCGGCAATCGGTATCGATATTGACCTTGCGCACACCGTGCTTGATGCCGCGCACGATCTCCTCGATCGGCACGCCCCAGGTCTGCGGCATCTCGCCGCCGAACTGGTTGAAGGCGTCCTGCAGCGGCTGCGGCACCGAGGAAGAGCCGTGCATCACCAGATGGGTATTGGGCAGCCGACGGTGGATTTCCTCGACCACCTTCATGGCGAGGATGTCGCCGTCCGGCTTGCGCGAAAACTTGTAGGCGCCATGCGAGGTGCCCATCGCAATCGCCAGCGCATCGACCTTGGTGGCGCGGACGAAATCCACGGCCTGGTCCGGGTCGGTCAGCAGCTGGTCGTGACTGACCTTGCCTTCGACGCCGTGGCCATCTTCCTGCTCGCCGCCGCCATGCTCGAGCGAGCCGAGCACCCCGAGTTCGCCTTCCACCGATGCGCCGATCCAGTGCGCCATCTCGACCACGCGGCGGGTAATATCGACGTTATAGGCATAGTCAGCCGCCGTCTTGGCGTCGGCCTTGAGCGATCCGTCCATCATGACCGAGGTAAATCCGTGCTGAAGCGCGGTGGCACAGGTCGCCTCCTCGTTGCCGTGGTCCTGGTGCATGCAGAGCGGAATCTGCGGATAGATCTCTTCCAGCGCGTCGATCATCTTCGCCAGCATGATGTCGTTGGCATAGGAGCGGGCGCCGCGCGAGGCCTGGATGATGACCGGCGCATCGACGGAAGCCGCGGCGTCCATGATCGCCAGCCCCTGCTCCATGTTGTTGATATTGAACGCCGGAACGCCGTAGTCGTGCTCGGCGGCATGGTCCAGCAATTGCCTCAGGGTAATGCGTGCCACTTTGTTCTCCCGATCATGGTGTCGCGCGCCTTGAAAATCTTCAGGCGTAGGTTGCCGCCATTCTCGACCGCGCCAGGCATTTTGTGGCCGCGGCCGCGACCGCCTCCGCGGTGATGCCGAATTCGCGATAGAGCACCTCGGCCGGCGCGGAAGCGCCGAAGCCGGTCATGCCGACGAATTCGCCTTTCTCGCCGAGCCAGCGCGCCCAGTCGCCCTCGACTGCGGCCTCGACGCCGATCCTGGGAACGCGGCCCAGCACGCCGTCGCGGTATTCCTGCGATTGCTGACGAAACAGATCGAAGCACGGCGCTGAAACGACGGCGGCGCGGATGTTGTCCTGCGCCAGCCGTTTGGCCGCCTGCAGCGCGATCGACACCTCCGAGCCCGTCGCGATGAGGGTAACGTCGCGGCCGTTCTCCGGTTCCACGATCACATAGGCGCCGTGGGCGACTTGATTGATGTCGTCGCCGGAGTTGCGAAAGGCGGGAAGGGCCTGCCGCGACAGGCACAGCACCGAGGGATTGGATTCGGCGCGCAGCGCGCAATCCCAGGCCTCGGCGGTCTCGACCGCATCGCCCGGCCGGAACAACAGCAAGCCGGGAATGGCCCGCAGCGACGTCAGGTGTTCGACCGGCTGATGGGTCGGGCCGTCTTCGCCCAGACCGATGGAGTCGTGCGTCATCACGTGGATGACCCTGATCCGCATCAGCGCCGCCAGCCTGATCGCCGGACGACTGTAGTCGGCGAAGGTCAGAAAGGTGCCGCCATAGGGAATGAAGCCGCCGTGCAGGGCGATGCCGTTCATCGCCGCCGCCATCGCGTGCTCGCGGACGCCATAATGGACATAGTCGCCATCGAAGCCGTTCGGCCGTACCGGTCGCTGCGATTTGGCAAGCGTCAGATTGGAGTGGGTCAGATCGGCCGAGCCACCCAGAAGATTCGGCAGTGACCCGGCGATCGCGTCAAGCACCTTCTGGGAGGCCTGTCTTGTGGCCATGGAGGGGCGCGCTGTGGCAAACTCTGCGCGGATCGCGGCCATGGCGGGGGCGTATTCGCATGGCAGTTTCCGGTTCAGCGCGTCGTGGAGCGGCGAACGCGACGCGGCATTGAGCCGCCGGGCCCGCTCGATCCAGTTGCGGCGCGCGCTTTGCCCACGCGTGCCGATATCGCGCCACTGCTCAAGCACATGCGGGGGGATCTGGAACGGCGCGTGAGGCCAATTGAGCGCGGCGCGCGTCTTGGCCACCTCATCGGCGCCGAGCGGAGCGCCGTGGGCTTTTTCGCTGCCCTGCCGGTTGGGCGCGCCGAAACCGATCACGGTACGGCAGGCGATCAAGGACGGACGATCGCTGGTTCGAGCCTGCTCGATGGCTGCGGCGATGGCCTGGGGATCGTGGCCGTCGATGCGGCGGGTCGACCAGCCCGACGCCTCGAAGCGCTTCAGCTGATCGTCCGAGCAGGACAGCGAGGTGGATCCGTCGATCGAAATTTGGTTGTCATCAAACAGCACGATCAGCCGGTTGAGCCTGAGATGTCCGGCAAAAGAAATCGCCTCATGGCTGAGACCTTCCATCAGGCAGCCATCGCCCGAGATCACATAGGTAAAGTGGTCGACGAGGTCATCGCCAAAGCGCGCATGGAGCAGGCGCTCGGCCAAGGCCATGCCGACCGCGGTCGCTAGGCCCTGCCCGAGCGGACCGGTGGTGGTTTCCACGCCCGGGGTGTGGCCATATTCCGGATGCCCCGGCGTCTTCGAGCCCCACTGCCGGAAGGCCCTGAGTTCGTCCGCGGTGACGCCTTCGTAACCGGTCAGATAGAGCAAGGCATAGAGCAGCATCGAGCCGTGACCGGCGGAGAGGACGAATCGATCGCGATCCGGCCAAGCCGGATCGCTGGCGTCGAATTTGAGGAACCGCGAAAACAATACGGTGGCGACGTCGGCCATGCCCATCGGCATGCCCGGATGACCGGACTTGGCCTGTTCGACCGCGTCGATGGCCAGGAAGCGAATCGCATTGGCCAGTTCAGCATGCGAGGCCTCGGGCGGCGCAACCGGGTTGAGAGCATGGAGGGTCATACCGTGCGCCTCTTGCGTTCCATCAGTTGCAGGATCAGCGGCGTGAGGATGAGCTGCATCGCAAGGTCGAGCTTGGATCCGTGGATGACGATCGAATTGGCGCGCGACATGAAGCTGTCGGGGATCATCGACAGCAGATAAGGAAAATCGATGCCGCGCGGATTTTTCAGCCGGATCACCACCATCGACTCGTCCGCGGTCGGGATCCAGCGCGCGATGAACGGATTGGAGGTGTCGACCGTCGGCACCCGCTGGAAGTTGATGTCGGTCTCCGCGAACTGCGGGCAGATATAGTGTACATAGTCCGGCATCCGCCGCAGGATGGTGTCGGTGACCGCCTCGGTCGAATAGCCGCGGTCGCTACGGTCGCGATGCAGCTTCTGGATCCATTCGAGGTTGATGACGGGTACCACGCCGATCTTGAGATCGGCGTACTGGGCGACGTTGACCTTCTCGGTCACCACCGCGCCGTGCAGGCCTTCATAGAACAACAGATCGGATTTCTCCGGCAGCGGCCCCCATTCGGTGAAGTGGCCCGGCTCCGCCCCGTAGAGTTTGGCCTCCTCATCGTCGTGGACGTAGTGGCGGGTGGTACCAGTGCCGGATTCGCCATAGTCCCGAAATACCCGCTCGAGTTCCTCGAACAGGTTGGTCTCGGGACTGAAATGGCTGAAATGCCGGTTGCCGCGCTCGGCTTCCTCGGCCATTTTGGTGCGCATGTCGACACGATTGTAGCGATGAAAGGCGTCGCCTTCGATATAGGCCGCCGCTACTCTTTCCCGTCGGAAAATGTTCTCGAAGGTTCTTTTCACCGACGTCGTACCGGCGCCGGATGAACCCGTAATGGAAATGATCGGATGACTGCGCGACATCTTTGATACCTAACGATCAGCGAAACAGGCCGCGCCGCGCGAACAGCGGCGCATCGCTGTTGTCGAACATCGGTTCGATACCCTCATGGATGGCCGCGACATCGCGAACGCCACGCACCGAGCCCATGATCAGCGGCACCCGCTGGTGCGGCGTCCGGGCCCCGAGTTCCAGAATTCGACGCCGTCCCGTGGTCGCGGAACCTCCCGCCCATTCCATCACCAGCGCCATCGGATGGGCCTCGTACAACAGCCGAAGCCGGCCTTCGCGATAACCGGGACGGGCATCGGCCGGATAGAGAAACACCCCGCCGCGCACCAGGATGCGAAGCGCTTCCGCCACCAGCGAGCCGATCCAGCGCATGTTGAAATCGGTGCCGCGGTCGCCATTGGTGCCGGCGAGACATTCGTCGATGTAGGCCCGAACCGGTCCGTGCCAGTGCCTTCGATTGGAGGCGTTGATGGCAAATTCCGGGGTATCGAGCGCAATCTTCACCCCCTGTTTCACCAGCACGAATTGCTGCGTGCGCCGTTCGAGAATGAAGATGTCGACCTGGTTGTTCAGCGCCAGAACCAGTGTCGTTTGCGGACCGTACACCACGAAACCCGCGGCACATTGCGCCGTGCCGGGCTCAAAAAAGGTTGAAAGGACATCGTTGCCACGGGGGCGGATCGAAAAGATGGTGCCAACCGAAATGTTGTTTTCCAGGTTGGACGATCCATCCAGGGGATCGATTGCGACGCAGAGCGGCGCGTCGGGATTGAGGGTTTCAGGCAGCGCGGCTTCCTCGGACAGAACGGCCGCTACCGGCGCATCGCGCAGGACGCGCCGCATGATGTCGTCGGCGATGACGTCGATGTCCTTTTGATGATCGCCATCGGAATTGATGGCACCGACCTGCCCGGTAATGCCGGCCAGCGGGCCATCCGCGATCAGCGCCGCGAGTTCGATCGAGCCCGCGGCGAGCGCCGCAATCACCTCGCATACCGGGGAACCGTGCGGCGTTTGCCCTGCCGCCAGATCAAGATGCGAACGCAACGTGACGCGCTCGTTCATGGCCGTCTCCCCTGCGCCCTCTCATGGAGCGCTGCTAGGTCGCGTTTCGCCGGTCGGCAATTCGCCCGAACCACACAACCGCAATTTGCCGGATTAGTGAAATTTTGTTATCTTTTGAGAGAGCAAAGTTTTTCTTATGGGCAGGTGATCGTGATGGCGGGACATTTTGCGCGGGAACTGACCCTTCGCCAGCTGCGGGCGCTGGCCGCGGTCGAGCGGCACCGGTCAGTGACATCCGCGGCCAAGCAGCTCAATCTGACACAGCCCGCGGTCACGCTGCAACTGCGCAACCTGCAGGCACTCGCCGGCCTGCCACTGATCCAGCGTTGCAGCGACGGGATGCTGCTGACCGATGCCGGCCGCGAAGTGCTGGCCCTGACCGAACGGATCGAGGCCGCCATCGCCTCCTGCGAAACCTCGCTCGACATGATCGCCGGCAAGACCGCCGGTCGCATCTCGATCGGCGCGGTCAGTACCGCGAAGTATTTCGTCCCGTTCGCGATCTCCGGATTCTCCAAGGCCTATCCGAACCTGGACGTCACGCTGTCGATCGGAAACCGGCAGGAGATCGGGACGGCCTTGCGCGGTTACGATCTGGACCTCGCGATCATGGGCCGGCCGCCAGTGGATGTCGCCATGAACACCCATCTGATCGGCGATCATCCCCATGTCATCATCGCTCCGACAAATCATCGCATGGCGCGAAAAGCAGGGCTCAAACTGACCGAGCTTGCCAACGAAACCTTCGTGACCCGCGAGCCCGGATCCGGCACGCGCGGGCTGATGGAACAGCTGTTCGAGTCCGCTGGCCTGCGCCCGAAAATCGGCATGGCCATGAGCAGCAACGAGACCATCAAGCAGGCGGTCATTGCCGGACTCGGGATTGCCTTCATCTCCGCGCATACGGTGGCGGCCGAACTCGACGAGCGACGGCTGGTGACGCTCGACGTCGACGGCCTGCCGGTGGTGCGTCAATGGTTCGTGCTTGCGCGCAAGGACAAGGTCCTGCTGCCGCCGGCACAGGCCATGTTCGATTTTCTGAGCCGCAAGGGCGCGGAATTTCTGCCGCGCACCCACGGCCGGCTTCGCCTGACGCGGCAATCGGCCCGCACCAGGCGCGGGTGACAACAAGTCGTATTGGGTTGCCCGGGATCTCAGACCATGACGACGGTGAGTAGCGGTCGTCATCGGTGTGTCAACGGTTGGCTTTCCCTGCCGGCGCGATCAACAACGCAGCGCTCGCCGCTGCCAACGAGCAGATGACTGCGCCGATCGCTACGGCGACGCCAAAAGCGGAAAGCAAGGCAGGTCCGGATGACGCTAACACAGGTCCGATAAGGGCTGTGGCAACCAATCCGCCAGTACGCGCGACTGCGCTGTTCAGCCCGGATGCTGCGCCCGTGTGGCTGCTGTCGACGGACATCAGAACGGCTGTCGTGAGCGGGGCGACCGCACAAGCCATTCCCAAGGCAATCACGACCATCGCGGGAAACACCCCAAGCCAATAGCTTGTATCCGACCCCATCCGCAGCACCAGGAGAAAGCCGGCCGCGACGATGACCGGTCCTGTCATCAGCAGCCGTCGCGGACCTACCCTGCCCGCCAGCGCACCGGCGGCAGGCGACGCCACGGCGATGACCAGCGGCAGGGGCAGCAGGGCAGCGCCGGCTTGTGTCGCGGTGTAGCCGCCCGCTTGAATCAGCACATAGGGCAGCATGACGAAAAACCCACCGAGCGCCCCGTATAGCAGAAGTGTCAAGAGCGTGAGGCCGACGAAGCTCCGGGACCCGAACAGCGAGAGCGGCATCATGGCCGCATCGCCCAACCGTCGCTCCGCGAACAGGAACAGCAGCGAGAACATCACGCCCGCGCCAAGGACGACGAAGGTGGAAGGTGACCAGGCCCGACCGGATCCTTCGGTCAACGCCCAGGTCGCAAGACCCAAAGCAGCCGTGACCAACGCTCCACCCAACCAGTCGAGACTGCCGGCGGCGTCGACGACCTCGCTCTCGACGTAGCGGGTCGCCAGCGCGATCGTGGCTACCGACAGCGGAACGTTGATCAGAAAAACAAGGCGCCAGCTGCCGACATCGATGAGCCACCCGCCAAGAACGGGTCCGACCGCGCCCGCGGCGGCTCCGGCCGCCGCCCATATGCCGATCGCGCGGCCTTTCGCTTCCGCAGAGAAACTCTGGCCCAGGATCGCAAGACTGTTTGGCATCAGCATCGCGGCGCTCGCCCCCTGCACGAAACGAGCAAGCAGCAACAAGACAAGGGTCGGCGCTACCGCGCAAGCCAGAGAGGCGATGCCGAACAGCAGAACGCCCAGGATCAACAGACGGCGGCGTCCGAACCGGTCTCCCGCCGCTCCCCCCAGCAAAAGCAGCGCGCTCAAGGGAAGCAAATAGGCGTCGATAACCCACTGCAGGCCGGAGGCGTGCGCATGAAAACTCCGACCGATCGCCGGTAGCCCAACGTTCACGACCGAACCATCGATGAACGCCAAGCTCGATGCCAGGATCGTCGTCGCGACAACGAGGCGAGGGTACGCGGGCGAACGCGCCGCTTCAGCCTTTCGCGCGGTCGCGGCGTCGTATGGAACTTGAAGCGCAGTGCCCATTTGCAATGGATGTAGGGTGCGCACCCCGGGAGAACCAGCGGGAGCAGCCTAAGCAACGATTGGGGGCATGACAGTCGGATCCTATCGACCGGCGCCTGCGCACAACCTGAGAAATGGCGCCCAGGCGACTGCCTGGCCCGGGGGCCGGAGCGCGACCGCCTTGTCACGCGGACGGTGTTCCCGACCATTCCGCCGCGAGTTGGTTAGGATTGACCGATCTCGGGCGTGGGCTGAGCCAGCCGGTGCAGGCCCCCGGCAAGTGGGCGATCGATCACCAGATCGAAATCGAAAACGCGCGCATATGTGCGCCCGGATTTGCCATCTGCGCCCTTGTTTCGGGGAGGGCGCGGATGGTGTTTTGGGCGCACATGGCGCGGCCGGCAGTCGCAGCGGCGGTTGCCAAATCTTCTGCCGGCAGGGGAGATGGATCAAGCCGCCTTGGCCAACCCCACCTCGGCCCAGATATCCTTGAGCGCCTGCACCAGATGCTCGATATCGGCATCGGTATGGTGCGGCGAGGGCGTGATCCGCAACCGCTCGGTGCCGCGCGGCACCGTCGGATAGTTGATCGGCTGGACATAGATGCCGTAGCGCTCGATCAGGAGGTCGCTGATCTGCTTGCACAGCACGGCATCGCACACCATCACCGGCACGATGTGGCTGGGATTGTCCAGATGCGCGACCCCGGCCTGGTCGAGCCGCGCCCGCAGCCGCGCCACCCGGTCCTGATGCCGCTCGCGTTCCGCGGAACTCGACTTCAGATGCCGGATGCTGGTCAGCGCGCCCGCCGCCACCGCCGGCGGCAGCGAGGTGGTGAAGATGAAGCCGGAGGCAAAACTGCGGACGAAGTCGCAGATCGTGGCGGACGCGGCGATATAGCCGCCGATCACCCCGAAAGCTTTTGCCAAGGTGCCCTCGATCACGGTGAGGCGATGGCTGAGGCCTTCGCGGTCGGCGATGCCGCCGCCTTTCGGCCCGTAGAGACCGACGCCATGGACTTCGTCCAGATAGGTCATGGCATGATGAGCGTCGGCGACGTCGCATAGTTCGGCGATCGGCGCGATATCGCCGTCCATCGAATAGACCGACTCGAAGGCGACCAGCTTGGGAGCATGCGGATCGAGATCGGCCAGCTTGCGTTCGAGATCGCGCGGGTCGTTGTGGGCGAAGATACGGGTTTCGCTGCGGCTGTGCCGGATACCCTCGATCATCGAGGCGTGGTTGAGTTCATCCGACAGGATGGTGCAGCCGGGCATCCGCGAGGCCAGCGTCGAGAGCGAGGCCATGTTCGAGACGTAGCCCGAGGTGAACAAAAGCGCGGCCTCCTTGCCATGCAGATCGGCCAGTTCGCGCTCCAGCAGCACATGGTAGTGGTTGGTGCCGGCGATATTGCGGGTGCCGCCGGCGCCGGCGCCGCACCGATCGAGCGCCTCATGCATCGCCGCCAGCACGGCGGGGTGCTGGCCCATGCCGAGATAGTCGTTGGAACACCACACCGTCACCTCGTCGGCGCTGCTCGCCCGGTGATGGCTGGCACGGGGGAACGCGCCGGCCTTGCGCTCCAGGTCGGCAAACACCCGGTAGCGCCCCTCGCGATGAAGACCATCGAGTTGCCGGCGGAAATAAGCTTCGTAATTCATGACGTCCTCCCGTTAACCGTTGCAGCCGGTTCAGCGCTGACACCCAGCG
>Ga0326727_10023725_pt1 | contig 11676 bp, 9 predicted proteins | sample MB2enrmetagenome_FD_207643 | JGI IMG/M metagenome (GOLD analysis project Ga0326727, IMG submission 207643) | Lab enriched peat soil microbial communities from McLean, Ithaca, NY, United States - MB29MY | ecosystem: Environmental > Terrestrial > Soil > Wetlands > Peat | place: USA: New York... | reverse complement strand
ACGGCGGATGACGGTTCCGGTGCCTTCCACTCCCGCAAGACCGAATTCAGCGGATCGTGTTCCTTCATAACATCTCCTTTACGCGCGGGCTGCGATCAGCGGAGCCAATCGGCGTCGCAGAGTTTCCCGCGCCCGGTGCAGACGAGCTTTGACGGCGCCGACTTCAGTTCCTGCCACTTCGGCGATCTCTTCGAGCGATAGCTCCTCATACTCGAAGAGGACGATCACTTCGCGCTGGAAGGGCGGCAGCGCCACGACGGCACGCGCCACAACCTCCGACCGCTCGGCGGAAAGCAGGTTCTCCAGCGGGTTGAGATCGGCTTCCGTATCCTCCAGTTCCTCGGACTCGCGCTCCGCCAACCGAATTCGTTTCAGAGCCAGGTTACGCGCGATCCCAAAAAGGTACGCGCGCAGCGAACCCCGATCCGCATCGAATCGAGCGCCCTCGATCAACGCCAGGAAACACTCCTGGAGGACGTCTTCAGCGGCCGCCGTCGAACCGGTGAGCCGCCACGCGAAGCGGAACAATGGCATCCGGTAGCGACGATAGAGGATCAGAAAGGAACTCTCATCTCCATGCCGGGCTTCCTTCAGAAGCCGGAGATCGTCATCGGGCATCTCGTCCACACTATATACTTGCGCCGGGCCGCCGAAAAGATACGGGCGTGAACGCCATGGAGTCGGCGAAAGTATCTTGAAACGCCGGATCGGCCGCCAGCTCCACATGCGTGGTGAGGGCGCACAGATGCGCCAGCAGGGCCTCGCGGTGCGTGGGGGTCAGGAGCAACATGCGGACGCCCCGAAGCGCGCTGTTGCCAACCGGCTGGATGGCGACATCCTGGGGGAGCAGTCCGATGGCGCGGGCCGCGGCTTCCTTGATGTAATTGCCGAATGCCCCCGCCAACCAAAGGGACCGGGGCGGCGCGCCGCCGCTCTGCCGGTGCAGGATCTTCAAGCCGGCGGCCATAGCGCCTTTGGCGAGCTGGAGTTCGCGGATGTCGCTCTGCGTCAGCGCGACGCTTTCGGTAAGCCGCAGAGTCCTGGCGCCGCCGGTGAGGCGGCCGCTGGGAAGAATCTGCCCCAGTCCAAGGGCGCAGGCAGCGGCGTCCACCAGGCCGCTGCCGCAAATGCCGCGCGCCGCCTGGCCGCCGATGACATGGCATTCGTATGCGCCATTGTGTACGCGCACCGCGTCGATGGCGCCGGCCCTGGCGGTCATCCCCGCGCTGATCCTGCCGCCTTCGAAGGCCGGCCCTGCGGCCGTGGAAGCGCACAGGATTCCGTCGCGGCTGCCCAGCACAATCTCGCCATTGGTCCCGATGTCGAACAGGGCGTGCGTAGCGGATTGCTCGTGGAGGCGCGTGGCCACGATGCCGGCCAGCAGGTCGCTGCCTACGAAGCCGCCGAGGCAGGGGAGGAAGAGGACGGAGGGCGGGCTAAAGCGTGCCCCACCAAGCCAAGCAAGCTCCTGGGCGGTGAAGCGGCGCTCTGCGAGTTCGGGGGAGTGGAAGGGAACGGCCGCCAGCGGCGTGACGCTGAGGCCGCAAAAGAGGTGGTGCATGGTGGTGTTGCCCGCTATTAGCACCTCTTCCAGCGTGCGGCCGCCGGCCAGCCGCGCCAGCATCTGCCCGAGAGTCCATCTGATGATTGCGGTCAATTCACCGGGATGCCGCAGATCGTATTGGATGCGGCTCATGACGTCGGCGCCATGCCGCGCCTGGGGATTGAGCGCCGTTTCGACGGCCAGCACCTCGCCGGTCGAGAGGTCCACCAGTTGCGCCACCAGCGTGGTGGTGCCCAGGTCGATGGCCGCGCCGAAGCCCGGGCGCGGTTCGAGCGGCGTCGCCCGCTCATCCGTGAGCACCGGCAGCGACCACTGGTCCACTTCCACCACCACGCTCTCCCGCGCCTCGGCGCAGCAGGCCAGGCGCCAGCCTTCGGCGAGTTCCGCCGCGGACAAGCATTGCCGCATGGTTGCGGTGATGGGAATGTGGCCGGAGACCGCCCGGATCTTGCACCCGCCGCAGGCGCTCTCCCCACCGCAAGGGAACTCGACGCCCAGTTCGAAGAGGCGGTCGGCCAGAGTTCGTCCCGGCTCGGGCTGAATCTCGACTGTGGCGCCGGCACTCATGCCTGCCGTGTCGAGACTCGTCTCGACACTCGGGGAGCGCCGGCACGAGTGCCGGCGCGGCACGCAGGAGTGCGTGCGCCACGGTGGTGAGTGAGCGGAGGGATACCCACTTGGCTACCCGGCCTTCTTGGCGGCCAACGCCCGAATGAATTCCGGAGTCGTCCCGCAGCAGCCGCCAATGAACGCGGCGCCTGCCTCGACGAGCGCCGGCAGGTACGAGGCGAAGACGCCGGCCGGCGTACTGTAGACCGCCGAGCCCTGCTGCATCTCCGGCAGACCGGCGTTGGGCTTGATCCAGACAGGCAGGGAACAGGCTGCCCTGAGCCTCTGGCAGACCGGCACGAAGCGCTCGATTCCCGCGCCGCAATTGGCGCCGATGGCATCGGCGCCGGCGGATTCCATGGCGCGTGCGGCCGCTTCGGGGGTGACGCCCATCATCGTCCGGTCCTTGTTCTTCCCGCTGTCGAAGGCGAACGAGACGATGACCGGGAGGCCGGTGGATTCTGCCGCGCTCAGGGCGATGCCGGCCTCTTCAAGGTCGCTCATGGTCTCGACCAGCAGCGCGTCCGCGCCGGCCGCCGCCAGCGCAGTAGCCTGCGCCGCGAACGCTGCGGCGACTTGCTCCCGGGAAACCTCGCCGTTCATGAGTAGCTTGCCGGTAGGTCCGATGGAGGCGAACACCAGGGCCTTGCCGGCCGCCGCGCGCTTGGAGATCTCCACCCCGGCGCGGTTGATGGCGTCGAGTTGGCCGGCCAACCCGGCCTCCTCGAGCGTGATTCCGTTCGAACGGAACGTGTTGGTCAGGATCACCTGGCTTCCGGCTTCCACGTAGGCGCGGGCCACCGATTCCACGCGGTCGGGGCGCTCCAGGTTCCAGGCATCCGGCAAAGCGCCCGGCGCGAGGCCGAGGGCCAGCAATTGGGTACCCCACGCTCCGTCGGTGATCAGTGGACCCTTGGACAACCACTTCTGCAATTGGCTCATATTACCTCCGGTTAGGATTGAACGATGTGGGTGGCGAAACGCGCTCGCGGCGCTGGATTCGCGGCGCGCAGCAGAATGCGATACAGGCGCTCGCCCCAACTGGAGCGGAGCCGCGCGTCCTCCAGGCGGATTTCTTCCACCACGGGTGTGAAGGCAGCGCCATCGTAGAGCACCTTCACAACATTTCCCGAAGCGACCGCCAACGAAAGTTGACCCGGCCCCTCCTGGGTGACGCGGCACGGCGTCATCAAGGTGAGGGTGATCAGCTTGGCGGGTTTCTTCAACGAGTAGTCGTCCGCAACTTCGATTTCATTGGTGGCGCGATTGAGGCGCAGGGTGCGCTTCCAGCTCTCCAGGTCGGCTTCCTTGGGGTACGCCGTGGCTATATTCAGACGGAATTCGGCGGCGCCGTCATCGGCATGGTACACGACGTCGCTGGCCGCGAACTCGCGGCCGGCGGACTGCATGACGCCATCGATGGTGGGGCAGTTGTGGTAAGCGGACTGCATGGTCCAGATCTCGTAGCGCCGCGAGCTGAAGGTCTGGGCGGTGTAGGTCTCTACCCCCACATCGATGATAGCGGGCAGGCCGTTGGAGTAGACCATGAAGTTGCCTACGTCGTTATGGTTATGGCTCTTGCCGTTATTGCCACCCTCGGCCGCCAGGTAGAGCCCGCTCGGCGAGCCTTCCTGGAGGCGCGCGGCCATCATCTGAATTCCGGGCAGCCACACATCGCGGAACAGGGCCTGGGAGCGCGGCGCTTTTCGCAGCGCGGCCAGATTGAATAGCGCCGGCAACTGGCGGCCGATGCTGTCCCCCGGAATACCGCTTGCATTGCCGAGGAAGGCGGCGAAAGCGCCGTGCGCCATCATGGTTTCATCTCCCACGCGCTTGCCGAAGCGATAGATCAGGTCTCCGTTGGGGTAGACGCGCGCGGGGGCGTCGGCGAAATTGGTGTACCACTCGTTGTAAATATGGGCGCGGCAGATGTACAGGCCCATTTCACGGACCAGCGGAAGCTGGAACCCCATGTCGAGCAATTCGAGGCAATCGAACAAAGATGCGGCGGCGCGGCCCCAATAGCTGGGGCCTTCATCGCAGCCGCCATCGTCGTAATAGCCGCTCAGGAAATTGTCGAGGCAGCGGAGAATCTTCGACACCGCGGCTTGGCGCCGCTTTTCGTCGCGCTCCAGCAGCAGTACGGCGGTGAGCCAGTTCGAGCAGATCCAGGGATTCCAATTGTTGGGAGGACGGCCCGTGAAGCCCATCCAACTGAAGTTGTCGCGCGCGAGGCAGGGCGTGAGGATGCGGCGATCCGTCTCGAGACGGATGCGCTCGGGGATGAGCGGCGAGACGCGGCTGAGCTGCGGCCCAAGCAGGTAGAGCGTCCAGGCCAGCAGACTGGCGGTCTCGGCCGAAAAAAGCTCGACGATAGGCTCGGCCGCATCGGGCAGGCCGACGCCGGCTTTTTGCGCTCCCAGGTGCGCGGGCACGCCCCAGAAAGTCTCCTCGCATGTGAGCCAGACGCCGTTGACAATTTCGTCGATGAAGCGGCCCTTGTTTTCGAGGCACTCGGCGATCACGAGTTGCTGCAGCTTGTTGCGGCGGCGGTCGCGGATGCTTTCGAAGCGGGAGCGGTTGCCGTTGCGCGCATATTCGAGGAAGACCGTGGCCGGCAGAACGTCCCATGAAGTCTTCAGTTGCTTCTCGCCGGATTGCAGGAGCGCGGCGGAAGCATCGGCGGGGAGCGCATCCCAGGCCGTGCGCTCGGCCGCCGTGGGAAAGGGGTGAAAACGATCGCGTAGTTTGTCGGGGTTCCAGAGTGAGCCGAGCGGCGTGCGCCGGTGCTCGGGCTGCGCCGCCAGCAGGGCGGAGCTCGCCAGAAAGGTACGTCGAGTGAAGCGGGCCATCACGTATTGTTGTAGCGGGTTGTGGGGCAGATTGGCAATCTGCGGCGGGTTGGCAACCCGCCAGTTGCGCCGGTAAACAACCGGCGCGCAGGATGCCATCCTGCCCCACGATGGCTGTTAGAATTGTTTTCCACACCATGAACACCAACAAGAAGGGCCTTTTCGTACGCGATGACGGCATCAACCTGATGTACACGTTCATCCTGGTCAGCTCGCTATTCCTCCTGTGGGGAATCTGCAACGGGATGATCGACGTGATGGACAAGCATTTCCAGGAGGAGTTGAGCCTGACCAAATCGCAATCCGCCTGGGTGCAGTTCGCGCACTACCTGGGCTACTTCATGATGTCAATACCCGCGGGTTGGCTGGCGACAAAGCTCGGGTACAAATTCGGAATCATTACCGGCCTGCTGATTGTGGCGCTGGGCGGATTCTGGTTCATCCCGGCCACCCACATCAGCGAACTGGTCCATGAAGGGCGGGTATCGCCCAACCTCGGGTTTCTGGCATTTCTGGTAGGCGTCTGCGCCATCGCCACGGGACTCACGTTTCTGGAAACCATCGCCAATCCTTATACGACCGTGCTGGGCGATGCGCGCTATGCGGCCACGCGCATCAACCTGGCCCAATCCTGCAACGGCGTCGGCTGGATTTGTGGTCCCATCATCGGCAGCGTGTTCTTCTACTCCAAGGACACGCTCGGCCGCAGCACCGGCAGCCAGACGCTCTACATTCCCTACGTGACAATCGCCGTCATCGTCATCGTCCTGGCCGCCATTTTTTTCTTTGCCAAGGTGCCCGACATCAAAACCGAGGACGATTATCACCTGGATGACTCCGCGCCGGGGGCTTCGCATTCCATCTGGAAGCATCCGCACTTCGTGATGGCCGTGGCCGCCCAGTTCTTCTACGTCGCCGCCCAAGCCGGCATTTTCAGCTTCTTCATTAACTACATGACCGCCGAAGTTCCCGCTATTCCGGCGGGGTGGAGTTCGGCGATGGCTAAGTTGTCGGTCCACTCCGGCTTCTTACAAAACTGGCTTTCCGGTTGGTTCGAAGTTAATAAGTACGGCATTCTCGCCATGAGCGACAAAGGCGCTTCCAATCTGGCGTCGCTGGGCTTTGTGTGTTTCCTGATAGGGCGTTTCACCGGCGCTGGCTTGCTCAAGAAGTTCTCGGCTCACAAGATACTCGGTCTCTATGGCGTGCTGAACGTCGCGGCCACTCTCCTGGTTTTCTGTAAGCTCGGATGGCTGTCGGTAGCTTGTGTGTTTCTGAGTTACTTCTTCATGTCGATCATGTTTCCGACTATCTTCGCGCTGGGGATTTATGGCCTGGGCGCGCGGGCGAAGAGGGCGTCCTCCTTCATCGTCATGGCAATCATGGGCGGCGCCATTTTGCCGAAACTCATGGGTTACGTGGCTGACAAGTTCGACATGTCCCGCGGTTTCATCGTGCCGATGTTCTGTTTCGCTTTCGTAGCGTTCTATGGCTTCAACTGGCCTAAGTTCGCGAAGGCGGAGTCGTTGAATGGAGTGAGGGCCGGCGCGGGGCATTGAGCGGCTGCGATAACGTGCGCATGACCGCTCCCTCGCTTCCGCGGTTCAGGAGATTCGCGGAGATTGGCGCCGCACCTGTGTTATTCAACCGGTGCAAGTGCCGCCGCCGCGGCGGGATCGCCGCCGTTGCCCCGCCACCTGGCATGCGTCCGGGTGACGATGGAGCTGATAATCTCTTCGAGCCCGTAGCGGATGTGGTTGCGCATCGCGCGGTCGGCTGCCTCCGGATCGCCGCCGCACAGCACCTCGCTCAAATCCCGGTGAGAACGCGGCGGGCGCTTCTGATGATGGACGGCGACATCGAACAGCCAGTTGAAGATCAGCACCTGGTTCTTTTCGAAGGCCTGCATGAGAGCTTTCGATCCACTGCACTCCGCAATGTGCATATGGAACTCCAAATGGTAGGCATGGACCTCGAAGAGAAACTCGGGATCGGTGTCGCCCCCGACACAGCGATTGAAAAGCACGTCCGTGTGCTCCGCCATGCGCCGCAGTTCCCGGCGTTGCTCGGACGTGGAATTCTCCACGAAGAGCCGCGCGGTCTGGGTCTCGAGCGCCTCCCGGAGGATGTAGCTGTCGCGTATGTCCTCGGGGGTCGGTATGCGGACCCGCGAGCCGGCGCGGGCCTTGGTCTCCACCAAGCCATCGGATTCCAGGCGCTGCAAGGCCTCCGAGACCGGCAACTGGCTCATGCCGAGCATGGTGGCGAGTTTGCGGCGCGAGAGGCCGGAGCCGATGGGAAACACACCTCGTAAGATGCGGTCCCGAATCGCCTGGTAGGCATCTTCGGAGAGCGTCGCCGGCGGAGAATCGTTCATGAGCGTATACTGTCTCACAAAGCTATTGTATTTGTAACAGCATTGGAATACCAGACCAATCGCGCCGTGCCGGTCCTCACTTGGACAGCGCGGTCATGGTTCCATCCCAGGTGTCGACCTTTCCGCGATCCTCCCGATCTTCGGCGAACCAGGTCTGGGTGATGTTGCGGCTCTCTGTGTAGAAAATGAATCCATCGCGTCCCATCATGTGCAAATCGCCGAAGAACGACTGCTTCTGCCCGGTAAATCCGAAGATGCCGACTGGGACCGGAATCCCCACGTTGATCCCCACCATGCCGCCGTGCGTTTCTTTCGCGAACCTCCGTGCATAGTATCCGCTCTGGGTGTAGATGACCGATCCGTTGGCAAACCGGCTGGCGTTCAGGATCTTGAGGCCTTCGTCAAAGTTCTTGACACGCTTGATGCATAGCACCGGCCCGAAGACCTCTTCGCGGCCGATGGCCATGTCTTCGGTGACCTTGTCGAAAATCGTGGGGCCGACGAAGAAACCTTTTGCGCAGCCGGGGGGAACGCTCGGGTTACGCCCGTCCAGAATCAACTCAGCGCCTTCCTTGATCCCCGTCTCGATCCAATTCAGCACGAAATCCTCGTGGCCCCGATTCACAACCGGCCCCATCCCGGTAGCTTTGTCATAGGCGGGTCCCAGGTTGATTTCCGAGGCATACTGGACGAGCAGCGGGACCAGCCGATCGGCGACGGCGCTCTCGACCACGACCACCGGCAGAGCCATGCAGCGTTCTCCGGCGCAGCCGCAGAAAGCGTTGATGATGCCCTGGGCCGTGCGTTCCAGCTTACAATCGCGCAGTACCAGGGCGTGGTTCTTGGCTTCCGTAAGGGCTTGCACCCGTTTCCCGTTCGCCGCGGCTGTGGCATAAATGTGCCGGCCGACGCTTGTCGAGCCGACGAAACTGATCCCTTTGACAGCGGGATGGTGCAGGAAGATCTCGGCTTCGTTTCGGCTGGTGGTGACCACGTTGAGAACCCCGGCCGGGAGTCCCGCCTGCTGCCACAATTCCGTTAGGCGCATGGCGGATTGGGGCACGAAACTGGCCGCTTTCAGGACCATGCAGTTCCCGGTGGCGACGCAAATCGGAGCCATCCATCCATGCGGAATCATGGCTGGGAAGTTCCACGGTGCGATCCCCGCGAAAACGCCGATGGGATGGTTGTAGCGTGTGGTGTCATAGCCCGGGGAGACATTCATGAGCGCCTCCCCTTTCATGATGTGAGGCGCACCGCAGGCGTATTCCACCACTTCCACCACCTTTAGGACGTCGCCCATGGCTTCGTCCCATTTCTTACCCATCTCTTTCGCCAGGAGGTAAGTCAGCTCATCCAGGTGTGCTTCCACCAGCGCCTTCATTCTGAAAAGCACCTGGACGCGCTTGCCGGCCGGCGTGTCCGCCCACGCCGGGAAAGCATCCACAGCCGCCTGGATGGCCTCTTCCACTTCGCTCGCCGTGCACTGGGGAGCATAGGCGATGACCGCACCGGTCGAAGGGTTGTAGCAGGGCATGTACTTGGAGGTCTTCGACTCCAGCCACTTGCCGCCGGCGTAGTACTTGAGCTTTAGAGGGGGTTCTGCGCCGATCGGATCGATCTGGAATTCACTATCACCGCAGAAATATCGGTTGTCTACTGAAAATGGCGTTGCTATTGACATGAGTTCCCCTTTCATTTGGCGTGGCCTCGGCGCTTCTAGGGACGCTCGCCCCGCGCCAGCCGCCCGTTGATATCATCCAGCGCCGGCATCACATCGGCGATGCCATCCACTACGTAATGCGCGCCCGATTGGCTCATCCGCCGGTAAGCCCGCGCCAGTTTGGCGTCGAGAGTCTCCCGATCGAGCGCGGCAACCTGTTTTTCCGTCAGGCCAAGTTCGTTTCCAGTCTTGGCCAGCCCAATGGTCCACATCCCCGCATTCAGGCCCTCTTCGATATCGGGCAGCGTATCGCCGATCTTGACGAATGCTTCCATGGGGTAGGTCTGCAACTGGATTGCGTTTTGCAGGCACATGTAGGGATGAGGCCGCCCGGCCGGAACCTGGGTGGCGCAAACCGTGGCATCCGGCGAGTAGCCGCGCCGTTGCGCTTCCCCCAGCAAAACGTTCATCATTTCCTCGGTATATCCGGTGGTGGAACCGATCTTCAGGCCGCGGCGGCGAAATTCGGCAACCGCTTCGAGGGTTCCCGGAATCAAATCGGCGTACTCGCCCAGACATGCCAGTTGCAGCGGGATAAAATCCTGAAACATCGCTTCGATGTCGCTCTCGTTGGGCTTGCGCCCATGGACAGCCTCCCACCGCCGTGCGACATTCTCGTCTTTCGAGATGAGCCCGATGTGGACCTTCTTGTGGGCGCCCATGGGCGCGCGGGCCTCCTCGATGGAGATCTCCACTCCTTTTCGCTTGTAGACCTCCATGAAGACAACCGCCGGGGCGAAGCAGCCATAATCCAGGGTTGTCCCCGCCCAATCGAGCAGAACCGCCTTGAGCGGGCCACGGTAGGAACGCTGAAAAACGAAGTCCATGTAGTATCCTTCTTTCCTCAATTTGCCGCACATGCCGGCTAGGAAACAGCCAGGCATGTTTCGGCTCGCTGGCTCAAATCGATCCTCATCTCGCCCAACGTGGCGCGGATGGCCGCCAGCAGATCACAGATGTCGCTGGGGAAGACCCGCCCGATGTGACCGATGCGGAAACAGTTGCCATCGCTCACCTTCCCCGGATAGATGACGTATCCCTTCTCATTCAGCCGGCGGTAAAACTCGTCGAAGGTAAAGTTCGCATGGCTCGGATAGCGGAAGGATGTGATGATGTAGCCCTGGTTCTTCGGGTCGAGGTATTCCTCGAAACCCAGCGCCCGCATACCGGCGACGAGGGTCCGATAGTTTTCGCGGTAGCGCGCGGCACGCCCTTCCACCCCGCCTTCCTGTTCCAGCTCCCGGAGGGCCTGGTGAAAGGCCAGCAGCGCGTGCGTCGGAGGAGTGAAACGAAACTGGCCATCGCGCTCCAGGCCCTTCCACTGCGCGAGCAGGTCGAGGCTGACGCTGCGGGCGAAGCCTTCGGTCGAGAGCAGCGCTTCCCGCCGCGCCAGCACAAATGCGAAGCCCGGCACCCCTTCCACGCACTTGTTGGCCGAAGAAACCAGGTAGTCGATGGAGCAATCCGCTAGGTTCACCGGCACGGCGCCGAAGCTGCTCATGGCGTCGACGAAGTAGCAGCGGTTGAATCGCCTGACAACCGCACCCACCTCCTGGATCGGGTTGAAGATGCCGGTGGTGGTTTCGCAGTGCACCATGGCGACATGGGTGATCGCCGAATCCCGTTCCAGCGCGGCCGCGACCTGGTTCGCGTCCGGCATCTGCGTCTCCGGGGAGACGAGCGGGACAGCCCCGATCCGCAGCACGCGAGCCATCTGCTCAATGCGCCGGCCATAGGCTCCATTTATGACCACCAGCATCTTGCCATGCGGCGGCACGGTCGAGGAAATCACAGACTCTAACGCAAAGGTGCCGCTGCCCTGCATGAGGATGGCCTCATAGCCCTGGTCCTTGACGCCGCCCAGCGCCACAAGCTCGCGGCGGATCTCCCGCACCACCCCGATGAACTCGCTATCGCGCGATCCCAAGTCCCGCAACATGGCCAGCTTGACCGTCCGGCTGGTGGTCAGCGGGCCGGGCGTAAACAGTATCTTGTCCTTCGAATGATCGAGTTGTTGTTTGTCAGTCATAGGTCATCTCCACTTGCCACTTCGACCTGCCGGGCTTCCCGATTCCATTGGGTAGCCAGGAGCGCGCCACCGGCTAGCGCAATCACCACAAAACCGTAAAAGAGGCGGTCCCAGCCATACTTTCCCGAGACATAAGCAACCAGGTAGGGTGAAAAGAGTTGGCCCACAGAGCCGAAGCCGCTGATGAAACCCGAGGCCGCCCCGACGCCCCATTTGGCCCCGGCGTCCTGTGACGCCGCGCCTTGCAGCAAAGTGTCGGGGCCGAAGTTCATGATCCCGATGAGGGCGATGCTGACGGCAACGCCGACACGCCCCAGGGAGGCGAACGTGGGGTGGATCCAGCACATCAGGGCCAGTCCCCAAAACATGACCGCGGCGACCGGCAGGCGCCGGGATTGCATGAACTTATCGGAGGCGTAGCCGGCCAGGATCGCTCCGGTGAAACCTACGAACTCGTACAGCGAGGACGTGTAACCGGCCTCCGCGGGCGAGTAGCGGAGCTTCTGGGTCATGTAGAGCGGC
>Ga0326727_10023724_pt1 | contig 11676 bp, 11 predicted proteins | sample MB2enrmetagenome_FD_207643 | JGI IMG/M metagenome (GOLD analysis project Ga0326727, IMG submission 207643) | Lab enriched peat soil microbial communities from McLean, Ithaca, NY, United States - MB29MY | ecosystem: Environmental > Terrestrial > Soil > Wetlands > Peat | place: USA: New York... | reverse complement strand
TGCCAACGACGCCACACGTCGCTCTTTTGCTCCGCCGAAAGCCCAAACCGTCTCCCTGGCCTCATAAACACCACCTTTGAAAACAGCTTTATACCAGATGGTGTTGCATCGACCGTCTGAGCCCGCAGCGCTAAATGGGGACTTAGTCACAAACTAAAACCGAAGAGAGATTTCCCGCATAAATGCGCGGGACACAAAAGGCGCGTTTTCCTCCGCCACGGCGGACTAGGATGACGAGGCGTGACGGGTGCGATGGCAATGTGCGTTGCGGTGAAAACAGTGTTGATGGCATGCGGGCGGAAATTCTAAGTGATGTTGTCGCGCAGGAAGTCCCGCTAGTCCGAGAATCCGACTATGCGCCCAATTGACGGTGGCATCGGAACCCCGCAGATCTCGCTGGGGGCTGCTCTGGCGGGAAACTCGTTGTGTCCAGGGCAGGAGGAGCGTACGATGCGCCAAACAGAGGTTCATTAGAGAGTCTGGGATAATTGCCAACCCTGGCTTATACTCGACGACGTTCTGAAGGCAAACGAAGGAGGGAAAATCATGTTTCATTTAATTTGGTATGTTCTTATTGGGCTACTCTCGGGGGTTATCGCGAAATCGGTGATGCACGTGCACATGACGCTCTTCTGGACGATCGTGCTCGGCATCATCGGATCGATCTTCGGCGGCGCCGTTACCCACATGTTTTCGCGCCCGAGAAACGAACGATATCATCCCGCCGGCCTCATTTTTTCCACGCTGGGCGCGATCCTGATACTCTACATTTGCTATAAGCTGAAGATTCATTTCCCCGAGGTTTAACCTCGTATTCCGATAGGACGGTCACGTCTCAGGCTGCGTGGAACGCGGCCACGTTGCGAGAAATCTCTCGTCAGAGGGAGATTTGTCGGCTTAGAAGCGTTGGACCGGCTTAGGCAGCCGCGAGCGGTCCAATTCCCTTATCTCCCTAAAGATGATGCTGCGTGCCAAGGAGAAGAACGATAGAGTTCGCCCAGGAAAACAGACCTGCTCTGTTTTTCGGTATCCGAAGATCCCCCCGGAGCGAGTGTGGAACGTGTGCTGTCAAAGACAGACAAGCGAGTCTGGAAGGGCCAAACTGTGGGCGTATCCAAATTTGAGGCACACACATGAAAATCACTATCGCTACAGCAACAATGATTCTGCTTCTCGGAACGTCTGCTTCCGCCTACGCCCAGCAAGGAAAGGGAAACGAGGGACATTCGCAAGCCGGACACTCGCAAGCGGCCAGACCCGCTCAAACGCAGTCCAGGCCAGCACAGCAGCAACGGCAATCCAGACCCGCGGCCAAGCAACAAACGCGAACGGCCAGGCCAGCGCAGCAACAGCATACACAACAAGCCGCGCGCACACAGCAGCGGCCGCAGACGCATGCCGTGAATCGTTCACAGCAAGGAAACAGCGGACGCAGCCAGGCACGCACGCAGCAGACGCGTGCCGAGGGTGGAAACAGAGGTAACTACGCGCATGGACGCATCTCCGATGCGCGTTACGCCTCCAACTTTGGAAGCGGGCACAGTTTCCATGTGAACCGAGGCGACTATGATCGAAGGCGCTTCGAGTATGGCGGCTACTCGTTCGGATTCATCGACCCGTGGCCGATGGGTTGGGGCCACTCGGATGACGTCTACGTCATATACGACGATGGCGGTTATTTCATGTACGACCGCTTTCATCCCGGGTTTCGCATCTCCGTCAACATACTGTGACGTGGCCTCTGCCAAATTGGACGACGACGGTGATGCTCGCCACGTCCTCCAGTTTGAATGAGGTGCGGCCCGCATCGGTCGGAAAGCTCAAGCGATATTGTCGCGCGGGAAGTCCCTCCAGTCCGATAACGTGACTATACGTCCATGCGACCGCTGTGAGATTGGGTCAGAGAATAACTTCCGAGTGGCAATCCGCGCGGAGGTGCCAGTCGATAAATTAAACGGAATTTCTTAAGGTTACGAGTTGGCAAAACAAAAATAATCCTTGGTTTTGTTTTCGTTATCGTCCTGTGCAGAATGAAATCACAATGAATGTCTTGGCTCAGAATGGTACTTCTTTAGTCCCGGCTCTGATTCTCGCGGCGATCTTTCTGCTTGTTGCTTTTTTGGTGGTGCACAGACTGTTCGCAATCTTCAAGATAAGAAACACGCCTCTAACGCCGACCGATGTCTTTCGTAAGCACGAGTCGCAAACCCAGCCAAGTGAGTCCGTTCGGCCCTGTCTTACGTCCAGCGGATATGCACTGCTGATCTTTGCTGTTGTGTTCGGTCTTATCTGGGCCGGGGTCACTTACGCCACCATTCACAAGTTCGTGGTAGACGACCGCTATACCAAAGCAGGTCAGACAATCACAGCAACCGTTTTGAGCACGTCGGCGACGCACCACGAACAAATCGTCCGATACGAATTCCAACTCGATGGACAGACTTACCGGGGCACGGCAAATGTTCCAACGCTGCGTGGCCTGACGAACGCTCACAAGTCCAAGGAGCTCGAGGTCATTTACCTCCCTTCAGACCCGACAATAAATAGGGCCGCTCAAGAGAAGAATCTCCCCATCCCAATAGGTTTAATCCCTGTTGCCCTACTTGGTCTGTTTGTTGTCATATTCGTGATGCAGCTGAGACGCGATTTTGTTATCGCCAAGATTGGTCGACTCACAACAGGTATCGTGGTCGGAGTCCTGCCCGGATTGAAGTATTCAAGGTGGTTTTACTATGATTTTCTGAACGACCGGGGAGACGTCACGCGGGGTAAATCATCGCTTCAAGTTACTTATGCCGCGAACGTTGTCATAGGCTCCTCAGTTGAGGTTTTGTACGTGCCCGGTTGCCCGGAACGAAATGCCCTGAAATCATCGATGTGTTGGCAGACTTGACTCGCAATGGGTTTCATCAATTGAAGCGTTATTCTCAGTCAAAGGAGAAATAGATCGCCATGGCAGAGACTCCCTCCTACCCTTACGAGACGCGCCTAAACATCCTGCACAAATCCCTTGAGGTAATCGATGAAAAGGCTCTTGCCGACAGGTGCGAATTTAAGTGGTACAACCAGACTCTCTGCAAGGTAAATGACTCCGTGGTGCGCCTCGGCGTGATACAGGGGGAGTATCACTGGCATAAGCACGACGAAGATGACGAGTTTTTTTACGTTGTGGAGGGTCAATTGTTGATTGACATTGAAGACCGCACGGTCGAAGTTTCGTCACGACAGGGATTTGTCGTTCCAAGGGGAGTGAAGCATCGCACGCGCGCCCTGCGACGGACAGTGATTCTGATGGTCGAAAACGCTGGGATCATACCGACAGGGAACTGATCGTTGGTTCTGACTTGCTTCCTTAGCACGAGTGGCGCGCCCGCGAGGCAGCGAGGGATTTGACGACCATGGCCTCCAATACCTTTTGGTCCACATCGGCGAGCTTCTTGATGTAGAGGCATCCCTTGCCGGTTGTGTGCTTGCCGAGTTTTGCGAGCAGCGCCTCAGCGCCGCTGAAGCCGATCATGTCATATAGAACAGTTGCGGCCTTACGCGGCGAAAAAGCGATAAGCGACATGTCGCCCTCGCGCCCGCTCTCGTACGTGTAGTGGTAGTTGCCGAAGCCTATGATCGATGGCCCCCACATCTTCGGCTTTTCGCCCGCCGCACTTTGCATCAACTTGACGAGCGCCTTGGCGTCTGCGCGCCTGATTGGGTCCGTGATGGCGTCGATGAACGCCGACACACTTATCTTGGTGGGCTTGGTCTTGTTGTCCGCCATTTTTCCTGCCTCCGGTGTTTTTTTAAGGCTAACATGACTTGAGGAACGGCGCGGTGGTTTTGGTTGCCGACATCCGAAATCGGAAGCCATGAGCGCTGAAACGACGAGTATACTGTCTGCTGTTTGCATCATGAAGCACGGCAAGAAAGGAATCCAGGAATGATAAGTTTTTCCGCTATCGCTAGGCGCGCGGCAATTCTGTGCTGCGCGGTCGGTCTGAGTGTGCCATTGGCGTTTTGTCAGGTTAGTTCTTCTGTAGCGAGCGACGCACACCTCAAACAATCGTCTGCTGAAGTTCAACGCATTCGAAATGGAGTTCAGGTCAGGGCCGGCGAACTGAACGTGAGAATACAGTTCTATTCGGATGACACGATTCGCGTGGTCAAATGGCTGGACAGTGGAACGCCCGAAAAGGCCAGCTTGGTTGCAATCCAAGAGGATGTGCCGTACTTGAGCATCCGCGTTCAAGAGACAGCCGGTGCCATTACGCTGAGTTCCGGTCACGTCATATTAAATCTGTCCAAGAGCGATGGAGCGATTCGATTTCGCACAAGCGACAACCGGACCATCTTGGAAGAGCAAGGGAGAGCCATTCTCACTCCGTCGCAGATCGAGCGTGAAAAAGCCGCATTCAGCGTTCAACAGAATTTCAAATTGAAGCCTGATGAAGGGATATACGGCCTCGGGCAGCACCAATCCGGTTACATGAATTATCGCGGGCGCACGGTGAAACTCGTGCAAGCCAACACGCAGGCTGTCACGCCGTTTCTAATCTCGACCGAAGGGTATGGAATACTCTGGGACAATTATTCCAAGACGATTTTCGTTGATGCCCCGGAGAAGATGTCTGTCTGGTCCGAGGTGGGCGACAACGTTGATTATTATTTCATCCACGGCCGCAACATGGATGAAGCGATCGCCGGATACCGTCGCCTCACAGGGCAGGCCCCGATGTACGGCAAATGGGCGTACGGCTACTGGCAAAGCAAGGAACACTATGCGAGCCGCGGCGAACTGCTGAGCATCGCACAGGAATACCGCAAACGCCAGATCCCGATAGACAACATCATTCAGGACTGGGATTACTGGGGCGACAGGAGCAACTGGGGCGGCATGTTCTTCGACGAGACGACGTATCCTCGCCCCAAGGAAATGATCGAAATTCTCCACCAGCAGAATTTCCATCTCATGATTTCCATCTGGGCCGGGCTCGGTCCCGCAACGCCGATTTATCACGACATGGAAAAAGGCGGGTACCTCTACTCGCCCGTGGGCTGGGCCGGCTTTAGATTTTTCGATGCGTATAATCCGGCGGCCAACGACATATATTGGCAGTACGCAAGCAAAGGCCTGTTTTCCAAGGGCGTCGACGGATGGTGGATGGACTCGACCGAGCCCGATATCGTCAATGCGCTAACCAAGGAATCGGAAGAGTACGAGATGAAGAGGGTCGAGGACAATCATCTCGGCTCGTTTGCCAGATATCTCAATACTTTTCCACTTGTCGACACGGAGAGCGTTTACAAGCATCAACGCAGCGAGACCGACAAAAAGCGCGTTTACATCCTGACGCGGTCCACATTTGCGGGCCAACAGCGTGCCGCCGCTACGACGTGGTCAGGAGACATCGGCGCAAACTGGGATATCTACAAGAGGCAAATCGCAGCGGGCATGAATCACAGCATGGCCGGCATTCCCTATTGGACGTTCGACATCGGCGGTTTTGTCATCGGCAGTTACGGTGGAGTTTTTTCCAACGGCGGAAAGGACCCCGCATATCAGGAACTGTACGCGCGCATGTTTCAGTTGGGCGCGTTTTCTCCTGTTTTCCGGGCGCACGGTTCGGAGACGCCGCGCGAAATATGGGAGTTTGGCGAATATAGCAGCGTTCTAGAAAAATTCGACAATTTGCGATACCGCCTGCTGCCCTACATTTATTCGCTGGCCTGGCGCGTCACGAACGATGGATACACGATCATGCGCGGGCTCCCGATGGATTTTACGAGCGACAAGAAGACTTATTCCATCGATGACCAATTCATGTTCGGCCCGGCGCTCATGGTCTCCCCGGTAACGACGTACATGTACCATCGCCCGCCAGAGGACAGCGTCCTCATAACGCCAGACCACTTCAAAACGAAAGATGGCAAGCCGGGCCTGGACGCAAAATACTTCTGCGATGCGGATTTCAAGAATCTTTGTCACGAACAAGTTGAACCGAATATCAATCTTTACTGGTACACGGGCTGGCCGAGTTTCATTGCCGATCCCAAATTTTCCATTCGCTGGGAAGGAATCCTGATTCCGACTCAAACCGGAACATATCGCTTTCACATGAAGAGCTTTGGGCTAAAACGAGTTGTGCTCGACGGCAAAGAGCTGCCTCACAACTATGACGCCACGGAATCCTATACGGTCCCCGTGGATCTCCAGGCCGGAAAAGAATATGGAATTGTCTTTGAGACGACGAATGCAAACTTGGGCGCATTCAGGGCCATGCTCTACTGGAAGACTCCGGAAATTCACGCCAGGGAAAAAATCGTCGAGCCAAGACAGAAGACCAGGCCGGTCTATCTTCCTGCTGACACTCGATGGATAGATTTTTGGACTGGCGAGACTCTTCCCGGCGGACAAGAGATTACGGCTGACGCTCCCATTGAAAAAATCCCGCTCATGGTCAAGGCAGGGTCCATCGTGCCCATGGGCCCGTTCATTCAGTACTCGAATGAAAAACCCGCCGATCCAATTGAGTTGCGTGTTTATCCCGGAGCGGACGGCAGTTTCACACTTTACGAAGACGAAAACGACACGTACAACTACGAAAAGGGCCTCTATTCGACCATCACTTTCCACTGGGATGACGCAAAGCGACAGCTCACAGTCGATGCCAGAAAAGGGTCTTTCCCCGACATGCTGAGGGAGCGCACTTTTCAAATCGTCATCGTGGGGGAGAACCATGGCACCGGCGTGGAAGTTACGACCAATCCCGATAAGGTCGTTTCTTACAACGGCGAACACCGAATCGTTCAGATGTCCCACTGATCCGCACGCGACTCGTTCCCAGTTTCGCGCAACTTCGTCTGGCTAAACGATAGGCCGTTGTCGGGCATTGCAAAGATGCACGCACATTGTTGCTGCCACCCAAGCCGTGTACCATAAACAAACTCAATGCCGTTTTCTGATCTCGCACTCTCGAGACGTTTGGAGCGCGCGGAAGGGCACGCGGGTGCTCAGTACGCGGAGGCACGACGTCGTCTGTTCCCCGACAGCGGCGCCGATTGGATGGAATGCGCCGGGGCATACGCGATCTTCGACGGCGTCGACTCGCCTGTCACTCAGAGTTTCGGGCTCGGCATATTCGAGGGGCCGAGCCCGGCGTCGCTGGACGTGATTGAGCGCTTCTTTCTGGACCGCGGGGCGCCGGTGCTTCATGAGGTGAGCCCTTTCGCGGGCGTCGCTGCGCTGGACTTGCTTTGTGCGCGCAACTACAGACCGATCGAGATTAGCAGCGTCCTATACCGGTCTGTTGACCGGCCCACGACGGATCTTCAGAGTCGTATCAGTGTGCGCGTCATCCGTCCGGAAGAGGCGCAACTCTGGGCCGACCTAAGCGCGAGGGGCTGGGCACACGAGCATCCGGAACTTCAGGACTTTCTTCTGCAACTCGGCGCCATCTCTGCAGCACGCAAGCAGAGTCCGTGCTTTCTCGCAGAACTTGACGGCCAACCCGGCGCCGCTGGCGTGTTATGTATGCATGATGGAGTTGCGCTGTTTGGCGGGGCAGCGACGATTCCAGAGTTGCGGCGCCGTGGACTGCAAACCACGCTCCTTCATGAGCGCATGCGCTACGCCTTCGACCATGGATGCGATCTGGCAATGATGGTGGCCGCGCCGGACAGCGATTCCCAGCGGAATGCCGAGCGCAAAGGGTTCCGGATCGCATACACGCGCACGAAGTGGCGGTTAAGCATGGAATCCGTCGCGAGCTAGCCGGTAAATCTGATCGGCCTCTTTCAGGAAGGCCCGCAATGAGTCCTGATCGCTTTGCGCACCGTGATCTTTGTGCGACGCTTTGACGGATCAGCGCGAGGCTGTAAACTCTATCCAAGACTCTCAGACAAAAAAGGAGAATACGGCGATGCGAGTTCTAAACATCGTATGTGGGATTGCTGTCCTGTTCACCACACTGCACCTCGGGCATGCAGTGCATCACTTTTATGTCATCGCATCTCAAGAGGGCGTCCACGGCCCCGGTTTTTGGGCAGGCATAGCCGCCGTTGTGGTCGTGGGGATATTTTCCTTCGTCGGAGGCTGCCTGCTCCTGATGCGTGCCCGCTGATTTAGCCTGCATAAAACTTCCCGAAGGGCGGCTGACAGTGTCCGTGGTAGGATTCTTCGTCGCTCCGCGCGTCTCATGAGCACAACCAACCCATTCAAGAGATCCGTCACGCGAAGCTCGTCCCTTCTTTTTCTATTGGGAGTCTTCTTCCTCTTCAGCACTGTCGCGTTTGCCGCAGACATCGCGGACATGGGACGCCAGCCTGCGCTGCTCTTGACGACAAGCGTTTTGATTACAGGTTCGTCCACGGTCATTTATGCGGTCGCAGGATTCGTTCTTCGCAAACGATTCTGGATGGCATTTTTGCCACTATTCGCGCTTCATCTTTTCCTGATGCACGTACTTTTCCGTTCGATTCCCACCGGGCCACAACCGGCGCAGCTCGACGCAGCACAAATTCTGCAAATGCACCAGCGCCTGAGGTTCGATGCCCGCGCCATCATATTAGGTATTGCTTTGGGCTACATTTGCTTTCTCTACGTCTCCATCACCCAGGCGAGCCGTTATTTTCGCGCCCGTGCAGAGATCGACTTGGCCGTGGAGATTCACCGCGTTCTGGTCCCCTTGATCGATGCGAAGATCGGCGAATACCAGTTCTACGGGCGTTCCTCAGCCAGCGGCGATGTAGGCGGCGACTTGATTGATCTCGCGGGTTCGGATGAACACTGGGTCGCCTATGTGGCGGATGTGGCGGGCCACGGTGTGGCGCCCGGCGTGGTCATGGGGATGATCAAGAGCGCTGCTCGCATGTTGCTCAGCTCGGGCGACGACACACGCCATTTTCTGCCTCGGTTGAATGAAGTGTTGTACCCCTTAAAAAAGCCGGACATGTTCGCTACATTTTGTTTTCTTGCAAGGGATGGAGATGGATTGCAAGTCGGGCTCGCAGGCCATCCGGCCATTCTGCACTATTCCGCCAGAACGAACGAAGTGACGCTGCTGGAAGGCCATAACCTACCGTTGGGAATTCTTCCGTCGGCGGAGTTCGCGAGTTCCGAAATTCGACCAGAAGCGGGCGACGTCTTCGCAATGTACACCGATGGATTCCTCGAGACGGCGAATGCCGCGGGAGAAGAGTTTGGGCTTACGCGGCTAAGTGAAGAAGTTCAGAAACATTGCAAGGAGCCGTTGGACGCGCTTTTCTTGTCAATTCAGAAAAGCGTCGCGCGGCACGGGAGGCAATTTGACGATCAATCCCTCTTGTTGATTCGGCGGCTGTAAGACGTCGCCTCGCATCGTTTGCAATAGCCGCAGTGTTTTCCCAATTTCCCGGCGCAGAGACGAATCTACGCGCGGTCAAAGAAGCGGAAAAAGAGTGACTGCTTTGACACTGGCTCGGCCTTGGCCTGAAGCGCGGCCATCTGTTTTTCGCTGAGTGGCGTGAATTCGCGTGCCAGTTGCACGTTTTCCTCGAGCTGCGCGATCGAATCGCACCCGATGATCACGGTGGAGACGGGATGCGAGAGCGTGTAGTAAAGCGCTTCGCGCATTTGCAGCGTGCCCGGGCTATTGGCAATCACCACGCCCTCCCAGGAATGCTGCTGTTTCTCGATCGGCGGCGGCGTCCAGGAAGCGAGCAAGCGCCCGCGCCCAGGTATTTTCATCCCGATGATGCCCATCTGCTTCTCGACGGCCAAAGGCAAGAGTTGTTCCTGGAAGCTGTAGTGATGCGGGTCGGCTGCGTTTAGAGCCATCAGGATGCAATCGAACGGGTGCCGGCCGATGGTCTCCACCAGCGGATCGGGACGGAAATGCCCGGTGACGCCCAGAAAGCGGACCAACTTTTGTTGCTGCGCTTCAAGGAGCGCTTCCATTGCGCCGCCCTTGGCGAAGATTTCGTTCACGTCGCCCATCGTGCCGACGTCGTGAAGCTGCCACAAGTCCAGATGGTCGGTCTGAAGCAATCTGAGCGATTCCTCGAGCATGCGCCACGAGCCGTCGCGAGTGCGCTCCTTGGTCTTGCTGGCAAGAAACGCTTCCGAGCGCCGGGCCTTCATAACCTGGCCGATGTAGCGCTCGCTCCAGCGATCCGGTCCCCCATAAATCGAAGAGGTGTCGATGTAGTTCACGCCAAGGTCCAGCGCTCGTTCGACGATTGGCACCGCCACCACATCATTGTTCTTGATTTCCAGCGCTGCCTGGCCTCCCAAGCTGAAGATACCGACTCGCCAACCCGTCCTCCCCAGATTTCTGGTAGGCATGGCCTCGGGGGCGGCCGCCTTCGGCGGCGCGCTGGGAAGCGCTCGCGCAGTTTCAGGCAGTGCGGCGCGTGCTAGCAGACCTGCAGCGGCTGCTCCGCCGAACTTGATGAAATCTCGGCGATCGCGGCCTTTTTTGCTTATCCCTTTATTTTTCATCGGCGCCTCCCGGAGCGGAAGGCTTCCGCTCCTTGAATTCAAAATAGGCAAGATTCATGTTGCCTTCGGTGAGGATGTGAACCGTCAGAACGTGCTTTCCTTTCGGCAATTTCACCGTAAACAGGCTCTTCATGACGTTCCAATGATGCCACTGACGCCAAGCCACCTGGTCGGCGCCGTTTTTCGTGGACACGATTTCCAAAGGATCGGTCAGCTCCTCCCCGTCCAGGTCCAGCGAGATCGTGCCGCCGCGGTTTGATGTGTACAAAAGGTCCATCGCATATGTTCCGGCGCGCGCCACTTTCACGGTTAACTTGAACCATTCGCCCGGCTCGGTCCAGCCAACATAAAGCTGATTTTCCGGGGGCACGACCAAATTGTATGGGCTGTCGTCTATTACGGCGTCGCGATGAAACTTAGTATAGGAGGTGTCCACGCCTTCGTCCATGCGAAATTGATTCAGGTAGGTCCCATCCGCCGGGTTTAGATTGCCGCTTCCATGGTTTGTCGCGTCCGAGTCGTGATAGGCCACGCCCTCCCCGCCCAGATCGTAATACGCGCACTGCACCTTGCCGGGAATCTTTTGCGCGCCGGCGTGGTACACGCTGTCGTGGAAGGGCTTTCCGCGATAGTGCTTCTCCTGGCCCGCTGCCGCCAGGGAGCAACACACAGCGGCAAGCGATAAGAATGAAAAGCTAGCAAGACTCATGTGTTCACCTCGGGGACGATTCAACGAGCAGATTCTAACCCGAACTCAGAAAAGCCGTACATGGTATCGCGCCTATCCAGGTGGCGACATTGGCGGCGGGACGCTAAACGAAATGCAAAACCGAAGAGAGATTCCCCGCATAAAAGCGCGGGGCGCAAACATCTGATGTTGCTGCGCGAGGAGTGAACTACCGCGGTACAGGTTGGAACAGGTTCTCCGACTCGGAAGATGAAAACCGCGCGGCTCTGCCTGCGTTCTCAGTCAGGACCCCCTGAAGTCAGTTGTTGCCAACAGGCCATTCCACTAATCGAGGCGGTCTGGAGTCATTACTCCCGTGTTCGGGCCGGTAATAATCGGCAATTCGGAAGCTATCCGGAAACGCTAGTGATTTATCGGAGGCGCGCGTTGAGCAGGAGGTGTGCGTGGGCGCGTTGCTCCGGCGCGCATTCGATAAATCCGTTTGAACGAAGCCGACCGTGGTTGCGGCGGATGCGGGCCC
>Ga0326727_10023723_pt1 | contig 11677 bp, 6 predicted proteins | sample MB2enrmetagenome_FD_207643 | JGI IMG/M metagenome (GOLD analysis project Ga0326727, IMG submission 207643) | Lab enriched peat soil microbial communities from McLean, Ithaca, NY, United States - MB29MY | ecosystem: Environmental > Terrestrial > Soil > Wetlands > Peat | place: USA: New York... | reverse complement strand
TGGACAAGGAAAATGGTACCGGCTTCCGTCAGGGTGACCGCTCGGGACGAACGGTCGAAAAGTCGAGCGCCAATGCTACATTCCAAATCCTGAATCTGGCGACTCAGAGGCGGCTGCGAGATATGGAGTGCCTTGGCTGCTCGTCCGAAATGCAAGTTTTCGGCAACTGCCACAAAATAGCGTAAGTGCCGCAGTTCAAAACCCAAATCGCATGCTTGGACCTTGACTCGTGTGATTGACGGCATCTGTTTTTGTACAAGCTTCAATGGCATCTGGTGGACTCCCCTAAGCACAATTCATTCCGCCTATGCTCGATCCGTTTCAGAATCACACATTGGCATCGTTACATTACTGACCGTCATGAACGGCGGCCTGACAGCTGGAAGATTGTTGAGTGTGTGAACGCTATTCGTTATGGTTAACCGTGCGCTCCTTATCTGCTTGCGACTGGCTCCAGGCGTTGTTTACGGTGTGTTCGATAATTCCAGGTGCCGGGTTAATTGTCACCCGCTGCCAGCCGTACCAGTCTGCCAGGATTTGTACAATTTCAAATCCGTCGAAACCGGACCGGCGGCAGGCCAAGACCAACAGTTCTTGCCGCCGTTCCTTTGACTTCGTGGCTGGTCGTCGTTCCGTCGCCGTTTTAGTGACCGGTTCCCATTCGTCCGTCCTGATTATCGGTCGTCCAGTCATGTCATTGCCGGTTGTTCCGGCACAGCCGTCTGCATCTCGATACGTGAGGGTGGTCCGGGAGATCGAAACGCTTACAGGTGTGGAACAGCTTTCCTTGCCTTCAAATTGCCTTAATGGAGTTTACTGGATTCTCGATGAGTCTGACTGTTCAATATTGAACACATAGAGGTGTTATTCCTTACGATTTGGTCTCTAATGCGACGGTGGCTGATTCGAACGGTGCACCTTTGGTATATTTTCTGGAGGAGAACGCCGAACTTGGTAACGAAGAGCAAGCCCAAACCGGCTTTCGATGTGAAGGTTTTGACGAAGGCCAACGGTACGAAGACGATCACCTCGTATCGTAGCAACGCCCGGATTTTTGGGCAGGGCGACACAGCAGAAGCCATTTATTACATCCAAAAGGGCAAAGTTAAACTGACCGTCGTTTCCAAACAAGGCAAAGAAGCCGTCGTCGCACTCTTGCGGGAAGGCGACTTTTTTGGGGAAGGTTGTCTGGCGGGACAACCTTTGCGCATGGCCACCGCCGTCACGTTTTCTCCGTGCTCGATTATGAAAATGGAGAAGGCTGAAGTGGTTCGTCTCCTCCACGATGAACCGGCGTTCTCCGGGATGTTCGTTGCGCATCTGCTCTCCCGCAACATCAAAATCGAGGAAGATCTCGTTGACCAGTTGTTCAACTCCAGTGAGAAGAGGTTGGCGCGAGTTCTTCTGCTGCTGGCAAATTTCGGGAAGGAGGGCAAACAGGAGGAGATAATTCCGAAGATGAGCCAAGAGACCCTGGCAGCGGTAATTGGGACGACCCGGGCAAGGGTCAGCACATTCATGAACAAATTCCGTAAACTCGGATTCATTGAATACAACGGAACTCTGAAAATCCACAGTTCTTTGCTGAATGTCATCCTGCATGACTAGATTTAGGCCGCAGTTGCTCCTCTTGGCTGAGTAATTACAGATGCAGGCGCTTCTCCCGTGCGCTCTTGGGCATGTTCAATATTGAACAGACAATGGCAACAGGATGCGTTAGCATTGCGTACATGCCGAATTAGGCAGGTTGTGTAGAGTTGGTACTCGAAGGGGCCGCTTGGCGGCACCACCTGTGCCGGTTGACGAATACTTTAGGACGCTGAGACGTTCGCTTGTGTCCCCAGGTGAAGAGCGGCAAACCAGACGGACGGATGGAGGTCATTCTTCCGTTTGGTTTGCTCCGCGGCGATTGACAGCCGGTTCGAGGGTAACAATATGGCTTCAGCGACAGCAGCAGTGACACTAACAGAAGTTGAGGTTGGTTCGGTCACGACTACGCATCAGCAGATCGAAGGCAGAAATCAAGAGCATTCGCTTCAGGCCATCTCCGAATTGACCCCTGAGACCCTGCGCGATGAGGATGAGGATGATGACGACTACGACGACGACGCCATTTTCAGCGACATTTGTAATTTCGGCGGCGTTGGTCCATAGCACACGGCGGGACACAGATCTTTCGACGGACTGCATGTCACTGTTATAGATGAGATGTGGTTGACTTTCATCCGTTCAACCACATAGAGGCATCTGTAGTTCTTCTTAAAGTCGGATGGCCTGACGATTGATGTCGTCTGTCACTTCAACTTAATCCGGCTTCGAGTCTGTTTTGGATGATTCGCTTATTGGCAACTTCCGGTGGAAAGGATGCGCTAATGATCGTCGAGATTCGAGGAAATGGAAAGGTGGAAACGGTCACAACCCAAGTTCACGAGTCGCTTTTTTGCAAATGGACCCAGACCCTTTCCCCGAGAGCGCTTGAGGACATTCGTGACACTTTGAACGAGTTTATCAACGGCGAAGGTCGGGACGAGATCATTATTTCCAGTCAGATCTGTGGTGGGGATTGGGACTGGACCCTGACACCTTACCAACCAATATACGAGTCCGTGGGCCGGGACTGGGAAGCTGCCCGCTTCTTTCTCGGCCTAATCGTGTGGCGGGTCTTGATGGACCGCCCGGAAACGTGGGCGCTTGAGCGCTATCCACGGCTGATGGGTGATGTCATCGACCTGACCTACTTCCGGGTTTCGGTCAAACTGTATAATCCGGAGGCAAACGCTCATTCAGCTGAGCTACTGGCGCACATGAAAAACATGACCTGTTGACGCTTGCCGAAGATCCTCATTGCGAGGCAGGCTTGGACAGCATAAGTGCAGCAAATGTTCCGCCTTACTCAAACGGAGTCTTTTCATCAATCAGTTTCTTCACCGACTTGAGGAAATCATCCACGGACTGCACGCCCTGGTCCGCATGCCGCCGATTCCGCACCGATACCTGGCCCTTCTCCGCCTCGCGATCGCCCACCACCAGCATATATGGCACCTTCTGCAACTGCGCTTCGCGAATCTTCAGATTCACCTTCTCGCTGCGATCATCTACGTGCACCCGCAGTCCCGCATCTTTGAGCTTCGCTTCCACCTCGCGCGCGTACGCCGTATGCCGGTCTGTAATCGGCAGAACCACCGCCTGCACCGGCGCCAGCCACACCGGAAACGCCCCCGTGTAATGCTCCACCAGAATCCCGAAAAACCGCTCGATCGAACCGAACAGCGCGCGATGCACCATCAGCGGCTGATGCGCTTTCCCATCCTCTGCGACATACTCCAGGCCAAACTTGCGCGGCAGCGTAAAGTCAAACTGCACCGTCGAAAGCTGCCATAGCCGTCCAATCGCATCCACCAGCTTGATGTCGATCTTGGGGCCATAGAAGGCCGCCTCATCTTTCATCACCTTCACCTTCAGATTCAATCGTGAAGTGGCCTTGTGTAGCGCATTTTCCGCCAGCTGCCACTGCTCGGGAGCCCCGTCGTACTTGCCGCTCGCGCCGCCGTCCCAAGTCGAAAGCTCCGCCTCGTATTGATCAAATCCGAAAGTCTTCAGCGTATCCGCCGCGAACTCCAGACAGTTGACGATCTCGTCCTCAATCTGTTCGGGAGTGCAAAAAATGTGCGCATCATCCTGCGTGAACCCGCGCACGCGCAACAGTCCGTGCATGGTGCCCGACCGCTCGTAACGATACACCGTACCCAACTCGCCCAGCCGCACCGGCAGCTCGCGATAACTGCGCTTCTTGTCCTGATAAATCAGAATATGTCCCGGACAGTTCATCGGCTTGAGCTGGTATTCGGCGTCATCCAGTTCCATCGGCTTGAACATATTGTCCGAGTAATAATTGGCGTGGCCGGACACCTTCCACAAATCGCGCCGCATCACGTGCGGCGTATAGACCAGCGAATACCCGCGCGCCAGATACTGATTTCGCATCCAGTCCTCGAGCAGCTTGCGAACCATGCCGCCCTTGGGATGGAAGAAAATTAGACCCGGACCGGCCAGTTCCTGAATGCTGAAAAGATCCAGCTCCTGGCCCAGCTTGCGATGGTCCCGTTTCTTCGCCTCCTCCAACTTGTTGAGGTAATCGTCCAGTTCCTTCCTGGTAAACCAGGCCGTGCCGTAGATCCGCTGCAATTGGCGATTATGCTCATCGCCCTTCCAGTACGCGCCGGCGATCGACAACAGCTTAAATGCCTTGATCTTGGTGGTCGACGGCAGGTGCGGACCGCGGCAGAAGTCGATGAAATGCGGCCCCAGCGTGTATTCCGAAAAAACGCTGTCCGCGCGCTCTTCGATCAGCTCGACTTTCATCGGCTCATCCATGCCGCGGTATTTTTCCAGCCCCGCTTCCTTTTCGGTGAGCGTGCGCTCGTACTTCAGATCCAGCGCCTGCAGTTCCCACATCTTCTTTTCGATGCGCTCCAGGTCTTCCGTGCTGAACGGCTCGGCGCGGTCGAAATCGTAATAGAACCCGTTCTCCACCGGAGGTCCGATGCCCAGCTTGGTGCCCGGAAACAGTTCCAGTACCGCCGCTGCCAGCAGGTGCGCCGTCGAGTGCCGGTAGACATACAGCGCGTCCGGATCCTTGGCCGTCAGAATCTGTAGAGTGGCGTCCGCTTCAAGAGGACGCCCCAGATCATACAGGTCGCCGTTGACCTTGGCGACCAGGGCGGCGTCGGCCAGACGAGGGCTGATCTTCTGCGCGATGTCGATAGGCTTGGTGCCCGCCGGAACGGTTTGAACGCTGCCGTCCGGCAGGGTAACGTGAATGTCACTCATGGGAAATTTCAGGTTAACATTGTGGCGCTGTAACTACTGAGAACCCTCGCGCGTATTGAATCCGTCCCGCGCCCGCTTTACGCTGCGCATGAGGCGCGCTCGATGCGATTCTATTGGCTTTCTATCCTCTTTACTCTCTCCGGTCTCGCACTCGCGGACAACAACACCAATTCCAACTGGACCGTCAACGTCTCCGAAGGCGGTATCACACCCGCCCCGCGCTGGCCTGATAACGACCCCGAAATCGCCGTCTCCGGTTCCACGGTCCATGTCATCTGGTTCACCGAAGAGCAGCCCGCCAACACCTACGCCATCTACTACCGGCGCTCTCAAGACAATGGCAAAACCTGGAACGCGCGCGTCAGGCTCTACGCGCAGCCGCAGAACCTGCTCCTCGATGGCGGCGGCGTCTTCCGCAAATTGGCCGTCGACAATAGCGGCGTGCTGCATGTCGCTGTCGCGATTCACGTCAGCGGACCCGGCGCGCTCGTCTACCTCCGCTCCGGCGACGGAGGCACCACCTGGGACGCGCCCAAAACCCTGATCTCCGGCACGGCCAGTCTTCCCAATCCCGCCGACGTTCGCGTCTCCACCGACGGCGTGAAAACCACCGTCGGTCTCGGCCTCCAATGCGCCGGCTGCGCGAGCAACTCTTACACCCTTGCCACTACTGCCGACGGCGGCAAAACCTTCTCCACCACCGTCGCTTTTAACGACAACTCCGAATACCACAACCTGATCGACATGAAACGCGCGTCCGACCGTACCTACCTGCTCTATTCCGGCACGGACATGAGTCTCGCCTACGGCAAAATGTACGTAACCGTCGCGCCCGATTCCGGTTCGCCCACCACCAACCTGGCCTCCATCCCGGCGCAAAACGGCATCCATCGCAGCCAGACCTCGGTCATCAGCGGTAACTGGGAACCGCGTATCGCCGTCACCGCCGATAAGGCTTACGTCGCGTGGTACGGCCAGGACGCCAATGGCGTCGAGCGCCTCTTCTTCCGCCGCTTTTCCAACCATGGCGCAACCATGGACCCAGCTATCCCGTCGCCGGATCTGGCCGCGCCTGTAGCATTTTCCGGCCCGCCGCAAGCTTCCCTTGCCGCCTCTGGCGGATCCGCGTTTCTCGTTTATCTGCTCAACACCGGCCAGGTTTTTCTGCGCCGCTATGACGAAAGCACCGGGGTATTTACCGACCCGCAACTACAGACCACCAACGGAACCTGGGTGGCCAGCGGGACCCTTCCCATTGTCATGGCCGGCACACAGAATCTGACTTATATCATGTGGCGCAACGGCGACTTGACTTACTCCACCGATGGTTTTCAGACCCACGTCCTCCCGCTTACCGATAGCCCGCCATTTACCTGGATGAGTTCCAATCAATGGAGCATGGCCACTGGTGCAAACGGCTCCGTCTATTGGGTAATGGCCGGCAAGTTCAACACTTACAATAACGGTCAAAGTGACAACGATATCTTCTTCAACCAATGGAGTCCCTCGCCACAAGCCGCCAAAGCTAATATGGCGCTCGCCATGTCCACCTCCTCTACACCAACTCCCGGCCGTTATGACGGCATGCAGATCCCCGCCGGCCCAGGCAGTGTCTTCACCGATGCCATGTCCGCCGCTGTCTGGGTACAGGCGCAGACCGGAGGCATCAACTGTAATTGCTACGGCGGGAACTATCAATCCATCCTCATGAAGACAGCGTTGCCCGGCTTCCCGAACTCTTATTACCTGGGGACTGTCGGACCCGAAGGTAGCCGTCAGTGGGCAGCGCAGATCACCACGCAACTCCAAACCTATGAACTGCGGTCACCCGCCAATCAACCCATGATTCCAGGCCAATGGACGCACCTCGCCTTCACTTACGATGACGCCGCGGGACCCAATAACTTCATCCTGTACGTCAATGGCCAGGTGGCCGCCCAAATGACCGCAGCGTATCCGCTCAACATAGGCGATGGCGCATTGTTCCTCGGCACCCAAGGTAACTGGACCGTGGACGATCTCAGCTTTTGGAACCGTGCTCTGGCCCCATCCGAGATCCAAACCGTCATGAGCGCCCCTTTGTCCGGAGCCGAATTTGGACTCGCGGCTTACTACAATTTCGACGACACCACCCTCGCCCTGAATAACCCGGCGGCCAGCGGTGTCTTACTCTACGAGGAAAGCTTTGTTCCCTCTACCAGCCCCAGCGCATCCCACGCCGCCCTACTCGCGCCGTCAATCGCCGGCATTGCCAACATCGCGAGCTACCAGCTGAACTTCATCGCACCCGCGAGCCTGGCCTCCATTTACGGCTCCGACCTGGCTTCGGCCGCCGCACCAGTCAACGTCACAGTTACCGATTCAGGCGGAACCGCGCGCACCGCGCAGACTTTCTATCAAAGCACGGGACGCGTTGATTTTGCCGTACCCACAGGCACTGCGATCGGCCCGGCGACCGTCTCCTTCACCTCCGGTCTCCAATCCACCAGCGCAAGCACCACCGTCTCCACAGTTGCGCCCGCGATCTTCACCGCCGACCAATCCGGCACAGGTCTCGCCGCCGGCACGGCCACGGCCGACTTAAGCGACCCAAACGCCCAAGTCTATCTCATCCTATATGGCACCGGCCTGCGAGGACATCAACAATCCGTGGTTTGTACCATAGCCCAAACTTCCGTGCCCTGCATTGCCGTGGCCCAAGGATCGTTCGTAGGCTTGGACCAGGTCAACGTCGGTCCCCTGCCGCAAAGCCTCAAAGGTGCAGGTTCTCTCCCGCTAAGTGTAAGTGTCGATACAATTGCCGCCAACATAGTTAGCGTTATAATCAATTGACATAAGCGAATCTCATATTGACTTTCTTCCCTTTTTAGATATACTCGCCAAGATCGGTCTAAGTTAGCCGTCGCATCAAAACTTTGCTGTGGGTTCAGGGAGAAAGTGAATGAGGTCTCAGTCGACATTTGCAGTTGCTAAGTTACTTGTCTGTATTGCAATCGTACTTAACTTTCCGGGCGCCCTACACGCCCAGACTACCGCCGTAGCCGAGGTTAGCGGAACGGTGACCGACCAGAGCGGCGCAGCCGTAGTGCATGCCACGGTCACCATGACCGAAACTGACAAGGACGCTGTCCGCTCCACGTTTACCGATTCCAGCGGCGCGTATGTGCTCGCCAATCTGCCGGTCGGTCCCTATCGCATGGAGGCTACTGCTCCGGGCTTCAAGGACTACCTCCAGAACGGCATTGTCCTGGTGGTCAATAACAACATCGAAATTAACGTGCGCATGCAGATCGGCTCCATCTCCGAGAAGGTCGAAGTGACCGGCACAGCGAGCCTCGTCGAGACCAAGGAGACCTCCGTTGCGTCGCTCATCGACCAGCAGCGCATCAACGATTTGCCGCTCAACAACCGGCAGCCTACCCAGTTGATCTACACCTTGGGCGCGGCCGTGCCGGCGGACTCCGGAGATACCGGCAGTAAAACCTTCTGGAATGCTACGCGCATCGCGGTGGCGGGCGGACAGGGAAATGGCACTGCCTATCTGTTCGACGGAGCGGATGCCACCGACGCCATGTCCAACGTCAATATGCCATTCCCCTTTCCCGACGCTCTGCAGGAATTCAGCGTCGAGACCAGCGCCGTCTCTTCGCGGTTTGGGGCGCATCCCGGCGCAACCGTCAACGTGGTCACCCGCTCCGGCGCGAACGATTTTCACGGAGATGCCTTTGAATACATCCGCAACGGCGATCTGGACGCGCGTAACTTTTTTTCCACCAGCGGTCCAGATACGCTGAAGCGCAACCAGTTCGGCGGGGTCGGCGGCGGCAAGATCATCAAGGACAAGCTCTTCTATTTCGGCGGATTTCAAGGCACGCGCAACCGCTCCAATCCGCCGCAATTGACCACTCACATCCCAACCGAAGCCATGCTGCAAGGTAACTTCAGCACCATCGCCTCTTCCACATGCGGTAAGACCGTTCAGTTGACGAACCCGAACGGGGGAACTCCCTTCCCCAACAATCAGATTCCCCTGACGCTGCTCAGCCCGGTTGCGGTGAACGTGATGAAATACCTGCCGGTCAGCGCCGCCTCTCAGTGCGGCGTGGTCACTTATGGCATTCCCCAGACCGGAGACGAAGAAGAGTACATCGGGCGCATTGACTACATCATCAACACCAAACATACGATCTTCGGCAGATACTTCGCCGACGACTGGCGCAACCCGCCCGTCTTCGTCAATCAAAATCTGCTGACCACCACCTCGCCCGGCAACCTCGAATTGGCGCAGGAGTTCACTTTCGGAGATAACTACACCTTCGGCCCCACTACGCTCAACTCCTTCCACCTGGGGTTCAATCGTATCCGCGATAATCGCGGCCCCACGGACTTCCCCATCAACTGGTCCATGCTCGGCTCCACCATGTATAGCGCCGTGCCCAATTTTCTGTTGATCTCCGGCATGACCGGCGGATTCACCACTTTCTGTGGAACCTGCGCGCCCGGACATTTCAATGTAGCCAGCTATCAGCTGGCGGATGACGTGGATATCATCCGCGGACGGCATCAGATTGCCTTCGGATACAACCTGATTCGTATTCGCAACGATACCATCTCCGGCTTCGACGAAAATGGCGCACCCACGTTTAACGGCCAGTTTACCGGCCTCGGCATGGCCGATTTCATGCTCGGATATATGAGCGACTTCCAGCAGACCAATGCCACTCCCGATGACCTGCGGCAGTGGATGATGAGCGCCTACGTGCAGGATAGCTTCAAATTCTCTTCCCACCTCGTCATCAACCTTGGCCTTCGTTGGGAGCCGACCTTTGCCGATCCCGATAAGTACGGACGCGGCACTTCGTTCAGTGAGTCTGCCTTTCTCTCCGGCCAGCGCAGTACCCTCCATCCCACCGCGCCTCCCGGATTATTCTTTCCCGGCGACCCCGGGATTCCGGCCGCCAACTGGTTTGGGCACTATTCCAACTTCGGCCCCCGGGCCGGCCTGGTCTGGGATCCCACGGGCGACGGAAAACAGTCGTTCCGGGTGGGCGGGGCCATTCTCTACGATTCGGCTGAGACCTGGTTCAATGAACGCGAAACCACCAATCCGCCTTACGGCAACGACATCGACGTGGGTTCGACCGGCACGCTGACCAATCCGTGGGCCGGCTATACGGGAGGTAATCCCTTCCCGCAGCACGGGAATCTGTTCTTTCCCCAATTCGGCACTTACATCAACATGCCGCTGCATCCCAATCCCACTTACGTGACGCAATGGAACGCCACTTATCAGCGCCAGTTCGCCGGTAGCTGGCTGGCGTCCATCAGCTATCTCGGCAATAAGACGACCCATCTTTGGATTGCCGAAGAGCGTGACCCTGCCGAGTATCTCGGCCAAAGCGCGTGCTCCATCGCCGGCGTCAATTACTCCAATTGTTCGACCACCTCCAATACCAACCAGCGCCGGCTGTTCTACCTCGCCAACCCCGCGACCGGCGTTGATTACGCCAGCGTCGACACCATGGACGATGGCGCAGTGGCGCGCTACCAGGGACTGCTGCTGAGCACCAGTCACCGCTTCAGCAATCACTTCCAGATGAACGTGAACTTCACTGATTCCTATTGCGTTTCCGACTACGACTTCGGCGCCGCGCTGGCTGGTTCCAGCAATTCGCAAATCTTCAACCGGCACGCGGATTGGGGCCCTTGCATCTCCGACACGCGATATATCTTCAATATCACGGGCGTGGCCGAGAGCGCGTTTAAGACCGGCAACTCTTTCCTGGACCACGTGGTCAACAACTGGCAACTCGCTCCGCTCATCTCAGCCAGAAGCGGCCAGCCCCTGACGATCACGACCGGAACGGACAATTCGCGAACGGGCCTCGGCAATGACCGGCCAAACCAAGTACTTACTGACGTCCGCGCGACCAGTTCGGTCTGTTCGACCCAAGCTATTTGCGTGCAATGGTTGAACTCCGCTGCGTACACGCCCAATCCCATCGGAACTTATGGTGATGTGGGGCGCAACGCGGCGCGCGGTCCCGGATACTTCGGCCTCGACCTAGCTTTAAGCCGGCTCTTCAAGATCAACGAGCGATTCAGCCTGCAAGCCCGGCTGGACGCGTTCAACATTCTCAATCACACCAATTACGTGGGCGCCTTCGCACCCGCCGGACAGGCAGCAGGTGCGAGCTATGGGACGCTGTCAACGGGGTTGAGTTCGTCGAACTTCGGACAAGTTACCGGCGCGTACGATCCGCGCATCCTGCAGTTCGCCATGAAGCTGTACTTTTAGACCGGGAAAGTCGGCCCTCAGGCCGCTTTTTGAGCAGACGTGTATTGATCGAGGCTTTCGCGGAACATTTCTTCGACCGGCTCGTTCATGATGGCGTCGATTTTCCACTGCAGAGGGGTGAAATCCGGTATGTCGGCGGGCTCGGCGGACGATGTTTCGGGGTTTGGGGCCGGGTCTGGGGCCGATTCCGGCTCGGGTTCAGGGGCGGCGGGTTTTTGCGATTCGAACCCAATTTCGGACTTCTTCCTTTCTTTCTGGGCTTTTAGAAGCTCGGTTCGGGCGTGATAGAAACCGCGTTCGGAGGATTGGTGGTAGCGAATGAGTACGCCGAGGTCGGGGTGGGTATAGCCCTGCGGGATGCTGGCGGCTAGAGCGACGCCCTGGAGGCGGTAGGCGCGGAGGCTGAGCCACTGGCTTTGGGCAATTTTTTCGACCAGCATGTCTTCGTCGAGATTGGCGGGCTGATGATGCTCGCGGAGTTCGGCGAGGAGGCAGTTGAAGTCCTGCCGTTCTTCGAGGGGGATGAAGAACGGCAGGACTTCAACTGCC
>Ga0326727_10023722_pt1 | contig 11677 bp, 16 predicted proteins | sample MB2enrmetagenome_FD_207643 | JGI IMG/M metagenome (GOLD analysis project Ga0326727, IMG submission 207643) | Lab enriched peat soil microbial communities from McLean, Ithaca, NY, United States - MB29MY | ecosystem: Environmental > Terrestrial > Soil > Wetlands > Peat | place: USA: New York... | reverse complement strand
TCAGCCACAGCAGGGCCCGGAAATTGGTGAGGTGGGGGATGAGCAGGAAGGCGGTGAGCAGGACCCCCGCCACCGAGCCCACCGTGCTGATGAAGAAGACGCGGCCAGCGCCGCCGTCGCCCCGGGCTCGGGCATCCCGGCCATAGGCGATGAGCAGCGGATTCATGGCGGATAAAACCATGAGCGGCAGGGCCAGCAGCAGGGTGCCCCCCAGAAAACTGGCCACCACCAGATTAATGCTGGTCAGCCAGGGAAAAACCGCCGGGTAGAGGGCGGTGGCGACGACGATGGCCAGGGCCCCCGCCAGGGGAGCGGCCAGCAGCAAAAACTGCAAGGCCTCCTGGTCCCGGCGGCGGGAAATCTGGCCGCCCCATTGATAACCCAGGGCCAGAAAGATCAGGGTGATGGAAAGGATGCTGACCCAGATATAGAGACTGACGCCGAAATACGGGGTCATGATCCGGGAGGCCAGGACCTCCAGGGCCAGGGAGCTGGCCCCGGTGAGGAAAATCAAGGCCTCATACCGCCGGAAGCGGCCCGGCGGCTTACTCACCGGCGCCCCCTTCTCTTTGAGGATTTTTTGCTTTTTAGCCATTGCTCCCGGCGAAATGCCCTTTTTTTCTCGATCATAACAGATTGGGGGGGCGGCGGACAAGCAGATTGATTCCAGGTGGCCATCAATCACCAGCAAGGATAAGACAGCCGGCTTTTTTTCCCGGCGGACCCGGGGTGAGCCGGGATTGAGGCGGCGGTGGCGCCGGCCCTAAGGTTGCCGGATCAAGGCTTTTTTAATAAAATTAATGAGAACAAGCCAATGAGCAGCGAGGCGCCTGACTTATTAACAATTGACAATGGCTATTTTTTTGTAGGTTGAGCGAAGATTAGAGTGAGATGAAAGACTTGAAAAGTTATCGGAAAGAACTCTGGTTTAATGTCCCTGGCCGCCGGGCCTTCATCAACATCACCCCTCAGGTGGAGCAATGCCTCAAGGAGAGCGGCATCAAAGAAGGTTTCGTGCTGTGCAACGCCATGCACATAACCGCGTCGGTCTTCATTAACGATGACGAATCCGGGCTGCACCACGATTACGAGGTCTGGCTGGAGAAGCTGGCGCCCCACGCCCCGGTCTCCCAATACCGCCATAACGTGGGGGAAGACAACGCCGACGCCCATATGAAGCGGCAGATCATGGGCCGGGAGGTGGTAGTGGCCGTCACCGCTGGCAGACTTGATTTCGGCCCCTGGGAGCGGATTTTTTATGGGGAGTTTGATGGGGGGCGAAGGAAGCGGGTACTGGTGAAGATTATTGGGGAGTAGCGCTGGGCCAAAGAATCCGAAGGAGCGCCCGGATTATGGATATGAATAAGGAAAATATGATAAAAAGCTTTGTAATAAATAAATTGGGTTGCAATTGCCCGGATGAGGTATTTAATATAATAAAATGGCAAAAAGATGTTCAGATTGACAAAAATATTATTCTTAATTATAAAATTAATATCGGCAATCGTTTATTAATATATATTATTGAAATAGAAGACCATAATTTTATGAATGATAATCTCGTAAAGATATTTATGTTTGGAATAGGAGAAAGAGATAACAACAACTTCAACAGATTTAGGCTTGCTATTATCAGCAATAATATCGCTGAAATTTACTCAATTGCGCAAAATATTTTGAACAATTTAAATATTGGTGATCAAAAAGGACATCTTCATGTTATCATGAAAAAAGATTTTATCCTATAGGTTAGGTTAAACTTCATTCAATGAAGGCTAAGATTAGAGACTATTTTTTCTAATATGGTCAAATATCAGGAAATCAACCATGAGCAAATATATGCAACTCACCGTCTCGGTTCTCCCTTATTATCCAGAAGACCTGGAGGGCACTTATCCAAATCTATCCCATCGATTAAAAACTTTAGCTTCTGATCTGGTGAAACGAAATCCTTCGCTCTATGAAATAGCCGGACAGCTGGATAAACTTCTATATCAATTCGATAGCACCCCGCTCAGAGATGTACTTATGAGGCATAGAGAGGCCCTTAAGAATCTCCATAAGAGTATTGAAGGGTATATAGCTGACTGGAATCTCGCCCAGGCAGATCGGCTCCTCTATAAACTTGAGGACGTCTTTGAAAAAATTGAATCTGAATTGGAATGACCCCCGGCCCTGAAAAAATGGATAAATGTTTCGTTTTTCCAAACGCTAAACAAACCGATAAAAGCCCGAATTTACCTGCCGTTGTCAATGATTTTTAAAGGGAATTAGTTTTTTCTTTTAACGAAAACCGAAAACCGTCTTCTAATGACCCTGGATTTCTTCATCGGGTTGTGTGTGGGCGCCATCCTGGGGGCCGGCGGGACCTGGCTGGTTAAGGAAGTCCGCGGCTGGCTGGGGCACTCCGAGGTCAGCCGGTTGCACGCCGAGAACCGCTCCCTGAAGCGCCGCCTGGCGGAGAAGGAACGGCACATCAGCCGCATGCTCACCGAGACCGAGCGCCTGGCGGAACGTCTGGGGGTGATGAAGGTCGGGAAAGAGGTGCGTAAGAAAGAGCCAGATTAACTTAGGGGCGGGTTTCTAACCCGGCCCGACCAACGAAGAACAGGAGCAGGTATGGCCAGAAAGAAGATTTCCCTTACTGGCGCCGCGGTGGGCGGTCTGGCGGGTTGGGTGGCCGAAGTAGCCATCCAGGAGATCACCGGGCATCACATCACCACTGGCATCCTGGAGATTCTGGGGGCGGCCGCGGGGTTATGTCGCCTGGATAAGCGCCTGGCCGCCGCTTTGCGAGACCTCCTGGACCAGGCCGGTGAAGAAGGCGGGGATTACCGCCAGGTGAAGGCGCGCATCCAGGAGCTCACCCGGGACCTGCCGGAACTGCGGGAGATCCTGTCCAACATGGTGGATGCCGGCATCCAGGCACAGAGGGCGTAAGATGCTGGGAGTCAACCTGCTGGTTCGCCTGGGCCGCCGGGCCCTGGCGGGGCCCTTCGCCGCCTCGGGGGTGCTGCCCGTAGCCTATTATCGCCACCTGGCCTTGGCGGCCCTAGAAGATGAGGATTTTCCCGGCGCCCTCCAATATCTCCCCTGGGCGGCGGACCCTCTGCTGGCCCAAATCTTGGTGCTGCGCCTGCGGCTGCTGGCCGGGCAGCACCGCCGGCAACTGGAGGCCCTAACCGCCCTGGGACAATCCGGCCCTTCCGGGGCGCGCCGGGAAGCCTGCCAAGTCTTGATTTCCCAGGAGAGCCGGGCCCTCAAGCTCCTGGCCGACTACGAAGCCCGGGCCTTGAGGCTGGCCGCCGGCTCAGAAAAGACCTGAGCCCGAAGGGCAGGAAGCCGCAAGGATAATGTGATAAAAAGCTTGGTAATAATTAAGCTGGTTTGCAATTGTCCAGGAATTACCGTCTCCTTTTAAGGAATATTATTCCAAATATAGGTGGAATAAAGAGTCGGCACATGATTCAAAATTTCCTCCGGAATAAGGGAATCAACAATGGTGCTCCTCTTATCTACAGATTTGATGAAGGATTCAATCTTCGCTTGAATGTCGGGCTTTTCTTCCTCGCAAGAATCAGAGTCTTTGTGAATTGAGCCATGGCTGTCAATAAACTCACATTCGCCTACATGTTGGTATTGCAGCCATGAAGGAGGTATCCTGGTCACAATATCGCTATTGTTCACAAACCGATAATTTTTAAGGGGGAAAGCATTTTTAAAAGCCATATCCCCAACGCGAGGGGATCCATAAGTATACAAGCGGACGCCGTTACCATAGCGTTGGGCTGCCAGGGTGGCCAACGCCGCCCCTAAACTGTGGCCGGTAAACCAGAGGGTGCGCTTCCCGTTGTCTCTCTCCCTGATATAATCGGCAAGACCGTTCTTCTCCCAGACTTCATCCAAAGCCTTTTTGAAGCCCTGGTGCACCTTCCCGCCTTGCCCAGCATCATCCACCGGGACCAGACTGATATTGTCGTCGGCATTAATGTCCGCAATGATATTGCGATAGTCAGTCGGTCCCGGCCGCGGGCGGAGTTCGGTGCCTCGAAAAACCAGGATAAGGAAATCATCGTTACTAACCACGTAGCATTGGGTGCTGTTGCCACTGAAAAACTTGATTTCCGTAAAGCCAGCACCCTGAAATATTGGCGTGGCAAAATCTTCCTCGGCATAAGCCAGAGTGGCGGCTTCGATAAGCCAATAGGCATTGACCATATCAAAGGCGTCGGCCTTAGGGTGGAATGGATAATCTTTTATCCCCTGGAAATACTTGTAATCCAGATAGGGCGGACGGATATTTTCCCAGGTGATTTCCGGCGGCGTGCGGTTTTCTGGTGGCATGGGTATCTCCTTAAATTAAAGGGTTGGCGAAAATTATGAAGCGCCTTTCCCATCCGTGGTTAAAAGTTGAAAAAGGATGTCAGTTCGTCCGGCCGATCGGGAAAATCGGTTAAGGCATTTAAAGCTAAGGAGCCGCAACTATTAATTTTAATACCAGATTGTAGATTAAAAGGATAGCCCGTAAGGCGTTGCCTTTTGCTTTTTTAGTAGCCCCAGGCTTTAGCCGGCGCCGGCTCCGGCGAGACGCCTGGGCCGCCAGGGAAAGAGCTATTTTTAAAAATATATTCCAGCCCCTGGGGCGGAAAGCGCCGCGCCTCCCGCCTTTAGTGGCTACGGGCTAAAGACTTCCCTCTTGCCTCCCCTTTGAACCTTGAACTTTGAACGTATATCGTGGTCAAATGTCTCGGTCTTGCTGGAAATTTCTCCTTTTCTGCTTTACTCTAGCGGCATTCGGCAACTAACCGCTCGCCGCTTGGGCCGGCTCTCTGAGAGGCGGCACAAAAACGGCACTACCATGGCGCAACCTCGGGGGTTAAAGGGGGGCCGCGGCGGCGGCTTCGCAGGGTAAAGTGAGCAATATCAGGAACTTTTGCGAGAAATGCGGCGGAAATTTTTTTCCTGGAGGCAGCGCCCCCTGGCCTCCTCTCCCAAAGACTATCTGCAAGAAGGTCAATTTTTGGGGGTTTTTGTTGGGCCGGAAAAGCGGCGGCGCGAAAATGTCTTCTGAATCAAGGGAAAACTTTTAAGTGAAGGATTGGCCCATGACTAATCCCATCCGGGTCCAAGTGACCATATACGACGCCCCCACGGCCGCCAAAGCTGGCTCCAGTTGCGGCTGCGGCTGCGATCACCATCATCCTCCCGGCCTGGACCAGGAAGTCGAAGACCCTGTGGCCGGAATCAGTATGGAACTCCAGGCCCGGGCCCTTGCTCTAACCCTGGAGAGAGAATTCCCCGGCCGGGTGCAGGTGGAGTATCTCAACGTCTTCCAGGACCCCCGCGGCCCGGGGCTGCCCCAAACCGCCCTGCTCTGCTCACTGGCGTACCCTACCCCCCTGGTGTACATCAACAATCAGGGGCGTTTTGCCGGGGCCTTGCCGGTGGGACGCATCCGGGAAGAAGTGGCCAAAATTTTGGCGGCCACCTAAAGGGAAAAAATGACGGCGCCCCCCCAGCCCTGCGGCCTCATCACCCTGCTCAGTGACTTCGGCGTCCGGGATGAGTATGTGGCCTGCCTGAAGGGGGTGATCCTGGGCCTCAACCCCCGGGCGCGGCTGGTGGACCTGAGCCACGAAGTGCCGCCCCAGGATATCGCCACCGGGGCCTTTATCCTAGCCGCGGCCGCCCCCTATTTCCCAGCCGGGACCATCCACCTGGCGGTGGTGGACCCCGGCGTGGGCACCGGTCGCCGGGCCCTGGCGGCCCGGACCCGGGGACAGTTCTTTGTGGGGCCGGACAACGGCCTGTTCCACCTCATTTTTGCTGGCCAGGCCGAACTTGACCTCGTTTCCCTGGAAAATCCCACCTTTTTTCTTCCCCAGGTCTCCGCCACCTTTCACGGCCGGGACCTCTTCGCCCCGGTGGCGGCGCATCTCTCCCTCGGGGCGGACCTGGCCCAACTGGGGCCGGCCTTCCGCGACCCGGTGCGGCTTCCCTGGCCGGAGCCCGCGGTCAGCGCCGCATTGCTGCGGGGTGAGATCATACACGTGGACCGCTTCGGCAACCTGGTGACCAATGTGGCCGCGGGCGTCTTCCGCGCCTGGTTCAGAGGGCGGGAGGTTGAATTACGGGTGGGACCGCTGACCTTGACCCTCCTGCGGCGCACTTACGGCGAAGCCGCGGCCGGGGAGATGCTGGCCCTTATCGGCAGCCACGGCTACCTGGAGATTGCCTGCGCCGGGGACAGCGCCGCCGCTCGCCTCCAGGCCGAGCCGGGCCTTCCCCTGGAAATTCGCCAGGGTGAATGACTGTGGCTGGCTGGCAGGCTCCAGAGAGTTCCTCCTTCTGGTCAAAACAATATTTATATTTTTTCCGCAAAGGTGTAAATTTAACTTGAATATTGATTCATTCAGAGGTAAAAGTTGTTTAAACTATTTTTATTATAGATGTGATTATGCCACGGGGGAAGATCAAGCGGATTAGGGCAGGAGAAAGCGGCGGAGACTTGTTTCTTATAAACGAGGTCTCCCGGATGGTTAACCTTTCTCAGAAGCGGATCCGGGAATATGAAAAGGAGGGCTTCCTCAAGCCCATGCGGGAAAAGAACACCAACAATCGCCTTTACTCTTCCTCTGATATCAGCCAGATCAACCAGATCAACGGCCTGATCCATGATCGGGGTTTCACCCTGGCCTGTCTGCGCAACCTTATGGTGCTGGCGCCTTGCTGGAACATCTTCGACTGCTCCAAAAAAGAAGAATGTCCGGCCTTTCAGGTCCCCTGGCGGCCCTGCTATGAAGTGCGGGAACAGCGGGGTACCCTGTGTGAGGGTCCCTGCGACCGCTGCCCCGTTTACCTCAACCGGAATGTCAAGAGAGAAAGGATTCTGGAGAAGAACCCCTCAGAACTTTGATCTCCCTGGACGCCGCTCATTTCGTCCCGGCTAATACCCTTGGCCACCAGGTCTAAAGCCATCTCGATTGTGGGGCTTGCCGGTTCCGGAAAGACGGAGCTAATCTGCCGCCTGCTGGATTGGCTGACTCCTCAGGGGCTCCGGGTGGCGGTCCTGAAACATACCCACCATCCCGACCCCGGGGACCGAGGTAAAGACACCTGGCGTTTCCGCCAGGCCGGGGCCCGGGTAGTGGCCCTGGCCGCCCCGGGACTCCTCCAGATCAACCACATTTTTCCCGCCGAGCCCCCACTTTCCGAGATCCTGACCGCCTTGAGCCTGGAGGTGGACCTGATCCTGGTGGAAGGCTACAAAGCTGGCCCCCTCCCCAAGATCGCCGTGCTCAATCCGACCCTCGAGGAACGCCTCCCGGAGCTTTCCCAGGTCATCGCCCTGGTGGGACCAGCGCCCGCCGCCGCATCGGTTCCAGTCTTCCTGCCCGAGGATGTGGGTGCCATCGGCGCCTTCATTCTGGCGCACCTGGGGCTGCCAGTGCCGGGAGCAGGCAGGCCCTCTCCGGGGTCGTAAAACTTGGCGAACCCCGCGAGCCTGGAGGCAACCGCAGTATGACCCAGCCGCAGTCCCGCCAGCTCGGAACCCCAACCCCGCCGCCCCTTACCGGGGCCATTCTCGCCGGAGGTTACAGCCGCCGCTTGGGGCAGGATAAGGCCTCGCTGCCGCTGCTGGGAAAACCCCTGGTCCGCTGGGTCGCCGAGGCCCTGGCGCCGATGGCTCCAGAGTGCTGGCTGATCACCAATCACCCCCGGCGGCATTTGGGCTTGGGGCTCCCCCTGGTGATGGATTTATGGCCCTTCCAGGGGCCGGCGGGCGGCCTGTTCACCTCCTTGTTCTACGCCCCCACTCCCTGGGTCTTGGCCGCTGCGGTGGACCAACCCTGTCTGGCCCCGGAGGTGCTGGCGGAATTGACGGCTAGAGCCATCCGGACCACTCGCCCGGCGGTGGTATGTCAGTCCCCCTGGGGGCTGGAACCCTTTCCGGGGCTATACCAGGTGCGCCTATTGCCGCAACTTGAATCCTTCTTGAGGCGCGACCGCCGCCTTACCCGGTTCCTATCGGTTTGCCGCCCGGAAATCATTCCGTCGGAGGCCGTACTGCGGCTGGACCCGGAGAGCCGAAGCTTTTTTAACTTCAACACCCCGGAGGATTTGGCCCGGGCCATCGCCTGGCTCAGCCAACCTCCGTACTGAGGCGGGGTAGGGCGGCGGGATCGGCCTCAGACCAGAGCCCTGCTTCCCTTGACACCCTTCCGGCCTTCGGTTATAAAAAATCGTCACGTGGTCCCATCGTCTAGCGGCCCAGGACACCGCCCTCTCACGGCGGAGACACGGGTTCGATTCCCGTTGGGACTACCATAATAAATTTTGTTTAATCAATATGTTATCCTTTTGGAGAACCAATTAAAACCATCCCCAAACCATCCCCAGGGAGGAAATCAATCCTTTGGAAAATATCGAAAAATTTTTTGAGAAAGAACCTCCTAAAGATATAAACCTGGCTTATCCCCCCCTGAGAGCCTTTTGCCCCGAAATTGACCACTTGAGACGCTCTGCACGGGGCGGTCGGGAGGGAACCCTTATCCTACCCCTCACCAGGATCAACCACTTAGGCCCCGGGCACCTCATGGGGGGGTTTGAGTAGTGATTCTTATCAGAAGACCTTAGCCGATGCTTCCTACACTCCCAGATACCTAGCTGAGCTGTCATCCGGCCGGGCGTGAAGATAGTTGCCCGTGTTGGCGACCGAGGCATGGCCCAGGGTGGCTTGCACCAAGTGGACCGGCGCCCCCCGGTCCAGGGCATGGGAGGCGTGGGCATGGCGCAGCCAATGGGGAGACACCGGGACCTCTACCCCGGCCCGGGCGGCCGCGGCCCTGACAATGCGGTGAACCTGGACAGGGCACAGGTGGCCTTTCCCCTTGCGGCTGGTGAACACAGGACTATCCGGGGCGGCCTCCCCCCGGAGCGCTATGAGCTCTTGCCAGGTGGGGGGTGACAGGAGCACGAACCTCGTTTTCCCGCCTTTCCCATATACGGTGATCTGCCCGGCGCCACCCCTTTCCTGAAGGTCCCGCCACTTCAACCCGCAGACCTCAGACACCCGGAGCCCGCCGGCATACAAGAGGCGGAGCAAGACCCGGTTGCGAGGGTGAGGCTCCAGGGCCAGGAGGCGGTGCACCTGGTCTTCCAGCAAGATTCTTTCCGCCAAGGTGTTCTTGACTTTAGGTGAGTGCATCGCAGCGCACGGGTTGAAGGTAAGATAGCCGATCCTCTGCCCGAAAGAGAACAGGGACTTGGCAGTGTTAATGGCCCGGGCCTGCGAAGCGGGGGCAAGATCCGCCAGGCCCCCGAAATAGCCCTGGAGGTCCCCCAGGGTGATTGAATTGAGAGGTTTCCTTACCACGGCCAGAAGCGCCTTGACCTCATAAGCATAGGCCCGTTGCGTGGTGGCTGGACGGCCACGTAGCCACATGGCGATAACCTGAGTGTCATTGTCAGCCTGGGGAGCAGCCAGCCCCACCCGGCCCCTGTCCCCAACCGTCAATTCCTGTTTCTTCATGGTCCTATCCATTGAATGTAATTAAAGGGGAGTTATCTAACATTCAGTATAGGTGCTCTGATTAGCTTTGTCAAGTTTATTATGGCTATATGAACTTATATCTTGCTCTATCACATAAACTCTGATATGGATAAAGGCGTAAGGGGGGTGGCGGCCATGACGGAAAGAGAAGTGCTGGATGTGCGGGAAGCGGCTGAGTTTTTGAGGTTGAGCGTCTATACCGTGAGGAAGTATGCCAAGCGTGGAACGCTGCCCGCCAAGAAGACGGGTAGGGACTGGCTGTTTGTCAAGGCCGACCTGCTGACCTGGCTGCGGACCAAGGATCCCCCCCAAGAGGGCCCCTGAGAGTTCCCAGAACGCATGAAAGGGGGGAACCCCTTACCCCTTACTCCTTCACCCGTGGTGGCTAATGTCAGGCCGGCCCTCGGTTTACCCCGGCCCCCACCAGGCGCCCAGAATATATTTGCCCCCTGTAAACCCAAACCCCGGGACGGGTCCCATACCCACCTGTATTTGAATACCTGCCCCGGATACCACATTGAATTTTCATCGGGGGTCTGGGTCTGCTGGGATCACTTGAGGTGATGCCGGAGCCGGCCTGAACTGCCGAAAGAGGGGAAATGACCCCATACCCCAAACACTTGCCTGGGGGGAAATCGCCACGCCACGGGACTCTCATGCAGCTGCGGGCTGGGGGGTAGGCGCTGACCTGCCTCACCTTAGGCATCAAGGGATAGTTAGAAGCCCTGACCCTTGGCCTGGCCCCCCGGCCCTGACTGCTGGTGGCAACGGGTCAACGGTCACCGTGGCCGCGGCGTCTCCCTCGGCGCCGGCCCTAGCCCACATATTTTTTCGGCCCCGAAACCCGAACCCCGGGACGGGTCCCATACCCCCCTGGTCAATATGATAGCCATGGAAATTTTTTCAAAAATCTATCGAGGTGGCACCAGGAGACTCCCCTAGTATTGGACGCCCCTTGCCAAATGAGGGACTAATCCCCAAATTCTTAAAAGTCCCTGTATGATCGAGATATGGGGAGTGCGTGACTTGCTGATTAAAGGTGGAGCACAGCGGTCATTCCTGTGCCTTAGCATGTGGCCTATGCCAGCTGGCGGCTCCAGCCCCGGGTTGCACCACACCTCCATAGATTTTCGGCCCCGAAACTCAAAACCTCGGGATTGGGACTCCCTCCCCCCTGGTCAATATGACCACCAAGGAAATTTTTTCAATTTTCCATCGAGGCGAGAGGCAGCAGGCTCTCCCTTGTATAGGGCCGCCAGGCCATGAACCGTTAAGATGAAAAATTCTCGCAAGTTGACTGGGCATCTATGCCAGTAAAAACACCCCCTGCAAATGGGTGGCGCATTTTCTTAGAGGGGTATTAAACGAGATGAAGGTAAGGGGGAGGGGGAAGAGGTACGGGCCGCCCATACCAACCTCTTCAAATGCGGGTAAACCTGGGGATAAACCTGGGAACCCTTCGGCAGTATTCATCATAAGCCGGGCCGAAGCGGTCCCGCAGTTCTTTTTCTTCCAGCAGCACGATGACATAGATGCCGGGTAGCCAGAGGGCCACTACCATGTAAGGGGCCAGGTAGTTGGCAATGAGAGCGCTGCCCAAAAGGCCCAGGTAAAACTGGACATAGCGGGGATGGCGGATAATGGCATAGACTCCGGTCGTGATGAGCCGCTGCGGGCGCTGGTCCGGCGCCAGCTCCGCCAGGCCCATGATGGTCAAGGGGCTCATGTGCCGGAGGATCTGAAAGGCTAGCCAGGCCGAGGCAGCGAGGAGCAAAAGCCCCAGGGCGGTAAGGTAGTAGCCGGTCCCGAACTCCACGGCCAAGAGGGCATGGCGTATCCGTGAAAGGCCCACCATGCCCAGCGCCATGAAGGAGCAAACGATGCCGTAAGCCCACCCGGGCCCCAGCCGGCGCCAGAAGCGGACGAGGGGGTGGATGAGCAGCCAATAGAAGAGGGCCGCTGGCAGCATGACCACCATGATGAGCGCCACATAGTAACGGACCGCGTTCATGGCAACCCTCATGGGGGAGAGACTGCAGGCCCGCGGGGTGCCGGCCCGGAGTCATCCGGCTGTGTCAGAGTCACTCGGGTAGCGGAGATAGGCAATCACTCCCATTGCCCGAG
>Ga0326727_10023720_pt1 | contig 11677 bp, 10 predicted proteins | sample MB2enrmetagenome_FD_207643 | JGI IMG/M metagenome (GOLD analysis project Ga0326727, IMG submission 207643) | Lab enriched peat soil microbial communities from McLean, Ithaca, NY, United States - MB29MY | ecosystem: Environmental > Terrestrial > Soil > Wetlands > Peat | place: USA: New York... | reverse complement strand
GCGCGCATCTTTGCCGCCGCCAGCGTCGCTCGGCCGCCCCACCTGGCCGAGACCGTGTCCTTTCCTGAACGCCGATTTGGCCTTCGCGAGATCGAAGTTGCCGTCGGCATCCACCAGCGTCTTTGCCTTGGTCTGCCAGACGCACAGCATCTGCGCGGCCTTCTCGTCCAGCGTCATGCGGGCGAGAAGATCCTTCACGCGCTTCGCCGCTGGCAGGGCGGGATTCTTATATGCCGGAACGGCCGTATGCCGGCTCTCGCGCTTCGTGGCGGGTTTCTTCTTCATCGAATTATCCTCTGGGTCGATGTCGTCGGGAATGGCCAGTTAGGTTCGGTCGCGAGCATCCTTCACACTGCGCCCACGGCGATTCGTCTTAACCTCAAACTAAGCACGGATTGTATCCCAAACCACGGCTCGAATCCATCCGGCGGCCTGGGCATGCGGGTTCGTACATGTTCGAGTTCACTTCGGCGGCAGCGGCGGGCGATTGAATATGGACCCGTCGGTGACGGCGTTCGGCGTGATTTCGGTGAATTTCTCCACCCAGCTTACCGCCGGACTGCTTTCGCGAAGCGTGAACGGGACCATTACGCCGCCCACCGGCCGGTAATCTTCCGGTGAAAGCACTATCACCGTTTTGCCGCCGCTATCCGATGGCCGTTCCATGTCGAAGCGGCTCATCAATCCGGTGTGCGCGTCGAAGTACATGCGGTAGGTCCATGGAGAGAGGGTCGTTTCCAGCACCCACACCTTCGCTCCATTAATCTCTTCCTCGTCCTTCAGCGCGAGGCCCGGATACACGTCCTTCATGTGGAGCGCACGATAGAAGTCGGCGGTGCGGCGCAGGTCCTCCAGTTCAGGGCCGGTGACCACATGAAGATTGGAGTCGTTGTCCTCACTCCACGCCAGCGTTCCGTCGAATCCCTGCCGAAACGTGCCCAAACCGGGAAACTCGGTTACAACGAGGAGCTTGTTGGGAGCCAGCAGCCAGGCTTGAACCGTACCCTCGGTCCCCGCGCCGGTGATCGTAATTGTGCCTTTTCCAAACCGCGAGGTGAGCTTCTGAATTGCCGCTTTGCCGCCCAGCGCCCGAATATAGCGGTTGAGAATGTCGTCAACCGTAGGCTCTTCGCGTTGTGCATAAACAGAACGGGGCCCTAAGACAGAAACGGGCGCGACAACGGAAACGGCGAAGGCAATCGCAACGAACCATCGGACGGCGCCGGAGACGCGGGCGTTCATTTACTTGGCGGGCGTCTCCGCGGGCTTAGCTGCGGGTGTATCGCCAGCCGGTTTGGCAAACTTCGCGTCGTCAATCGGATCGTTGTGCTTCACTTCGGCCAGCTTAATGGTCCAGTTGAGCTGCGAGCTTGTGTATGAGAGTGTGAAAGGCTCGGGCACGCCGTCCACGGGTTTGTAATCGTCGAAGTACATGACCGTGGTGCCCTTGCCATCCGGCGTCTTCGTTTCCTGATCTCGGCGTACGAGCAGGCCGGTGCCGGCATCAAAATACATCTTGTACTTCAGCTCGTCGATGGTGGTCTCCAACACCCACGCATCGTGCCCCTTCACCTTGTCGCCGCCGGTGACCGCAAGACCCGGATACAAAGCCTTCAGGCGAAGCGGCGCGTTCCAGGCAGCACTGCGGCGCATGTCGGCAAGCTCGTCGCCGGTAAGGTCACGGAGACCGGCCTGCGGATCGTCGGCCCAGCCCGTGGTTCCATCGTAACCACGCTTCACCGTTCCGAAACCTTCGAGTTCAATATTGGTGAGCGTCTTGTCGCCGGTCTTCGCGAATAGCTCCACCGGGCCCGACGAGCCGAAATCGGGAAGCTCGAAGGTGCCTTTCTCGCTCGCGGAAGTGAGCTTGTCGAGAGCAGCCTTGCCGCCGAGCGCTTCCACGTAATGGGAAAGCACGTCGTCAACCGAAGGGGTGGGCGCGGACAGAGCAGCCGCGGGAGTCTGCACGGGCGTCGCCGGCGTGTTCGTTTGCGCCGCGGCGAACGCCGCAAACGCAATCAGAAGGACTGGTACAGCAATGTTTTTCATAGAGTTCCCCAAGGAAGGCAAACGGGAAAACGGCACGCCAGGTTCCATCCATCTGTAGCGCGTGGCGGAAATGCCGATATATTGAGACGTGGAATCATCGACGCCATTAATCGAAGAGCCCGAATCAAGCGGCTCCGGCCCGGCCGTCACGCTGGGTCCAAGGCAGATCACTGCGGTCCTTGTGCTCGCGGTCTGCGTGGCCGGTCTACTTTGTAGCTTATCCTACATCGCCGGACGGGCGACTGCGCGAGTGGAAACCGCTGCCGCGACGCCCCATCCAGCGCCGCCGCTGATCGTGAAATCGGTGACTTCACCGCCTGCCGCCGTCCAGCCAGCCAGGCCTATGACGGCGTCCGGGTGGATGAACGTCGCACCCGTTCCCGGCGCCACCTATTTTCAGCTCATGTCGGTGGAACCGGGTGTGGCCGAAGTCTTCGCGGAAGGGCTTCACAGCGAAGGCTTCGACGCAATTGCCGCAGCCGGCGCCAGTCCCGCGGTGCACCGGGTGCTTGTCGGACCACTGACTAAAGACACCGAGTCCGACATTCGAGCACGCCTCGAAGCGCGCGGCTTCCGTCCATTCCAGAGGCGCTACCCGGAAACGGAGGCACCAGCGAGCGGGAGTGCGCCGCAAGCGGGAAGCTCGGCGGCGAAGCCGTAGCGCGGGTCGAAATCGTAGCCGGTCACGAACCGGGCGCGCGGCGAGCAGCGCTCTTCGCACGCAAACTGGCGATCACTTCGTCGCCGGAGGTGGGCTTCACCCTGCCGCTTTTCAGGTCGTCATAACGGCCGTCGAGTATTTCGCGTGTCTGTGCAAGCTCGGCGACGTATCCGGCCACGGCGTCCTCAACCAGCTTCTCGGGCGCACGCCCCGTTTCGACCGCGAATCGGTCGATCCTAGCTTGCAGATCCGGCGCGAAATTCACTTCCATCGCCTTCAGAGTACGGGAAAGCGCCGCCGGAGGCAAGCTGATCTCGTACATTGTCGGCGCGTTGCTCCGACGCAACAGATATGTTATGTTCGACCATGACGAGCGCGGAGCTAAAGCGCTGGTTGGAACGTCAAGGTTGTGGGTTCGAATCTGGCAAAGGCGGCCATCTCGTGGTTCGACTCGGCAATCGGAAGACGGTGCTGCCCATGCACGGAAAGAATCACGAGCTGCCCAAAGGTACCGTAATTGGCATCAAGAAAGCCCTGGGGCTGAAGTGAGGCGAATCATGCGATATCCCGTGACCCTGACCCGGGAGGACGGACGAGTCCTCGTGGCGTTCCCGGATTTTCCGAACGTGCACACTTTCGGCGATGACGAACCGAAAGCTCTCGCGCGGGCCGTGGACGCGCTCGAAAGTATGCTCATCGCCATGATCGACGACCGGGACGAGATTCCTTATCCGAGCCCGATTAAGCGTGGACGCGAGTCCATTCTGCTCCCCGCGCTTAGCGAGGCGAAGGTTGCGCTGTACCGCCAAATGCGTGCACTGGGTGTCGGGAAGGCCGAACTGGCCCGGCGCCTCAATTGCCACCTGCCCCAGATCGACCGCCTGTTGGACCTGCGCCACGCTTCCCGGCTCGACCAGCTCGAACAGGCGTTCCTTCGCCTTGGAAAGCGGATGAGTATTTCGCTGGAGGACGCGGCGTGAACCTACAGGAGCGAGAGGCCTCGCATGGAATCCGCTTTTGCAACAGCAAACTCATAAAAGGCCCTTTGTAAAACGCCGCTAACAGAGTCATACTCAAGAGCGAATCGATGAGGAAACCTCTTGTGGGTTTCGGCCTCGGCGTAGCAGTTGGGTTGCTGGTGGCTGGCGCATTCTTTTTCAGGACGTCAACTTCGCAGGTTCACCGCGTTTCCGTAAACTACCCGAGCCGGTGGGATGCGGGAGAGTTTCGTAACTGCCGTTTGGGTCGTCCTCACTACTCGGGGGATCGTTGGCCGGAGTTTGACTGCGACGGCAGCGGTAGCCATGGCGAAGCGATAGGCGGTGCCCACGCATTTGTCATGGACGTGCGTTTCTTGGGCGAGTACAAAGTCCCAACCGATGACCGCCACTGGACGTGGACATGTCAATCCTCTGTCTCGGGCACAGGAGAACTGACCTGCAGAGACTGGCAGTAAGCCTGCAGACGCGCAACACCCGTCGTGAAGCACCAGGGACAGTTATGGCGAAACAGACTCTCCACGGGCAATATGATGAACGGGGACGCCGAGACGCTAGCAATTGGGGCATAGACGACATTCGAGGTGCAACAGGCTGGAGCCGGCTACAGAGCGGAACCGTGAACATAAGGCTCGGGACTCGCCATAACCTACGACAGCCTCCCGATTTCCATCTACCGCGGGCTCGTCGAGATCCCAGGTATGGGCATACCCATGAAGATCTGGATTTCGAAAGATGCGTGCTACTACTGCCGTGTGGGGCCCGCGTGCGAGCGCTAATCGCCCAGACCAGCCAAAATCATTGGGGGCGCTGCAACGTCATCGAAGTAATGGCAGAGGAACAGCTTCAGACAAGCTACAACCTCAAGGATGGCGACCGCATCGATGTTGAGTTTTGGACCGGGCCCAATGCTACGGCGGAAGCCGAAGGAGGAACAGCCACCTAGCCTTCCACCAAGTGCTGCCCGCGACACCGCAGGCAACGAATCCCCCCCCTGCTAAACTGAAATTCTTCCCTCCCAATTCATGCAACAGCCAGACAAAGTGTATGAGCCCCGGCGTTTCGAGCCGGCATGGGCCCAATGGTGGATCGACCAGAACCTCTTCCGCGCCGACGCGCATCGCCCCGGCCCGGTATTCTCCATGGTCATCCCGCCGCCCAACGTCACCGGCTCGCTGCACATGGGCCACATGATGGACCACACCATCATGGACGCCGCCACCCGCTGGCATCGCATGCGCGGCGACAACACGCTCTGGCTGCCCGGCACCGATCACGCCGGCATCGCCACGCAAATGGTCGTGGAACGCCAACTCGCCAAAGAAGGCATCACCCGTCATCAGCTCGGTCGCGAGGCCTTCGAACAGCGCGTGTGGGAGTGGAAGCGCCAATACGGCGGACGCATCACCGAACAGATGAAGGCCATCGGCGACAGCGTCGATTGGTCCCGCGAGCGCTTCACCCTCTCGCCGGAGCTCTCCCACGCGGTCACCGAAGCCTTCGTGCGCCTCTACGACCGCGGCCTCATCTACCGCGGCACTTACATGGTCAACTGGTGCCCGCGCTGCCACACCGCGCTGTCCGATCTTGAAACCATCCATGAGGACACCGAGGGCAGCCTCTGGCACATCCGCTATCCGGTCAATGGCACGGACCGTTTTCTCACTGTCGCCACCACGCGCCCCGAGACCATGCTGGGCGACACCGCCGTGGCCATCAACGCACGCGACCCGCGCTACACCGCCGTGCACGGCCACACCGTCACGCTGCCGCTGATGAATCGCGAGATCCCGATTATTCTCGACGATCTGGCCGATCCCGAGTTCGGCTCCGGCGTGGTGAAGGTCACCCCCGCGCACGACCCCAACGATCTCGAAGCCGGCAAGCGTCACAATTTGCCGCACGTCAAGGTGATCGACGAGAACGGCCACATGACCGCCGAGGCCGGCCCCTACGCCGGGCTCGACCGCTTCGAGGCACGCAAGCGCATCGTTGAAGATATCGAGAAGCTCGGCCTGCTCGAAAAAGTCGTGCCGTACACGGTGGCCATCAGCAAATGCGACCGCTGCAAGACCGTCATCGAGCCGCTGGTCTCAACCCAATGGTTCGTGCGCACGAAGCCGCTGGCCGAGAAAGTGATCGCGGCGGTGGAAGATGGCCGCATCCGCTTCGTCCCCGAGAACTGGAACGCGACATTCTCCAACTGGATGCGCAACATCCGCGACTGGTGCATCTCGCGTCAGCTCTGGTGGGGCCATCGCATCCCCGCGTGGCATTGCGGCGTGTGCCACGAAATCACCGTCGCCCGCACAGCGCCCACCGCGTGCGCGAACTGCGGTTCGCACGAACTCACGCAGGATACCGACGTGCTCGATACGTGGTTCAGCTCCGGTCTGTGGCCCTTCTCCACGCTGGGCTGGCCCAACGAAACCGCGGATCTGAAGACGTATTACCCGACCTCGGTACTCATCACCGCCTACGACATCCTCTTTTTCTGGGTGGCGCGCATGATGATGATGGGCATCGAACTCACCGGCGATGTTCCCTTTCGCGAAGTGCACATGCACGGCCTCGTGCGCGACAAGGACAAGAAGAAGATGTCCAAGACGCGCGGCAACACCATTGACCCGCTGGATATCAACGAGAAATACGGCACCGACGCCGTGCGCATGTCCCTGCTGATGGGCACCGGCGCGGCCACCGACATCGTCTATACCGAGGACCGTCTCACCACCTCCCGCAATTTCGCCAACAAGCTGTGGAACGCCGCCCGGCTGATCTTCATGAACATGGAGCGCAGCGGGGTCGAGCCATGTTTAGCCGATCCCGTCCCGCCCGAAACAATGGAGGATCGCTGGATGTTCAGCCGCATCAACCAGACGGCTATCAGCGTGGCGGGCCTCTTCGAGCAGCATCGTTACAACGAGGTGGCCCAGGAACTCTGGCATTTGTTCTGGGACGAGTTCTGCGACTGGTACCTCGAGGTGAAAAAGCTGCGCCTCGCCGAAGACACCGGCCTTGATGAGGACTGGCGCAATCTCTTGTACAGCTTTAGCTGCATCCTGCGGTTCCTGCACCCGATGATTCCGTTCATTACCGAGGAGCTGTGGCACCGGCTGGATCCCTCCGGTGAGTCCATCGCGCTGGCCGCGTATCCGCAGGCCGATCCCGAACTCGCCGCGTCGCCCGAACCGGAGCGCGACATGCAACTGTTCCAGCAGATCGTCACCGAGGTTCGCAATCTGCGCGCCGACCAGAAACTCGACAAAAAGCTCCATCTCAACGGCACGCTGGAATGCCCGCCGGACGCGTTCGAAGTTGCCGAACGTGAGATGGCGATCATCGAGAAGCTGGCCAACGTGAAGCTCACGCTGAAGCCGGCCTCCTCTATGAAGCTGGCCCTGCAGCTTCCCGAGGCGGACAAATCGGCCACCCGAGCGCGGCTGGAAAAAGAAATCACTCAGGTTCGCAAACTGATAGCCGGAATCGATGCGCAGTTTGCCGATGAAGCCTCGCTGAGCCGCAAGCCCGAACACATCGTCAACGGACTGCGCGAGAAGCGTACCGGTTACGAAGCGCAACTGGCGAAGGCGCAGGCCGCCCTCGATGCCCTTTGATCTCGCCGCCGCGCGCGCCGCCCTCCCTGACCGCGATATTCAGTGGCACGATTCCCTGCCTACGACGATGACCGCAGCCGCGCAAGTCGCCGCCGCCGGTGCGCCATCGGGCACAGTCATCGGCGCTGATGAGCAAATCGCCGGACAAGGACGCTTTGGCCGGCTCTGGCACTCGGAAACAGACACGGGGTTGTACTTTTCCCTCATTTTGCGGCTTGCACTCGCTGCGAACGATCTGCCGCTGGTCACTCTCGCGCTCGGTCTCGCCGTTCGAGAGGCCATCCTCGACACCACAGGCATGGTCACCGATCTGCGCTGGCCCAACGACCTGCTCATCGCCGATCGAAAGTGCGCGGGTATCCTCACGCAGATGGAGAGCGGCGCGATCGTCGCCGGTATCGGCATCAACGTGAACCAGGCGGATCTGCCCCCCGACATCGCCGCCATCGCCACGTCTCTGCGCCTCGCCTCCAGCCGCACGCATTCCCGCGAACAACTCCTCATTCGCCTGCTGCCGGCTATCGACGAATGGTGCGGCGTTCTCGCGCGCGAGGGCCGCGTGCCCATCCTGCGCGTCTTCACGGAATCTTCCAGCTATGTCGCCGGCCGCCGCGTCACCGTCGAAATCTCCGAAGGCGAAACGCTCACCGGCACTACCGCCGGGCTCACCTCTGACGGCTTCCTCAAAGTCCGCGACGATCGCGGCAAAGAGCATACAATCATAGCCGGAGGAGTCCGGCCAGCCTGATGCTGCTCGCCCTCGACGCAGGCAATACCAACGTCACCATCGGCGTCTTCAACGGCCGCGACCTGACCGCGCGCTGGCGATTGCGCACCATCCACGATCAGACCGCCGACGAGTGGGGAATCCTCATCCTCAACCTGCTTGGCATGTCTTCGCTGAGCGCGCCGGTCATCGACGGCATCGCCATCTCCACCGTGGTTCCGCCGCTGCGCACGCCGTTGTCTGAAATGGCCGAGCGTTATTTTCACCTCCAGCCGCTGTTCATCGATGACAAGACCGACACCGGCCTCACCATCTGCTATGAAAACCCAGGCGATGTCGGCGCGGATCGCATCGTGAACAGCCTGGCCGCATTCCAGAAGTATGGCGGCCCGTGCGTGGCCGTCGATCTGGGCACCGCGATAACCTTCGATGTCATCTCCGCGAAGGCCGAGTACCTGGGCGGCATCATTTTTCCCGGCATCGGCGTTTCCACCGGCGCTCTGTTCGCCCGCACCGCGCGCCTGCCCAAAGTCGACATTCGCGATCCCGGCAAGCTGATCGGCACCAACACCGTTGGCAGCATTCAATCCGGCCTGTTCTGGGGCTACATCAGCGTGATCGACGGGCTGCTGGAGAAACTCATCGCCGAGCTCGGGCCGGACACAAAGACGGTGGCTACCGGCGGCCAGGCCAGGCTCATTTTCGAATCCTCCCGGCTCCTGCAACATCTGGATGACGACCTCACCCTGGAGGGGCTGCGCATCGCCTGGGATCGCAGCCGCCGGTCGTGAACGATGAGTCGCATCCCGAAGACATGGCGGACGAGGAGCAGGACTGGCCCTCGAACTACTTCAACTACTTTACGGAAGTGGAGGAGCACTTCACACGCGCCCGCGGCACCGGCTTGTTCCTGCTTTCACCGCTCGATTGGGCGTTGATTGAGAGCTGGAAGAATGCCGGGGTGCCGCTGGAGGCCATTCTTCGCGGCATTGACGCCGCTTTCGACAAGTGGCGATCCCGAAAAACGCGCACACAGATGGTCAACAGTCTGGCATTTTGCGCACAGGCCGTCATGAGCGAGGCCGAGGAGATGGCCGGAACGGCGGAAAACCGGTCGAAACGCCAGTCTGCCTCGGCACCGTTCCCAGTGGAGGCGATGAAATCATACCTCCATCAAAACCTGCGTACGCTCAGCGCAGCGCGCGGGTTTGAGGAAATCGCCGCCGGTCTGGAGCGTCTCCTCGCGGAGGCCGACGTCCTGTATGGCGATCTCGAACAAATGGAACAGCGCCTCACCGCGTTGGAGGACCGCATGATCGCCATCGCCCGCGCGCACCAGACCGATGAAGTAATCTTCCACGCCCGCCGCGACCTTGACCAGCAGCTTAAGCCGTATCGCGGCAAGATGACCGCGCCGCAGGTGGCCATGCTGGAGAAACAGTACCTGGAGCGCCGCCTGCTGGAAGATACCGGTCTCCCGCGCCTGAGCCTGTTTTACCTGGGCTGACCCGGATTGGACCCGGACACGCGGCGCCAGCCGCGTTCGCTCCCCCCACGGCTTGAAAAACGTCACCGGACGGGAACAACTTCCCGCCACCGGACATCCAAACCTTTGATAGACTGCTGTGAGAACGATCCGGTATGCAAGCGGTTGCGAGCCTGTCCCTGATTCGCTATACTCCGCATTGCATTGATTTAAGCCGTTAAGGGATCTGGATCGGCTCGCTTCGTCCGAGGAGTCGGCCGCAAAACAAGATAAGGGATCGGGAGGCACAGTTTGGTGAATACGACGACATTACGACTAGCTGTCGCAGTATGCGGAATTGTGAGCTTCGTCTCACCCGCGCTGGTGCAGGCCGCGGGCTCACCGGCGCCGCAGGCGCAGGCGGCCACCAAGGACAAGAACTGGAAAGACCGGGCCGAGTACGACCTGTATACCAGCATCACCACGGAGACGAATGCGCAGAAGAAGCTCGATCTCCTGAACCAGTGGACGCAGAAATATCCCACGACGGACTTCAAGAGCGAGCGGGCCACGCTGTACCTCACCACCTATGCGGCGCTCAATCGCCCCAAAGACGCCGTTGCCTCGGCCAAGGATCTGGTGGCTCTGGACCCTAAGGATTTCACGGCCCTTTATTACATGACGCTGCTCACTCTGCAGGCGCTGGACACCAGCCCCGGCGCTCTCGATGACAGCGAAAAAGCCGCCAACGGCCTCATTGGCGCTCTGGATGCGCAGTTCGCGGCTGCTAAGAAACCGGCTGCCGTGAGCGACGCCGATTGGGCAAAAGCGCGCAGCGATACCGAAGCCCTGGCGCACACAACCCTCGGCTGGGTGGCGATGCAGCGCAAGGACAACGCCAAGGCGGAAGCGGAATTCACGAAGAGCCTGCAGATGAATCCCGCCGCCGGTCAGGTTTCATACTGGCTCGGCACGGTGATTCTTGCCGAGAAGGACCCGGCCAAGCAGGCTGCGGCGCTCTATGATTTCGCCCGTGCCGCGGCTTACGACGGCGCCGGTGCGTTGGCTCCCCCCGGACGCCAGTCCGTGCAGCAGTATCTCGAAAAAGTCTATACCTCGTATCACGGAAGCAAGGATGGTCTGGACGCGTTGGAAGCGACCGCCAAAGCCTCCCCGCTGCCGACAGCCGATTTTAAGATCCTGAGCACGGAAGATATCGAGAAAGAGAACATCCAGAAACAGAACGACCTCGCGCTGAAGAATCCCAGTCTGGCGCTGTGGCTGAACATTCGCACCGCGCTCACCGGCGCCGACGGCGATAACTACTTCAATCAGAATATGAAGGGCGCGCAAACGCCGGCCTTCACCGGCAAGCTGATTTCCGCGAGTCCGGAAACCAAGCCAAAGACGCTGGTTCTGGCCATCGCCGATAAAGACAATCCGAATCCCAAAGGGGATGTTACTGTCAACCTGGATTCACCATTGCCTGGCAAGGCCGATGGCGATACGATCATCACATTCCAGGGAATTCCGCAGAGCTACACGGCCAATCCGTTCATGGTGACGTTCAACGCGGAAAAGGCTTCCATCAAAGGCTGGACCGGCAAGGAAACACCCGTACATCACCCGGTCAGAAGGCGAACCACCGCGCAGTAGCTTCAGTTTGACGTGGGGCCGGATTGCATCCGGTGGCGGGTTTCTAACCGGCCCCTATTCGGCATCGGCAATGTCGATGTCGCGCGCCGGGTTCTCGAACTTGGTGCAGTGTTTCAGGAAGAACAGATTCACGCGGCCAATGGGACCGTTGCGCTGCTTGGCCAGCAGCAGTTCTGCTTTACCCTTCAAATCCTCACGATCGGGTTTGTACACTTCCTCGCGAAAGATGAACGCCACCAGATCCGCGTCCTGCTCAATGGACCCCGATTCGCGAAGGTCGCTCAGTTGCGGCCGGTGGTCCCCCTGGCGAGTCTCCGGCGCGCGGCTCAACTGCGAGAGCACCATCATCGGCACCTTCAATTCCTTAGCCAGCAGCTTGAATCCTCGTGATAACGAACTGACCTCCGCATTGCGGTTTTCGAACCGTCCGCGCCCGGTCATCAGTTGCAGGTAATCGACGATCACCAGGCCGAGCCCGCTCTCGCTGCGCAGCCGCCGCAGCTT
>Ga0326727_10023719_pt1 | contig 11679 bp, 14 predicted proteins | sample MB2enrmetagenome_FD_207643 | JGI IMG/M metagenome (GOLD analysis project Ga0326727, IMG submission 207643) | Lab enriched peat soil microbial communities from McLean, Ithaca, NY, United States - MB29MY | ecosystem: Environmental > Terrestrial > Soil > Wetlands > Peat | place: USA: New York... | reverse complement strand
GCCGCACTCCACCAGGCCCGTGGTAGGCTCCACGGTTATGGCAGTACCCCCGGCCCCCTGCGTCAGGACGGCATTGCCCAGCCAGTTGCCTGCGGGACTCGATTGCCGCCCGTACAGCCATGCCAGCGATTGGTTCATCGCCTGCCAGAAATTGCCGGGCCAGTATTGGGAAACATTGGGCATAAGAAGCTCAGTCCGAAGTCCGAAGTCCGAGGTCCGAAGCCGGGAAACAGGGTCTGAGGCTTCGGACTTCGGACTCCGCCTAATTACTTTAGGATCCCCACCCTCCAACCCCCCAGGTCATCACTCCATATCCAGTCTGGGTGAGCGACTGGATCTGTGACTGCGTGAAGCTGGCGAGCACGACCCCGAATTGGGGGATTTGCAGAATGTAAAGCGGTTGCTTCTGCGGAGCTGTCAGGCCGGTCTGCCAGGTTTGGTTTCCGAGAATCATAAGAACCGTAGGTGGTAGGTGGCATGTGGTATGTAGGGGTTTTCCCTATCTACCTCCTACGACCTACCACCTGCCTCCTTTATGTAACTACCTGCCGAAACTTCAAATGAAAGCTGTACTGTCCGGCCGCTTTGTACGCCGCCGTCCAATTCGTATCCTCAAGCCAGTAGTTCGTAAAAGTGTCTTGTGAACTATCCGGATAATAGGCAAAGACTCCACCCTGAAGCGCGTAACTCATGAACTGCGCCCAGGCTTGCACGTCGCTGCCCACCCCCACCCACTCCATATCCAGATCGAGGTAATTGTCGATGCGTTCGAGCACCGATTCGCGCACGCCGCTGGACGCCACGTTGTCGTGGCGGACTGCCACGGCGGAATAAGCAGGCACACGCTGTGGCGGCCGCTGGAACAGGAGCGTCGCCGAACCATCACCAAGGGGATAATCGATTGCTGGGTTTGCCATGAAATCGGTCCATCTTCCCATCGGTTCATCGGTTCATCAGTTCTTCGCCTGGAGATGGGCTGATGAACCGATGGGCCGATGAGCCGATTCTCTAGTGTCCAACCGGCGAGCCGCGTTGCGCGCTGGTTGCTGTTACGTTCACTCCCCGCGCCACCGCGCCATTGACCGCGCTGGCCACGTAGTTTTCAAAGTCCTGAGTGCCGCGGATGATCACCACGCCGGATCCACTGAAGCGCGAGCCTGCTCCTGCGGCGCCCGGCGCCAGGGCGGCGAGCGGTGTGCCGTAAGCAGATGCATCCGTGCCCGACCCCCCGCGGCCATAGCTGCCGGCCCCGCCGCTTGCTCCGCCGCTGTGACGATGGCTGCCCGTTCCGGCGAGCAACGCATATTGCGCCGCCGCCTCAAAGTGCAGGCCCGCGGCCATGATGGCGGCGGGGTTGGGCGGCCACGTTCCTTCGGCCAGCAACGCGATGCCGCGCGCCGTTTCCCAAACCGCCTCCACCCCTGCCTGCGCCTTGCGGCCGGCCACCAGACCGGCCAGTCCGCTGCTCACCAACTCCGCGCCGGCGGCGGTTTGCGAGCGGAGCGCCAGAGCCGCGCGTTGAATGGCATTCGTCTGCAGGTCCGTCTGCGATGTGGCGGTGGTAATCTCCGGGGCGAGCGCCCGGAAGACCTCATGCATTTGCCGAAGCGGCTCGACGGCCATCTGGCTTTGGGTGTGCAAGCGGGAAAACTCCGCCACAGCTTTCTGCTGGGCCTGCAAGGCTTTAAGAACCTCCACCGTGTGCTCGCTCATGGCCTTGGAGTCTTTGTCCAACCCTGCCGAGGATGCGTCGAGGATTTTCAGCGCCGAATTCGCCCGCTGGGGATGGGCTCCCAGTTGAAGCAGGAGGCTGAGGATATTGTTTCCACCTTGTCCCATTTTTAGCTCCAAGCTGTCAGCATTCAGCTACCAGGGATGGAGGTAGGTGGTAGGTTGTAGGTGGGAGATGGGGAAAACCCCACGTACCACTTTCCGACCTACCACCTGCCTCCTACCACTCAACCACGTTCTCTTCCTTCTCAGACTCTTCATGCTCGCGGGCGGCGAGGTTTTCAGCCGCGGTGCAATCCAGCAGATAAGCCGGCATCCCGGAGAGTTCCAGGAGTTCGCTCGGGCGGCAGTGGCTGCGCTTCGCCACTTCCGCCAGGTACAGAAGCCGCTCCTTGTCCTCCAGGAAATCGGCCGAGGTCTTCAGCACAGGTGCTGGGTGCCAGGTGCTGGGTACTGGGATTTTCCCCAGCCCCCAGTCCCCAGCCCCCAGCCCCCGCACTAAACACCTCGCCTCGCAGCCAGCGGAAAATGAATTTCAAATCGTCAATCAAGATATCGGCAAGCCCGATTTCGTCTGCGGCGGGAGACGTGTTAAAGCGGGGTTGCACAAACAGGCGCGTGAGGGTCTCGGTAAGCCACTCGGTAAACTTTTCCACATCCTCGGCCTTAACTTCTTCGGGCTTGGCGTCGGTAATTTTGGACTGCAATAGCGTGCCCGCCCGCCCCATGGCCAGCCCCGCAAACACCGGCGGCCGGCAAAGCAGCACGACCAGGCCGCTCGCCGGCAGAACCACCTGTTCGACGTTGGAATGCTCGACCACACGCTTGAAATCTTCTGCTTTGGCGACGCCTTGCTTTGACATAACGACCTCGTCACTTTTGCCTTTTGCGTTTTGACTTTTGCCTTTTGACTTCGTCCTTGGGGAAGAGCAAGTCAAAAGGCAAAGCGCAAAAGTCAAAAGTCAAAACTAAGACCTAGACCTGCCGATAGACTTTCCCTCCGCGGTCGCCGACAGGCCGGTTCAGGTCCGCGATCGCCTGAAAGGTGATCTTGTAAGTTGTCTCTTTGCCGCGCTGGAAGGGCAGCTTCACCGTCTCTTTTTGATAGGCGCGGTAGATTTGGGATACGACGAACTTCATGCACTGGTCCTTGCGTTTGGAAATCAGCAGCACGCTGAATTTGGGCACCGTCTTCAGGCCGCCAAAAGCTATTTCCTCATACACCTGCGCGCCAGCGGGCAGAGTGGTGTCCGTGCCCGTGGCGTAAGTGCCGTGGGGGATGAGAACCTGAAGCTTGTTACAGTCGGATTCCTTCAAGGTGACCGCGATCGAGTCCACTTCCCCCGTCATCACGGCGTCGATGGGCAGGGTTTCCTGGTCGGCGGTGGTTTCTTCAACCTTGGCGCCGATATCGAGATCGGTCACGCCTTCCAGAGCTCCCGCGAAAAGATATGCCGGCCCGAGCGCCACGCACGTCCAGACCACGGTGGACCCGTCGGTGGTCGTCGCGCCGACGGTGTTGCCCCAGGTAGCGGGAGCGTTGGCGAATGTCGTGCCCCCGGTCGTGCACTCCTGGATGTTGCCGTTCGAGTCCACGATCATTTGTCCGGGGGTGACGGTTTGCACCGCCGTCCACGCAGGTTGCGGGGGCGTGCCGTCCACGCCAATGACGTGCCGATGCCCACTTGCGGGCGCGCAGACATTGAGATAAACCCAGCCCGGGCCTTGGTGAATCAGGGTGGGAGTAGGGGTTCCGAGAGCCATGATGTCTCCTTTACTTTTGACTTTTGACTTTTGCGCTTTGACTTTTGATTTGCTCTGGCCCCCAGGAAGAACAAGGCAAAAGGCAAAGCGCAAAAGTCAAAAGGCAAAAGTTAAATCTCTTCCAGCTCGAACACGACCGTCAGCGTTACCCGCATAATGGGAACGTCCATCCCCGCCACCGAGACCTGGCCGGGAACATGGGACTCCACATAGACATCGTTCACGGTCCCGCAGGCGTTTGGAACGGTGCTTCCGCTGGACACCGTCTCATGCTGAATGGGCAGGGAGGTGGTCCAGTCGCTGAGGGAAGGCCAGGGACCGGCGCTGGTGATAATCATGTCCAGAATGCGGGCATAATCCTGCGCGTCCTCCTGCGCCATCTCCTGGTCATACTGGCCGGTATCGAGCGCCAGGTTGATGCGCAGTTCGTGATGCCGGGTCGCCTTGTCATCGCTTCGGTTGAAGTTTGTAGGACCGATTTCGAGGTAGAGCCAGGGCCATCCCGAGCGCGCTCCGGGACCTTTGTGGAATTCCGTAATGGGGGCGAGCGGTGGATTTCCGTCCGTCGAGCGCGCGTCGTTGATGACGGCGAGCGCCGCGGCCTGGTCGCGCTGAATAATCGCGATCAGTTGATTAACCAGCGGCTTCGCGAATTGGGCTTGATAAGCTTGGGTCCAGCTCATAATGTTTCCTAAATTGGTTCATCTACCCATCGGCTCATCGGTTCATCGGCCGCTCACCGGCCTACAGCCGGTTTTCGATGGCCCGATGATCCGATGGCCCGATGGGCAGATCCTAAAAATCTCTCCGGTCCCACTTCTTGAAAACGTTTGTCGAGTCTTCGTTGGAAGTCCCGCTGGGATGCTGGTCCCCGCCGGCCACGCCCCCCAGTTGCGGGCGCGGCGTTTCGACTTTGGCGAGCGAATCGAACAGGTAGTCGTAATCACCGCCCTGGGTCAGCGGCTTGCCGTTCGCGTCGCGGGCATTAAGCTTGTTGGACATTTCGTGAAAATCGTCGGTAAAGCTCTTCGCTACGCGGGCTGCGGCGGCAATGCCGGAAGCATCAAACACTTCGGCAAGCTGCGCACAGGCGCCATATCGGTTGAGTTTTTCGAGCAGGTTCAACTGGTCGGTGCTGAGGGCGGCCTGCCATGCACTGAAGCCCAGGCTCGCATAGGCTTCCTGAAAGCGCCGCTGCAGGACTGCGTCAATTTCACCAGCCACGTCATCAATGTAATTCTGGATCAGTGTGTCGCCGGGTCCCTTCGGCCCATTACGCGTAAACGTGGGAAACATCCCGGCGACTTGTGCGACTGTTGTATAAGACATGTTCTTAGTCCTTCGTCGTTCGTCCCTTGTCCCCTGCCACTCGTCCCCCCTGATGCAGCCGACAAAGGACTAATGACAAAGGACCAAGGACGTTCTTCTAACAGGTGACGTACACGCTGATCGTCGTCCCGCTTCCGGAATCGACGGTGTAATAAAGGTTGGTGGCGTCCGCCGCCTGGGTGCGATGCACGGCAACGTATGAGGTGAGCAGAACGATCTCCTCTTTGGGCGTCTGCCCCACCGTCTGGTTGTTGGGCGCCACGATGCCATGGGGAATCGTGTTGGCCCCGCTGGCGAGGCCGGTGATGTCCACGCGGATCCGCCGCACAAGCTGCCGGCGGTCCAGGCGGAAGGTGTAAAGCGTGGTATAGGTTGCTGAAGCTGACATGAAATCCTCCGGTTCTAGTCTTCAGTTCTCAGTCATCAGCAATCAGTGAAGGCTTTCACTGAGAACTGACGACTGATGACTGGTTACTTTTTTTTCGCGGCCTTCGCCGCCCGAAACGCCGCGAACTCCTCGTACTCAGCCTTCTCGGCGGCGGCTTTGGCGGCGGCTTTCTCCGCATCTTCCCGGGCCTTCTTTTCGCGGGCTTCCGCGCCGCCGATCGGATCGGGCTTGCCCTGATTCAGCGGCACCTGGCCGTGGATCAGCGTGCCGGCTTCCTCTTCCGTGAGTTCGATCTCCCCCGAGGCATCCACGGGGATCAATTTCCCGTGACTGGCGCTGGGCAGCAACTTCCCCGTGGCCGCCCCCTGGGCAACATAAATGACGTTGTTTTTTTCAATGGGCTGGAGCACTTGATACTTGGGCATTAAAAACCTCCAGAAGTCAGGAGTCAGAAGTCAGGAGCCTGGAGAGAGGAATCTTGATTCTGACTCCTGTCTCCTGTCTCCCGTCTCCTCGCGGTTGTTACGCAACCGCGCTTTTGAACACATACATGGCGCCCGGTACGACGAGCTTGATGCAGTAGTAGGTTTGGTACTCGATCATGTCGCCGCTGCGCTCTTCCACGCGGTAGCGTTTTACCAGCATGCCGCCGTTCTGGGGCACGCCATAAAGCCAGCGGAAGGTGGTGCCGGGAGTGATCATCAACTGGCCTTGCCCCGGCGGCACATATGCCAGGATGGCGTTCTTGCCCCAGATGTAGTTGAGGTTGTGCGCGATGCCCTGTTGTGATGTGTCATACAGAGCTTTGGCAACAATAAAGTTGTCAACATTGAAGAGGCCGGCCAACTGCTGATCGGTGGGATAGCCGAGGGGCAGGGCGTGGTTCTTGAAGCGGTCGAGGATGATGGGGTGCTGGATGAGCTGCAGCCACACCGGGTAGCCAACCAGCAGGGTGTTGGGCTCCTTGGTGCAGCTCAGCAGGATTGTGGAACGCTGCGCGGTGATGGCCGCCACCGGGTCAGAGTTCTGGAAATCGCTCCACTGGCCTGTGCCCGCCAGCGTGGTGCTGGGCACCGTCGCCGTGTTCATAATGAGGTTGTAGATCTGGATTTCCCGCTGCTTGTCGATGATGTCGGCGAGCGTTTCGGTGGTAAAGACCTCGGGGCCGGTGGAGAAGTCCCACTTGGCGCGCAGTTCGTCGGGGATGAGCTGCTTCTGCGCTTTGCCGTCGCAGTAATACTCATCGTTGGACATGCGCCAGCCGGGCATTTCGTTGGCCTCGCTCCCCGGCGCGCGCTCCGTGTTGTAGGCTTTGAAGCGCTCGAATCCGAAGATGGGGTAGCGGTCGTTTTGCTTCGAAACCGGGAAGTCGGGGAACATGCGTCCTCCCACGAAATCCTGGTTTCGGTACACGATGGAATAATTGGTCAAAAACTGGTCAAGATGGGCTAAAGATACTTCCATGAAAACTCCAGGAGCCAGGAGTCAGGAGTCAGGAGCCAGAATAAAGCCCCTGCGACCTGCGCCGGACCCGCCGCGCAGCGGAGTGGTGTCAAATATAGACATTCCCCGCCGGGCGGTATTGTTTAAGCCGGGAGCAAAAGCAGAGCCTTTATTCTGACTCCTGACTCCTGGCTTCTGACTTCTTCCTTACAGCTTCACCTGTTGCAGGAATACGGAAATCCGAATGCGTTGATTCACCGCGGTTGACGGGTATTTCGCCCGCCCCACGCAGTAGTACATGGTGCCGGTGACGCCATTGCGAATCGAGGTCACGCGGCCATAAGTATCGGCCACGTAGACCAGGTCATCGGCCTGGATGGTGGTGTCGGCGGCAATCACTTCCGCTTCGGGTGCCGAGGTGATCAATCCCCACGCGCGTCCCTGGGAAATGAACGGTGAGGGCGGAGTCGTCCCGTTGATGGGATTGCCGGTGTTGGGGTCAAGCCACAGTTCCGCGGTGAGCGGGTAGCCGGGCTCCACCACGTCCTGGGCCAGGACGCCCAGCGGCTGCACGTTCGCGCCCGTGGGCAGTCCCATATAGAAATCTGATTCTGTCGAGAGGTTGGTGACCGGCAGGCCCATCACGGTGCCGCGGAGGGCGCGGATGTTGGTGTCGAACTTGGCGGCCGTCAATCCTTGATTTCCTAGCATATGTCCTCCTAGAAGTCCGAAGTCAGGAGTCAGGAGTCAGAATAATTACCTTGTAGCTTCTGAAGCCTGCTCCTTTCTCCGTGGTTTGCGAAAAGCTGGGACCCAGAGGCGGGAGTCAGGTTTCTGCTTCTCCTGACTCCTGGCTTCTGACTCCTGGCTCCTTCCTTTCAGGTCCTACGCCGGCTTCGCGTCAGACCGGTAGTTCTTGAGCAAATCGGGATTCTCTTTTGCCACCAGGGCGCTGGCTTTGCGATGCGCGTCCAACTCGCCCAGGCGCACGTCCGTCTGCATGATCTGCTGCTTTTTCTCTTCCACCAGGCGCGAGAAGTGCTGCCGGGGGGATTCGCCGGTCTCCAACCCCGAGCCGGCGATGCCGACCACGGTGTTGGTCTTGACCAGGGGCGAGCGGTCTTCGATGAGGGCTTTGAAGGCCGCACCGTCCGCGAGCGCCAGGCGCAGCGGCGCGCCGGTGGCCATCATGGCGGGGGTGATTTGCCCGCGGTGGAAGGCGTTTTGCACGCGCTGTTCGGCGTCCTTGGCGCGGCGCCACGCCGAGCGGCTGATCTTGCCGGAATCATCCAACGCGTCCAGCCGGCTGTTGTCGAGCCGGCCGTCGGCGCCGATGGCTTCCGCCAGCAGCGTGACTTCCGCTTTGAGGGGATGGAGCGCCAGGCTGATCAGGCCTCGCAGTTCTTCTTTGCTCCGGCCCTCCGCGCCCACTTCGTTTGCGAACGCGGCATAACCGTCGGGGCCGTGTGACTGCACGTCCGCGCCGCGCGCGCTCAGGTTGCCGCCGATGTCAGCACCCGGTTTGCGTACGTGCTGCTGGGTGTACTCAGCGAGATGGTCGTTCGCGATTTCACCTACAATATGATCTCCGTCGTAGGCTTCGTGCGTGCCGTCGGCGGAGCACTTCAGACTCAGATGGGGCATAGTTCCTCCTTGTTCCGCCGAGAGGCGGGATGAATTCAGTCCGAGGTCCGAAGTCCGAAGTCCGAAGCCCGTCTCGGGCGCTTCGGTTTTCAGCTTCGGACATCGGACATCGGACTTCGGACTCTCGACGCTCAGCCAGACTTCCGGCAATTCATCGAGAAAAGGCTGATTGGTCAGCGCCACGCTGGTGAGCGTCAAGCCCTGGGACTCGCCGGTTTTGCGGTCGGGATAGTCCTTGGCAAAGGCCGCCGACACGTAGCGATACTCGCGGTTCTTGATCAGTTGGCGCGCACGGTCCGTGGGTTCGTACCGGCCGTACAAAATCCAGCGAGGCTGGGGGCTAGGGGCTGGGGACTGGGATTTTCCGGAGTCCCGTGTCCCGTGTCCCGTATCCCGGAATTTCTCCGGCTGATCGAGCGCCACGATGCGGCCCGCGCTGGGCGTGGGTTCGCCGGCGGCGCGCTCCAGATCCTCGCAGGCGTGGTCATAGTCGACATTCAGATCGCGGTTCGAGAGTTTCTGAAAATTGGCCACCGCTTCCGACAGTTCGTCGCAGGTAAAGGAAACGTCCCGGCCGCCTTTGACCCAGTTGCCGGTGACCAGTATGGGAATGCGCGCCAGTCCCTCCGCCGGCACGGCGCTGAGCTGGGAGATAAAGTGATAATGCTTGTTTTCGTCAGACATCGTTTTGTTCCTCGCTTAATCGGTCCATCGGCTCATCGGTTCATCTTTCCAGCTATCCATCTGCTTCTTGGTTCATTGACCTATCGATTCGTGGCTTTTCGATGATCCGATGGCCCGATGAACCGATTCCTTACTGGATCCAGTTTCCATGCACCAACACGCCGCAAATCTGCACGGTGGTGGCGGCTGCGGAAGTTGAGAACACCTGGTCAAACGAGACCTTGCCGTTATTGTTGTAGGTGAAGGGTGTTCCGAACGCGACCTTCTCGTCGTAGCAATTGCCGCTGCTGGTGGTGGCGGTTTGCAGCGTAGCGGGCGTCACCGTATAGGCGCCGCCCACGGAGGTCACCGTGGAACCCGCCGCCGCTCCGGGCGTGGGAAAGGTCACACTCGCCACGGTGGCCGCAGCGATCGAGGAAAACGCCGATCCCTGCACGCCGTAGAACAGCTCGATATCCGTTGCCTGGAAGCCCAGTCCGGAGGTCGTGCGCCCGGAAAAGGTAACGTCGCAGGTGAGGGACACGGTGCCGGCCGTGGTATTGGTGATGCCCTGAAGCACCTGATTATTGGCGCTGGTGCGCATCAAGGCCGGACCGGAGGTGAAAGCGGTGGTGGCGGCCGTCATGTAGCAGGACGAAGGTTGAACGAAGAACGCGCCGTCTGCGTAGGTTACGGGCACGGCGCCATTCACATCCAGTTCGGTCGCAAAGCAGCCGATGATGTTTCCTGACCCATTGGTGGTGCAGTAGTAGAGAATGCGGTTGCCGGCAAGGGCGGCCGTCGCGTAGCTGGCGGTAGTGGCCAGGCTGGAACCCCCGCTCCAATAAATAATGTTGCAGCTCCCCGCTTGTATCCCCGCCTGCGTACAGGTGGACAGGTTGGTGGCGAGGGTGAGCGTATTCGCCGTGATGGCGGTGCCGCTGCCATTTTGATAAACGATCCCATTGCTGTAGTTCAGGCTCAGGCCCGTCGCGTTCCAGGAAACCGAGGGGTCTGAAAACGCGCTGGCCAGGGTGCTGTAATTCGTGCCGCCCAGCACCGGCCCCGCCGAGCCCTGCCCGAAGAGCAATGCTGAATGCTGAATGCTGAATGCTAAAACCAACAAACACGCGGTGGCAATTCTTCTTAACATTTTCATTGAGGCTCCTTTTTTGAATTCAGAATTCATAATTCAGAATTCATAATTACCGATAGATTGCCGTAATCGTGACCGGCGCGCTGCTTCCGTAGCTGGAGCAGGCGAAGGTGTACTCCATCAACTGGCCGAAGCCCACTGCCGCCGTGCTGCTGACCGCGGTGGTGGTGGCGCCGGTGGAGACGGGGGCCTGCTGATAGATGTCCCAGGCGTTGACGGCATTGCTCGAGACGTTCACGGCCGCCGCGCCCCCCAGGTTCAGCCAATTCGCGCCGTCGTAGCTGGTTTTGGCCTGCGCCGTGCACGTCGAGTAGGTCCCCGTCACCGTGCCGAACACCCAGGTGACGTGCGCCGTGCTGACGCCGGTGATGGGCGTAGGGCTGGTGGTAATCGACGCCCCGGCAATCGTCAGCAGAGGATTATCCAGAATGTAACCAATGGGCGGGAAGTGGCGCGCGCTGTAGGCATCCGCGCTCACTTGCGGCGGGCGGATGCTCTCCACCGCCACCAGCACCAATACTGCCGCGATGCAGAAGGAAAGAACCAGGGTGTTGCGCAAAATTCTCATATTCGCTCCTTTGTTTATCGAATCATTGATTCATTGGTTCATTTGTTCATTTAAAGACCAGCGCATGGCGCGACGGTGCTTTTGGTTTTCAATGATTCAATGATCCGATGATTCGATGAATCAATCCTCCGATGGCCCGATGGCCCGATCTCCCGATGGCCCGATCCGGATGGGTTGTCCGCCTTTGCCGCTGATCTGGCCGCCGGCGGTGGCGATAGTCTCGCCGCGGATGGAGACCACGTCCTCATCGGCGAAATCGGTAAAGCCCAGTTCATGCCGCGCCTGGTTGACGCTGGAGCGGTCGGAAATCCATGCCCCCGCCTGGGCGAGCTGGGCGATGATGGCGGCCATGGTATCGATGGAGCGCGCCTGCACGTTGGCGGCGATGAGGTAAGGCACGGGCGCATCGGGGCCGAAATTCCATTCCACCAGCCGCCGAATGGTCGAGTTGCGGATGCGGTGCGCGATGTAGTCGGCGGTATTCTGCGTGGCCAGCAGGAAGAAGTCGCTTTGCGATTCGCCCAGCGCCCGCGAGCCGGTGGCGGTCTGGCCCAGCTCCATGAACATGGCCAGGCAGGAGGTGGCGATCTGCTGTTTGTGGTACTGGAGCGAGGGCAGGATTTCGCGAATCCGCCCCTCGATGCCCACCAGCTTGAATTCCGCGCCGCTGGGCAGCGACAGCCCGGTCTTTTCGTGCGCGGCCAGTTGCGTCACCCAATTCTGCGCGGTCTGCACGTCCTGCTTGGAAGGGTTGGGGGGCAGCATGATCATGGGCACGCCCAGCGAGTTGCGCTCGCAGGCGATGGCGTCGATGCGCTCCAGGTGTTTCTTCACAAACCAGTGCGGATACATGGCGCGCGTCAGCGGGATGCCCCAGAAGTTGGCGCCTTCCTGCTCGTGGGTGAAGATGCACGCCTTGTCGGTGGGCAGCAGAACGTTTTCAAACCGGTTGCCGCGATACCCCCACTGTTCCAGCGCGTGGAGCGTTTCGCC
>Ga0326727_10023718_pt1 | contig 11679 bp, 10 predicted proteins | sample MB2enrmetagenome_FD_207643 | JGI IMG/M metagenome (GOLD analysis project Ga0326727, IMG submission 207643) | Lab enriched peat soil microbial communities from McLean, Ithaca, NY, United States - MB29MY | ecosystem: Environmental > Terrestrial > Soil > Wetlands > Peat | place: USA: New York... | reverse complement strand
CAGCCTCCCGCGAAAGTGAATAGGACGCGACCAGTTGAATCCCACCCGTAGAGTGCATAAATTCTTAACAGGTTCTCCCATGGCTGTGAGCATCCCCGACAGGGAAGAAAGAATCAAGAACGCCATATGCTTCTTCGCCGCCGAGCATCAAAGGCTCACCGGCAGTCCTCTCACCCATACGTCCCTCTATAAGTACCTCGCGTTTCTGGACTATGCGAGCATAGAGAAGACCGGGCACCCTGCCCTCGGACTGATCTACCCCACGAAAGGGAGACACCCGCTGCCTGTCGTTACTCACGCAAAGTTGCGCAGCTTGAGGGAGGATCGCTTCATCTTCCTTCCCCGGGGCCAGGATAGATACCTCGTGGCAGCGACGGCAGAGCCTGATCTGAGCTTCTTTTCACCCCTCGAGGTGAGCGAGATGAAGAGCCTCGTCGAGACGTACGCACACCGCTTCGCGAAGGCGCGTGATGCCGGGGAAACGGCCCTCAAGGCGACGGGCTTTTGGAAGAGAAGATGGATCAGAAAGAGTGAAAGCGTCGGCTTCGATGACGTATTCGACGATGACTTTTTCATCAACCACAAGGAGGTAGGTACCATGGCCGGTCTTCATCCGCTCATCGAGAAATATGCGGCCCAAACGAAAGAGCTCGAAACCCGCATGGAGGAGACCAAACACAAGCTGGAGATTGTCATGGAGGCTTCGCGCCTTCTCGCGGAGGAAGGGCTTTCAGACGAATACCAGCCGGACCGTCCCGGTGAAGAGAGGTCATATCAAAAAGACAGGTAGGATACTCATCCTCTTGATCTCCCGGTGCCGTGTCCCATAAATACACGACGGGGGCTCTCCTTTCTTGTTCGGCGGCTTCGCACTTCGGCGTCTGAGTCCGGTGAGGCCGCGCTGCCACGTGTCCGGCTTCCCATATCAAGATATTTCGTCCGAAAGCTGGCTCTTAAGGATGCCCCGTGCTACCAGCTGACTGTTTACATCGTATGTTCCGGATTCTATAGCCTGCTTCACCCTCGCTACCTTTTCCTCGTCAACTACGGGGGTCGCCTTTGCCTTTTCTTTCAGCCTTGCCACCTCGTCTTTCCAGCTCGACAATTCCACCTTGTCCGTCATACCTGCCGACCCCTGCGGTACGGTCTGAGAGGTACTTGTTTCGGACTTGGCAGACGACACGGGAAGACTGTGTACCAGTTGTGGTTGTTTATCCTCACCTATCTTTATGATGCACCTCCTGACTATCTTGTCCCGCCATTCTCACCATAAACCGAAACCCCAGCAGCCTATATCTTTGTCATCCTGCTTGGATAGTACAAGACATGAGCCGGCGCGCTGCGGCCTCAGAACATAAACAATGTCATACAATAGTGTAATCGAAAGATGTTAAGAATCTCTTAAGCCGTCATTTGCCAAACACAGGTAACCACGCGTCACCATAACCGTTCCGCAGGATTCATTCCCGTTACCGACCGGCTCCATCTTTTCCTTCGGTACGCTAGGCTTTCGCTTTGGGAAAAGATTACGCCGGGGCAATCGTTACTTTGTTCTGCGGAACGCTCATAGGTGTGAGGAACAAGAAGAGGCGGGATCATGCCTGATCCTTACCTCAATACTTCACGAACAACCTCGCCTATTTCCTTTTATGGCAGACGAGAATTGTGGTATAAGTGGTGAGTGTGCCGACCCTTTAGGTCATACGGGAGCTCGTTCGGGGAGGTTATCGATACCTGCGGCGTTAAGATGATAGTATGAGGGAGCCTCATGTATCTATCTTTCTACGGTCTCAGGAAACAACCCTTTCACGTCACACCTGATCCGGAGTTTCTCTACCTCAGCCCGAGTCATGAGAAGGCCCTCGCAGCAATAACACACGGCGTAGAAGAAAGAAAGGGTTTTATCGCTGTTACCGGTGACGTCGGTGTGGGCAAGACCACCATCCTCCGGTGGTATCTCCATTTGAAAAAGAGAGAGCCTCTCAAGACCGTCTACGTGTTCAACGCCAGGCTGACCTTTGAGCAACTCCTCAGGACCATTTACCGAGAATTGGACTTCCGCATTGCCGGTAATTCGGTGACGGAGATGGTCGAGAGGCTGTACGAGTTCCTCATCGAAGAATCCAGACAGGCCAATACCGTCGTGCTCCTCATCGACGAAGCCCAAAATATGCCCGACGATACCCTGGAAAGCTTGGCCATGATGTCCAAAGGCGAGACATCCAAAGACAAGCTGCTGCAGATCGTCCTCGTAGGCCAGCCGGAGTTCAAGAGAGCATTGAATACGGACAGACTGAGACAACTCAAGCAGCAACTCGCGGCCCATGCGACCATCCGGCGCCTCTCGAGAGGCGAGAGCCTCGAATACCTCAGGTTCAGACTCAAGCATGCCGGCGGTGATCCCACCTCGGTTTTCACGACCCCTGCCCTGAAGAAAATCGTCAGAAAGTCGAAAGGGATCCCAAGGGTGCTTAACGTCCTTTGCGATAATGCTCTTATTACGGGATTCTACCGCCGGCAAAAACCCGTCACGGAGAGAATCACGAAAGAGGTCATTCGAACTTACGGAGGACGGTCTTCGTTTTTTCGAAGGCAGCTTCCCCTCGCCGTTCTGGCTCCCGTTCTATTCTTCCTCGGGATTACGTCGTTCCTGCGCGTCAAGCGGATGCGTTCGGCTGAACAGCGAGGCCCCGGGCATCGCGAGGAGATAAAACAAGATGAAGCGATCGGGGAGTAAGACCGGCCGCAAAGGACGATTATAGCGTTTTCGCAGAATTCATTCCCGTTACCGACCGGCTCCATCTTTTTCTTCGCTACGCTAGGCTTTCGCTTTAGGAAAAGATTACGCCGGGGCAATCGTTACTTTACTCTGCGGAACGCTATAGCCCGTAAGGTCCAGCCTTTGCGTCTCTTCTTTTTGTTGAGGGGGTGGCTCCGGAAGGCTAGCCTGCGAAAGGGGGTCTGCGACCCACGTGGCTTTGTCCGCCGCACGACGCCAGGCAGCATGACGTGGGTGCCCGGCTAAGACAGCTCTCGCCCTCCCCTCTTCGGGCGGCACTTGCCTTACAGCCCGTGGATGGGGAAGACCGTCTTTTTGAGGTACTCCACGACGCGGCCCGCCTGCTCGGCGCATAGCTCCTTCTCCCGACCCTCCAGCACGAAAGGCAGGTCTTCCAGGCTGCCCGCATCCGCCTCGGGGCCGTACATCATGCCGCCCACGAGACCGGTGAACTTATCCTCCGGGTCCTTACCCACCAGGGCAGACCAGGCCAGGGTCCAGAGGGCCGCCGTCTTGTAGACATTGTAGCCGCCTCCGCCCATGGCCATGATTCTGGGGGAAAGCTCGTTGATCCTCGACACCACCTGTTTGTACCCATTGCTCGTGAGGTTGAGATGGGCGAGCTTGTCATCCTTGTGCGTGTCTGCCCCTATCTGAGCGAACACCACGTCCGCCCCAAAATGGTCGACCAGGGGGGGCACTATGGCCTCGAAGGCCGAAAGGTAGACCTCGTCGTCCGTACCTGCCCGAAAAGGGATATTCACGTTGTACCCCCTACCCTCGCCTACGCCGATCTCGGTCTCGAAACCGGTGCCGGGGAATAGGGTCTCTCCCGATTCGTGGAGCGATATGAAAAGCACCCTGTCCGTGGCGTAGAACGCCTCCTGGACGCCGTCTCCATGGTGAACATCTATGTCGATATAGGCAATCCTCCGTCCCTTTCTCACGAGGTCGGCTATGGCAATGTCGACGTCGTTGATGTAGCAGAAGCCTGAGGCGTGCATCCGGCCGGCATGATGGAGGCCGCTTAAGGGATCGAATACGGCCCTGGCCGCGCCTTCCGCCAGGAGCAAGGCACCCTGGTGCGTGCCCCCGGCTATGGCGAGGGCAAGCTGAAACATACCCCTGAAGATGGGGTTCTCCTCGGTCCCCAGCCCCGCTTGTATCATCTCCGGAGCGAATTCGCCCCGCTCCGCCTTTTTCAGCAGATCTATGTATTCCCGGTCGTGAAAAAGGTAGAGGAGCTCTTCGTCAAGAGGTTCCGGGGTCTTCATGACGAATCGATCATCGTAGATGTTGAAGTACCGGTGCAGCAGCTCAATGAAGAGCTTCGCCCTCACCGGCTTGAACGGATGGGTCGGGGTATACTCGGCGGAAGCGAGTCGATCATCGTAGATAAGGACATTCTGCATGGCTATCCACCCCCTTGATTGCCTCGTCCGGCTTTTAGCCCCGACACCTGCGCGCCTCTTCAAGTCGCCTTTCGCGAAGGGGGCCCCATCCCTAAGGCCGCGCAACGCTTTGAGGCCGACCCTTGGGCTGGGCACAACTTTACTACGATTTCGAAAGGGATTCCAGCCCTATCCGAACCTTCAAGCCCTTCTTCGCTCTTACTTTAGTCCCCCACCCATGCCTGACGTTCTTCCTCATTCTCGTGGCCTCCGTTCTTGATCAATGTTACAATTGGCAATGATCGGAGACTCGCTCGGAGAGGGAAGGAAGAACCGTACGGACAAGGCGAGCATAAGAAGAGGGGGACTATCGAGATGGGAAGATTAGAAAACAGAATAGCGATTGTAACGGGTGGCAATTCCGGTATAGGAAGGGCAACGGCTATGCTTTTCTGCATGGAAGGCGCCAGGGTCGTTATTGCAGGCAGGCGTGAGGCTGAAAATCGTAAGGTCGTGGATGAGATCACCGCAAAGGGCGGAGAGATCATGGCAATCCAGGCTGACGTGTCAAAGAAGGAAGACTGCAAAAAGGTCGTGGAAGAGACTATCAAAAAGTACGGCAGGATCGACGTATTGGTCAACAACGCGGGCATAGGAGACAGGCATATGCCGATCAATCTCTGCACGGAGGACTGGTACGACGAGGTCGTCAAGATCGACCAATATTCCGTTTATTACATGAGCAAGTACACGTTGGAGCATATGGAGAAGGCAGGACAAGGATCGATCGTAAACGTTTCATCCATCGGCAGCCAGGGCATCGCAGGCATCTCGTACAGTGCAGCCAAGGCTGCTGTGAACGGCATGACCAAGAACATCGCCCTTCAGTATTCACCGACAGCGATCCGCTGCAACGCGGTCGCGCCGGGTCCGACCCCGACACCGCTGAACGCCCCGGAAGCATTCCAGTTCTTCAACAAGGAATTTGCAGAGATGTGCGCCAGGCATATCGATCTGACCGTACCGGAAGCACAGGTGGAGGATCAGGCGGAAGCGATCCTTTATTTCGCAAGTGACGTATCGAAAGCCGTAACGGGCCAGATCCTTTATGTGGATCACGGGACGACCTTGTATTAATGTCTCGTTCCAGGAACGGCAGGCCCGGGGGCGCTCGCGCCCCTGATTAAGGGCATTCTCACGGGACCAAGAACTGGTCGGTCTTCGGGAGAACTACCCACCCACTTTCTTTTGCGATGGATGTAAATAGTGGTATACAATGGTGGGCGCGTGAGCCGGCATATCAGTCCCGCCACCGATTGGAAAGGCTAAAAGATGGATCGCTACGATATCGTATTTGTCGGTGACTTCGGCACCGGTGCAATCGTTCCTTTCGAGGGCTCTCCTTTCGTCGAGCCGGGGTGCCCGGTGCTCTTTGCGCCGATTGCAGCCTCCTTTCTCGGAAAAAGGATTGCCGCCGTGACGCGCATACCGGAGGGCGAAGAATACCTCCTGGAGCCGCTGAAAACGGCGGGGGTCGATCTGTTCGTGCAGCCCGGGGAGATTGCCCGGTACCGCGTGGTTTTCCCCACTGCAAACGTCGATGAAAGGCAGTTTTTCCTCCTGAAGGACGCAGGACCCTTCGCTTTCAGCGACCTTCCTCCGATCGAGCCGTGCCTCACCCACCTGTGCTGCATGGGCTTCCCCGAGTCTCAGCTGGACTTGATGCGGGCCCTGAAGGCGCGTGGATTTAGAATATCGGTGGACATGCAGGGCTTCGTGCTCCAGGCGGACGAAGAGACAGGGGCCGTCTTCCATAGAGACGTCCCGGAGAAGAAAGAAATCCTCGCCATGGCACATTTCGTAAAGCTCGACGCCAAGGAGGCGCAAACCCTGACGGGTGCGGAAGGCCTGCAGGACCAGGCGGACATTTTGGAAAGCTGGGGAAGCTCCGAGACAATAATAACTTCTTCAGAAGGGGTGCTGGCCCGGAGCGGGGGGAAAACCTTCTTCGCGAAGTTTGCGAGTAGGCGAATCCTGGGCAGGATGGGCCGCGGCGACACGGTTATGGGATCATACCTGGCGCGCAGGCTGGATCATCCTGTTGAAGAGGCGGTCCGGTTCGCCGCGGCGCTCACATCGATCAAGATGGAGTCGGCAGGTCCGTTCGCCGGATCTCTCGACGACGTTTTGGAAAGAATGGAGAGGCCCTCTCCCCGTCCGGGCGAATAGTGTATTTGAGCGCAACCAAAGCCTCCTTGGCGGGGCTTAAGCCTCCCCCCTTGTCTATTCTCGAAATCAGCCGATAATACTTGGTGGTATCGAAAGGCATACGGGGGAGATTGCATCGGGGACCGATGAAGAGGGAGCAAAAGGAGGCGTCACACGGCAGACAAGGGCATCCTGATAGACATTGATGAAGGGCAGGCAAAGGCGTATGCGACCATAGCGCCGGACACGCCGGACGCTGAAAGACCGTCCCTGCAGGATGTGATTGACGCGCTGCAAGCCCACGGGACGCCTTACTGGATCGACAAGGCCGCCATCGACGCGATGATCAAGAAAGCGGCCGCCGGTCAACGGACGCTGGTAGCCTCCGCCAAAGACGGAACGGTCGTCGTCACCGTAGAAAAGGGCGAGAGAGAAGCGTACATGGTCCTGCAGCCTGCGTACGGAGGCAAGGACATGGAGAGAACAGACGTTGAAAAGGCTCTCGCGGCCCAATTTGTCCGGGCAGGGGTCGACTGGGAGACAGTCGAGCAGGCTATCTCCCTCAGGAAGTATGGCAGCAGGATACTGATAGCCAAGGCCCAAGAGCCGGTTCACGGCGAGGACAGTAAGATAGAGTACCTCTTCAGGACCCAGTCCACCATCCACCCGAAGGAGGTCGAGGGACTCAAGGTCGACTACAAAGAGCTTGAAACCGTGGTATCCGTGAGGAAAGGCGAAATACTGGCGAAAAAGACGCCGGCCACGAAGGGCCAGGACGGCTTCACTGTAACCGGAAAGAGCCTGCCCGCACGGCCGGGTAAAGACGAAAGGCTCGCCGCGGGCAAAAGCACGAAACTCTCGGATGATCGCCTCCAGCTGATAGCGGACGTCGACGGACAGCCCATCCTGCGGGACAGGAGCGTCACGGTGGAGCCTGTCCTCACCATAGACGGCGACATCGATTACACCACGGGCAACATAAACTTCGCAGGCAGCGTGAGGGTCCTTGGCAACGTGCTCGAGGGGTTCACCCTCAAGGCTACGGAGAACATAAACATCGAGGGCCTCGCCGAGGACTGCTGTATCGAGGCGGGAGGCGACGTTCTCATAAAGGGCGGCATCCAGGGCGGAAAAAATGGGATGGTCAAGGCAGGGGGGAACGTGAGCGCCCTTTTCATCGAAAGGGCGTCCATCGAGGCGGGAGGAAGCATTTCAGCAGGGCAGACCCTCCACTGCACACTCTTTGCCGGAGATCAGGTGGTCGTCACCGTGGAGAAAGGCCATATCTGCGGAGGCACAGTCAGCGCGCGCAACCTGATACAGGCACGCATCATAGGGTCTGAATACGGGACGTGGACGGAGCTTGCCGTGGGCTTCCAGCCGAAGGATAAGGCCAGGCTCGAGGAGCTGAAACAGGAGAGGATCGAACGGAAGGCCGCCCTCGAGGAGGCGGAAAAAGGAATCACCACCCTCGACGAGTTCCGCGCAGAGGGCATGCGCTGGTGGCCCCGCCATGAGCAGGCGTACGAGCGTCTCCAGACGGGTCGAACGGCCCTGATGCAGAGGCTGGATGATCTGAATCGTGAGATAGCAACCCTCGAGGAGGCCTTAGGCAGCTCCGAGGCTCCCCAGATAAAGGTCGTCAAGATCATCTATCCGAACGTGAAGATCCACATACATGAGACGGCCTACCTCAATCAGGCCGAGGTGCAGAACACGCTCTTTTGCGAGAAAGACAATCAGATCGAAGCCATGCCCTACGTCGCGTAAACTGTCGTCAAGTCAAGCCTGCAATGTAGTACAAATTTCTCTGCGGCAAGCGGGAGTTTCAGCTGTTCACAGACCCAAGGGACGTACAGAGTCCTTTTCCCCTACCGGCAGGCGAGGCCCTACTTCCAGACGACCCACGCCAATATGTTCGTCTTTCTGTCCCCGTCTCTCCGGTACTCGATGTCCTTGACGGCCCTCTTCATGGCCTTGGTCGGCGGCAGCCCGGCCTGACGTTGGGGGTCCCCCACGGTCTCGGGAAATGCGCTCATCACGAGCATATTGAAAGGCACACCTGAGTCCACTATGTTGACGAGGAGCGCCCCCATGTCGTTGGCGTCGCACGTCGCACTGATCTCTTCGGTGCCTTGCGGGCAGGCAAAATGGACGATGTTGCCCAGGGTCTCCTCCAGGGCGAGGCGTAAGTCCTCTATTCTCTTCTCCCCAAATGCCATGTCGCAGGCGTAAGAGCTGACGAATTCTATGATCTCAGGAAGGGCTTCCGAGATGGCGGCTCTGGTGATCTGTGCCCGCATCTCACCCGCAAACGGCTTCTTTCTGTCGTTCATTTTCGCCTCACGCAGCAGGCTTCGCCCGTCGCCTCTCGAGATCCCCGAGGATCTGCTTTCGCAGTCTGATCGAGGCCGGGGTTATCTCAACCAGCTCATCGTCGTTGATATAGGAGATGCATTCCTCGAGGGTCATCCTTATGGCGGGGGTGAGGATCACGGCATCGTCGGACCCCGAGGCGCGCATGTTCGTCAGTTTCTTCCCCTTGGCCGGATTGACGACGAGATCGGTGTCACGGGAATGCTCGCCGATGATCTGCCCTTCGTAGACCCTTTCGCCGGGCCCGAGGAACAGGCGGCCCCGTTCCTGGAGATTGAAAAGAGCATAGGCCACTGTGGTGCACTGGTCCATGGAGATGAGCACGCCCTTGGTCCTGTTCCTGATCTCCCCCGCGTACTCGCCGAAATCGAGAAACACGTAGTTCATTACCCCCATGCCGCGCGTCTCGGTGAGGAATTCCGAACGGAAGCCCAAAAGGCCCCTCGTGGGGATCCGGTACTTGAGCCTGGCCATCCCATTGTTCTGGTGCATCTCCAGGAGAATGCCCTTTCTGCCCCCGAGGTTCTCGATGACCTTGCCCATGTAGGCCTCATCTACGTCGATGGTCAGCTCTTCGTAGGGCTCCAGCCTTACGCCGTTCTCCTCCCTGAAGATGACCTGGGGCCTCGTGACCTGGAACTCGTACCCTTCCCTTCGCATCTTCTCTATGAGGATCGAGAGGTGCAGCTCTCCCCTTCCCGAGACTTTGTACCCCTGGGCGTCCTCGAGCTCTTCCACCACCAGGGCCACGTCCGAAAGGGTCTCCTTGAAGAGCCTCTCCCTCACGTGCCTCGACGTGACGAACCTTCCTTCTTTGCCGTAGAACGGCGAGTCATTGGGCACGAAGGTCATGGCGACTGTGGGTGGATCCACGTGGATGCCTTCGAGAGGTATGGGGTTGAGAGGGTCGGTGAGGGTCTCGCCGATGGTGATCGTGTCCATGCCTGCCACGGCGACGATCTCGCCCACACCCGCCTCATCGGTTTCAACTTTCTCGGCCCCTCTGAACCGGTAGATCTTCGTGATCCGCGCGGGACGGGGGGCAGACCCCGGAGCGGCCACCACCACCATATTGTCGATGTGAAACGTGCCTGAGGTGATCTTCCCCACCGCAAGCCTCCCGAGGAAGGGCGAATAGCTGAGGGAGCTCACGAGCATTTGCAAGGGTCCTTCCCCATCGCCCAGGGGAGAGGGGATCTTATCGATGATCATGTCGAAAAGAGGCAGCATGGACCCCTCTTTCACGTTGTGATCGAGGGTCGCGTACCCATCCTTCGCCGAGGCGAAGATTACGGCGAAATCAAGGATGTGGTCCGGGGCCTCGAGCTTCACGAAGAGGTCGAAGACCTCGTCGACTACCGCGTCGCACCTGGCAGCAGGCTTGTCGATCTTGTTGATGACGACGAGCACCGGCAGGCTTAAGGCGAGGGCCTTCTTGAGCACGAAATATGTCTGGGGCATGGGGCCTTCGGCCGCGTCAACGAGAAGAAGGGCGCCGTCCGCCATCCTGAGAACCCTCTCGACCTGCCCCCCGAAATCCGCATGGCCCGGGGTGTCGATGATATTGACGGTGTAACCTTTGTAGACGAACGACCCGTTCTTGGAGGCGATGGTGATGCCCCTCTCCCTTTCGAGGTCCATGGAATCCATGACCCGTTCCTCGACCACCTGATTGTCGCGAAAGAGGCCGCTTTGCTTGAACAATTGGTCCACAAGCGTCGTCTTTCCGTGATCGACGTGAGCTATGATTGCGATGTTGCGTATCTTATCCTGCACAATAACCCTCATTCGTGATTAATAAGAGCGGCGGAAGGCTTCGCGAAGTAATAAGATACCTGAAAACGCAGGAAAAATCAAGGGCGGGTTTGCCTTTGATTCGACGCACGCGCAAACCAGCCTTGACATAGGTCATGGGAGAGAGGTATCATTAACAGAGTTTTACAGATTGAAATGGGCGACCATGGTGTGAAACGCGACGGCGTCAACGCGCGCCCTTTGTGAGGAACACGAGGGGCCGCTCAAATTTTGGACGGGAGGATATCCTGCGATGAAAACCTACACAAAAGCGTACATACCCTACGGCGGCTACTTCTCGAGCCCCTTCTCACGGTGGCAGGGGAGCATGCAGAACGACAACGCGACGAGCCTCGCTGCAAACACGGCGAGAAGGTGGTTTCTGGAGAAGAAGAAGCTCGATCCCACCATCATCGACTACATGTACCTCGGGACCACGGTCTCGCAGAAGGCCTGGTTCATCGCCCACAATTGGGCCACCTCCATACTGACGGACGACAAGAAGTATGTCCCCGCCCTCTTCGTCGGCCAGGCCTGCTCGACCTCCACCACGGTCCTCAACCTTGCGGCAAAAGACCTTGAGATCGGCGTCTACGATGTCGGCTTCTGTCTCATGGCGGACCGCTGCTCCAACGGGCCCCTCACCGTGTGGCCTGACCCCCTTGGCCCCGGCGGCATGCCCGAGAGGGAAGACTGGAACATGGACAACTTCGGCGGCAACCCCCGCCATCGGACACTCATGGTGCAGACCGCGGAGAACGTGGCGAAAGAGGTCGGCATCACCAAAGAGGAGTGCGACGTGGTGGTCTTGAGGCGCTTCCAGCAGTATCAGGAGTCCCTCGCCAACGGCAGGGCTTTCCAGAAGCGCTACATGTTCCCGCCGGAAGTCACGGTGACGAAGAAGAAGACGAAGCTTGTCGAAGAAGATGAAGGCTGGACCCCCACCACTGCAGAGGGCCTCGCCAAACTGAAACCCGTCGTGCCGGGCGGCTGCCTCAGCTACGGCGCCCAGACCTTCCCCGCTGACGGCAATTGCGGGTTCATCGTCACCACAAGGGAGAAGGCCAAGGAGCTGAGCGCGGATCCCAAGATAGAGGTCCAGATCGTCTCCTACGGCTCCGCGCGGGTGAA
>Ga0326727_10023717_pt1 | contig 11680 bp, 9 predicted proteins | sample MB2enrmetagenome_FD_207643 | JGI IMG/M metagenome (GOLD analysis project Ga0326727, IMG submission 207643) | Lab enriched peat soil microbial communities from McLean, Ithaca, NY, United States - MB29MY | ecosystem: Environmental > Terrestrial > Soil > Wetlands > Peat | place: USA: New York... | reverse complement strand
TTGCGGCCGCCCTGGACGATCGCCATCAGGCCGCCGGCGGCGAGCTTGGCGAACAGCTTTTCCGCCGTCTCGGCGTCGGCGCCGAAATAGACGAGGTCGTCGAAGCTTCCGTCCGGCTCGGCGGCGAGCGTGTCGCCGGTCGCGAAGACGACTTCGCCCGGCCGCCCGGGCAAGCGCGCGACCAAGGCGCGGTCGACCGGCGCGTCGCCGACCACCAGCAGGCGGCCGCCGTCTTTGAGCGTGCGGCGCTGCGTCTCGGTATAGGCGTTCTCGACGCAGGCCCACGGCTCGATCAGCGCCAGCGCCGAGGCCGACAGATGCTCGGGCGCTGGGATGAGCGCCGACTCGCCCTCGGGCGAGACGACGACCCGCTCGTCGAACAGCACGTATTCCTGCAGCGCGCCCTCGAAATTGTAGCCGAAGGAGGCTTTGGACTTCTCTGTCGGCAGCCAGCGATAGTCGGCCTGAACCACAAACCGTTCGCCGATCTTGTAGCGCTCGACGCCAGGGCCGACCTTGACGACGCGCACGACCGCTTCGTGGCCGGGGACGATCGGCTTGTCGCCCGGAGCGTAGTTGGGCATCGCGGCGAGCGCCTCGGCGCCGAGGCCGTCGACGACCGCCGACTTGCGCGCGTGTGTAGAGAACTGCTTGAGCAGCTTGAGGTCGGAGAAGCACAGGCTGACCGCCTCGACCTTGGCGAGAAGCTGGCCGCGTCCGGGGTCGGGGACGGTCTTGGCGGGGTTGAAAGCCATCGCGTCGGGTCCGAGAAGCTGGACGGCGCGCGCCGTCTGCGGGATGTCGGTCATGGCGAGCTTCTCACTCCAAACTCTCCAGCAGTCGTTGCGGCGCGATCGACGCGTCGAGGCCGCCGAGCTTCGTCTCCGCGCCGGGCCGCAACGCGCGCCCCGCGGCGGCGAAGAAGTCGTTCTTCGCCGCGAGCGAGGAGAAACGATCCTTGGCCCAGGCGCTGAGATAGCCGAGCCCGCATTCGCGCTGCAAGACCGAATGCGCGTGGAAGATGAAGGCGCTGCGCAGGAACGTCGGCGCCAACGGCTTCAGCGCGTCGGAAGCGAATTCATCGACGAACTTCTGCCCGGGGGAGTTCATCTCGGTGCCGGCGACGACGGGGAAGCCGCGACGGTCGGCGAGCGCGACGACGTCGTAGAGGTTCCTTAGCTTCTCCTCGGGAGCGCAGGAGCCGTAGTTGCAATCGGGAACGACGCTCAGCGCCGCGGCGCCCGACGCCTCGGCGACGTCGACGAACTCGTCCATCCGCCGCTCGCCGTCGCTTGAGCCGTCGAGCCACGCCACCGTCGGGATTGCGCCCGCCTCGGCGACGAAGCGGTTCATCTTCGCCATCTCGGGGAAGGAGCCGCTGTCGGGCGCGACGTAGCCGACGCCGCCCTTCTTCATCGTCCGCGCCCGGATCAGCCCCTGCAGCTTCGCGCTCTCAAGCGGCGCGGCGCCGAGCCGCTGGCGCCAATAGGCGGCGCGGCGCTCGGGGTCGGGAAAGACCTCGATCGCCTTGCGCTCGTAAGCTTCGCAGAGGTGACGCTCGGTGGCGGCGCCCTTGGGCGTCAGCAGCGCGACGTCGCGATCGAAGTCGAGCGCGACCGGGTCGAGATAGAGGTTGACGCGGGAGATCATTCCGCGTGTCCGTTTCTCCGCGGCGGCGCGCATCTCGGAAAGAAACGGATGCGCAAGCGCGCGCGGGAATCCAATCCCCAGGTTGTACGCCACGCCCGGTTCGCCGGGAGAATTGAACACGCGAGTTCGCAGCTCCGGCACCAACACGCGCGACTCCAGGCTCGCGCAGGTCTTCAGCCCGATGAGGCGGCCGGCGTCGACAAGCTCCTCGACGCCGTCGAGCACGTCGAAATCGACGATGCCGGCGACCGCCAGGCCCGCCTTGCGCGCCAACCAGGCGAACTTCGACGGCGAATAACCGTAAGCGTTGTAGGAGAAGAAGGTGTGGGCGTGGAGATTGACCGCGCCGCCCGGCTGGGGAAGCGCGATCTCGCCAAGCTCGACGGCGCGCCACAACGCCGCGAGCGCCTCGCGGCGCCGATCGCGATCGAAGTCGTCGAGCGCGCGCTCCAGTTGCTCCGTGGCGGTCATCGGCGCCGGTTCTCCTTATCCAGGCGGATGAACGATGATCTCAACCGCCGTCCTTGCCGTCGGATCGAGACGCTTCGCGATCGCCGGCGTCAAGACCGCGGGACCCGGGCCGGCGTCGCGCCGGTCGCGATCGGCGCGTCGGCGCCCGAGCGCGGCCCCGCAGTTCGGGCGGCCTGTCGATAGCGCGCCGCCACGTCCGCCGACTTGCAGCACATCAAGTTTCCGGGTCGGGCGCTCCCGTCGACACGCCGCCGCCCGGCGCGGCGACGACGACTCCGCCGCGCGGAACGAAACACAACGGTATTCTTCAATTAAGGGGCTCGTGCTAGACCGGAGACCGGTCGAGAGGAAATCCAACCATGGCGAACGCCGACTTCCGGCGCGTTGGCCGCCCCGTTGCGCAAGCGCGCGAAGCGCTCCGTCGCCGCATCGCCGCCGCCGCTCGGCGCGCCTGCCTCTGGCCGCTGGCGTTCGTCGCGTTGTCGCTTGCGCTCGCCGGCTGCGCCAGCCGGCCCGGGCCGGAGGCGCTGAACGACGTTGCGGCGGCGGCCCCTGGCGCCAAAATAGCGACGATCTACGTCGCCACCACGCGCGAGCGCGTTTCTCCGGACGTCAACGTGTTCAACGCGGGCCGCGCCGCAGAGATGTCCTACGCCGAGTTCGTCATCTCGATCCCGCCGAACCACAAGCCGGGGAACATCGAATGGCCGGGTCCGACGCCCGACCCGAGCTCGGCCTTCGTCGTCGTCAGCCAGCGCGTCCTCGACAGGCAGGCGTTCGAGGCGGAGATCTCGCGCGAGCGCGACGGCCGTCCGCCCAACGTCGGCGTTTTCGTCCACGGCTACAACGTCAATTTCCAGGAGGCGGTCTTCCAGATGGCGCAGATGACCGCCGACGCCAACGTCGACGGCGTTCCGATCGTGTTCGCCTGGCCTTCGGAAGGGCGCCCGGCCGGCTACGTCGCCGACAAGGACGCCGCCACCTTCTCGCGCGACCAGCTCGCCGCGCTGCTGACGACGCTCGCGCGCAAACCGGGCTTCGGACAGGTCCACGTGATCGGCCACAGCATGGGCGGCTGGCTGACGATGGAAGCGCTGCGCCAGTTGCGGTTGACCCACCAGGACGCGACCATCCGCCGGCTGCGCGTCGTCCTTGCCGCGCCCGACATCGACGTCGACGTGTTTCGCGAGCAGTTGGCGGTGATCGGTCCGCTCAGTCCGCCGATGACGGTGCTGGTCGCGCGCGACGACGGCGCCCTGTCCCTTTCTCGTCTCGTCGCGGACGAGCACGACCGCGTCGGCGCGGCCGATGTTCGCGATCCCAGGATCGCGGAAGCGGCGCGCAAGGCCAACCTCCAAGTGGTCGACATCTCGAGCCTCGAAACCACCGACATGTTCAAGCACGACCGCTTCGTCCAACTCGCCGCCGTCTATCCCAAGCTCTCCGCGGAGGCGGCGAGCGGCCAAGGCGGTCTGCGCCAAGCGGGCGCCTTCGTCTTCAACGCGGTCGGCGCGACGGTGTCCACCCCGTTCACATTCGTCGGAAGCGTCGTCGCCGGCGAGTGAGGCGGCGCCGCCGCTCGGGCGCGACCGCCGCGCCGACGCAAGGCGTTGACTTTCGTCGGGACATCCTTGAGGCTCGCGCCTTGCGAGACAAGGCTCGCCGATCATCTTTCCAGCGTTCGATCAGTCGCTTTTGAACGGATAAAACGGCTGGCCACGAGAAAGGCGTCTGGGCCATGGCTGTTTTCAATCCGCGAGCGGCCGCGCGGCGCGGCGCCTCGGAGCGTCGCTGAGATGCCGGACGGCGCCATGGCGCGGCTTCGGCGGGCGCCGGCGACGTGGTCCCCGACCGTACGCTGGACGGTCCTGATCGTTCTCTCGCTTCTGTTCGCGGCCGGGCTGGAACAGCTGCAGTTGCCGGCCGCGCTGATGCTCGGGCCGATGGCCGCGGCGATCCTGATGGCCAGCGCCGGCGGCGCCGTCCGCATCGCCCGTCCGATCTTCTTCGGCGCGCAGGGCGTCGTCGGCGTGATGATCGTCAGCTTCTTCCCGTCCTCGGTGCTGGCGAAAATCCTCTCGGGCTGGCCGATCTTCGCCGCCGGCACGCTGTCGACGCTCATCGCCGCCGGCCTGCTCGGCTGGGCGATGGCGCGCTCGCGCGTCCTGCCCGGCACCACGGCGATCTGGGGCTCCTCGCCCGGCGCCGCCACCGCCATGACGCTGATGAGCGAATCCTACGGCGCCGACATGCGTCTCGTCGCTTTCATGCAATACACGCGGGTCGTCGCCTGCGCGGTGGTGGCGACGCTGGTGGCGCGGCTGATCGGCGTTTCGGCCGCCGCGCCGCCCGTCGACTGGCTTTCGCTGTCGTCGTGGAGCGGCGTCGCCGCGCCGCTGGCGATTGCGCTCGCCGGCGCGATCGCCGGCGTGTGGCTGCGCATTCCCGGCGGCGCGCTGCTGCTGCCGATGCCGGTCGGCATGGCGGCGAAGATCGCGGCCGGCGTCTCTCTGACGCTGCCGACGCCGATCCTCGCGGCGAGCTACGCGGTGATCGGGTGGGCGATCGGCATGCGTTTCTCGACCGAGACGCTCGCGCACGCGGCGCGGGCGTTCCCGCGCGTGCTCGCCTCGATTCTCGCGTTGATCGCCGTGTGCGGCGGGTTCGCCGCCGTGCTGGTGCGGGTGGCGGGGATCGATCCGGTGACCGCCTATCTGGCGACGAGCCCCGGCGGCGCCGACTCGGTGGCGATCATCGCCGCCTCGACGCGGGTCGACATTCCCTTCGTCATGGCGATGCAGGCGGCGCGCTTTCTTCTCGTCCTCATCGCCGGGCCGGCGCTGGCGCGCTTCTTGTCGCGCCCGCCCGCCGAGGCCGATCAGAATTCCTCGTAGCGGGCCGGGGCCTGATCGCGCCGGCGGGCCGTTTTCGGGCGAGCGAAGCGTCGCGATCGCCGCCGCCGACGCGCGGCGCGAACGGGGCGATCTTCGGGGTATGATCGGTCGTCCACGCCCTTCTCCCAACGCACAGGCAAGAGGCCCCGATGCTCTCCACCATCAACCGCGACACCGTTCTGTGCATGTCGCTTTCGGGACGGCCCGGCGACACCGGCACGCGTTTCCACAATTTCCTCTACCGGGAACTCGGGCTCAACTACATCTACAAAGCCTTTTCGACCAAGGACATCGTCGCCGCCATCGGCGGCGTTCGGGCGCTCGGCGTTCGTGGCTGCGCCATCTCCATGCCGTTCAAGGAGGCGGTGATCCCGCTCGTCGACGAGATGACGCCGTCCGCCGCGGCCATCCAATCGGTCAACACCATCGTCAACGACGATGGTCGACTGCGGGCCTACAACACCGACTACGCGGCGGTTCGCTCGTTGCTCGACAGCCACGGCGTCGCGCGCGACGCCTCCTACGCCGTGCTGGGCAGCGGCGGCATGGCCAAGGCGGTGGCGAGCGCCATTCGCGACGCCGGCTTCAGCCGCGGCGCGATCGTCGCGCGCAACCAGGCGGCCGGCAAGGCGTTGGCCGAAACCATCGGCGTCGATTGGCGACCGACCATCGGCGGGCTCCGGCCGGAACTGATCGTCAACGTCACGCCGATCGGCATGGCGGGCGGCCCCGAAGCCAACCAGCTCGCCTTTCCACGCGAAGTCGTCGAGGCGGCCTCGACGGTGTTTGACGTCGTCGCCCTGCCGATCGAGACGCCGCTGGTCCGCCTGGCGCGCGAGCTGGGCAAGAAGCTGATCAATGGCGGCGAGGTGATGACGCTGCAGGCGGTCGAGCAGTTCGCGCTCTACACCGGCGTGCGACCCGAGCCGGACCTCATCGCCCGGGCGCAGGACTTCGCCCGCGCCTGAGGTTCGTATCTCCGCCGCCGGCCGGACATGGGCGTCTTCGTTCTTGGGGGCGGTTTCGCAACCTTACTCAACTACGCGGGTGCTCGCTCGCTGGCGCTACGCGGTCGGCCGCGCCAACCCGACGGGCTTGATCGCTGTCGACGGCCGTTCCGTCGTTCGGAGCGATGTCCACAATCGCCAAGCCACAACAATGCGATCGAACAGCCCGCCGTCGCTCTTTCCCCGTGCGTAGATTCCGAGTCTCTCGCTCCACGAACCGACGGCCTATGCATGCCTCGTCGGGGCCCTGTCCTTAAGCGGCGGGGCGGCGAGTTGAGAAAATTCGCGTTGATCGACGCAGACCAGGAGACACTTATGAAAACGCTTTTCCTATCAGGCCTCGCTTTCGCCGTCGCCGCGGGGTTCACCCTGCCGCTGGGTGGTTCGGCCGAAGCCGCCATGGGCGGCGCCCTTCCCTCGACCCAGATCCTCCCGGTCGAACAGGCGCAGTTCTTTTTCGAGGGCCAAAACTACTGTTGGTATGACGACGGCTGGCAGGGCCCGGGTTGGTACTGGTGCGGCTATGCTTGGAACAGTGGCCAAGGCTGGGGCGGCCGCGAAGGGTGGCACGGCTGGAACCGCGGTCACCGGGATGGCGATCATGGCCCGCATGGCGCGCCGCCGCGCGACCATGTCGGCCATGCGCCGCAGCTCCATGTCGCCCCCCATGTCGCTCCCCATATCGGCGGGCATGTCGGCGGCGCGCCCCATGGCGGCGCCCCCCACGGCGGTCATGTCGAGACGCAGAAGAAGTGATTGGCGGCTGATCGTCAGTCCGACCTGACGCGCCGCCTCAACTCACATTCAGGCGGCGCCGACCGAAATCGACAACGCGAAAGCGCCGTCTGGCGCCTGGACGATACGACCCGGCGGACGGAATGGGCGGAATGCGGAGCGCGTGGAAACGCTCCTGCTTCCGCCCGTGTCTGGGCGATGCGGCGTGCGCGGCCTCGATGGCGCCGGAGGGCCCTCGCGTAAGGAGAACGATCGTCTCCATCGTCCGCGCCTTCTTCACACATCGCAGCAGGAGCGCATCCTCGTGACCCTCAGCATCGCCCACCTTCAGCCCATCGTCTCCCTGATCGCCGGCGTTCTCATTCTGATGATGCCGCGGTTGCTCAACTACATCGTCGCCTTCTTTCTGATCGTGTCGGGAATCCTTGGCCTCGGGCTCGTTCATTAACGCCCGTCGCAGTCCAAACGCCGCCATCCCGCGCGACAAGAGATGTCGAAGAGCGATCCGCCAAAGGACAACCCGTCGTGAGCGACCCCAAGTGCGGCATGCCATGAGTTTCTTCGCGCATGCTTTGCGCGCGCTCGCGCTGAGCGCGGCTCTGCTCGGCGCCTGCGCAAGCGATCCGCGCACGCCCTTCACCGAGTCCGATGAGATGACCGCGGTCGCCATCGGCGCGCCCAATATTCGCTATTGGGCCGACGCCACGGCGCGCGCAGTCCACAGCGCAGCGCGACCCGCCGTCGTGCAGAAAGGGCGACCGTTCGTCTATCTCGCGCTCTCCGGCGGCGGTGGGAGCGGCGCCTTTGGCGCGGGCGTTCTCAGCGGCTGGAGCGAGTCTGGGACGCGGCCGGAATTCACTATCGTGTCGGGCGTGTCGACCGGGGCGCTGATCGCGCCCTTCGCCTTTCTCGGGCCCGACTACGACGACAAGCTCAGGCAAATGTACACGAACGGCGAAGCGCAAAGCTTGATCGGCCAGCCCAATCCGCTTGGCGCGCTGTTCGGCCCCGGGGCGTTCGGTCGCGAACGCCTACGGCGCCTGGTCGAGCGCTATCTCGACGACGATCTTATAAGGGCGATCGCGCGCGAGGATCAAAAAGGGCGCCGCCTGCTGGTCGTCACCACCAATCTCGACGCGCAGCGCGCCGTCGTCTGGGACATGGGCGCCATCGCCGCAAGCGGCGAACCGAAAGCCTTTGATCTGTTCCGCGACGTTCTCGCCGCCTCCGCGAGCGTTCCCGTGGTGTTTGCGCCGCAACTCATCAATGTCGAAGCGGACGACCGAATCTTCCAAGAGATGCACGCCGACGGCGCGCTGAGCGCGCCCGTCTATATGCTGCCGGACGCGGTGCTGTTCGGCGGCAAGCCGATCTGGCGCGCCCGACGTCCGGCCCTGTATGTCATCGTCAACGCCCGCATCGATCCGGGCTTCGCGGTTGTGCCGGACCAAGTCGAAGCGGTCGCGGCGCAGTCCTTTTCCACTTTGAATCGGGTCGGCGTCAAGGCGGTCCTCGCCGAGACCTATAACGTCGCGACCCGCGAGGGCCTGAGCTTTCACCTGAGTTATATCGGCAAAGATCACCCTGACAGCGGCGGCACAGGTTTCGAAACCGACGCGATGCGCCAACTCTATGACTACGGTTACGAGAAGGCTCGCTCTGGAGCCTTTTGGGTGACCGCGCTGTCCCAGATCGAGGCGGCGAAGGACGCGGCGCCGGCCATTCGCTGACAGCGCGCGGCTGGACAGCATTCGTCGCGCTGAGAATTTGACGAGGGATAGGTCGATCGTCGCGCGAAGTCGCGCACTCAGGAATGAACCGGCGGTCGCCGCCATAAATCAGATTGGAAAACGTCCATGCCGACCCCAGCCGTCACCGTAAAGGTTCCGACCGCCAGACCGGCCGCCGACGTGAACGCGGCCGCGCCGACGGGCCTGACGACCGACGAAGCGCGTCGCCGCCTGGAAAAATTCGGCCCGAACGCCATGCCGGACACCAGCGTCCATCCCTTGCGCCGGGCGCTCGAGAAATTCTGGGTGCCGGTTCCCTGGATGCTCGAAGCCGCCATCGTGCTCGAGCTGGCGCTCGGCAAGACCGTCGAAGCTTCGGTCATCGGCGTTCTTCTCGTTTTCAACGCCGCTCTGGGGTATTTTCAGGAAGGTCACGCGCAGGCGACTCTCGCCGCCCTGAAGTCGCGGCTGGCGATGACCGCATCCGTCCACCGCGATGGGGCGTGGGCGAATGTGCCCGCCGCGGAGCTTGCGCCCGGCGATGTCGTGAAGTTGTCGCTCGGCGGCGTGGTTCCCGCGGATGCGCTCATCACGGGCGGAGAGATCCTGCTCGATCAATCCATGCTCACCGGCGAGTCCGTTCCCATAGAAGCCGGCGCAGGCCGCCAAGCCTATGCCGGAGCGTTGGTGCGACGCGGCGAGGCGGTGGCGGAAGTCACGGCGACGGGCGCGCGCACCAAATTCGGCAAAACCGCCGAGCTCGTTCTCACCGCTCATGTCGTCAGCTCGCAGCAGAAGGCGGTCTTGCGCGTCGTCGGCAACCTGGCTGCGTTCAACGGCGTCTTAATCGTCGGGCTCACGGTCTACGCCGCCCTGATCAAAATGCCGATCGCTGAAATTGTTCCTCTCATTCTCACCGCTGTTCTGGCCTCGATTCCGGTCGCGTTGCCGGCGACCTTCACCCTTGCGGCGGCGATCGGCGCGCGCAACCTCGCCAAGCTTGGCGTCCTTCCGACACGGCTTTCCGCGGTGGATGAAGCAGCGACGATGAACGTCCTGTGCGCGGACAAAACAGGGACCTTGACGCAGAACGCTCTGATCGTGGCGCAGGTTCGTCCGATGCCCGATTTCGACGAAGCGCATGTTCTGGCGTTGGCGGCGTTGGCCAGCTCGGAGGGCGGCCAAGATCCGGTCGATGAGGCGATCAGGTCGGCCGCCCTCGGCAAGGACGCCGCCGATGCGCTGAAGTTGACCGCCTTCACGCCGTTCGACCCCGCCACCAAAATGTCGGAGGCGAGCGCCGTGGATTCAGGCGGGGCGGCGCAATGCGTGGTGAAGGGCGCCTATGCCGTCGTGATCGCGCTCGCCGAGACGTCGCCGACCGCCAAGGCGATTGCCGAGGAACTCGAGAGGCAAGGCTTTCGCGTGCTGGCGGTCGCGGCCGGAGCGCCGAAGGCGATGAAGTTGATCGGCCTCATCGCGTTGAGCGATCCACCGCGCGCGGATTCGGCGGCCCTCGTCAAGGAACTCAGCGCGTTGGGCGTGCGCACGGTGATGGTGACCGGCGATGCGCCCGCGACGGCCGCCATCGTCGCGCGGTCGGTCGGGCTTGACGGCGCGATCTTTTCGCCCGGGCCCATTCCCGACGCGGTCCGGCCCGAAGACTTCGCCGTCTTCGCCGGCGTGCTGCCGGAGGACAAGTTCAAGCTCGTCAAGGCCTATCAAAACGGCGGGCGCACTGTCGGCATGTGCGGCGACGGCGCCAACGATGCGCCGGCGTTGCGCCAAGCGCAGATCGGGATTGCCGTTTCCACGGCGACCGAGGTCGCCAAAGCGGCCGCCGGCATGGTGCTCACCGAACCGGGCCTCGCCGGCATTGTCGCCTCGGTCAAGCAAGGTCGCGTCATTTTTCAGCGAATCCTGACTTACACGCTCAACTCCCTCAACAAGAAGATCGTGCAGGTGCTCTTCATCGCGGCCGGGCTCGTCATGACGGGACAAGCAATCCTGACGCCGCTGCTGATGGCGCTGATCATGATCATCGGCGACATTCTCGGGATGTCGCTGACGACGGACAACGTGCGGCCCTCGCCGCTGCCCAATGTCTGGCGAATCGGCAATCTGACGATCGCGGGCGCGGTCATGGGACTCGGCCAACTGGCGTTTTGCGTATCCGCCCTCGCCGTGGGGGCGCGCCTCGCTGGATTCGACATCGACAGGTTGAGAACGCTGGCCTTCGTCATCATCGTCTTCGGCAATCAAGCGACGACATACAACAATCGCGAGCGCCGACGAATCTGGTCCTCGCGTCCCAGCTTATGGCTCGCCGCGTCGTCATTCCTAGACATTCTGATCGCCGCGGCGCTCGCCCTGACGGGAATCGCCATGGCGCCCCTGCCGCTCACCGCGGTCGCCGGGACGTTGGTCGCGGCCGCCGCTTTCGCCCTCGTCATGGACTTTGTGAAGGTTCCCGTATTCCGCCGTCTTGCCATCGCCTAGCGCGCGACGCGTCGCCGTGGTCACGGATCACGCGTGGATGAGCGCAATGGTCAACATGTTCAAACCATTTTTTCACGGGGAAGTCCGGCTGTTCAGGCTCGCCGAATTGCCTGCCGCGAAAGACTGGATCACGGGCGCTCCCGAAAGGGCATGACCGCGAGGACAGATATCCCGCAGATCGCGAAACGTGGGGCATCCAAAGACAGAAGGAACATCCATTATGGCATCCAACCACGCCGGTTCCCAAGCTGCGGTCTCCAAGCCGGGATCGAAGCCCGATCCGAACGAAGCCCTGAAATCCCTTTCGATGCCTGACTTGCAGGCAAAATTGGGGTCGTCGCCGGATGGACTTACGCAAGCCGAGGCGCAGAGGCGGCTGATCCAATATGGCCCCAACGAAATCGAAGAGAAGAAGACCAATGAACTTTTGAAGTTCCTCAGCTATTTCTGGGGGCCCATCCCGTGGATGATCGAAGCGGCGGTGATCCTGTCCGCGGCAGCCCGACATTGGCCGGACTTCGGCATCATCCTCGTTCTGCTTCTGGCCAACGCCGTGGTCGGATTCTGGGAAGAGCACGAGGCGGGCAACGCCATCGCCGCCCTGAAGGCCACGCTGGCGATCAAGGCCCGGGTGAAGCGTGACGGGAAATGGGTCACGCCCGCGGCGCGTGAACTGACGCCGGGGGACGTCATC